>Ga0209006_10005160_pt1 | contig 11864 bp, 11 predicted proteins | sample JacPin_JW_Ref_O2_FD_188567 | JGI IMG/M metagenome (GOLD analysis project Ga0209006, IMG submission 188567) | Forest soil microbial communities from Algoma, Ontario, Canada - Jack Pine, Ontario site 1_JW_Ref_O2 (SPAdes) (version 2) | ecosystem: Environmental > Terrestrial > Soil > Boreal... | reverse complement strand
CTGCATCGGCTAATATGTTTTCGCGGGGTGGAGCAGCCTGGTAGCTCGTCGGGCTCATAACCCGGAGGTCGTTGGTTCAAATCCAACCCCCGCAACCATGGGCGTGACGAGGGAAAGCCTCGAAGCGCCCTTTTTTCTTTCAGTTGCAGACCGAGTGATGACCCGGCCTTCTTAGTTTAATGCCGCAGTCTTGTTCCTAATTTCATTTGAGGAACAAATGGGGAACAAATCGCCGTAGATCGCCCGTTCCACGGCACGCGCTGCCTCGCGCTCTGACTCTTGCGAAGTGTGTGTGTAAACGTCGGCCGTCATGTTGATATTCGAATGACCCAACAACTTCTGCGCGAGCTTTAGGTTTCCTGTCTCCGCGTTGATTAAGCTGCCCACGGAGTGCCTGAATGCATGAATAGACCAGGCTTCTCCGCATATATCTCTGGGCCGAGACATGACCCAGGCCAAACAGCTTTTCGACGAAACGGGCGTTTCGTTTACCGCTCCGGGCCTGGCTAAAATCCAGGAACTGCCGCACCGTGAAATAGCCGGAATGCGCTGCCACAAGGTAGAGAAACTGGGCTTCGGCTTGCGTATAGCCGAAAGCACGGAGGTTGGCGAGTTGGGATTCGTGAATGCTCATGGTTATAGTCAATGCGGGTCGCTACCTCAATACCACTACTGTTCTTGCGGACGGCAAGGTGCTGGTGGCTGGCGGCGCCAACGGTAGGTTCCCCGTGAATTCTGCGGAAATCTACGAGCCGACTGCGAATGCCTGGACGCTCACAGGGAACATGGCGAGCGGGCGCCGAATGCGCGGCGTTGCCGGAGGGCGGAGATTCTTTGAGCAAAGGCTCGAGAACGACGCGCAGAAGAGTTTCGTCTTCGAGAGTCGGGTTAGCCGTGCCGGTCGCAGAGCGGATCATTCCTTTACGGTCGATTACGATCAATTGCGGAATTTTCAGCTTCTCAGTTCCTTGCCGGCCCAAATAGGCGTCGACGCTTTCGGATGTGGTGTAGCCGAGCGGATAGGTAAGTTGTAGGCGCTCGGAGACGTGGCCTACCATCGCCTGGTCGGCATGCGGGCCAAAAGCGACGGCAATGGCCTGAAAGCCGCGCGATCCCAAGTCGCCCTGAAGCTTATTGAGCATCTCTGCGATGCGCAGGCAGTGGGCGCTGCCGACGAACATGAATTCCATCACCACGACTTTGCCCTTTAAACTTGATAGAAGTATCTGTTCTCCCGACGATTGGTCGATGGAGAATTCGGGCGATTTACGAGGGAGAGGAGCCTGGGCCACCAATGAGCAAGCGGTGAGCGCCAGGCAGGCGATCACGGAAATGAGTCTTCGGACGCTCATGGTTGACTCTTCGTCGCTGACAATTCAATCTGCTTCCACTTCTCGACGATAGCGGTAACTTCCTTTTGTGCTTCGGCGGCAGCGTCCAACGGAGTGAGGTTACCGTGTGCGACATTCGCGAACATCCTGGGAATGACGAACGCATTGAAGACTTCCATCCAAGCCGGACTGGCAAACCAAGGCGCGCCAAGATTTGGGGTCCAATGCAAGGCATCCTTGAGGGCGTAGTATTTATAGGGCGGGTTAGCTTGCGGATCCTTATCAAGCCGGACGACTAGGTTGGGGAGCGCCTTGGGGTAGGTGGGGAAATTGCAACTTAGGCTCTTCTCAAAACCGGTCCTGGAGCCGTCGATGAGATCCACGAGGAATTGCTTCGCGCCATCCTGATTCTCCGCAAATTTCCAAACCGACGAGCAGTTCGTAGCTTGGGGAAACCCTGTCACGCCGTAAGAACCGAGCAAGGGCGGCTGCAGTTTAATTCTCGTGGCCAGCTCCGGATTTTGTTTTTCCGCCGCCCGTAGCAGGCTTATGGCGTTCGTGGTGCAGGTGGTCTTGCGCGCCAGCATGGCCTGCACGTTGCCGGAGGATCCCCAAGTGAACTCGTCCGGAGTTCCGGCATCCTGATTGAGATTTTTGACGTAGTTCAGCGCGTGGGCGGCAAAAAAATTCTTGTTGATAGCAGCATTTCCATCCGTATCCAACAGCTGGCCCCTAAGCGCGTATAAGAGCGTATTCGCGGTGATGTTGCCTTCTAAGGTAGGCGCGAAGGACAAACCGCACGGTAGTCCTAGCTTCTCGCGGACTTTTTTGCCGCCGCTGTACAGACCGTCATAAGCGACCGGACCGAGGGGCATGCCCGCTTGCGCCCAAAAATCCTGGTAATAGTGCACCGGTGAGGGAATCCAGAAATCGGCAACCGCAAAGTGAGTTTTGGTTTTGGGACTGAACGTGGACTTATACGAGATTTGCGGGATGCTGCCGTATTTCATCGAAATATTTTGATAGATGTCGGCGTGGTCAATTGCATGCCGATGGAATTCCGCGGGAGGCCAAGGAAACATGAATATGTCGTGGCCATTGCCGGTCGCCACCTCTGCAACAGCCTCAGCGTGAACCTTTTCGACGGGAATATTATCGACAATGACTTTTGTGTTGTTCGTTTCGCCCCACTGCTTGACCCACTCGGATTCGAACCAAACATCGTATTCCGGCACGAAATGAGCCCATTTGGCAATCTTCAGGGTCTTCGGGTTTCCGAGCGCGCGGGGAGAAAAATTAAAGAATGGCCCGACGGCCGCAGCGGTGGCTGCGAGCTTTATAAAATCCCGGCGAGGGAAACGTCTTTTCATCCTAGGCAAACTGGGGACCTTTATTCTAGCTCAGACAAATCGCCCCCGGCAAGGCGACCGCCTTGCCCGGGGGCATCTTACTCGTACTTACGTATGTGACATCCGACTACTAGTTGGTTGATGCCGCCGGAGCCGAAGCTGCCGCAGAGGACGCGGCCGCTCCTTGGGACTGTGCCGAGTTAACTTGCGATGGCGTTAGATTGCTACAGAACTGCCCGAAGAATTGCAGGCAGAAGAAGTTAATCGTGAAGCGCGGATCAAGCGGCAAACCACTCGGCCGGCGAACCTGATCAATGAAAGCATCCAACGAGATTCCTCCGTTCGTAGGATCAGCAATCGCAGGACAAATCAGCCACACGGCGCCCCCGTCATTGCCACTGAAATCTATCTTCCCTTCCTGCGCACATCCAGTGGCCTCAAGAATGTTGTTGAGTTCATTAGCTGTCTTAACGATGGGCGTTCCGTCAAGATTAAGGCCTTCCACGGCAGCCACGGTCTGGTAAGGAGAGTTTGGACCAGTGTTGCACGGACCACTCACCCCGGGGTCCTGCGTGAACCAGAAGTAGGTGTTGATCCACATGCCCAACAGATCGTCACAGAAATAGCCGTATGGGGCGTTGTGTGCGATTTGACTGCCGTCGCTCGGGAACGAACCGCCAGACGCAGTGACGACGTTGTTGTCGCTGCCATCAATGGCGTTGCGATTGGTGGCGAACCGCCAGTCCTGCCGGAGGCTGGGTGTAGCTATGCTGTTTACCGGGAAGCAAACCGGAGAAGGAATCGGTATAACCGGAAGACCTGGGTTCAGCGCGTTCGGAGCGTTATTGGCATTGTTCAACGAGCCGCAGGGAATCACGGCAAATGTGCCGTTAGGAAGTCTCTGCTTCAGCGCAGGATAAGCCTCGAAATTGCTCACGATGTCCTGCATGTCGTCGCCCTGTCCCGAACCCACACCTAAGCCGGAAGTCCCTTCGGGTCCGACACCTGTGTTGCCGGGTCCATTGTTTCGCGCGTTAAGGCCGAATCCGACAGCGTTTGCGTTCGCGGCGCCAGCGGCTTCCGTGGCGGGAAGCGTCACTTGCGAATTACCGTTGGTGATAACAACGCAGCCAGCGTCTGGTAGGGTCGGCGGAACCGGAATCACACTGCAATTGAAGGGAAACGGGGTGTTTGGGCCCGTGTTGAGATTTGGGTTCGAGGTAAGATCTGGGTTCGAGGTAAAACTCGTTTCGAAGAAACTCTGGTTGGTCAGGAATGCGATGATCGAGATAAAATCCGTCGGAGAACCGTTGCCATCATCTACGTAACCAGCGGTGGTCGCGAGGATCCGAATATTCTTCCGCACAGTGTCCCTAGTCGTGCAGTTGTTGTCAACTACCCAATTGACCTGACTGGGGAAAATAGCAGGAGGACCGGTCTGCCGGAACAAACCGAAGCGCTGCGCCGGCACGGAATCCACACCTTGCGCAGTCACGGGGGTATTTCCCTGGCTGCTCGTCGAGATTCCCACATTGTTGTAGAAGAAATCCTGGAAATCGCAAGGCGGAGGATTGAAGTTGGTTGCCGGATTGTTTCTGAAGTTGCCACCAGAACCGCTGCTGCCGGAAGAAGAGCCGCTCGATTGCGCGAGCAGCCTCGGAGCAGCCATGAACAGAAGCGCGGCTACCACGAACATTTGCAGAAACAGCGAAGCACTCTTTCGTTGGGTTTTCATCACTGTATCCTTTCTCCGGGCTACGTGCGACTGGAAGCCACCTGCGTACCCGAAAGCGAAGAGGTCGTTATAAGAAACATTGTTTGGACCGCCGCCGGTAATCATGACTTCTGCACCCGATTGGTTTCGGGATGCATCATCCAAGTGAAGGATTCGGCTATCCACGGTGCGTGGGCGACACCGGGACATGCGGCCCAGAGCATGAGCGGCTCATTGCCGTAGCGAACGTTGCCGATATGCTGGGTCTTGTCTCTGTCGATGGCCGGCTCGGGATAAGTGAAGCCAATACCCTTGCGAATCTTTTCGATGTCGCTGGGCTGTCCGGTAAAGAAAGTCCAGCCAGGACCGGCGTGCCAAGATTCGCGGTAGGCCCTGATCGCGTCGAGGTTATCTTCTTCCGGTTTCAGCGAGATCGAGTACATGAAGATATTTCGGCCAACTTGGTCGCCGAGTATCTTCTGCACTTTCGCGAGATTGGCCGAGACCAAGGGACAGATTTCGTCGCACTTGGCGTAGAAGAAGTTGATAGTGACGACCTTGCCCTTTATCAAGTCGTCGTAGAAGTTCACTTGCTTGCCTTCATGCGAGATCAGCGGGACGTTAGGAAAATTCTTTTGCTGGATCCGCACGCGAGCCGCCGCCGGGGTATTTTCTACGACGCCGCGCGGCTTGCTGCTAGCGTTCGCTGTGCCCGCAATACCTCCGGCCAAAGGCGCCACCGCCGCCAACTTCAATAGGCTTCTTCTGGACAGATCTTGTGTCATTACCATAGCCTCCTTTTGACGCGCCCGGGGCCATCGTGCGACCCCGGGTGCCAATTCCGATCCGTTTCTACGGAACGTTTATGTTGTCTCCGCCGTTGGGAACGATGTGCCAGAGAGCCATCATGGCGTGGTCTTCGTGCACCACGTTGTGGCAGTGGATCGGATACTTGCCCACCCAGTCGCGGAAGCGGAAGAAGATCTGGACGCGTTCGTTCGGGTGTACCTGCACAACATCCTTGCGAGCGTGCTCAACGGCCAAGGTCGGTGGCAATCCGTTACGCGTGAGAATCTGGTGTTCCTCGAGGTGAATATGGATTGGGTGCGTCCAATCTCCCGTGAGGTTGGTGAGTACCCACTGCTCGGAGCTATTCTGCGAGACGGTGAACCGGAAATCGTTGCAATCCATGAACTGACCGTTAACGGACCACTGTCCATTCAAGCGATCAAACTTGAACGTGCGCACGATCCGTGGCGGAACGTTGGTGCTGGGGAGTTGGTAAAACGTGGGGTTCGTCCTTGGATCCACGCTACCATCGTGAACTGCCTTTGAGCTGACATTGAACTGTAACAGCAGGGCAGTTCCTATTCCCCCGGACGGCGCGATGTCAGACAGGATAGTGCCGTTGCCCAAGGTGTCCGGGCATTCCACCTGGGGGTTCTGATTAGCGTTTGCGACCGGGAAATTATTCGGAGGGATGGGGCCCTGACCGTTGAACTGAACCAGTCGATTTTCTAGGTAGATGGTTTTGCCTTTGTACTGGCTGAAGTCGATGATGACGTCGACGCGTTCGGCAGGACCGATGCGGACGGTGGTGACCTCCACCGGATTCGGCAGGAGGTTACCGTCGTTAGCGATGACCCAGAATGGATTGTTCGCGGTCGGGTTGGTCAGGTCAGTGAGGAAGAAGGAATAGAATCGTGACGGTCCAGTATCGAGCAGTCGGAAACGATACCGACGCGGTTCGACGTTGAAGAAGGGCTGAATCTGACCGTTCACGAGGAATTTGTCACCGATGATGCCGTCCAAGGTGAACAGATCGAACTGCAGTGTCCCAGTATCATCGTAGACCTTGTCGGCGAATGCGAGCTGGATATCGAACTGCGGGAAGCTGGGCAGATGGAACCCGGTCGCTTCATTGCCAGTGTCGAACTGATTGAAGAGGCAATAGAAACCAAACAGACCCTTGTAGGTGTTCTGCGAGGTGAAGTCCACACGATGATCGTGGTACCACAAAGTGCTTAGCGCTTCGTTGATGTCGCCATTGGGAGGATTGGTTGAACTGAATCCCGCCAGAACGTTGGGATAGTACTGGTCAGCGAAGTTGCCGATCCCGTAGAAATCGCAGGGATTGCCATCGCTTTCAGACGGGTTGTGCGCGTTATGAAGGTGGGTAGTCACCGAAGGCATACCGAAGCCACCAACTTCAGGCAGCGGCGGCAAGGCGTTAATGTTGCGCGTCATTTGCGGGATGCCATAGTTCGCCGAGTAGGTGGGGCCGGGACTAAGCGTGCCGTGAGTACCGTCGTTGAAGCCCCAGACGGTCTGTAGCCCATAGCTAGGAGACTGCGAGACCTGAGTTTGCATCTGGCGCATCTGGTAGACGCGCGGCGGCGGGAACGGGAACATAGTGGGGTTCAACTCCGGAGCCTGGTGACAGGCTGCGCGTACTTCGCCAGCCGCTGTGTTGGGGCAGATCGTGGGAGCCGTGATGATTCCCTGTCCGTTCACTAGCGAACCTACAGGAGTTTGCGCGGGGGTCGGCATGACGTTGAGCGGAACGACGAATGGCGTGGTCGGCGGGCTGGCCGCCTGATTCCCGGGCAAGCAGTTCTGGTTTGACCCGGAGGGCGGTATGGTTGTCGACTGCTGGCCGGGAAGCGCCCGTGCGCTTAGGCCGCTCTTAGCAACGAGCATGCCACCGGCGGTCAAAAGGCCCATCTTGAATAGATCTCGGCGGCTTGTAAGTCCCGCTGCGATCAGCTCGCGACGATTTTTCGCCGCGTTTTGCATTTCCTTGTAACGTTTGCGCGAAACTTTCTCACCAAACACGTTGAAGTACATCGTTCCTCCTCCTAAAACTGCGGCTGAAATCGTCGAGACACACCACTACCGCGTTCAAAACAATGGTTTTTCAGCTATAGAACGATCAAGATCCTACCGCAAAATGCTATTTACAACTCCATTACAATCTCGTTACAAGTGTTTCATTTTCGTACAGTCTCTGACAGCTTTTTTACGCTTGCCCTTGCTCGCGTTTCAAGCGAAACGCATTAGCAAAAACGTCTATTGGTTAGCATTTGCGGCGAAATTGCCCCGGGGCCTGTCGAAAGTGGCGTTCGAATGCACGAACGAAGCTGGAGGGATGCTTGTAGCCAACCGCATAAGCAACTTCCTTCACGCTAATGTTGCTTTCCGCCAGCAGACGAGCTGCTCGTTGCAACCTTCGTTCCGCCAGCCAGCGGCCCAGGCGAGTGCCAGTACGCTCTTTGAACAAGTGCTGAAGGTGCGAGGGGCTCATTTCGAATTCGAGCGCCAAGTCTCGAATAGTACAAAGCGAACCGGATTCCGCCGCCTGAAGGATTCTTTGCAGACGCTCGCCTTGCGCCGTGTCTGTGAGCATGCTCACTCCTAATTGGTTAACTGCGAGGGTCGGGGCTTCAGCTACTGCTGGTTCTCTGATCTCCACCTCTGGACGTGGCGCATGAACGGGACTGCAGGTTGACTAATTCCAAGAACTGCTCGCGACACTCGATTCAACGTGTATTACCGAGCAGAACGTACTCGACGCTGGGAATTCTCCGTGAAACGCTTCGCGCACGACCAGTTCAAGTCGAACGTCCCATTCAAGTCGCAATTCGCAACGAAGCACTGCGAAACGCGAAGCCGTGTTGCAGCTACAACCAGGACCCATCCTCGTGCGACGGTATTTTGATGTAGGGTGATGAACACACCCAAATGATTTTGTTGGTTTTTGCAGCACCCAGGACTGGGATAGCGCTGCGAGTATCTTAACTCTTATGCTAATACGTGAATTTAGAGTGACGCAGGCCGAGTGTTACATCGTCTTGTCGGAGCGTCAAGGACTATTTTCACTCCCGGACTTCGGGGTTGATCGGTGGTCGTCGCGTGAAGAACGACAAGTATGTGTTAACGACGGTGCGTCCAATAAGGTCGATGCAACACTCAAGTCGAACCCGACTTGCATTGAAAACAAAGGCTGAATCGCTCGTGAGGGTAGATCAGCGGGAACACTTCCCTGGCTAGGTTTTGACCGCGTACAGCCGATCGGAGATCGCTTCTCCCGGGGAAGCATTGTCGAATCAATGTATTGGATGGTGTTGCGCCGACCGGTTGAGCCCGCAGTTGTTTGTGGTCAAGAGAATCTGCGAACTTCGGGTGTGTTGGCGTGTTGGCGTGTTGAATTAATGTGTTAGAGCACCGACTTCAATCGGGATTTTGGGCAGGCTGTTGTCAGTTCAGATCTTTCGACGAGAGAATCGGAGACCATTTTTGTTGACAGTCAATAAGACTTATTGTTTTTGGCGGTTACTGTAAGTGTTTTTTTATTTCGCGGGTGTGTGTGTCTGATTGGCACGGCGGCCAGCGGTAGAACCCATTTCTAAAGATTTTGGCCCCCCTATCGGTCTGGCCAAGCCGTAACTAGGTCATTAGCTTACTGGGGATATAAATTACGTCCATCTCCCGATACGCTCCGTTTCGGCCCCCGGGGAGCGAACTCGTGCAATTCTAAACAGTGTCCCATGAACTACATTTCAAAAACCGATTATGTGCTCTGGCGAGAGTGTCCCAAGAATGCGTGGCTCAAGCTCCATAGGCCGGACGTCTACAACGCCACAGGATTTACGGAGTTTGAGCAATCGGTGATTGATGCCGGGATCGAGGCGGAGGGCGTCGCGCGCAGACTTTTTCCTGAGGGTATCTTGATAGCGGGTTCGAAAACCGAGGCAAGACAGAAGACAGTCGATCTCCTCATCACCGCCAAACCCGAACCTTGTTCCAGCCGGTTTTTGAGAAAGACGGCCTACTCGCCGCAATTGATGTCCTGCAGTTCGATGATGCGACTGGCGCCTATGCGCTCCACGAAATCAAATCCTCCACACGCATTGAAGAGCAACATCTTTATGACCTAGCGTTCCAGGTGGTGCTCCTCCGCAAACATGGAATGAAGGTCAGCCGTGCTTGCAGTCGAGAGCGCAATTTCAATTGGATCAGCGTGCTGAAGTACGCGCCGAAATGCTCTTGCGTACGGAAGTCTCCAGCACGCAAACGCGTGACATAGGATTCGTCAAAGGAGTGAAATTGCAAGTACTTGCCTCGGGAGCCAGCTAGTGGCAGACAGTGTAGCACCGGAGGTGGCGAACTGCGGCCATTTTCCACCAGAAACATGGACGCGGATGTTCTCTTCAACGCTCTGCGTCTGCGATGGGTGCGGACGATGGGCGAAATGGAGTCAGAAAAACGCACCGGAATCAGCGAACTTGCTTTGTACGTAGGCCAGACGTACTTGCACTTCTGCGGAGGAACGCGTCAAGAAGCGCGCGATCGCTTTCCTCGTCATCTTCGATCGAGATATTTCCACTCTTTGGATAGTGTCGACAACGCGTAGATCGTCTCATTGGAATCAACAGGACACTCTCTGAAGTGAACGGAGAAGTCCGCTCAAAAAGAATTTGACAGAGCCGAGCTGAAGCTTTCACCGATTTCTCCGTTGGATCCGTTCGCGCTCGCCGGAATCCTGGATGTCTGCATTTTGACGCCGGACGACCTGCCTGACGTGCAGGCGAAGGCCCGTCGCCGCCTACTAACCGAATTCAGCGACCACTGGTCGCCATCACGGTCATGGAAGCAAGCTACCATCTGATTGTCAGGAATTCCGCTCACCCGTGGACCCGCCGAAACAGCAGCCCAGCGCACGAATTGGCGCACATCATCGTCGGCCATGAGCCGCGCTGATGTTCATGACGCCGAAGAGCGGATTGGCGATCCGCACAAGGACGAACGAGAGGAGCAGGCCAACTGGTTTACCGGCGCTTCGCCCTTGCCGCGCGACGCATTACTGGATATCCGGTGCAGAGGAATGTCCAACGAATAGGCGTGCTACAAATACGGCGTCAGTTCGGCGATGCTCAAATCTCGGATGAACGTCACCGGCGTGGACGTTCAGTTGCGGCGAGGGGGAGACGTGAGTAGTTACGGTTTACCGCGCGACCAGCCAGAGGACGAGGCCGAGAAGAGCGGCCCCGTTAGCCGCATCGCGAGACTTACTCGCGTTCCGTTCGGATAGGATCGTCCCGAGGGTCGCTGGTCAGAAGACCCAACGAGAAACTGGGAACAAATCGAGGAACAACGGGGAACAGAATACTCCGGAATACCCGTGAAATAGGTATACCAACCACCACGTAAGTCTATGAGAAGCAAAGACGGGCTAATCTTTCGTTTGGCTCATAACCCGGAGGTCGTTGGTTCAAATCCAACCCCCGCAACCACTTTCTTTCTTGCTGTGTTCTTGCGCCCGAAATTCCGGGCTGACATTTTTGATCGCCCTGCTTCGCAGGCCGTGGCCGGAGGTCGTTGGTTCAAATCCAACCCCCGCAACCACTTTTTTTCTCTTAGCTCTTCTGCCGGATTTCCTACCAATTCATTACGTGCCAATTTCGGGCCAGCGGCTCACCACGAGCTGTAGGGAGTGTTTTCAAACGGGGAAATTGCGTCCGATGCGGAATGCACGTCGGTGATACCTGATGAGCTCTGCTCCGGGCTAAGATCGAAATCCTCCGACGAGGTAACCCAGTCTTTTGCGTTCGTCATTGGATCGGACGGAATCTGCTGAATGTAATGCGCCGAAACCAGGTCATCGAGTGAGGAGGGCGCCATTTCCTTGTCTTCCGTGTAGTGTTGTATGGCATCGCGCATGACTTTCAGATCGGTGTGCAATGTGGTTTCTTTCGCGCGTACCACTGATTTTTCGTAATGCCCCGCGCTAATGGTAGCCAGAATCAGAATAATGGCGATCACGCACATCAACTCGATGAGCGTGAATCCGCGTTGCGCTAATTCGCCCCTGCCAAAATTTCTTGTTCTTCGATTATTCCGCCGCATCATTTTTCAACTCCAAGTTGCTATTACCATTCAGAATATTTTGTACCGTTCAGCGCAGTCCCGGAAGATTTTGAGAACACGTCAAACACGTCCTGGCCGCCCCAGGATGTTGAGTCGGTGTCATCCTGAACGGAGCGCATGCCCCAATCCGGGTTTCCGGTCATCGGGTCCACCGGAATCTTGCGAAGAAAGTGAATGTTTTTGCCGACAACTCCGGTGAGCGGGACGCCGTGTACCAGCGTCATCAAGTCCGGCGGATAACCTTCCGTCCCGGCTTGCACTTGAATTTGCCCTTTGTCCGACGCGTCCTTGAAGCGATCGATGGCGTCGCGCATTTGCCGCAGGTCGTAGCGAAGCAACTCTTCTTTGCGGCGTTTCACTGTGACGCGAGCCAGCGGCACAACCGCTGTAGCCAGGACCATGAGGATCGCGCAGGCCAGAATCAATTCAATCAGAGTCATGCCGGCCGCGACCGCGCGTGTGCGCCGGAAAAATCTGGGTGAGGTCAAGCTCGACCGCAGGGGCTTTTTAAGAATTTGACCGCGAAAGATCCTGCTCATTTCG
>Ga0209006_10005159_pt1 | contig 11864 bp, 13 predicted proteins | sample JacPin_JW_Ref_O2_FD_188567 | JGI IMG/M metagenome (GOLD analysis project Ga0209006, IMG submission 188567) | Forest soil microbial communities from Algoma, Ontario, Canada - Jack Pine, Ontario site 1_JW_Ref_O2 (SPAdes) (version 2) | ecosystem: Environmental > Terrestrial > Soil > Boreal... | reverse complement strand
GATCTGCGGCCAAAAGGTGATGCGCTTCATGAAGGGGTAGACGGCGACGATGACGAGTGAGGCGATCCCGGTCGCGATGGTGAAGCCGTTGAATTGCAGCAGCACGAGGAGTCCGACCAGCGCTTGTGCGACCAGGAATGCCGCCGCCTGGGCGACGCTGACCTGGCCGGAGGGGATCGGACGGGAGCGCGTGCGCTCGACGCGGCCGTCGAGATCGCGGTCGACGATGTCGTTCCACGTACAGCCGGCGCCGCGCATGGCGAAGGCGCCGACGAAGAACAGTACGAGGTGCCACAGGCTCGGCAACGCTTGACGCGCCGCGATGGCAGCGAGGCCAGCGGACCACCAGCAGGGAATGAGAAGGAGCCACGAGCCGATCGGGCGATCGAGGCGGGCGAGGCGCAGATAGGGCTTCGACCATCGGGGGGCGACGCGGTCGACCCAGTTGCCGGTCGAGTCCGCGACGCGACCGGTCTCGGCGCTCATTTCTGGATGGCGTTGCCGGTCAGGGTGTCGAACATGTTGCTTCCGGCGGCCCGCTTGGTCTCAAGCGTCGGGCGCGAGGTGCCCAGCGCTTCGCTCAGGCTCGGACCAGCTATCGCGGCGGTGGCCGGTCCGGCGGCGCAGATCTTCTCCCGCGCCATGTCCGTTCGGCCGTGCACCTGCTTGAGCTGGGTCACGATCTCGACCGGGATGCCGCAGGCCGAAACGCCCTTTTCGGCGAATTTGAGCCACTGGCCCTCGGCCGAGCTATAGACCGTGATCAGCTTGCAGAGCTCCTCGCGGGTGACGTGTTTTTCGCTCGCCTGCTTGGCTGCGATGCCCTTTTTCTGGACGTCCTCGCGCATCTTGGAGAATTCGGTGACGCAAGGCGGCGGACTTCCTCCGCCCATGCCTCCTCCTCCACCCATGCCGCCGCCCATGCCGCCAGCAGGGGCGCCCATCATGGGCGAGCCCATCATCGGGGTCGGGGCGGTCATCGGCGCCGGCGACATCGGTGACGGGGTCACGGCAGCCTGCGATTGCGGCGCCGCAGTGGGCGGGTTCCCCGGCCACGGCAAATTCTGCGCACCCGCCTGAAGCGCCGGCGCGACCACAAAGGCCATAACAAAGGGAAGATAGCCTGCCCTCATCATGCGGGACTCCCCACCCTCCAACTACGCCGCCCACCTTTATGTCGGCGATTCCGTGTAGAACCCGCCAATAGGGCTAGGATTTGGGCGATAGAGGGGCGGGGGGAACCCGGCTCCCGTAATATTGCGTCCCCCGAATCTGCCCCCGTCGCCTTCACCCGCGCGAATCGACGCAAAACGCCATGGCCCGTTACGATTTCCGCAGTCCCCGGCTTTTTGTCGCACAACCCCTCGCTGCGGGGGCGACGGTGCCGCTCGACCCCGCGCAAGGGCACTACCTTGCGGGGGTTCTCCGCCTGACGGCAGGGGACGGCGTCCTTGCCTTCAACGGAACGGATGGAGAATGGCTCTGCGCTTTCGCTCCCGTGGGCAAGAAGAGTGCGCTGCAGGCCGAGCATCAGACGCGGCCGCAGACCCCGCCCGGGGACCTGCACTATCTGTTCGCCCCGCTCAAGCGGGCGCGGCTCGATTACATGGTCCAGAAGGCCGTAGAGATGGGGGTTTCCAGGCTGCAGCCGGTGATGTCCCGGCACACTCAGGCGGAACGGATCAATCTCGAGCGCATGCGGGCCAATGCCATCGAGGCGGCCGAGCAATGCGGCATTCTGAGCCTGCCTGAGATCATGCCGCCGGTTGCCCTGGAGCGCGCGGTGGCGGCGCTCGAGCCGGACCGGCATCTCGTCTTTTGCGATGAGGAGGCGCCCGCGGGCGACCCCGTCGCCGCGCTGGCCCGCGACCTCGCCGGCGAGGCCAATACGCCGCCAGCGGCGCCGCGCCCGCTCGCGGTGTTGATCGGTCCGGAGGGGGGCTTCGACGACACCGAGCGGGCCTTTTTGCTGCGCCGGCCGCACATTTCGCGGATCGCGCTGGGCCCTCGGATTCTGCGTGCCGATACCGCCGCAGTCGCCGCGCTTGCCATCGTGCAGGCGGCGGCTGGCGACTGGCGCGGCGAGCCGGCGCCGCCCATTGCCGAATAGCCCTTACGCCTCAAAGGGCTTGGTATCTGCGTCCTGATCGCAACAGGTGTTCGACTTTCACAAACGGCGCCCCCTTCTTGACTTGACCCTGCCCCACGCCCGGGCCACGGTTAGCGCCGCGGGCAGGGGGATTTGCCGATGCGTGCAGGCGTTGTCTTCATTCTGGCGTTGCTGTGGGCGGCCGTGGGCCTGTCCTGTGCCGCCGATGCGGCGACCATCTTCGAGAAAGAGTTCTGGCTGTCCGGCCCGATGTACACGGCGAAGGTGCCGCTGTGCGAGGAGCGTGAGCCGCTGAACATGATCCGGCGCCGCTTCGGCACCAAGGAAGGCAAGTTCTGGAATTCCGACCTCAAGGTCGTCGGCTTCGACCGGATCGAGGAAGTGGCCTGGCAACCCTGGGCGCCGGGTACGATCCCGCGCCGGTTCTGCAAGGCGAGCGTCCTCGTCTCCGACGGCGTGCGACGTCCGATGTATTATTCGATCACCGAGGACGGCGGCATGATCGGCATCGGCATCGGCGTTGATTTCTGCGTGGTCGGCCTCGACCGCGAATGGGCCTATCAGCCGGATTGCCTGCGCGCGAAACCATAAACCACTGTCCCGCTCCCGCAGGTGGTAATCCGTTCTTGATATGTTCGCGCGGGCGGTGTAACGTTGTCCGTCGGCCTTGCGGGGACGCCAAATGCATTCCGTCGGATCTTCCGTGATACGCCTTGTGTTCGCTCTCGCGCTCGTGGTGACGCTCGGCGGATGCGGCGAAGCACAGGACCGCCGGCAGAACGAGCCCGGGCAGTTCGATTTCTACGTGCTCTCCCTGTCCTGGTCGCCGTCCTTCTGCGCCGCCAATGCTGAGCGGTCGTTCCGCCGCCCCGACCCGCAATGCGGACCGCGGCCGTACTCCTTCGTGGTTCACGGGATGTGGCCGCAATACGATCGCGGCTTTCCGGAGTTCTGCCAAGTGCCGGCGCCGCGCCTTGGTCGCAACATCGTCAGCTCGATGCTCGACCTGATGCCGAGCCCGCGGCTCGTCTACCATGAGTGGGACCGCCACGGGACCTGCTCCGGGCTGTCGCAGAGCGCGTATTTCGACACCATCCGCAAGGCCCGTGCGGTGGTGAAGATCCCGCCGCAATATCTCGAGCTGCACTCTCCGCAGACAGTGACGCCCGACGAAGTCGAGGACGCTTTCGTCGCCGCCAATCCGGGGCTCACACGCGAGGGCATCTCCGTGACCTGCGGCGGCCGGCGGCTCGACGAGGTGCACATCTGCCTGTCACGCACGCTCCAGTTCCGCGATTGCCCGGAGGTCGAACGCCGCTCCTGCCGGCGCGACCGGTTGCTGATGCCGCCGGTGCGCGGCGGCTGACGGGCTGACGCGACATCCGACGCGCTCCCGTAGTGTGCGAGCTGAGTCCGGCGTCCCATGAACTATCGCCACGCCTTTCACGCCGGGAATTTCGCCGACGTCTTCAAGCACGCGATCCTCGCCCGCATTCTCGTGCATCTGCGCGACAAGCCGGCGCCGTTCCGGGTGATCGACCTCCATGCCGGCGCCGGCCTGTACGATCTCACATCGCGGGAATCGCAACGCACCGACGAATGGCGCGACGGCATCGGCCGCCTGTTTGCGGCCGACCTTCGCATCAGCGAGCTTCGCCCTGAGGCGGCGGCCCTTCTCGCGCCTTACCTCGCCGCCGTGCGTGCGTTCAACCCCGGCGGGGAGCTACGCCACTATCCGGGCTCACCGCTCATCGTCGCCGAGCTGTTGCGCGCCAACGACCGGCTGATCGCGTGCGAGCTCGAGCCGGCTGCCGCCGCGGCACTCGGCCGTCGCTTGCACGGCATTCGCCAGGCGAAGGCCGTCGCGATCGACGGCTGGGTTGCGCTCAATGCCTACATTCCGCCGAGTGAGCGACGCGGGCTTGTCGTGCTCGATCCGTCCTACGAAGCAGCCGACGAGTTTCCGCGGCTCGCTGCGGCGTTCACCTCGGCATGGCGCAAATGGCGGACCGGCATTTACATGGCCTGGTATCCGATCAAAGGCCGCAGCGGCCCGGACGCTCTCGCGAGGACCGTCGCGCGCAGCGGGATCGAAAAGGCGCTGCGCCTCGAAATCACGATCGGTCCGCTCGCCGCCGACGGTCCGCTTGTCGGTTGCGGGCTCGTCATCCTCAACCCGCCGTGGCGGCTCGCCGAGGAGGCGGAAGTGGTGCTCGGCGCGTTGACCGAGGCTTTCGGGACTGCCGCCGGCCACCGACTCGACTGGATCGGGGCCGGGTCCCACCAAAAATCGTGATGGAACCCAATCGGTAAGGACACACACCCTATTTTCCGCTGGCCGACATATGTTAAACTGTCGCGGGGCTCTGACGTTCGACTCCCGTTGCAGCGGGGAGGGCCTCCCCGGAGGTCTTGGAGTGACTGAGGCCGTATAGGCCGACGCCTTTTCCTGTCTGCGAATGTCCGGCCTGGCCGCCGCGCGCGTGGCCGGCGGTGGGCAACCACAGGGAGAGGAGTTATCCCTATGTCGAATACCGGTACGGTCAAATTCTTCAATGGCGAGCGTGGATACGGATTCATCAAGCCTGATGACGGCGGTCGCGACGTGTTCGTGCACATCACCGCTGTCGAGCAGGCGGGACTGAAGGCGCTGAACGAAGGTCAGCGGATCAGTTTCGAGGTCGAGCCCGACAAGAAGGGCAAGGGACCGAAGGCGGTGAACCTCGTCCTGTCCTGATCCGATGCGGGGCGCGCAGTTGCGCGCGCCCCGCGTCGTTCCTCTCGAGTCTTTGCGAATCAAAAGCCCGGAACGCGGGTCCGGGCGGCCGTCTTGTGCTTGCGCGCGGCCGGGGGCCGAGAGTGGCTTGAAACCGCGAGCCGCAGCCTATGGTATCGGCGGCGCCGGCGATGCCAGCGGCAGCGGAGGGATCACGATAGCCGGCGACGTCGTCTGAGGGGGTACGTAGTACGGCAAGGTCGTGCACGTATCGTAATTGCAGCGAAGGTAGCTGTAATCGAGTTCTTTCCCTTCCAAGCGCCGGTATCGCAGAACAGTCACCAAGTCCGGAACGGCCAAAGGTGCGCGGTTCGTCACGTAGACATCGAGCAAACCAATCGGTCGATTTCCCTCATCGAAGAAGAACACATTGCTCTGTCCTTCTATTACTCCGCTGACATAGGCGCGCCGGCTCGTGCGCATGACGACCGTCAGGATATTCGGGCTGCCGACCAGAACGTTTTTAACGTCCCTGGGCAAGTCGACCACGATCGACTTGTTGACGGCGAGCTGTAACGGAGCGGTCGTGTCGGTGGTGATGATGTTGAGGCCGGGGCTCGGACCGACGGGAGCACTGGCCGGACGATGAGCATTGGCCGGATAGACCGGAAGCTCGGTTGCGGGCGCAGGGTCGAGCGAGACAAGCCCCGCAATCGCAATTGCAAGCGCTGCGATGGCGACGACAAAGGTGCTCCGAAGGGCCATGGCCTTCCTCGATTGGTAAATGAAGCGTCACTCTACCGACGGCATGGCTAAAGCCAGGTTAATCGGCGCACCCCCAGCGCCGGCGTCCACCCGGAAATCCCGGCAAATCGCCAATATCCGCGATCTGAGGACGCGAACGACAAAGGCCCCGGACGCAGGGTCCGGGGCCTTCGTTGCCGTTACGACGGCTTGCGTGAGCGCTGCTCAGAAGTGGTAGTTCACGCCACCGCGAATGATGTTGGTGGTGAAGTCGACGGTGTTGCCTGCAGGGAAGCCGCAGGAGAAGCCGCACGAGGTGTTTCCGAGATCGACATAAAGATACTCGGCCTTCGCCGACCACTGGGGGGCGAAGGCGTATTCGAGGCCCGCACCAATGGTCCAGCCGGCATTGGTCTGGTTGACGCCCGTCGTGAACGGCGTCGTGGTCTCGATGTTGCCGACGGCGAGACCGCCGGTGACGTAAGGCATCCAGCGATCGATCGCGACGCCGGCGCGGCCGCGCACCGTCGACAGGAAGTGATTGGCGGTCGTGCAGACGTTGCCGAAACAGCCGGCGAAGCCGTTGGCGGCGCTGTTGCCCTTGATGTCGGTCCAGTCGATATCGCCTTCGACGCCGTAGACGAACTGGCCGAACTGCCAGTTGTAACCGAGCTGGCCGCCGACCAGGCCGCCATTGACGTTGAAGTTCGAGCCGAGCGCGCTCCAGTTCGTGGTGCCCCAGCCATAGCCGGCATTCGCACCGACATAGGCGCCGGTCCAGTTGTAGGGCGCCGGCGCGACGTAGACCGGCTGCGGCGCCCGGTACACCGGCCGCGTCATGTCAGCCGCTGCGAGCGGACCGAGCGTTCCCACGAGGGCCACGAGGCCCGTTGCCGCGAACAGAAAGCGGTTCATCTTTCTTCTCCTCCAGTTCAGCGTGCCTGCACGTTAGGTCAATATCGACCCGTGTCTAGTGAAGAAAATGCACACCATTCCACTATAAATTTCATGGTTTACGGAAGGTTACGTGCAATATGGAACTGTGACAATCTCGCATATGCTGAGCGAATACTGTCTAAGTATTGCCGCAAAGTGGCCTACATCGAGTATATCTGCCGCTGTTCTGCCAAATTCTGCTTGTTGCCTCCCGAAAGGAGCGCTACCGGCGCCCAGAACGTTGAGGCGAGTGCAGGCCACATGCGCCCGCAGCGGCGGCGTCAAGGCATCCGGCGAGGGCCTGACACGGCATCCTTCGAGGAGTCTGATCGCAGCCCCTTGGTTAAGCGCCGCTTAATCCCCGCGGTGAGCAAAAGTTAGGGATAATCATCGGTGTACGCGGGTGGTGCGCGGCCAGCGCCGATATTCCCTGTGGCCGCCGGCCGGACATCGGTCGTGTCGGCTTGCCGATGCCGCAGCCTTCGTGCGAATCCATCGCCATGGCTTCCGACCCACGCTTTGCAGCAAGCGCTCTCGTCACCGGAGGCGCGCAGCGGATCGGCCGCGCGATCGTGCGTGCGCTTGCCCGCGCGCGATACGCGGTCGCGATCCATGCGCACCATTCGCTCGATGCGGCGGAAGAGCTTTCCGCCGAGATTGCTGGTGCCGGCGGCCGGGCGGCGGTGGTCGCCGCCGATCTCGCGGTCCACGACGATGTCATCGGCCTCGTCGCGGCGGCGGCCGGTGAGGTCGGGCCGCTGACGCTGCTTGTCAACAATGCGAGCGTGTTCGAGCCGGACGGCATCGGGCATCTCGACCGGGGGCGGTTCGACCTCCACTACGCCGTCAACGTTCGCGCGCCGGTGTTCCTTGCCGAAGCCTTCGCCGCGCAGGCCGCCGCGTTGCCGGACGGCACCGACGCCTCGATCGTGAACCTGCTCGACCAGCGCATCTACAAGTCGACGCCGAACTATCTGTCTTACGGTCTTGCCAAGAACGCGCTTTATGCGGCGACGACGACGCTTGCCCAGGCCCTTGCCCCGCGGGTGCGGGTGAATGCCGTCGCGCCCGGTCCGGCGCTGGCCAACGCCCGCCAGGACGCCGAGACCTTTGCCCGGCTCTCCGGCGCGATGCCGCTCGGCCGGGGGCCGTCGCCGGAGGAGATCGCCGAGGCGGTGCTGTTCCTCGCGGGGGCGCGCAGCGTGACCGGCCAAACCATCGCAGTCGACGGCGGCCAGCGTTTGAGCTGGCGCGGCGATCCGGCGAACAGCGATTAGATAAAGGCGAGCGCCGCGCCGACCAGACCGCGGCGCACAGCGGCCGCGTCAAGATGTGACATGCAGAAGAAGAACCTCGACCCCGAAATCGAGCTCAAGGACGACGAGGAAGAGCCCTCGCTGCCCGATCTGCCGGACGACGGCGGAGTAGAGATCGATTCGGCCGGCAGCCTCGGCCGCGGGCGCGACGTCATCGCCGAAGCGGCGCGCCATGCGCCCTCGGCGCCGGGCGTCTACCGCATGATCGCGGCCGGCGGCGACGTCCTCTATGTCGGCAAGGCGAAGAACCTCAAGAAGCGCATCCTTGCCTATGCGCGACCTACCGGTCTCGTCTCCCGCATCGCCCGCATGGTCGCGGTGACGGCGAGCATCGAGTTCGTGTCGACCGCGACCGAAACCGAGGCGCTGCTGCTCGAGGCGAACCTGATCAAGCGGCTGCGGCCGCGCTTCAACGTGCTGCTGCGCGACGACAAGTCGTTCCCCTACATCCTCATCACCGCGGGCGAACGGCCGGCCCAGATCGTGAAGCATCGCGGCGCCCGCAACCGCGAGGGCGATTACTTCGGGCCGTTCGCCGCGGTCAATGCGGTGAACCGCACGATCACCGCACTCGAACGTGCCTTCCTGATCCGCTCGTGCTCCGACGCCGTGTTCGAGAGCCGCACGCGGCCGTGCCTGCTGTTCCAGATCAAGCGCTGCTCGGCGCCCTGCACGGGCGAGATTGCGCGCGCCGATTACGACGAGCTCGTGCGCGAGGCGACGAACTTCCTCTCCGGCCGCAGCCGGGCGGTGAAGGACGAGCTTGCCGAGGAGATGGACCGCGCCTCCGAGACACTCGATTTCGAACGCGCGGCGGCGCTGCGCGACCGGTTGGCCGCGCTCTCCGCAGTGCAGGCGCGCCAGGGCATCAATCCGCGCGGTGTCGAGGAGGCGGACGTGTTCGCCATCCACCAGGATGGCGGCTTCAACTGTATCGAGGTGTTCTTCTTTCGCACCGGACAGAACTGGGGCAACCGCGCCTACTTTCCACGCGCCGACCGTACCCTGCTGCCCGAGGAGGTACTGGGCGCGTTCCTCGCCCAGTTCTATGACGACAAGCCCTGTCCGCGGCTCGTCCTGCTGTCCCACGAGATCGAGGACCGCGCGCTGCTCGCCGAAGCGCTGTCGATCAAGAGCGGGCGCAAGGTCGAGATCAGCGTTCCCCAGCGCGGGGAGAAGCGCGAGCTCATCGCCCATGCGCTCGCCAATGCTCGCGAAGCGCTGGGGCGCAAGCTCGCCGAGGCGGCCTCGCAGCAACGGCTCTTGGCGGCGCTCGCCACGAGCTTTGGCCTCGCCGCGCCGCCGCGGCGTATCGAGGTCTACGACAACAGCCACATCCAGGGCACCAATGCGGTCGGCGGGATGATCGTCGCCGGGCCGGAGGGGCTGCGCAAGAACCAGTACCGCAAGTTCAACATCAAGTCGGCCGAGCTCACGCCGGGCGACGATTTCGGGATGATGCGCGAGGTGCTCCGCCGCCGCTTCAAACGGCTCATTGATGAAGTGCCGCGTCCGGTTCCGGTCGCGGCGCCGGCCATCGATACGGGAGCGCCGGCCCTCGATGTGGGAGTGCCCGATGCCGATGCCGGAGTGCTGGAACCGCCCGCGTCGCCGGTATCCTCCGCCGGAGAGCCCGGGCATGAGCCGTCGCCGACCGACGCGCCAGTGGTCGAGGCGGCGGATGCGGGTGAGGGGGCGGCCGAAGCGAGCGCAGCGGCGGACCATGACACCGTCGCCTGGCCCGATCTCGTCCTGATCGATGGTGGTGCCGGCCAACTCAGCGCCGCCCGCGAGACGCTCGCGGAACTCGGCCTTACCCACGTACCGATGGTCGCGATCGCCAAGGGCCCGGACCGGGATGCCGGCCGTGAGACCTTCCACATGCCGGGACGGCCGGCGTTCAAGCTGCCGCCGCGCGACCCGGTGCTCTATTTCGTCGAGCGTTTGCGCGACGAGGCGCATCGCTTCGCTATCGGCTCCCATCGCCAGCGCCGCCGCCGCGACATCCGCGAGGCAGGCCTGCAGGAGATCGCCGGCATCGGGCCGACCCGCAAGCGCGCCCTGCTACGCCATTTCGGAACGCTCAAGGCGATCGAACGGGCCTCGGTCGCCGACCTGCGCCAAGTCCCCGGCGTCAGCGACGAGACTGCACGACGGATTTATGACTTTTTCCACGATGCCGGCCGCTGAGAGGCGGTTTATTGGGCATACCATGAAAAATTCCGCGCCTGCGAGGACTGTTGCGAGACGCGCGGTGCGTCTATGTTGGGGGCATGGATGCAGCCACTTCACATCTGCGGGGACGGCCGCTCGCCATCCCCAACCTGCTGACGTATGCACGGATCGCCGCAGTTCCCATTGTGGTCGCCTGCCTGTACTGGCAGAGCATCCTCAACGGCGGCCTGTGGCTGCGCTGGGTGGCGCTCGCGATCTTCATCGCGGCGGGCATCACCGACATTCTCGACGGCTATTTGGCCCGTAGCCTCGGCCAGCAGTCGAGCTTCGGGCGCATGCTCGACCCCATTGCCGACAAGCTGCTGGTCGCGTCGTGCCTCCTGATGCTCGCCGCCGACGAGACCATCAGGGGCTGGTCGCTATGGGCGGCGATCGTCATCCTGTGCCGCGAAATCCTGGTGTCGGGCTTGCGCGAATACCTCGCCGAGCTGCGGGTCAGCGTGCCCGTCACCCGGCTCGCCAAATGGAAGACGACGGCCCAGCTCGTCGCTATCGGCTTTCTGCTGGCGGGGCAGGCCGGCGACCAGGTCATCCCTGTCGTCACCGTGACCGGCCTCACCCTGTTGTGGGTGTCGGCGATCGTGACGCTCTATACCGGCTACGACTATTTCCGCGCCGGCGTGCAGCACCTGATCGAGCAATGAGCGTGAAGATCCTCTATTTCGCCTGGGTGCGGGAACGGGTCGGCAAGGCCGAGGAGATGGTCGAGCCGCCGGCGGCGGTCGCGACGGTCGGCGATCTCATGGGTTGGCTCGCCGGGCGCGGCGAGGAGTATGCCCATGCCTTCGACAATCCCAAGGTGATCCGCGCCGCCATCGACCGTGCCCACGTCAAGGCGAATACCGCCATCGCGGGGGCACGCGAAATCGCCTTCTTTCCCCCGATGACGGGGGGATAGTTTCTTCCTCGATCGAGGCGCGCCAAAACGGGACGACACGACACATTCACAGTCTGACCCTACGTTGGAATCAGCTTGGAGAACTGTGAGAGCCGGTCATGAATATTCCCGCGACCACTGTACGTATCCATGGTGAAGCTACAGACGATCAGGTGATGGATTCCGTCACCAAAGCGGTGCAGGACGCGTCGAAGAGCGCCGCTCAACACGCCGCCGCGGTCAAGGATGCGATCAACGACACAGGCATCATTCAAACGGTTTCGCGCTTTACCTACACCGGCGCGTACGCGATCTCCTTCGGAGTCGTCTATGCCGCCGTGTTCGTGACGCAGTTCCTGCCGCAGGACAATGCCGTGATGCACGGCTTCAGCGACGGCGCCCAGGCGGCCGTGGACTCGCTCAAGGGCGCCTGATCGGCGCCACGCGCCGCATTGGTGTAACAACGGTCGCGGCAAACGCGTTGCCAGAGATGGCCTGATGCTCGATGTTCCGATTGCGGCCCGACCCGGAGTGAAGGCCGCGTCCATCAGGGTCTTGTTCCCGGAGGCTGGCGTCATCCGGGTCGAAAGCGAGAGGGTATTCTCCGCGCTCGACGGAGATTTGTGCCGGCGCTTTCTGCAGGCCGCGCTGCGGCTTCGTGCCGTCGAGGACGCGACGTTCGCGCCCACCCAGACGCCTTCGGTAGATCTGCGATACGATGAAAGCCGGCACCGCCGCAAGAAGGTGCTGGCCGAACTGGCTCTGGTGCTCGGCCGCGGCGCTGGCGAGGGAAAGCGCATGACCGTCGCTCCCTCCGTCGCCGCGCGCGACCGTCACGGCGTGGTGCGCTATCGGCATTATGCCGGCCGGATCACGGGATGGCGCGCCGAGCGCGAGCGGGCGGGCGCCATCCGGCTGCATAACCCTCTG
>Ga0209006_10005158_pt1 | contig 11864 bp, 11 predicted proteins | sample JacPin_JW_Ref_O2_FD_188567 | JGI IMG/M metagenome (GOLD analysis project Ga0209006, IMG submission 188567) | Forest soil microbial communities from Algoma, Ontario, Canada - Jack Pine, Ontario site 1_JW_Ref_O2 (SPAdes) (version 2) | ecosystem: Environmental > Terrestrial > Soil > Boreal... | reverse complement strand
GCGGCGGAATGCGGCTGAAGCCATCGCGTTCCAGAAAGACGGTGAACGGACTCAGCACCAGATGCATATGCTTGGTTTTGGGAATGAGTGGCAGAAAGATGAGCAGGACGACCGTGTGCGACCACCAGATCGCCCAGGCGGCGGGCGTTCCTTCGTTCACAAAGAACGATGCGATGTAGGTGGCCATCAGGGCGAAAATCAGAAACGCGATGAGCCCCGACTCCGGGGAGAGCGGCTCCAATGCTTTGGGACGGATCACGAACCGCCGAAACGCCAGGCCGGAGATTGAAATCGCAACGGCAACCGCAAACACTCCGGCGAACCAGAAATAAAAACGCCCGATGCCTGTACGCGAGAGAAATCCCAATCCAAATGCCATCGCGATGTGATTCAAAGTCACGAGCGCGAACACGCAGAAACCCCAGAAGACCAATGCGTGTGCGATGCCGGGCAGAGGGCGCTGTTCGATCACCAGACCCTGCGCGGCGACTTCCCAGAGAACCTTCCGAATCCGGGGCCAGATGGGCCGCAGCTGAAAGTCGGAATCCCGCTTCGCGTCGAGGATGATGCGCAGTGCCCGTCCGAATTTCCGCCAAAACAGCGACGCGGAAGCGATGATGGCAAGCAGCAGGACGATTCGTCCCGTCCAGTTCATGAAGTCACGTCTCCCGAGAACCTGACAGTCTACTCCAGGAGCGATGTGGCGCGGGTACTCATGCCCGCGAAACCTGCCACGGAATCGGCGCGGATTCGCACGGATCATCTGAATGCGCTGTCACGCCGAGCCCCGTGGTAGCATCTTCGGCGTGAGCGGTAGAGTCAGCAATAAATTACTTGCAGTTCGCCGAAGGAAAGGGAACATGTGGTTCCGCGACATCGTCGGGTCTGTCGGCACTATTTTCCTGCTTGCGCTTTCTGCCTTTGCACAGGCATCACAAGGACCATCCATCCCCTCCACCGGCGCTCGCGGGCTGGACGAATACCGCGCGTCGCGGGTTGCCATCTATACCGACGATTTCGGGCAACTGGCGCGGTATCGTGAGGCAAATGCTGCACTAGGGGCGCCGCGCGCGGACGAGAATCGAGTTGTCTTTCTGGGCGACTCGATCACCGACTACTGGAGGCTGGCGGATTATTTTCCCGGCAAGCCCTATATCAATCGCGGGGTCGACGGACAGTCGACAGCTGAGATGCTGGTGCGCTTCCGCCAGGATGTGATCGATCTGCATCCGAAAGTATTGGTCGTGCTGGCGGGGACCAACGACATCGCCGGCGTTACCGGACCGGCGCGCAACGAGGACATCGAGGCGAACTACGCGTCCATGGCCGAGTTGGCGCGCGGGCATGACATGCGCGTCGTGTTTGCCTCTCTGCTTCCGGCTTACAACTACACGCCGGAGTCGAAGGAGTCTTTCGCGCTGCGTCCGCGGGCACGAATCCTGGCCTTGAATGCGTGGCTTCAGAATTACTGTACAAAGAACCATCTGGTCTATCTGGACTACGCTGCAGCCTTGACCGACGATCGGGGCATGCTGAGGCACGATCTGTCGGACGACGGGTTGCATCCGAATGTCGCAGGGTACAAAATCATCGCGCCGCTCGCAGAGAAGGCAATTGCGAATTCGCTGGCCGGCAAGCCCTGACGAAATTAAGACTATGAAATCAGCTCGCGATCTGAAAACGCACGCAGTTCTCTCTCTCCTCCTTCTCACGCTCGTGGTTTCTGCGGCCAGTCAGCAGCCGACGCCTGCACCCGCACCTGCGCCCTCGATCCCGTCCACCGGCTTCGCCGGCCTCGACCAATACCGGGCCTCGCGTATTGCCGTGTTCACCGATGACTTTGGGCAGTTGGCGCGCTATCGCGAGGCCGACGCGGGGTTGAATGCGCCGGCGGCGGAGGAGAATCGTGTCGTCTTCTATGGCGACTCGATCACCGACATCTGGAAGCTTGTCGATTATTTTCCGAGCAAGCCTTACGTCAATCGCGGCATCGGCGGACAAACGACGCCCCAGATGCTGGTGCGCTTTCGCCAGGACGTGATCGATCTGCATCCCAAAGTGGTGGTGATTCTGGCGGGCACCAATGACATTGCGGGAAATACCGGGCCGATGCGCAATGAAGACATCGAGGCCAACCTGTCTTCGATGGCGGAATTGGCGCGCGTGCATGACATTCGGGTAGTGCTTTCGTCGGTGTTGCCGGTACACAATTACACCGAGCGGGCGAAGGATTCTTTCGCGCAACGTCCGATGGCGAGGATCCTTGCGCTGAATATCTGGCTCAAGGATTACTGTGCCAAGAACGGCCTCGTGTATCTCGATTATTTTTCGGCTGTCGTGGACGATCAGGGATTGCTTCGGAAAGAGCTTGCGGAGGACGGGCTACACCCGAACGCCGCCGGATACAAGATCATGGCGCCGCTGGCCGACGCGGCAATTGCGAAGGTGCTGGCTGCGAAACCGTGAGCGACTCACCGCTCCTGATTGGTCTGAGTAGGTCATTTACGACCGCGCTGTCTCCGGCAAAGCCTTTTGCCCGCAAACATCGCGAAGGAATCCGCGAAGGCCGCGAAGAAGAGCGCACAGGTCCGATTGTGGCTTTCCAACGGCAGATTCCTCAGGCGCTAAGCCCCCTCGGAAATGACAAACGCGTCGGAGGCGTAAGCTAGAAGCGGGTGCCCAAAGCCCGAAGCCGTGCCCCTTACCGACAAATTCGGACGGCGTATCACCGACCTGCGAATCTCAATCACCGACCGGTGTAACTATAAGTGTGTCTATTGCCGCACCGGTAACGAAGGCGCTCTCTACGGCGATCTGCCGTTTGCGGATTACTTGCGGATAGCGCGCGTGCTGGTGGGGATGGGCATCACGAAGATTCGTCTGACGGGCGGCGAGCCATTGTTGCGCAAGGGTGTCGTTGAGTTCGTACGGGAACTGGCGCGGCTAGGCCCTCAGGGGCCAAAGTCCCTCCCGGAAAACGGGTCTAACGACTCGGCTGATGCCGAGCCGTTTCAAATCTCCTCCCGCCCGCAGCCTCTTGGCTTCTGTGAGCCGCTCGACATAGCGCTCACGACCAATGGACATCTGCTCGCCGATCTGGCGCAGCCGCTGAAGGACGCCGGGCTCACGCGGGTCACGGTGTCGATGGACGCGGTCGATCCCGACCGCTTCACACGGATCACGCGAGTGCCGGGAGGATACGATCGTGTGCTGGCCGGGATTCGCGCCGCGCGCCGCGCCGGACTGTGGCCGCTGAAAGTGAACTGCGTGCTGCTGCGCGGATTTAATGAAGACCAGATCATTCCTTTCGGAATGTTCGCGCGCGAAGAGGGCGTCGCCGTGCGCTTCATCGAGTTTATGCCGCTTGAGGAAGACCGCACGTGGTCGCCGTCGACCGTGGTCACTCTCGACGAAATCCTGGCGCGCATGGCGGAGTACCGCCCGCTGATCGAAATCCCGCACGCTCGCTCGGAGACGGCGCGGCGCTACCGTTTCGACGATGGCGTCGGTGAAATCGGGATCATCGCGCCGGTGTCACATCCGTTCTGCGGGCATTGCAGCCGGATTCGACTTACCTCCGACGGCAAGATACGCACGTGCCTGTTCTCGGTGTGGGATCACGACCTGCACGCGGAGATGCGCCGCGGCGCGAGCGACGAAGACCTGGCGGAATTTATTCGAGGCGTGATCGAAAACAAAGAAGAGCGCCACCACATCGGTGAACCGGACTTTGTGCCGGCTTCGCGGACTATGGTCCATATCGGCGGATAAAACCAGAACCGGGACGGGATCGAGTTCCACTCGCCGATTACGCTAACTTGAGCGCGGGTTCAATCGCCACGAACCATGTAGGGGGCGCCCCCGTCCGCCCCGAGCGAAACGAGTAGCGTCACGCTGACTGCCGGAACAAGCCTTCGTGCCAGCGTCGCGGACGATGGTTTACATCGGATAGTTATCATTCTTCCGGTCGTCATTCTTTCGTTCAGAGCTTTCGCCGATTCTTGCTAGGATTAAGCGGCGATGAGGGATTCCTACAAACAATTGCTCTGGTGCTGTTCATCGGCATTTGCCTGGCGTGTCAATCGACGGAAAACGGCAAGGCCCAGGCGAGTGTCGTCTCCGTTCCCGACCTCGGGTTTCGTTATACCCCTCCGGCAGGTTTGACGGACAAAACCTCGCCTTCGAGCAGGGAAGCCCGCAACCATGCCGGATCCTACACGGGAAAAGCGGCAGAGGTGATTCTCGACATGTCGTCGGACGACGCCGACGCCGACCAGAACTGGCATCAGTTGTGGATGTTCATCTTCCCCCGCGCGAACCTTGCCGGCCTTGACGATGCGGCAGCAGAAGCGAAAATGAATGCCGCGCTGGCGAGCCCGCGATCGATTGCGCTTGGCAAACCCCAGACCGTGGCTCGTGGCGGACGCAATTTTCTTGTATCCGAGTTCGAGCAAAAGGAAGCGCCTCTAGTGAAGCACGCCAGAATCTTCACAGCGGTCTGCAAAGGCCAGCTGGTTTCATTCGTCCTCGTTTCAAATTCCGCCGACCAGGTCAGCGCTATGGAACAGAGTTTGAACAGTTTGAATTTTCCCGGCCGCTGAATTGCTGATCTAGGTTACCCCTGAGGTCGTGCCGCTGCCTTCCCGGACGAGGCGTCCGGGGCTACGTGAGTCGAGTGCCGGTGGCGCGGTGGTAAGATGCGACCGTCATGCGACCTCTGGGCAAACAAATCCTCGCGTATTTACTGCTGGTGTTTGGATTCTCCAGCGTCCCGTATTTCTTGATGATCCATACCGGCCATATTGGCGCCGGAAACGGGATGGTGGTTTCGCTGGTGATGTGGTGCCCGGCGTTTGCCGCGTTCGCGACTTGCGCTCTGTTCGGGATCAACCTGGCAACGCTAGGCTGGAGCTGGCGTCCAGGGCGGTATGTGGCATGGGCTTATGTGATTCCGATCTTGTATGCGTTGCCGGTCTACATTGTGGCATGGGTGGCGATTCGCGGGTCGTTCGCATTCTCGGCTTTCGCCTCACCTCTGGCATCGGCTTTTGGATTCCCGGACTGGCCTCGCGCGACCGCGCTGTTTCTGGCTATCCCGTGCTATGCAATCCTGGGCGTGATCAGCAGCACGGCCCGTGCGCTGGGAGAAGAAATCGGCTGGCGTGGATTTCTGCTTCCGCGATTGGTGCAGCAGACCGGCTTTACCCGGGGATGTTTGCTCAGCGGATGCATCTGGGCGGTTTGGCATTATCCAGGGCTCTTGTTCGCCGATTACAACGCGGGTACGCGGCCTGCATTTGCGTTGACCTGCTTCACGCTGATGGTGATTGCCGACAGCTACATTCTGGGCTGGTTGCGGCTGAAGTCCGGCAGCCTGTGGACCGCGGCGGTCCTCCACGCGAGCCACAATCTTTTCATCCAGGCAATTTTCGATCGCATGACTGCGCCGGCTGGCCGAACGTTGTATGTGACGACGGAATTCGGCATGGGATTGGTTCTGACGGTTGGCGCATTTGCGCTGTACTTCTGGACCAGGCGCAGTGAAGTCATGAGCGCCGGTGAACGGCAAACTGCGTTTAAAATTGCTTCATGAACTTGCGGTTGCTCCGGTCGCTGATCGCGGCGCCAGTATTGATCTTTCTTTGTGCCGCACTTCCGGCGCAGAGTACCTATCTTGGTTTCGACCGCAATGAGTATCCTGGCGACACGAATCTGACCGCGCTGCACCAGACTTTTTCTTATGCCGGATACTGGCTCAATAAGCCTCCAGGCGAGAAGGTCAATACTTGGAGCGGGCACCGCGCAGCCATTGAGACTGCCGGATTCGGATTTCTCGTCTTATTCAACGGGCGGCTCTATGCGGAATTGAAATCTGTCGCCAACGCCACGAGGTCGGGCCGCGATGACGCCCGCACCGCCGTCGCCGCTGCCCATCGTGAAGGATTTCCACCCGGGGCCGTTATCTTTCTTGATCAGGAGCAGGGCGGGCGCATGCTACTTGAGCAGAAGGCATACATCTACGCATGGGTTGACGGCGTGAGTGCCGGCGGATTTCGCGCGGGAATTTATTGTTCCGGGATCGCGGCGACAGATGACGACAATATCGTGACCGCGGAAGATATTCACAAGAGCGCTGGAACCCGCGACATTGTCTACTGGGCGATCAACGATCGATGCCCGCCGGCGCCGGGATGCACTTTTCCGTCGTCTCCGCCGAGTCCGGGGCAGAGCGGAGTGAGTTTCGCGGAAGTCTGGCAATTCGCGCAGTCGCCGCAGCGCAAAGAGGTGGCCGCACACTGCACCCAGTACAGTCGTGACGGAAACTGCTATCCTCCCGGAGTTGCCGCTGCGCTGCAATTGCACGTGGATGTCGATGCGGCGACTTCGCCCGATCCTTCGCACGGGCGCACGCGTTGATGATGTGGGTGCAGGTTCGTCCGAGCCTCAGGGATTAAAGCCCCCTCGAAAAAAAGCCTAATCGGGGCGCTAAGCGCTGTGCCACCCAAAAGCCAGGTTTGTCGGCCAATTTAGAAGCGTGCTTTGATCAGAGTTGCCGCTGACAGATCGTCAGGAGATCGGGTGCTGGTAGAGAACACGTCCGCTTCTAATCCGGTACGAGCGCTCGCGATCTTCGAGTGGACGCTCCTGGCGGTGCTGGTGACCACCTTCATCGGGTATGGGTTCCTGCCAGCGTGGCGCGTCATGAATACGGACTTTCCCAATTATTTTCTTCCCGCGGTGATTCATCACCAGGGAATGCCGATCGATCGTGCTTACGAGTGGAGATGGTTACAACGCCACAAAGACCACGAGCGGATTGATCAGACGCTGGTCGGCTTTGTGCCTAATCCTCCGATGTGCGCTGCTCCTATGCTGCTGCTTGCGTCGCTTAAATCGCTCGACGCCAAGCGCGTTTGGCTCGTCCTCGATCTGGTACTAATGGCCTTTTCATTGGGGATTCTGCGCCGGACGACCGAACTTCCATGGCGGCGGCTTCTGCTGCTCACATTCCTCTGCGTTCTTCCACTACGCGAGAATTTCCTGTTCGGCCAGTACTATGAGGTGATCCTGGCGCTGCTCTGCTTTGCTTACTGGGCGGCCTGCCGCGGCCACCGCTTCAGTTCAGGAGCCATCCTGGCGGTGGCAGCGTGGTTCAAAATATTCCCAATTTTCTTTTTGATTCTCTTCATGCGCAAACGGAAGTGGCGCGCGGCAGCAGGCCTGGCAGGTGGGGGCGCAATGTTGGGAGTGGTGTCGGTTCTTCTGTTCGGCTGGAACGTACACAAGACTCTGCTGCTCGAGATATTGCCGCGCGCATTGCACGGCGATCTCGTTTCTCCGTACGTGCTGCAGTGGAACTCTTTTACCGCACTCTGCCATCGTCTTTTTCTGGCGGAGCCCGAACTCAATCCCACTCCGTTGGTAAATTCTCCCGCCGTGTATGCGGTAGCGCAGGCACTCATCTCTACCGTTTTGTTGTTCAGTTTCGTTCTTTCCACGGGTGACGAAGAGACGCCGCAAAGTAGCGCGTGGGAGTGGGCTACCTTCGTCGCTTTGCTGCTTCTTACTTCATCGATGCCAGCCGCTTACCACCACTGCGCATTGATTTTCACCGCGATTGTGGCTGTCGACTACTTGCTGAAACGGGGCGAGCGCGGCGCTGCCGTCGCCGCTGCTGTTTTGTTCGCCTTGGCCTGCAGTCCGATGCCGGCCTTTGTATACGCCCACTTGCAAGGACGGCTGGGCGGCGTTTTTCTTCTCTATCTCCTGCTTCTGTACAAAGCTCCGGGGCGGACTGATTCTCGATTTCGCAGATTGGTATTCACGTGCGCCGCATTGTTCCTGGTCGCGCTCACCATTTCGAATCTGCGTGCGGTGCGCAACCGGTCTGAGGATTTTTCCCGGCGGCTGCCGCCGATTTCAGCCGGCTACGGTTCGTTCTCGGTGGCTCGGGCGGGCGACGATCTTGTGGTCGACGAGATGGTGATGGACTCCTACGCTGCCGTCGTTCTTCCGGCAGGAACAGTCCAGCGCTTCAATGTTCCGGGCGATGTGCTGGCGATCGCGGTGGGCCCGCAATCTCCTTTCGCTTATTTGGAACTGACTGATCGACGCTCGCAGATTTTTCGTCTGCCCACGGCACAGCTTGGAAAACCGAATGCGGTACCCGAGTTCGTCGCGGATGGATACGATCCTGCGCTCTCTGCGGACGGGCGGTGGCTGGCGTTCTTGCGGGAAGAAAACGGCAAGACGGCTATCTGGGTGGCGAGAGATGCTTCGTCGAAAGAATTACCGGCGGTTGCGCCTGTGAGGGGCGCGGAGAACCTCGGCGCTGTGCTGGAAATGAGTGTGACTTCGGCGGGAGACGTGATCGCGGCTGCGGGCAGCGCGGCGTATCCGCATTTGTCGGTATTGAAGATAGCTTCCGGCGAAATTCGGGCGTTGGCGGAGATTCGCGGAGCGGTGCGCTATCCCGCGATTTCTACGGACGGAAGAATGCTGGCCTTTAGCCGGCGCGAGTCCGGGGCGTGGCATCTATTTGTTCGCGACCTCGAAAGCGGACGAGAGCAGCAACTGACTTCTGCCGCCTGCAATGCGACTTCACCTTCGTGGGAAGACGCGCAGACTCTGCTCTACATTAGCGATTGCGGACGCGGGCTGGCTCTCGGCGCTCCAGCGCGGGTGAGCGTGCAGCGGTAGTCGAAGAAAAGATTCATGAACCGCGAAGGACACTTAACATCAAGAAGAAGACTCCTTCGTTTAGATTCGTGTCTTTCGCGGTCAAGGTTCGAGCTGGAACTGGCGCGGCTGACAACATTTTACAGAGCTTGACTAAAATCTACAGTGAATGCACGGGCACCGCGTCTATCCAGTGCGGGAGTGAAGCGTTGGGGAAAGGGGAATCTTATGGCGAGGAATATGAGACTCTCGGTTGCCGTGGTTGTGGTTGCGACTTCGTTGGCCTCGGTTTCCGCGGTTTTTGCGCAATCGGCGAAGCCAGTCCCGGCGGGCCCGGCTCCGGTGCCGGCACGAATCCTGGGGGCGAAGAAGGTTTTTATTGCCAACGCGGGCGGGGACGAACGGTCAACCACCGATCCGCTCTACAACGGCGGACCGGATCGCACGTATGACGGGCTTTATGCGGCACTGAAATCCTGGGGCCGCTATGAGCTTGTGAATGATCCTGCGGACGCCGATCTCGTCATGGAGATTAAGTTTCAGATCGAGCGGCCCGTGCTGAAGGGAAATACGTTGACTTCCTCAGATTATGATCCCAAATTTCGCCTGACCATTCGCGATCCTAAAACCAACGTTCTGCTGTGGGGATTCACCGAGCACGCCCAATGGGCGCTGCTGCAGGGGAATCGCGACCGGAATTTCGATGCGGCGCTGGGCAAAATTGTCGGCGACGTGCAAGCGCTCGGTGCGGATGCGTCGCCCGCGGGAAATAGCTCGAAACAGTAGTTCGAAACCGTAGGTCGAAAGCACCGGGTCAAAAGGCGCGATATCGACAACACTAGTCGCGCCGCCTGCTCGGGCAGGAGTGCCCACGCCACACTGCGCTGGACTACATGCAGTAGAATGGAAACATGTCGGACCGCACCTTCACACTCGACGAAGCGCAAACGCTGCTTCCGGTGCTCGAATCGTTGCTGCGCAATGCCATCTCGGGCAAGAAACTGGTGGAGCAATTCGAGGCTGAGATGCAACTGCTGCAGCATCGCATCTTTCTGGCGGGCGGAACGTTTGTGGATATCGTTTCCCTGGCCCGCCGCAAGGCGGAGCGGGTGAAGGCCGAGCAGCGCGCCAAAGATGCCCTGGCGGAAATCGACTCCATCGGCGTGCAGGTCAAGGATCTCGAAGTGGGCCTGCTGGATTTTCCCTGCGAAGTGGAAGGCCGGATCGTTTTGCTGTGCTGGAAACTGGGGGAGCGATCGATTTCCCACTGGCACGGTACGGACGAAGGATTCTCCGCACGCAAGCCCATCGACGAGCGCATTGCGCGGGCGCGGAAGACGAACTAGCGGTTATCTATTCTCAGTTCTCAGAGTTTGTCATCGCATCTGATCCCCGCCACCCTGCCCATTCAAAAAACATTTTTGGCGTGCAACATACTTCGAGGTTCAGTGTTACTAAAGGCAAGAACCTAATCGGGCAGGGGTCTCGTTTCTCGCGTCAAAATAGCGTTTACATTTGTAAATAGTTCCGGCCCGCATCTATCCAGGGGGTTTTTCGGGCAATGAAAACCAATCGAATTGTTGCTTGCTGGCTGCTGTTGGCGGCTATTGCTGTGTCAGTCACCGCCATTTCGTCTGCACAGATTGGAGTCGGCATCTCGGTGCGGGTCGGTCCGCCCGCCCTGCCGGTTTACGCGCAGCCGGTCTGCCCCGGTCCTGGCTATATGTGGACCCCCGGCTACTGGGCCTGGAACGATGAAGGCGGCTACTACTGGGTTCCGGGAACGTGGCTGGTGGCCCCGGTGGGAATGCTTTGGACACCCGGTTACTGGGGATGGGGCGGGGGATTATACGCATGGCATGCTGGATACTGGGGCCCGCACGTTGGGTTCTACGGCGGGATTAACTACGGGTACGGCTACGGCGGCGTGGGCTTCGCCGGCGGCGAATGGCGCGGTGGAGGGTTCTATTACAACCGCGCGGTGAGCAACGTCAGCGTCACGAACGTGACCAACGTTTATAGCAAAACTGTTGTCGTCAACAGCACGGCCACCACGAGCTTTAATGGAGGGGAAGGCGGCGTTCAGGCGCGGCCGACGCCCCAGGAAGACGCTGCCGAGCACGAGCAACACACCGCTCCGCTGCCCGCGCAGACCCAGCACGAACAGATGGCAAGTCAGAACCACGAGAATTTCGCTTCGGCGAACCATGGACGTCCGGCGATCGCTGCCACCGCCAAGGCTGGCGATTTCAGCAGCCATTCCGCGATTCCTGCCCGGGCTGCGGGCGGGGAATATCATGCCCCGGCTATGTCTCCGCAAGAGGCTCGCGGAGCGTCTACGCCAGCGAGCCGGCCGAGTGGAAGTTCGACGCCGGGTGGATCGGAACCGAAGTCGAATGACGGATTCCGGCCGTTTACTCCGCCGAACTCGAGCGACTCGGCGAATAAAGGCTCATCGAATAGTCAGACAGACGACGAGAAGAGCAACGGTGCCAACTCGACCTCGGAACCGAAAGGCAACGCGGCCAAGACTCCGGCGCAGAATCAACCCTCGCATAATCAACGAAAGGCGAACAAACCTGCTCCCAAGCCGCACAAGTCGAGTCCGCCTCCGAAGAAACCGGCTAAAGAGGAGCGGTTTCACTAGAGGAGCAGTGATCAGTTTTTAGTGGCCAGTTCTGGCGCTGGCCATTTTCTTTGCAAGTCGGTATCAGGTTGCCGTTCTACCCGGGGAAGGCCTCGACCAGCAGGCGAGACTGGGCAGGTTCCGTTAGTGCGGCGAAGGTACTGGAGTGTGCGCCCTAAGGAACGACCTCTGCTACAATTTTCGCTGAGTGATAAGGCCTGAAGCCCGAGCCCGCACCCCCAGGCAGCCGGAGTATCCACGACAAGGAGTAACCAGGAACATGTCATCCACTAAATCAAAACTCCGACTGGCGGGCGCTTTCGCCGCGCTCGCGACATTGGCGCTGGCGGGAAGCTGCCGGGGATTTTTTGTGCCCGAGCAGATCGGTACCATCACTATTTCTCCGTCGACTCCAAACGTGCCCCTCGGAGGCACGGTGCAACTCGAGGCCTTCGGCACCAACACCGACTCGACCTCAGCCGGCAACATTAGCGGCAAGGTATCGTGGTCTAGCGACAGCGGGGCGGTTGGGGTGAGCACTTCAGGACTTCTTACTGGG
>Ga0209006_10005157_pt1 | contig 11864 bp, 10 predicted proteins | sample JacPin_JW_Ref_O2_FD_188567 | JGI IMG/M metagenome (GOLD analysis project Ga0209006, IMG submission 188567) | Forest soil microbial communities from Algoma, Ontario, Canada - Jack Pine, Ontario site 1_JW_Ref_O2 (SPAdes) (version 2) | ecosystem: Environmental > Terrestrial > Soil > Boreal... | reverse complement strand
CTGGAGTCCATCGAGGTCCTGGATAGACCCTGACATGCCCGGTCCGCATATGCTTGCCGCGGTGGGCTTCACTCAGGTGGTTGATGGTTATCATCTCACCGGAAACCTTGGCGATCGGCAAGGGCCCCGCGAGCGGCGCGGCAAGTGCGATAGCGGGAGTAACTAGCAACGTCGCGCAGGCGACTGTAAACATCATCTTTCGCATCGAAGTCTCTCCATTCCAAGCTGGGACACAAGGCGATGCGCTGGGCGATGCCCAAGCGGTATTGTTTCGAATCTACGCCTCGCGCCCGTGGAGGCGTAGTAAAGAAAAATTTAGTCCGGCCCTCGCCGCAGGCGCCGTGAAGTATCGGGATGCGTCGGGAGCGAGAGTTCGGACATCAATCTCACCAGATCCGCCTGTCGTCCGCATCCGGTCTTGGCGAAAATTCGCGCCAGATGCGTCTTCACGGTGTTGGCACTGATCCCGAAATCCTCCTTGAGGATCGCAGGACTTTGTCCGTCTCCAATCCGCGACATGATCCTGGCCTCAGTGGGCGTCAGATCGAACAGCGTCATGAGGATTGCGTCTTCGGGCAAGGCCCGGCCCTTGTGGGTCGACAAAAAGATCGCGACAAGCGGCTGACTGCTGACGCGCCGCACGCCGGCGCCGAGCAGGGGAAGAATATAGGCATAGGCGACCTCCGGCTGCGCTGCCAGCGGTACGCCGACGCCGCGCCGCCCGAGTGCGAGATCGCTCGAGGCCGCTCGCTGCAGGGCCTCCGAGAAGCTGACGCGGACGCTAACGGAGCGCGGCTCGACCAGGCCGTGCCTGACGAGCAGCGGCCCTTGATCGCGCAAGGTCTCTTCGCCGGCCGGATTGGCGAAAACCAGACACCCGGCCGCGTCGCAGATCACGATCGGCGTCGCGATGCCGGAAAGGGCCGCCAGTGCTGCTTCTGCGCCCCAGCGCGTGCGCTCCAGGGTCTCCCCGATCATGAAGGCGCGCCGCAGATGCGGGGAAAGCCGCCGCACCAGCATCATCTCGTCAGCGGTGACCGGGTCGCGCTGCTGGGATGTCACAAAGCCGATCGAGATCAGTTCTTCGGCCATGTCGGCAATCAGCGTGGTGCTGCCGTCGCGCAAGCCGTTTGGCGCGACCCAGTCGCGGTGGAAACTTGACCGCTGAAACTCGTCCTCCGGCATCAGTTGCAATGTCGAGACCGGCGTATCGAGCATCCCGAACAGGATCTTCTCCCGCATCGGAACCCGCACCAGCTGGTGATTGGCGAGATCGCTGATCGCTGTGGCATCCCATTGGGTGTGATGCACATGGGAGACCCGAACGGTCGGCTTGTGGATGGCGACGATCGAAACGAATTCGGCGCCGAGGCGCGTCCGCAAGCGTTCGAGGAAGATGGGCCAGAGAAGAGGATCGACGGCGGCGTCGTAAATCTCGGCGATCAACGCTTCCAATGGGTCAGCCATGACGAGCCGCCTGTTGTAGCCAAAAGTGCGATCGGCGATCTGGAAGTCCGGCAGCGCTTATATTGCCGAGGATCAATGTCCGTGACACCAGGAGCTTTCTTTCAGGCCACGCTGACTTCGGTCTTGACGGAATTGGCGATGAAGCAGGCTTCGTGGGCTTCATGATGCATCTGGTCCAGCTTTGCCTTGTCCGGCGCCTCGCTCGTCCATTCAATTTGCGGATGGAGCACGACCTTGGTCACGGCCTGCTTCCCCGGTGCGATCTGTTCCATGACGCCCTCGGCATGGTCGTTATAGGCAGCGACGGCGAAGCCGGCCAGCCGCGCCACATGCAGGAAGGACAGCATGTGACAGTTGGAGAGGGCGGCAACCAGCATCTCCTCGGGATCAACCGCCGCTGCCACGGCCCATTTGCCGACAACGTGGGGTGAGGCGGACGCGGGGACAACGGTTCCGCCGTCAAAGCTGATCGTATGGCCGCGGCTGTAGCGGCCGTTGCGAAAATCCTCACCGTCTTTCAGTCTCCAACTGACGTCCGCAGTATAGGTCGACATTGTTTCCTCACCCTTCGCCCCGACATGCGATTGCGCAGCCAAGTTCACTTGCCGGCCACGAAAAAGAAATCCTCCTTGCCGGGCAGCGAGCCGTAGGTGTACGGCTCCTGACGGCCGGCGGTCGCTTCCATCACATCATCGCGCACCAGCCGGAAGATCTTGTTGATTTCCACGCCCGGCGTGGCGATGCGCTGCACCAACGCGACCGCAAACGGCGAATTACCGCCTTCGCCATCGAGCGCGGTCTCGCCGTGCTTGGCGGCAAACACCACCAGTGACGCGCCTTGCACCTTCACTTCGCCCAGCCCGCGTCCGATGGAACGCGAGCTCACCGTGCCTCCCGCGGTCGAGGTCGCCGCGACGCTGGCGGCGGCGGGAGCCGTCGTCTTTCTCATCTGCGGCGCGAACGGATTGTCGCGGCAGGCGTCGAGCAGTACCAGCTTCAGCTTTTTTGCGCCTTCCAGCGCCGCCATCACCTGGTCAAGCGGGATGGCCTCAAACTGCACGTCGCGATCGGTGGCGAGCCTCGCGTCGGTCGGTATGAGATAATTCTGGCCGTTCACCTCGATGCCGTGCCCCGCGTAATACACGATCGCCCAGTCGGCTTTCTCGGATTCGTCGGCGAAAGCGCGCAGGCCATCGATCAGCTTCTCGCGCGTCGCATCGACGGAGAGTGTCACGGTCTCGAAGCCGACATTGCGCAGCGAGGTCGCAATGGCGGCCGCGTCTTTCTGCGGATTAGCCAGCGCCGGCACGTTTTTGTAAGCGGAATTGCCGATCACCAGCGCAATGCGGCGGCCTTGTTTTGCGGCGGCCTGCGCGGCCGGCGCCGCAACTGGTTTGGTCAGGATCGGCGCTGCGGCCACCGGTGTCGGAATCGATGTTTCGGAGGTGACCCTCGCCGGCGCTGCAGGGATCGTCGGCTGGGCATCGCCTGAATCATAGGCGGCGAGCCGGCTGCGTGCGGTTTCAAGCGCTGTCTTGTTGTTGTCGATCTTCAACTGTTCGGAGGAGGCCAGTGCCTTTTTGAAGTTTTCGCGGGCGTGGATTAGATCCCCGGCTTTCTCATAGGCGAGCCCAAGGCCCGTGAAAGTGGAAATCGCGTCAGGCTCGATCTTCTGAGCCTCCTTGTAGTCGGCGATCGCGTGGTCCAGATCGCCTTTGTACCGGTAGGTGTCGCCGCGCAGCAGATACCCGAAGGAATCCTTGGGATGCAGGCGAATCTGGAGGTCGAGATCGACAAGCGCGCGCTCGAGATCGCCCTTGAGACGCCACAGGTTGCCGCGGTTGCCATAGGCTTTCTCGTCTGCCGGGTTGAGACCGATGGCTTCATTCAAATCGGCAATCGCGCGATCATAATCGCCCGCATCTTTCCAGGTGAGGGCGCGGTTGTTGTAGGCCTGCGACTGTTTCGGATTGAGACGAATGCATTCATTGAGATCGGCAATCGATTTGTCGAATTCCCTCAACTGCCGCCACAGCGCGCCGCGGGCGGCATAGGATGCCGGGTTTTTTGGGTCCAGGCTGACGGCGGCATCCAGATCGGCGAGGGCCCGGGCTGGTTCGCCCCTGAGGAGCCACGCGGCGCCCCGGTTATTCAGGGCCACCAGATTTTTGGGGTTCAAGCGCAGCGACTCGTCGAAATCAACGATAGCCCGCGCAAAGTCGTTCTTGGCAGCCCATCCCGAGCCGCGCGCGGCGTAGATGGTGGAGAGGGCCGCCGGAGGAAACCGCGGCTCCGCCAGCAATTTCGTGCAGCCCGCAATCTTGCGATCCCAATCGGCACTCTGATCGCAGTTTTTTATGTCGCGTTGATCGAGGGCGTAGCAGGGTGCGGCCAAAAACATCGCGACGACGGCAAGCCATATCGCCCCAAATCGCATCGCTGAAACCTTTCATGCGGTGGCTCCGAAAGCATCCACCTTGCCCAAATAACAGTCACTATGTCCGACCGGGCGGATACGCGCGTATGGCGCCTTGCCGCCACGGAAGTCGATACCAAACGAAAATAAATCATAATGAATTGGATCACATATTTATATGCCAGCGGCATGAAAATCTGACTGACGATGTGCGGTGACGGTGCTGGACTGCGCCGCATCCCGGCGACGCTGCGCCGTGAAGATTCATTTTGTCCATTCCGAGAAATTTTACCTCGCGCGTAATCGCCCGCCCCGGATTCTTGCGGCATATAACCTGCCATCTGTGAAACACAACGAAGCGAGGTCAGCATGACAATGGATCGACGAACCGTGCTGAAGACGGTCGGCGTGCTGGCATTCGGCCTTCAAGTCGGAGCCGAAACATTACAGCCGGCTGAAGCCGAGAGCACCGGCACAAACGATATCGAAGCAAGGAGAAAAGCGATGAGCAATGTCAATGAAATCGTGGTGCGTTATCTGTCGGCCTGGAACGAGCGGGACGCCGCCCGGCGGGGAGACCTGGTGGCCAAAACATGGTCGGAGGACGGGACCTATGTCGACGGAGCGCGGCAGGGCGCGGGCCACGGCGACATCGACGCCATGATCGCCAAGGCGCAGGAGCATTTTCCAGGTTATCGCCTTGCGCTGGTAAGCGGCATCGAGACGCATCACCAGTATGTCCGCTTCTCCTGGGCCGCCGGCGGGACCGCGGAGGCGCCGTTGTATATCAAGGGAACCGACATCGGAATCATCGCCGATGATGGCCGGCTGAAGTCGGTGATCGGCTTTGTCGATGCGGCGCCAGCCAGGCCGTGAATAGACGAAGCGCTTTCACCGCCATGGTTGCGATCGCCGTTCCGAATTACCGGTGAATAGCGCATAGGATGCGCCGTTCAGAAATAGCTCATTCGACAATCGCATGGGTGCGCGGCCATCCGGTTCGGACGGCTGCGGCCCATGCTTGCCCGGCTTCGGGGCGCTGGGTCGGCCTTCACGTCGCGGACCGGGTTAATCGAAAATTTGAGTCAAAGCAGGTAAGTTTTCTTCGAATCGTTGAAGCAGACTCTGCCTTATCCTATTATTTAAACTTAACGTTAGGCGCGCACCGCGTCCGGGAAGTCCAGCAACATGCCGAGGGTCACACCGCCCCTATGGATCGTCCGTAAAAGAGAGACCGCGTGATGTTGGGCCGGTCGATGACGTACAATATTCTCTTTCCGTCTTCATATTCGGTTGAAGTCTCCAAACTGCGGCAGCAGCTCGAAGAAGCCCATCTGGCTTGGTCGAAAGACTGGAAAGAGCGACAGGCCGACTTCAAGATCGAGAACATCCGTTTCGTCCATGATCCCCACTGGAACAAACGGTTTTTCAGCCTGCAGGCCGCGCATGATGGAAAGATCTGGTTCTGGCAAGCCACGCATGTGGCCGTGCTCTTTGGTGTTTCGTCGATCTGAGCATGGTGACGAGCAGATCGCTCCATCACGTCGCAAAGCCGGGGTCGTCGCTTCGCCTGCCGATCAGGCAAGTCCCAACAGGCGGGCGAACCGGCTGGTGGTTCTGGCCTCCGGTTGATCGCGCTCGGCGATGCTTATCAGAACGAACTGGTTGATAAGCTCAATCGTCATGGAAAACTCCTGGCCGGCGGGATCGCGATAGTCAATTCGGGTTGTCTGATGCTCCGAGGAGGTGCCGGTTGCGCTCCAGTGCAGACCGTCCCGGAGGAAATGAATCATCTCGCCGACCGAGTGGAGCTGACTCCGCACCGCCTCCTGTCTCAGAATTTGCGTGGCCTTGTTGTTCATCGTCAGAATGCGCGCGTCGTCGGTCTTGTTTTGACCGTTCATAATGGGAACGGCTGCGATGATGCCGATCGGGGATCGATCATAGAGAATCTGAAGGATGTCGATCTTTTCGCTCAGCATCGCCATGTAGCTCAAGGTGAAGACAGGCTCGCTATGCTGGTCTGCCGTAAACGGCAAAATCAGCGTTTCCCAGTAGACGTTCTGTTCGGAAAGCGATGAAATGTAGCGCGCATAGGCCGGTTGTTTGCTGGCGAGACAGTCATCGAAAATGTCGCGCAAACTGTTGGCGGTTGCAAATTTGAGCTCTGAAGAAAGCGAACCCCGCAAATCCCGGCCCAGGTTTCGAACATAGCTATCGCTCTGCGCGACGACGATGTGTTCGCTTCCCACCTTGAGATTCAGCAGCGTGTCGTCGAACGAGTTCGACGCCTTTGAAAACATATCGCGCAGTCGTGGTTGTCGAGTCGCCTTGTGGAAAAGCCATTGCCGATAAGCGTTTCCGAGCGATTTGGAATGAATTTGGTCGCCGATGTTCTTGCCGGTCCAGATCTGGATGGCCGCACGACTGGTGGACCCGGCGTCCATGGCCTTCGCAGGAGGAGGAACAATGATATTCGGCGCCGGCGCCAAACTGCCCTGAGCGCGGGATGCTCCTGCCGTCTGACTCATACCGATTCCCTTTTCCCATTGTGGTGCGACCGAGGCGGTCCTTGGCGTTTCGCCCACGTTTGTTTCGCCCACGTTTTACGCAAATCCTGCCGGGAAAGAGGTTGAGTTCCGTCGCACCGCTACAACCGGAGATTTCACAGGACCACGACTTCCTGAAGAGTCTATTAACTTCGGATTATCGAGGACTCTTGGAAACAGCCGCGTCCTCCGCCGGAATTCCGTAATCAGGATAACCGTCAGCCTTCGTCGTCCGTCTCCAGGAGCCGGAGCCGGTGTCCAAGCCATTGCGTGGTCGGGGCCTGGATCAGAATCGTCATCAGGATGGCGATGAAGGTGACCGACGCGATCATCTGCGCGCCTGGGGCTTTGACACCCAACAACAGCCCGGCAAGCGCCGCCGGAATGACGCCGGTCTCGCGGGTCCAGCACATGAACAGTAGTTCGCGAAAACTCCAGCGCGCGCGGCGATCCGGCCATGCACAGAGAAACACGGTCGCCGGCCGCGCCACCAGCATCAGGATGCTGACTACAGCGACGCCGCCGAGCCCGTATCGGCCGATCAACGTGAAATCGACCTGGGCGCCGAGCAGGATGAAAATAAACAACCGCATGATGAAGGCGGTGGTCAGGATATATTCGTCGAGCTTCTGCGCCTCGCCGGCCTCCATCCGGAAGCCGAACGTCTCCTTGTTGCCGAGCATGATGCCGAACACAAAGACCGCCAGGAAACCGCTGGCCTGCAGGCCGTCGGCCGCGAAATAAGCGCCGATCATCGCGACCAGCGTCACGACCGGGGCGTATTCGGCGAGGAAGGCCCACTTCTCATGGGCAATCAGAAGTGCGGCGAGGTATCCGAGCGCGATGCCGGCGACAATCCCGATCATGGATTGCTTGAAGAGATCGAAGATCGCGCCCATCACCGAGAACTCGCCGCTTCCCATCGCGGCAGCCAGCACGCTGAAGGTGAGGATCGCCGCCATCGGGTCGTTGAATGCGGACTCGCTGGTGACGGTTTGCGCCACCCGATCGCGAATCCTGACCTGACGAAAAATCGGCACCAGCGTCGCCGGATCGGTCGAGGCGATGGTCGCGCCCAGAAGTAACGCCACGATTGGCGAGGCGCCCAGAATAATATGGGCGGCAATCGCGATGATGCCGGCGGTGATCAGGACGCCGACGGTGGCGATGACGACGATGGTGATCCAGACCTTCTTCAGGACCTCTATCCGAAGCGCAGCGCCGCCGTCGAACAGAATGTAGCTGGCGCCGAACAACAGAATGATCTGGTTCAGCGCCGAATCCGCCTTGATCTGGATGAGGTCCAGCGCCTGCGGCCCGATCGCGATACCGGCGACCAGGAACACCGCGACATCGGGAATTTTGATTTTCTGCGCCAGCAGCGCGGCGACTGTGCCGATCGCCAGAATGAGGCCGAACGCCAGCAGCGTGTGCTTGGCGATCTCTATGGAGGCCGACGTTTCCAATGGCCACTTCCTGCGGGTCGAGCGACAGCCTAATTCAACGCCCTCAACCAAGCGCCGATGTCGCTGGCGGCGACATTGGCCTGCGGCAGCAACCGGCCCATGGTGAAGAAGCCGTGGAACTGGCCGGGAAAATGCCGGTAGGTCACGGCAACGCCGGCTTGCCTGAGGCGCTCGGCATATTCGTCGCCTTCGTCGCGCAACGGATCGGCGCCGGCGGTCAGGACGTAAGCCGGCGGCAGCCCGGCCAGCGTCGTGGCGCGCGCCGGCGAGGCGCGCCAGTCGTTGCCGTCAGCCGCGCTGTTCAGATAATGACCGGTGAACCATTTGATGGCCGTATGCGTCAGCAAGACGCTGGTCTCGGGCTCGCTATGCGAGGGATGCTTCATGGCAAAGTCGACAGCCGGATAGATCAGCACTTGTCCCGCGATCGCCGGGCCGTTGTCGCGTGCGTATATCGCGACCACCGCGGCCAGATTGCCGCCGGCGCTGTCGCCGCCGACCGTTAGCCGCGACGCGTCGATGCCGAGCTGTTTGGCATGGTCGGCGATCCATGTCGTCGCGGCGACAACGTCGTTCACGGCGGCGGGAAACTTGTGCTCGGGCGCCAGCCGGTAATCGATCGAGATCACGATCAACTGGCCTTCATCGGCCAGCTTGCGGCACACCACGTCATGGGAATCGAGATTGCCGATCACCCAGCCGCCGCCATGAAAGAACACCAGGCACGGCGCGAGATCGTCGGCCTTGCGGAGTTTGATCGGCGTGTAGACGCGCGCGGGGATCGAGCCTGCGGGCGAGGGGATCGCGAGCGGCTCGATTGATTTCAGTTCCGGCGGTTCGGGATTGCTGACGAAGCGGGCCTGCAAATAGAACTCGCGTGCTTCCGCCGGCGAAACCGTTTCGTAAGCTGGACGGCCGGCGTCCAGGAACGCCTTGTACACAGCGGCGGCATCGGGATCGAGGGTCACGGGCATGATGGGAAGGTCCTGTTGTTTTTGAGCTTCAAGCCGCGGTTCTGCCGCCATCGACGGTGTAGGCCGAGCCCGACACGTAGCTCGCTTCGTCGGAGGCCAGGAACGCAACGATGGAGGCGACCTCCGACGCAAGGCCGAGCCGGCGCGCCGGAATCCGCTCCACGATCCGCTCGTTGGGGACCGGCGCATGGCCGGGATTACGGCCATCGAGGATCGCGCTCAGCATCCGGCTGTCGATCAGGCCGGGGCACACGCAGTTCACGCGCACGCCGGTTTTGGCACATTCCTGCGCTGCACTTTTGGTCAGCCCGATCACGGCGTGCTTGCTGGCGCTGTAGACCGCGAGATCGGGCGAGCCGATCAGGCCGGCGATCGATGCGGTGTTGATGATGCTGCCCTTGTCCTGCTTGAGCATCACCGGCAGCACATGTTTCATGCCGAGGAAGACCCCGACCACATTGACGTCGAGCACGCGGCGAAAACTCTCCAGCGAATATTTCGTGATCGGCGCGACATCGCCCTCGATGCCGGCGTTGTTGTGGAACGCGTCGATCGTGCCGAACTTGTCGACGGCGGCGCGGACATATTCGGCGACCTCGTCCTCATGGGTGACATCGGCCGTGACCGCCAGCGCCTGCGCCGAGGCCGGCAAATCCCTGATCGCGGCCTCAAGATCCTGCTGCCTGCGGTCGACGGCGACGATGCGCGCGCCGCGCTCGGCCAACAGCCGCATGGTCGCGGTGCCGATAACGCCGGCAGCACCGGTGACGACGGCGACCCTGCCATCCATACGAATTCGATCGGGCATTTGGGGTTTCCCTTGGGCTGGTCCGGTTGTCCCGGATTTCATGGTTCGGCGCGCGGGGCGCGCCCTTGGATCGACCCGACTATTCCATTTGTGGCGTGGGCTGGCTAGTACGGCGGCAACCCGCCCTTTCCCCGCCGTATTCGGCGTGTTAACCGGGGGCCTGTGGGCGGCTCATAAAATGTACAATGGCGTCAGCCCGATTCGCCCTTTTTAAAGCCGCGCGAGATGTTTCGAACCATTGTCCTGACAGGTTTTGCGGCTGTTCTGGCCGCCACGACGATCGCGCTTGCGCCGCCTGCGCGCGCGCAGATCGGCAACATTTTCTCCGACCCCGCGCCGCGTCCGCCCAGCAACATTCCCCGTGGCAATGGGCCGGCCGACGACGAAGAGGAGGTGCCGGAACTGCCGCAGGGCCGGCTGTTGCCGACGCCCAATCGCCCGTTGCCGCCGGGGCAGGGCGCACCCCCGCCGGGAGCGGTGCAATCGCAGCCTTTGGCGCCGCCGCCCGGCACCACCGTTATCCCGCAGAATACGCCGCCGGCCGCCGCGGGGGCGCCGCCGCCCAACCAGGGCGTCGCGGTCGCACCGCCCGGTCCCAACGCGCTGCCGGGATCGCCCGGGCAACGCCAGCCCAAGGGTGTGCCACAATCGCCGCCGACGCTGCAGCCAGGCGACGAGGTTGTCACTGAGCCGCCGGCGCAGAAAATCGTCAACAAGAAGGCAAGTTTTTCCGGGCTCGACAAGATCACCGGGCGTATCATCAACTTCGATGAGGATATCGGCGAGACCGTCCAGTTCGGCGCGCTGCGCGTCAAGACCGATGCCTGCTACACCCGTCCGGCGACCGAGGCCGCCAACACCGACGCTTTCGTCGAGGTCGACGAGATCACGCTGCAGGGCGAGGTGAAGCGGATCTTTTCGGGCTGGATGTATGCGGCGAGCCCCGGCCTGCACGGCGTCGAACATCCGATCTACGACATCTGGCTGACCGAGTGCAAAGGGCCCGATGCCACCGTGGTCAGCGCGCAGCCCGATCCGCCGAAGCCTGCGCCGCCCCCGCCGCCGCAGGTCCAGAGACGAGCGCCGCCGAGGCAGGCCGCCCCACGCCCGCCACAGCCCTTGCCGCAGCAGCAGACGCAACTGCCGCCTCCGCCGCCGCGCCCGCCGCCGCAGCAACCCGGCCTGTTCGACTTTTTCAGGCAGTAGACTTAGGAAGCGCTTGCGTTGGGAAATTTAAATTATTGTCGGAATAAGTCATTGATTTATTTGTATTAGTTGAAAGGAGGTTGACAAAAGAACAGAACAAGAACAATATCTGGCTATGAGGGCTATTTTCAATCACTCTAGAGTTGGGTTTGATTTGATCAACCTAAGCGTGCAATTTCGCGAGATTGATTCGACTGCCTCGCACATTTGCAGATTTTGCATGCCAAAACGCCAGCGTGTTCGCGATCCCCTCCATGACCTAGTTGAGTTTGACGGGTCAGACTTCGAGTCGCTGATGTGGGAAAGCGAGTAAAGTTACTCCAACGCGCATTAAGAATTCAAAGAAGTTGTTGGAAGAGCTACGTTCGCTTTAATATCCGTAGCGCCTCGGTGCCGCTGAGCGGCGGGTCGACCGGCAGCTTCCGAAAATCCGCCTCGCCCTTGATCGCCTTGTCGAGCAGCGCGCGATAGCGCCGCCGCGGAATTTCGACGGCACCGAAGCTGCGCAAATGCTCGGTCACATATTGCGCATCGAGCAATACAAAGCCGCCGGCGATCAGCCGCGCCACCAGATGCACCAATGCCACTTTCGAGGCGTCGCGGGCGTGATGAAACATGCTCTCGCCGAAGAAAGCGCGGCCGAGGCTGACCCCGTACAGCCCGCCGACCAGTTCGTCATGCTGCCAGACCTCGACGCTGTGGCCATGCCCGAGTTCGTGCAGCCCGATATAGAGGTCGCGGATACGTGTGTTGATCCAGGTGTCGTCGCGGCCGGGCTGCGGCGCGGCGCAGCCGGCGATGACAGCCTTGAAAGCCGTGTCGACCGTGACCGTGAAGGCGCCGGAGCGCACGGTGCGGCCCAGCCGCGACGAGACACGAAAGCCATCGAGCGGAATCAGGCCGCGCATTTCCGGCTCGACCCAGAACAGCGTCGGATCGTCGGCGCTCTCGGCCATCGGGAAGATGCCGCAGGCATAG
>Ga0209006_10005156_pt1 | contig 11864 bp, 17 predicted proteins | sample JacPin_JW_Ref_O2_FD_188567 | JGI IMG/M metagenome (GOLD analysis project Ga0209006, IMG submission 188567) | Forest soil microbial communities from Algoma, Ontario, Canada - Jack Pine, Ontario site 1_JW_Ref_O2 (SPAdes) (version 2) | ecosystem: Environmental > Terrestrial > Soil > Boreal... | reverse complement strand
CGCCAAGTGGATTTCATTGCATCCCAGAGCACAACAAGTCCGATGGACGAGTGAACACTGCTGGATATATGATCATCCAAGATCAGGCACTGTGTAAGCACTCGAGTCCGATTCACATTCGATATGCTGAAGCATACGAATCAGATACTCCCATGGCTTTCTCTTCCCATCGGAGGTAACTCGCATCAGACAAAACATCACGCCTCATTTAGACAAGATGCCTCAAGACGTATTGAGCACACCAGTAGCTTCGCTGGCATCAACGCCGTCGGCGTGGGCGTCTTCAAGTGTCTCGACGTTCGGTGTTCGATACAGTCCTCCCCTATCCGATCTGACCCCGCCTCAAAGTGTGGAAGCCTTAGTTGAAGGTAGCGATATGTCAAAGATCCGTGAAGGTATTACATTAATTTGAGGCTAGGAGGTAACAGAGACTGACAGATAAAATTTTAGGGATGAATGCAGGGTATGCGTGGAGACATCGTGAAGGGAGGATGAAACGATACGAAGAGAAGCGGGTAGGGGGCACTGTTGTTGTGCATTTTATCAAGAAAAATATGTGGTACTTGGAGACGGCGCTGGCACTCTTAGATGGGGAAGAGTATTCCGAATCAGAAAGGCAACATCGGCAAGAATCCACCGAGGAAGGGACACTCATAGACGGATGGCGAGCAGGTATAATTCAGGCATGATTTACATTATTTTTTTTTGACTTTTGACTTTTGATTTCTTGACCAAATACCTTTACTCTACGATGGGGACACTGTGGACTGTGGACGTGTAAATTTAAATAAATTTAAATAAATAAAATAAATGAAATGAGGCGAGGCAAAGGCGGTGTTGGTTCCCCGACACCGTGACCGGCAACTGACTCCACTGCTTCGTGGCTGATTAGCAAATGTCTGACTTCACCGCCGTACTGGCGCTCTCTGCCATCAACGGCAGGAATTTCGGTTGTTTGACCTTGGTGTCATATTCTGCGATGCGGAAATAACTCTAGTTCAACGTTGTAGCCAACGAGCAAACGGTGAGCATTCAACTCGTACTGTTTTTGATTCATCCTTGTATTTTGGCAAGCGAATACCAACCGTTGAATGGCATGAACACAATATGAGACAATTGGACGAGATTGGACGAGATTACCTTCATCGTTTCGCAACGCTCGCCCCATTCTCACTTCGCTTGTCTCTATCAGCCTCACCTTGAAATCATCCTGCCCTCGGTGCACTTCTGATTATTTTTTCCCTTTCCCCCATACGGCTGTCCTTTCAACTTCTTGATATTTCAAAATCATCTGCCATTACAATGTCCACTGGTTCTCAATCTGCTTCCGGTTCAGCAGATTTCTCGTAAGTTATTCACTCTATCAGTCGTCTTCTCTTTTTTTGCTCATGAAGATCAACGCCTAGGGTAAACACCTCTCAGACCTTCTCCATATCTCGGTCTTTTCCTTCCTCGTGAGGTTTTATTCCGTTAGCTTTCTTTTTCCCCGTTCACACAGATCAATGTCTAGCATCATCTTTTCTGCAACCTCATCCATGTCTCTTACCCTCAGTTCTACCTCTGAAACGTCCAACTCTAGTCCTTCATCGCTATCTTCAACGACCCAATCTTCCACCATGCCAACGATCTCTCCAACTTCGTCAACAGCTACGAGCACCTCTACAACCAGCACATCCAGTACTTCCTCTTCCACTACCTCAACATCCACTACGAGCAGTTCATCGACTTCGAGCTCCTCAACCTTCATTACTTCCACGTCCTCTACTGCAACGAGTTCAACGACCTCTACAACTTTGTCTAGCATCATCATTTCGGTTCCTCACCCTCCACCTTCTACGTGAGTGTCGTTTTTTCTATACATCTTTCACTCAGACTGATGGTATTCACAGAACAACGTTCCGGACCCCCGTTTTCGTCACCACCACGGATAGTCGCGGATCCCAGACAACGACTGCCCCCATTGTCATCACGTCGACGTTCGTCGCAACAAAAGGCGATGGTAGTATTACCACTATCACCGAAATCGGGCTCAATCCGACACTAAGCCCCGATAATGGCGCTTCACAAAGTCCATCGTAGGCATCACATCTCAGTCCTCAAAGCCAGATTTCTCATTATGCTCTAGATTTTTCCGAAACCGAGGTGCTGTTGCTGGCGTGTTTGTTCTAATTGGTTTAGCTGCTGCGTCAATCGTTCTGTGGGTGGTATTTGCCACTCGAAGACGCCGTCGGACACAACAAATGGAACACGAGACCGCCATTTCTGATCGTTTGGCTGCCGCTGGCTTTCATCGAGCGCCTTTAGATGATGGGGATGATGATATCGAAGTCGGAGGATCGAAATTGGAGCCCTCTGTCATTGAAATGACCAATCGATCTAGCTCTGGATTCGGGATGAGCTTATCACAAAATCCAGGCAGGCCGCCTTCCGGAATTTATGACCACGAGGAATATTTTAATCCTTATACTGATTATATTGTTCCTTCCGGGTCTGGGGATGCTTACATCCCTGCCAGGACTACCAGTCCTGTGCCGGATGGTACTACCAATGACCCGCGACGCATGGGACATTCTGCCACGGCCAGTGCAGCCAGTAGCGAACCCCTTCTCTCGGCTCGTCATCGAACTGCATCGTACTCCCCCCCTTCATATTCCGCCCTGCTGCCTTCTGCGGTTCCACCTTCACCTCCTCCTCGCAACCCCCTTCGACTGACTGACAACCCACATCGGCTTCATGCAACACCCGGACTTGACCGAGAGAATTCTGGTGGTCCTTCTTCCGAAGAAGCTGGAGATGATCGCCTTGATCCTGGCTTACGAAACCGACTGAGATCTGGAACGTCGGGAAGCGCCGTCTCCAGGGAGTTAAGAGACGAAGAAGATTACTCTCGACCCGTTCTCGGTGTATGATCAATTCATTACTTGGCCCCACCTATTTTGGCTGATGCGCATTTATAACAGGTTCGAAATCTACCAGATACGAGGAGCTAAGTGTTGCTTAGGGTATCTGCTCTGATGATTTGATGTTTCTTATTGCATTGTATTTTGGACGCTACTGCTCATGCTATGTATGATTCGACGATCTGGGACATTTCGTCGTTATTCCATTTACAATTCTAGGATAATACTACACTTAGCATTCATTTATAGACCTCGTGCGATTACGTGCAATTACAGAAATCGCAAACACCACATTGCACTATGGCGATGTCTAGTGATATTATGTATAGTTCCGAATAAAGTGTGTGGGGACTTGAAACGAATGGACAAAATGATGATCGCTAAGCATAAGAGAGTCCTGAACGTTAATCGCCTGAGCAAAGCTAGACTTCATTAGTTAATTGATGGGGTGCGTAATAGGGTATAGAACAAGACTGACATTATCACCCATTATAGCAGCATCTGGATCCAGGAATCCAATTCCTAAGTTTGAGTTTGACTGCTCCCTTCCGGCGCCCACCGCTCAAACTGCCAAAGCTTAGTCGGCTAGAGCTGTTCACCCTCCGAAGAGCGCGGTCGCCATAGCTTACGCCGCTTCCGGATTTCTCAGGGACAAGTTCTCCAGATTCGATGGAGAGGAGGATAGACCTGGCGGCTAGGAGGAATGGGGCCTCGACGTTGTCACCTGTGAGAGAGGAGGCTTCGAGGAAATGCACGTCTGCTCTCAGAAACGGTTTCAGCTTAAAAAAAAACGCTTTTGGACGACTTTCATCAGTGCACATACCGTTCTCGGCCGCCCACCGACTTGCCTCTACCCATTCCACTTGACGGTCCTCCTCCCGATCAGACTTGTTGCCGACTAGGACTGTGAATAGATGTGGGCTTGCTAACGCTCGAGCATCTGTCAACCAACGGGATAGGTTGACAAACGATTCTCGGCTGTAAGAACAAAAAAACGGAGTCACTTCATGGTGCACCGTTATCGATCTTTTTTTCAGTGACTTACTTGGTAATGTCGTAGACAAGTATTGCACCGGCCGCCCCGCGATAATAGCTTCGAGTTACAGACCTGCATATTTAACTAGCGAGTTAAAAATTCTCAAGCAAAGCATAATAGAACTGATTTGGCGAACCGAAATCGTTCCTGTCCAGCGGTATCCCAGAGCTATTATTATAACGAACAGACTTCACCCATCAGTATGACGTTTGCCGAACAGAACAACCCCACGGGCAAAAAAGACCCCCCACCTGGAGCTTGATTCGTTTCTCCCCAAGTTTGACTGTACGACTGGAAAACTCGACTCCGATCGTATGCTGCGAATGATCCTTGACTACTTTGCAGTCAAGCCCGCAAAGTCAGACTCGAACAGATAGACGAAAACCCACAAGAATTGTGGATAAAATGATGAAGTAGGCAAGACTTTCCACTGCCAGCTTCTCCTGTGGGGGGCAAATTCGGATAGGCGAACTTTGAACGGTAATGGAACCAACGAACCAATGATAATGTACTTCATCAAAAAGTCTGGGTTAACGTGACGGCTCGCTCAATTGGGTTTGCAGAAAGATATCGATAGCGAACTCACCGTATGTCTCCAGGAGTTCTGTTGCCTCACCTTCGTAGTCGTCGAGAGTCATGATTAACGGGGAATGTAGGTAAAGTGCGGTGGTGCATGGACGGTTCTAAAGTCCGACGGTCCAGTCTCACTTTAGCACAAAATGGATATAATACTTAGATACGGGACTACGTATAATCTACACAACGTCTGTAACAATTAGAAATGCTCCTGTGATGCGAGGTGAGAATCAGGGACTGAGAGAGAGCCAACAACACTGACCTTGGCAAAAGTGAATTCAACGTTGGCACTCGAGTGGTGAACGGTCGCTGCCTTGATAGACTTGGCCAACCCTCCAGGACCACAGAAGTATGTCTGTGAGGCAAGGATTAACAAGGATCGAAACCTCAGGATGATTGGAAAGAATTACGAACCCCGACTTTACTCTTGAGTTGAGCATTGCTTCCGGGAATGTATTGTCCAGACTCGATGGCTTGCTTCATCTGTCCGTAGATGCTCATCCAGTCGGGTCGTCCATACATGGTGCGAGAGCGGAGGAGTGTCAACGGGTCGTACTCGGCACCGGCATCATTCACCGCAATGTTCCACAACATGTTCTCATCAATCTTTTGCGTCAGGTAGACGTTGATGCGGAGGAAGTTGGCTGAGTGAATAGGCTGATGTCAGCAAAAAAAAGTTCTTGGCTGATGAAAAGAAAAATCACTCACGATCTGCCTGGGCGGCCTCAACTTCTTGCAACAAGCTCTGGAACCAACCAAAGGAAGGAGCATCACGGCAGACCCAGAAAAACTCGACACGGCGAAGAGATTTGAGGCTTCCCTTTTTCTGGCGGTACCAAATGTGCTTGAGAATGGATGCGAAAGGAGTGACACCTGATATGGGAATTGGGTGATTAGACAAAAGGTTGAGAGTAGAATGTTGGCCTACCAATCCCTGCGCCGATGAGAATAGCCACTTCGACATCAAAGACATCCTCGGCTGGTGCTCCAAAAGGTCCATCGATTCGCACGGAGGGCAAAGGGCGGGTACCACCAGTGGACTCAAGCTCTACAAAGTCGCCTCGGCTTCCAACGATTCGTTCATCCTTCTCAGAGCCCTTCATCGCGGCCGAGGTCATGGCAGCGACGACAGAGGGGCCAACGCCGAGACGATCACCGAGGGCACGAGTGAAGTCGCCGACTTGACGGATATGAAGGGAAACATATGGGTCTTCCGGAGCGGATGTGATAGTAAACTGAAGGAATAGTTAGTCGTTGGAACCAGAGCGGAAGGGGAATCGCCTACCGGATGCCATTGCCATCGGGAGAGTTCGGGGATGTTGAGGAAAAGCCATTGACCGGCGGTGTATTTGAAGCTAGGCTTGATGATGCGAAGTTCCATGGCACCTAAAAGATTTGTCAAAAGATGGCAAGAGAGGTGAAAGGGATTAGTTTACGAACCACTAGGATGGACGAGGACCTTTGAGAGTCTTGTAGCCCTCCTAGAGCGGTATTCTCTGTACATTCTCTCCCCGAAGTAGGCCAAACCGGGCCAAATGATGAACCTCCAGCTTTCGTAACCAAGGCAGTGTTGTGTGGAATAGAAGGGGAACGAGGCGATGTATTGAGGATTTGCAGAATCGCGGACGAAGCAACCAGTGGCGTGGGTATAGAGACCGATCATGAAAAAGAAAGCGAGATGATGAGTGTACCAGAAAGCCTCGAAACATTGGTTGCGAATTTTATGATGAGCGGTAGTGTAGATGAGAAGCATTATAAGGAGCATGAAGTGCCCAGTGATACCGCCAGCTTGGGTGTAATGGATGTCAAGGGCCGTTTCCGGGCGAACCTCTAAAAATAAATAAATCAATAAGAAATAAGATGAGCGATATTTGGGAGAAGAAGAACTGACGGGTGCGCTCAACGTTGATGAAATTTACATAGTGAGCTGTGGTGTGAACCATAGCCCAGAAAGCCATAGAATAGGCGACTTGACGATGGAACCAGATGTTTTCATCGGCAGGGAAAAGCCAGGTTAACTTTGGGCGTACGACACGAATAACATTGCGCAACATGGGGACAAGGATTAATCCTCCATCGAAAGCAAGAACGAGACCAGCACCACGGGAACACCATACAGAGAACTTGAGCCCGTTGAGAGCTGCTAATTTCTCGTTAGTTTCTTGAGAGTACCAACCATAGGCGAAGAGAAAGAGCTGAATGCCATAGAAAGTGACATTGAAAGCTAGTCTACGTGGGACGAGGAACTCTCGTTGAAACCAATTTTCAGACATGGGTGCGATGGTGCGATATAAATCCTGGTCCGGCCAGACAAAAGGGAGGAGGGAGTGAACAAAACGTATGAATCGGAGTTTGTAAGTTGATCAGTCAACCCACCTCCCCTTGGAAACGATGATCTTACAGCCTTTACAGGTATCATTGAGCCCTTACATGTGGTTGACACGTACCCTGATCAACGGTCTACTAGGTACCTGAGACCGTCGAGGTGGGCGGTACATCACGTGCACTTGAACGCGTTCAACAATGGCAACAACCAAGCAAAAGTCTCATCAAGCGATCACATTGAAAGGTTCAACAAATCTTGTAACAGAATTCTTCAAGTATGCTGTAAACACGTAGGTTTATACCTCAGAGACTCATGAAATTATCTCCTTAACTTTCCTCGTACAAAGGATTCTTTTTCAAAGAGAGGTTTATCCTTCAGACGATTTTCATATGGTCAAGAAGTATGGTCAAACAGTTCTCGTTACCCAAGACTTGGCTTTGGAAAATTATCTCGACAGGTAACCTCTATTTCCCATTCATCACAATATCATTCATCATCATCCCCCGCTTTAGAATTCTCTCACAAGTTCAAAGTGCGCATCTCTATGGATTCATTAATCATACCCACATTAACCTTTCCCAGAGTGGCTCTTGACAGGTTCTGTAACTCAACTTGTCCTGGCTATCATCTCAAAGGATACACGAACACCCCTCGAGCGTTGGGTCTTTGACATCAAGCTTGTCGAATCACCCGCAGATGCAACAGAGCCGTTCGTCTTCCCCGTTATCATCTACTTACACTATCATTCTGACAATTTCGTCGTCCTTCTTAGTCTACCACCGAAACCCGAGTCCGAAATTCAATCAGAAATTCGCGCCATCTTGAAGCAAATCATTTCCATGGTCACATACCTTCCAGTCATCCATGAGCCAACCGTATTCAATATCTTGGCCTACACTTCCGAGTCAGCCGATGTCCCCGCAAACGAGTGGGTAGACACCGACCCTTTGGCGATCGAGGCCAGCAAGAGTCAGAAGGTGAAGATGCGCAGCTTCAGTACCGATGTCCACAGGATCGAAGCCATGGTTGCGTATCGTTATGAAGGATGACTCCCCTCTTCTTCTGCATAGATATACTTACATCCATGGAGACACTTTTCACCTGAAGTTTTAAGCTATACAAAGATCCCACGAAATAACATGACGCACACCCTGAGCACAACCGTCTGGATGGCCGGTGAGATGGTCCGACCTAAACTCGACATCACTAAGATTCCAGGACTATCAGTACAGAAGCTTCACGGAGAACATTACAATGTGTTACGTGTTTAGCAAGGATCGTACTCGGCAGGCTAATGGACGTTTCTCATGTTGCTAGAAAAAAGAAGAAAAAGGTGTTTGAGATTTGAGAGCAGACGCACAATACAACATTCAGAAAGCATTTAACAATGAATCAGAACCTGCCTCTGTCCTCTGCTTCTCGCTGCTCCAACAGCTTTCTAGAGAGAAAAAATCTGCACGGTAGAATGCTTTGAGAATGAAAAGTCAAGAGAAGAAGAAAGGGACAAAAATGTCCGCCATTCGCCGACGGTGGACGTCCAAAGAATTTTTTTCTGTGTTCGCAGGATTGGAATTTTCAGTAGACTTCAGAATAAAACATAGAAAATCCCGACAACCCCGTTCTCTACTGGTGAGCCTGCATGATTGCGTCTGAAATAAATGTGGCAGACACTTGTTTCCCTCCGAACCAGCGACCATTGAGCCCTTGAATGGCATTCTTTGCGGATTCAATAGAATCGAACTTGACGTAGATCTCGCCCTGTATACTATCAACACCAGCTCATGCCATGATGGAGATTAGAACACTCTCACCTGTGTTTCTTTCTCCACTTTGATGGCTTCCACGCGTCCGTATTTCTCTTCACATTCACCCTTGACGTCGTCCGCGAGCTCCTTGTCCCAATCTCGTTCCGTTTCTCTGATTAAAAATGACATCATGTTAGCCAATACAACACCATCTTTATCCATAACCACTCACTCTTCTGGGTCAAACATATTTTTCAGCAGAACAGACCGCGACTGCATGGGCTGACTGATCGTTGGCTTTAAGCTGATCACTCGAGTGAGGCGCTGCATTTCAGAATAAAGTTAAAAAAACATTCACGTTGACTCCGACTTTGATGGCGTTGGCTCAATCCTGGCAAGTTTTTGCATTAGTGCTTGACGAGAAGCTGCGTTCAGGTTACCACCTAGGACAGAACGTAAGCCGAGTCAAACGGACGATGAACCAATCTCACCGCCTGCTTCATCCAAAGAATCCTGTTGAGTGTATCTAGCCGTCCCCTTTTCGTGTACAGTATTCACACGCAGCTGAAAAGATAATGAGCTAAATATTCCGATTTCGCACAGCTGCTGCCTTACAGTACGACCAGCAAGATCAAAGCCATCCATTTGTTCCAAGGCCATTTTTGCGTCTTCGGCTCGCTTATATCTATGAACAATCGTGAAGCTCTGGTGGTGACTCGTTACGTCGTCATTAACTCACTGAACGAAGGCATAACCTTTGCTGCGTCCGGTCATGGGATCCCTGTGGAGATCGACAAATTCAAGCTCGCCGAAAGGCTCAAACACCTGCTTAATATCAGATTCGGTGAGATTAAAATGGAGCGAGCCAACGTAAAGTCTAAAAGATAGTGTCAGGATGTGTAGAAAACTAGTCGAGTATAATTGCGTACTGCATTGCCCCGTGCGGAGCGCTGACTCCAGGAGGGAGATTGAGGTTTCTAATGACATAGATATACTTTCAGTGCTGTCGTACCGAGACTGCGGACTCACCCATCTCCCGGATGAAGCTTGTTCCTTTCTGATTCAGTCAGCTGGACCATGATAGGAAGTCCCATTACAACAGTGCCTGTAAGAGCAATCGCTTTCTCAACTAGATCAATTGAGCGAAATTCAACGTATCCGATTCTGAAGACATGACGGTCAGTTCATGCATGATCAAGGTTGTGTACGTCGGGGCATACCCTTTGGAACGTCTTGAAAGCCTGTCTGTGACAATTCTGGAATCCATGACTGTGCCTTCACCAAGCTTCTCTTCAAAAAAGTAACCCAAATCACGAGCCGTGAGACGCGCTGCAAGTTGAGACACAAAAACAGACCGAGCCTCCGAATCGTCTTCTTTCGGCTCATCGGGATTGTAAGGCTCATCTGGAGGAAGCTCGTAAGTTGGGGAAGGCCGTCTGTTTGCGAACTCAGTATTTGTCAAAAAGTGAGAATAACGACGTACTTCACAAGAGGAGGGGGTGTTCTATCGCGCCTCCGATCTGAGCGCTCGTCGTCAGAGGGAAGACGTCTATCATCAGCTCTGCCAAATTCTCGGTCTCTTCGATATCGAGGAAGCTCGTCAAATTCATCACGAGGATCACGCGGGAGTCGAGAAGGCCTGCCTGAACTCCTGCGTTCATATTCGCGGGAGCGATCTCTGCGGTCAGAGTGCCTACTGCGGGGACTATCTCTGGGCGGAGGTGGTGGAGGTGGAGGTAAACCTGCCGCTGGAGGAGGCGGCGGAAGGGTGTCGTCCATACCGTCGTCTGATTTTTTTCTCTTGGAGCGCTCCTCTTGATCACGCACTTCAGGAGACTCGTCCATCTCGTCAGTTCGTTTCCTCCTACGTTCCCTGTCCTCTCGTTCACGATCCCTATCACGCTCTCTATGACTTGTCCGCTCGCTTTCACGGACTCTTTCACCACGATAACGCGAATCTCCATCCCGCTCACGGCGCTTTTCTCTCTCCTTGTCGCGATCTTTGTCTCTGTGAGCCCTCTCGCGAGACCTGCTGCGTCTATCTCTATCTCGGTATCTATCGCTGCCTTTGTCACGGCTGCGACTTCTCTTTCGCCTCTCATCGTGGTCACCTCGCTCACGGCGCCTGTCGCGCCTCTCTTTTTCTCTCGAATGAGACCTATGAGAACGCTTCGTCCGCAGAGTGTCAGTAGAATGATTGCGAGATCTAATAAGCATCACAAGCATCACGACATTAGACAAAGACTACAGTAAAAAGACCAAGAATCACGCACGAGTGACGGTTTGGAGATTCATCAATTTCCATTTTGCCGTTCGGTGAAGACATGGCTTTGAGTCAAAAAGAAACGAAACGAAAATTGCCGATTTAGTGATCCCTATTACGTAACACACCATGCTATTACAACTCCCGTTAATATGACATTGAGAGTGGGCAAGAAACCATTTTCAAGGTTCAGCACTGATGGCACAGTTCAACGACCTCACCTTGCTGGCGAGACTCATGAGGAGGACGGCGTCGATACCGTCGGATTCGCACGTTGGGTGGACGAAGACGAATTAGAAGAACTCGGTGACAACGAGGATGTTGATTCAGAAAGCGATTCTGATCCTGGAGACAAATCCGAGGATGAAAGGGAGGTATCCGAGGATAAAGGGGAGGTACCCATTCCGAAAGGGAAGGAGAAGGCAAGACCAGAATGGAGGACTAAGGTACAGAAGGATCGAAAGCACCGCATATCCAAACATGCGTGAGGATTCTTCCGACTTTCATCATGTCATATCAGGTTTAACATATGCCCAAGGCCGATCGAGGTCACTTCAAAGAGACCTGTTACCCGAAGACGGACGGTCGTAGACATACAGCCCATTGTGAGGAATTTCTCCAATTAATCTATCAAGTCTTAAATATACAGTAGCAATCCCGAGATCCACGATTCTTGCCCTTAGCGGGCGAACTCTCAGTAGCCAAGTTCCAGCAACAATACGGTTTCCTTACAGACGTACATGAAAACGAACTCAAGACACTACGAGAGCATGCGAAACGGGCGCGAGTGTTAGTAAAAACGGCACCAAATGACCTTCGAGAGGAGTGGGAGCGAGAATTGGGCAGATTACAGCTGGCTATGAAGAGAGCGGAGAGTGCGGTCAATCGAGACAAGAAAAGTAAGATAGAGCAGGAAGCGTTGAGCAAAATAACGAAGGAAGAGCACGAAAAAAGAAAGAAGGGGAAGAGGAGTTGGTGGATGAAGGAATGTTCGTTGCTTCCCTTTCGTGTTTATTAA
>Ga0209006_10005155_pt1 | contig 11866 bp, 10 predicted proteins | sample JacPin_JW_Ref_O2_FD_188567 | JGI IMG/M metagenome (GOLD analysis project Ga0209006, IMG submission 188567) | Forest soil microbial communities from Algoma, Ontario, Canada - Jack Pine, Ontario site 1_JW_Ref_O2 (SPAdes) (version 2) | ecosystem: Environmental > Terrestrial > Soil > Boreal... | reverse complement strand
AGAACCGGCACCCAGGCGCCGGCGGCCAGCGCTTCTTCCCGTCCGATGAGCCCCGCGGCAATGCCGCGCAGAATGCGCGCCGGAGTCGCGCCCTGAAAGCTGTAGAAGACAAAGGCGAATGTGAGGTCGAGCGCCGCCCCGAGCAGCACCGCGAACACGATGGTTGTCCGTGGCGGACGCGGCGCGCGCCCGGCAGGTTGGGCGATCATCCTCGTGGCCCCCGGTGTCTGCGGCAATCGCGGACTGCATGCCTGCAAGCTTCATTCATGCCCTTGCTCCATGGATTGCGTCTGGCGCAGCGTGGTACGGTCACTGAACAGGTCGCTCACGCAGGCCGCACCCTCCAGCGCCAGCAGTGCGCGTTTGATGGGTAGGCCACCGCCAAAACCCGTCAGCGAGCCGTCCGCGCCGATCACGCGATGACACGGGACGATGACCGGCAATGGGTTGGCGCCGTTGGCCAGCCCGACGGCGCGCGCGCCCTGCGGATGCCCGAGTCGGCGCGCGAGTTCGCCATAAGAGAGCGTCTCGCCGTAGGGGATCAGACGCAGTGCCTCCCACACCGTCAGCTGAAACGGCGTTCCTTGCGGCGCAAGAGCGAGGTGAAACACCCGCAATGAGCCTGAGAAGTAAGCCGCAAGCTGCGCGGCAGCCTCGACGAAGGGCTCGGAGCTTCGCACCCAGTGCGGCTGCGGGCGCATGGCGCGCGGACCAGCCTGGAACCCCACGCACGACAGCCCCCCGGAACCGCCGACGAGCAGCAGCGGGCCGATGGGTGTATCGATCTCCTGCCAGTAGGTCGTCGGCGCTGCGTCTTTCAGAGTCATGGTGGGACCGGTCGCAGGCTCATCAGCCGCCATCGCGCGCCATCGCACGCGCGAAGGCCGGGCGGGTCACGATGCGCTGCACGTACGCATCGAGTGCCGATGACTTCGGCATCACCTCGCTCTGGGCGAAGAGCGCGAAGGTGGTACCGAACAGCACGTCGACCGCGCTGAACTTCTCGCCGAGAAAGTACGGCATGCGCGTCAGCCTCTCGATGATGACCGGCATCATCTCCTCCAGGGCGACCCAGCCGGCCGTACCTCGCAGCACCTCGACCTTCATGAACTTGCACATGACGGACGGCTCGAATTCCCCGCCGTAGTACGCGAGCCAGGAAAGATAGGTGCCGCGCAGCGGCTCTGCGGGCAGCGGCCCGAGACCGTTCTTGGAGAACTTGTCCGTCAGGTAAAGCGCAATCGCCGGGGATTCGAACACCACCGCGCCCTCATCGGAGATGGTAGGTACCTTGCCGTGCGGGTGCGGATTCGCCGGGTCGACCTGACCGCTGCCGTCACGGGCGCGCGTCGTCACGATCTGGATACGGTAGGGCGCCTCCAGCTCCTCAAGCAGGAAGATGAAGCGCGAAGAACGAGTTCTCGGCCGATGATAGAGGGTGATCATGGTGGGCTCCGCGGCACGATGAAGCAGGCACGATAGTACGCAATAATCGTCCAATGCTCGCCTCCTTCATCTTATATACAGCCTGTCGCGCGGCGCGAGCCTGTACAGCGCGGGTGGCACGGTGACCGTAATTGAAACGGAACGTCTGCTGCTGCGCAGGCTCACCGCGGCGGACGCGCCCTTCATACTCACGCTGCTCACCGACGCCGACTTCCTCGCGCAGGTGGGCGATCGTGGCGTGCACAACCTCGAAGATGCGCGGCGCTACGTGCGCGAGGGCCCAGGCGCGAGCTACGCGCGTTACGGCTTCGGCCTGAATGCCATACAACTGAAGCGCACCTCGGCCGCCGTCGGCCTGTGCGGATTGCTGCGGCGCGATTCGCATCCGGACGTGGAGATCGGATTTGCGCTGCTGCCGCAGGCGCGCGGCCAGGGCCTGGCGCTGGAAGCAGCCGCCGCAACCTTGTCCTGGGGCCTGAACACGCTCGCCCTGAAGCGGGTCGTGGCCCTCACCGCTCCTGACAACGCCGGTTCGATCCGGATTCTTGAGCGCATCGGCCTGCACTTCGAGCGCATGGTGCAGTACTCCGCCGACGGACACGACTCGCGTCTGTTTGTTCTGGAGAACAGCCCTGCCGCCACACCACGGTGATGGCGGTCGCGGCGCGGCGGCTGAGCCAAACCCCCTGTCAGCTCCTGCGCGCGAGCGCGCTTAACCGTTCCTGAATGGACGCCATCGCCATGCCAGCGTGTCAGCGTCGCGCGCCGCTGTGCGTTTTGTGTCTTCAGGTGATTACGAAAGGAACGTGCCCCATGGGTACCATTGTAAAATTGATGATTGCGCTGGCTTTCGGGGTCGCGCTGTCTGGCTGCGTCGTCGCCCCCATCGGTCCGCCACGGCCTTACGTGGGCGTCGGTGTGATTGCTCCGGCCCCGGTGGTGGTCTACCGCCGCTGGTAAGTTCAGCTTTCCTCGCCTCACCTGCCCGGAAGAAGGAAGTCCGGGAAGGTGAGGTGGGCTGCCGGCAGCCACCGTGCCGCGCGTGATTCGCGGCGTCCCCTCAGCTAGTATCGCCACACATATCGAACGTCGCCCGCGAGTGGCCTGAATTCAGGTGCACGCCCCGATAAGCGACGCCGTGCGAGGGTCGACTTCGATGGGTACCCGGCTGATGCTGCTGGCAGCGCTGGCGCTGTTCGCCCCTTTCGCGGCCGCGCAAGCCGATGTGCGTGTCATCGTGGGCCCCACCCCCATCGGCAACGGCAACGCGCGCGCCGCCGATGACATCACCGTCGTCAACGAGCACCTGGCGTTTGCCCTGGCGGTAGGGACCGTCGCCCCCTATGGCGTGCCCCGTGGCGTCCTAGTCGACATCGCGCCGGTGACCAACGGTGAAATCGGCCGCGATCGCGTGGTGTTTGCGGATTTCATCCCCAACAACTGGTCGGCGTGGCCCAATACCTACCAGCACGTCGAGGTGCTCGAGCGCGGCCCGCAGCAGGCGCGCATCCGCGCGGTGCGCGACTGGGGCAAGGTGCGGGTGCAGACCCAGTACACGCTGCGGGCGGGCTCGGACCGAATTGCCATCAGCACTACCATGACGAACGAGGGCGGGACTGCCCTCCCCGACTTGCTCTCCGGTCTCACGCTGTGGCCCAGCAGCGGTTTCCTGTTCGCAGTTCCAGGGCTGGCCGGAGTCACCGAGGGTAAGGCCGCCGGCGCCCTCGCCGCACGTGTCACTGCCTACGATGCCGACTGGACGGTGACACTGCACGCGCCCTATCTCGATCACATCGGCTCCGGCTCGCGCGACATGTTCCGCCTGCACACGCTGGAGCCGGGGGAGAGCCGCTCTTTCGATGGCTGGCTGCAGGTCGGTGCCAGCGGCGACCTCGCCCCGGTGGTGGCCGCCGAAATCGAGCAAGGAAAGCTGCCCGCCGGCAGCGTGCACGGCCAGGTGAAGAGCCGCGACGGCCGGGCTCTGGAACAGCCGGTGGTAGTCATCGAAAAAGACGGCCGGCCCTATGCCTGGGTGCTCGGCCATGGCGGCGCCTACCGCACCCCCCTGCCAAAGGGGGACTACGTGCTGTACGCGACGGGTCGCAATTATTCGCAGAGTAAGCCGCAGCGCATCACGGTTGCGGCAGGCAGCGATCAGCTTCTGGACTTCTCCGATCTTGAGGAGCCCGGGCGCATCGAATTCATTATCCGTGACGCGAAAACGGGCGCGCCCCTGGATGCGCGCATCGTGATCGGCGCGGGCAACAAGCCGGTGGTGCAGTTTCTCGGGCGCACGACCTTCTTCACCGCCCTCTCACCGGCGGGGCGCGTCGGCGTGCCGATCGCACCGGGAACCTACCGCTTCAAGGTATCAGCGGGCGCAGGCGTGCTGGCGCGCGATGCCGAAGTGCCGGTCACGGTGCCGCCGGGGGGCACCGCTCGCAGTGAGGTGAGCATCACCGGGCTGTTCGATCCACCGGCACATGGCTGGTACGCCGCCGACATGCACCACCACGCCGACCAGGCCGAGGCCGTCACCCCGCCGGAGGACCTGGCACGCTCCGAGCTCGCGGCCGGCCTCAACGTGCTGTTCGTCAGCGACCACGACTCCACCGTCAATCACACAACGCTTGCGAAGATCGCCGCGGCCCGCGGCATCCCCTTCGTGCCGGGGATGGAACTGTCACCCTCCTGGGGCCACTTCAATGCCTACCCGCTCAGGCCCGGCGCGCAGCTGGCGATCGATACCAGCACCGCGAGCATCAGCGAGGTCCTGAAGGAGGCGCGGCGCGAGGGTGCCAGCGTCGTACAGGTTAATCATCCCTTCATCCCGTACGGCTACTTTGCGAGTGTCGCGGCGGGTGTCGCCCCGGGGGGTTTCGATGGCGGGTTCGACCTGGTGGAAATCAATTCGACGGTGCCCAAGGATGATCCCAAGGTGCTGACGCGGCTGTGGCAGTTCTGGAACGAGGGCAAGCACTACTACCTCACCGCCGGCAGCGATACCCACGACGTCTGGAACGAACAGTCGGGGCTGGTGCGCACCTTCGCGCACGTGGACGGCGCGGTGACTGCGCAGTCCTTTGTCGCGGCCCTGAAGGATGGCCACGCCTACGTCACGTACGGCCCGATCATCTACCCGACCAGGATGTTCGGTACGACACTCAAGCTCGCCCCGGGGGCGCCCTTCACTCTCGGCTTCGACGTCGGCTCGGTTGCCGGACTCAAACAGGTGCAATTGATCGGTGATGGCGTCGCCCGCGAGACCCGGGATTTCGGAGCGGCGCCCGTGCAGACCCACGTGGAGTTCCATCTGAGCGCGCAGCGTGCCGGCTGGTACGCCCTCATCGTCGAGGACCAGGCGGGGCGTAAGGCCTATACCGACCCGATTTGGGTGGTGCTCGACGGCCCGACGGCCTCGCCATGAGCGCGACGCTGGGCCGCTCGCTGCGCCTCGGCCAGGCGCGCACCCTTGTCCTGCTGTTCGCAGGCTACGCCGCCTGTTACTACTGCCGCTCGGACCTGTCGGTGGCGACGCCGATGCTGGCCGCGGAGCTCGGCCGGCGCGGCATAGGCCATGGCGAGGCGCTGGAACGCCTGGGTGCCATCAGCTCCTTTGGCACGTTCGCCTACGCGCTCGGCAAGTTCTTCCTGACGGGGCTCGGGGACTACTGGGGCGGCCGGCGCAACTTCCTGATCGGCGTTGGGGGCGCCGCGCTTTTCACCATGCTCTTCGGCCTGTCCGGGACGCTGCCGCTTTTCACGCTCACCTGGGTGGGCAACCGCCTGATCCAGTCAGTCGGCTGGGCGGGACTGATCAAGGTTTCCTCCAAATGGTTCGACTACACCTCTTACGGTTCGGTGATCGGGTTTCTCAGCATCAGCTACCTCGTCGGCGATGCCCTCGCCCGCCAGCAGATGAGCATGCTCATCGAGCACGGCTTCGGTTGGCGCGCACTCTTCGTCTTCGCTGCTGCGGTGGCGACGCTCACGCTGCTGGCGAGCCTCCTCTGGCTGCGCGAATCACGCGTGGACGAGGGGCACACGCCGGCGACCCCGAATCCACTCAACCTGTTCGCCCAGACCGAGGCGCCGCCTGCCAGCGTGTGGGCGCTGCTGCAACCGCTACTACGCAGCCGTGCGTTCCTGCTCGTTTGCCTGCTGTCCTTCGGTTGCACGATAATCCGCGAGACCTTCAACACTTGGAACCCGCAGTACCTGGTCGATCAGTTCCATTTCAGCGTGAGTCGCTCAGCGAGTCTCAGTGCGGTCTTTCCCGCTGTGGGCGTGCTCTCGGTCCTTGGTTGCGGGTGGCTGAGTGACCGGCTGGGCCTAAACGGCCGGGCTTTGCTCATGTTCCTCGGCCTGAGCGGAGCAACTGCGGCGCTCCTGGTACTCATGGGAGTGCACACCGGTGCCACCAACACCGTCTTCCCGGTCGTGATGATCGGCGTCATTGCCTTCTGCCTGCTGGGGCCCTACTCCTACCTGGGCGGGGCCTTCGCACTCGACTTCGGCGGCAAGCAGGCAAGCGCGGCCTCCTCCGGCATCATCGACGGCGTCGGCTACCTCGGCGGCGCGCTGGCCGGCAATGCCATGGCGCGCGTCGCGGGTGCGTACGGCTGGGAGGGCGTGTTCGTCGCCCTCGCCGTCATCAGCGCGGTCGCCGCCCTGTGTGCCGGTATGCTGTACCTTCTCAACCGCCGTGCCGCCGGAGCTACCCATGAATGAGCCTGCAGATGTGAGGCGCGTCGCAACAGTGCCCGAAGCACTCACGGTGGAATGGGCGGACGGGCGAGTAAGTGAGTTCACCAGCCTGTGGCTGCGCGATAACCGCAGCCAGGACCGCGACGCGCACAGCGGCCAGCGCCTCATCGATATCCTGGACGTCCCGGACACACCACGCATACGCAGCGCCACCCAGCGTAATGGAAGCCTGCAGGTCGAGTGGGAGGACGAGAGCCAGACGGCCAGCTTCGAGCTGAGGTGGCTCGCAGCGCACGCGGCCGGCCGCGCACCGACCCGGCCCGAGCTCGCCGTGCGCCTCTGGCCCGAGGGCGGCAAGATGGATGCGCGCCGCGATTTCGCCTGGGCGAGCGTGGCCGCGCTCACCGACACCCCGGCCGCGCGTCTTGGCTGGCTGACGCGGCTGGTGCAGGACGGACTTGCGTTCATCGAGGGCGTCCCGGCGACCGAAAACGCCCTGCTGGAGCTGATGCCCCTCGTGGGGCGCGTGCTCGAGACCAATTACGGGCTGACGTTCGATGTGCGCTCGGTGCCGCAGCCGGAAAATCTCGCCTACTCGGACCTCGGACTCGGCCTGCACACCGACAACCCCTACCGCGAACCGGTCCCGGGGTTCCAGGCGCTGCATGCATTCATCCCCTCCAACGAAGGCGGCGAGAGCCTGTTCGCCGACGGGCTGGCCTTGGCCGAACACCTGCGTGCCACGGCACCCGAGGCTTTCGATGAGCTCACCCGTACCCCGGTGCCCTTCCTCTACCAGTCAACGGACGCGGAACTGTACGCGGAGCGCCCGCTCATCCAGCTGTCCGTCGGCGGCCAGGTCACCGCGGTGCATTACAACAACCGCTCGATCGCGCCAATCGACCTGCCCGCGCCGCAGACGCGGCGCTTTTACGCTGCCTACCGCCGCTTCGCCGCGCTGCTGCGCGAGCCGCGCTTCCAGCTGCGTACGCACCTGGGTGCCGGCCACTTGGTGGTATTCGACAACCAGCGCGTGCTGCACGGGCGCACCGCGTTCTCCTCGGCGCGCTTCCCCCGCCACCTGCGCGGCTGCTACCTCAGCCGCGACAGCGTCTACAGTGAGGCGGCGCTCCTGCGGCGCAAGCTCTCGCAGGTGCGTCCGTGAGCGTTAGCCAGGAAGTATTGTCGATCTACGGGCGCCTCGGCTCCGGCGCCTATTTCGGCGAGCGGGTCTCAATGCTGGAGCACGGTCTGCAGGCGGCGCACTTTGCCAAGGTGTTGGGAGCGCCCGACACGCTGGTGATCGCGGCGCTGCTGCACGATGTGGGGCACCTGCTGGAGGCGGTCCCTGAGGCCATCGAGGACTGGATCAGTGACGCGCGCCACGAAGTGAGCGGCGCGCGCTGGCTGGCGCAGCGCTTCGCACCCGCGGTGTCCGAGCCGGTGCGCCTGCACGTGCCGGCAAAGCGTTACCTGTGCGCGACCGATGCCGGCTACTTCGCGCAGCTGAGCTCCGCCTCGGTGCACACACTCAAGCTACAGGGCGGCCCCATGGTGGCAGCCGAAATCTCCCGCTTCGAGGCCGAGCCGTGCTATCGCGAAGCCATCGTGGTGCGGCGCTGCGACGATCAGGGAAAGGTCGCAGGACTTAAGACTCCGGTGCTCCAGGACTACACTGCCCTCATAGACTCGCTCGCGACAGCGCGCTAGACGAATGTTGCCCGCGGAGTTGACGCCGTCCCAGGATCCTGCGGGCAGCCAGTTGCGCGAGGAGGTGCCGGCGACGAGCGCGCCACGCAAGGTGCGCACGCGCCTCGTCACCTTCCTCGGACTGCTGTACTTCGCGGCTTTCATCGACCGGGTGAATGTGGGATTCGCGGCCGCCCAGATGCACCGCGATCTCGGGTTTTCCGCGTACGTGTACGGACTCGGCGCCGGCATCTTTTTCATCGGCTATTGCCTCTTCGAGGTGCCGAGCAACCTCATCCTCCACCGCGTTGGCGCGCGACGCTGGATCGGCCGCATCATGATCAGCTGGGCCCTGGTCGCGGGGGCGATGGTGTTCGTCAGAAGCGCCAGCGGCTTCTATGCGCTGCGCTTCCTCCTCGGCGTCGCCGAGGCGGGCTTCTTTCCCGGCATCGTGTACTACCTCACCTACTGGGTACCCGCGGCCGACCGCGCGCGCCTGATCAGCACCTTCATGGCGGCGATCCCGCTCTCCACCGCCGTGAGCGGCCCGCTCTCGAGCCGCATTCTGAGCCTGGATGGCACCCTGGGGGTTGCCGGATGGCAGTGGCTGTTCCTGACGGAGACGGTGCCGTCACTCCTGCTCGGGATCATTACACTGCGCTGCCTCCCTGACGGTCCCGCGCAGGCGTCCTGGCTCACGCCCGCGGAACGCACCTGGCTGACCGGCAGGCTGGCGGCGGAGGCGGCCGCGACCCCTGAGGGCGGGAAGCGATCCGGGCTTGCAGCCCTGATGAGCCTGCGGATGCTGGCGTTGTGTGCCTGTTACTTCGGCGCCGACCTCGGGCTGTACGGCGTCGTCTTCTGGATACCGCAGATTCTCGCTGGCGCCGGTATCGCCGAGGCCACGGTGGGATACGCCGTGGCCATTCCCTACCTGCTCGCGACCCTCGGCATGCTCTGGTGGTCGCGGCATTCCGACCGGGCACGCGAGCGGACCGCCCATATCGCCGTCGCCTCACTGGTAGGCTTCACCGGACTCGCGGCGAGCGCCTGTGTAGACGACTCGCCGCTGCTGGCGCTGCTTGCCTTCACGGTCGGGGTGACCGGCTCGCTCGCGATGCTGCCGATCTTCTGGACGCTGCCCAGCGCGCTGCTGCGCGGCGCCGGCGCGGCCGGAGGAATCGCCCTGATCAATGCCGTTGGCAACATCGGCGGCTTTGCAGGACCTTATGCGGTTGGCTGGATCAAGGATGCGACGGGCAGCTTCACCTGGGGGCTGGTCCTGGTGGCCGGTGGCGTGCTCCTGACCGGTCTGCTGGCCCTCCTCATCGGACACGATGCGGGCGCGGAACACGGGCAAATTCCCGCACCCGAACCCGCGGTGCATAATGCCCCGCCGCAGTAACGCTGGCGAAAAGCGGATCTCTCATGGACATCGACCCGGGCGCGATCGCCTACGTACCCTCTACCGGTGCACGTCGCGTTCACGACACCCCACTGGTGGTCGCAAGCGACGCCGCGCTCAAGGGATACGGCTTCCTCGTGGATGACCCGAAGGCGTGCAACATCGAGATCGTGCCCTGGCCGGCACAGGGCCGCCGGCCGATCGATCCGAACACCGGGGACCAGGGAGGCGTCACCGAGGGCTTGTTCGAGTTCTCATGGCGCGGTGACACGCTGTTCGCGCGCAACAATGCCGTCGGTGACAGTTACTTGTTCGGCTGGAGCTCCTGGCCCGAGGAGGCCAGCGCCACCGGCGCCGGCAAGAGCCGCGAGCGCGCGCTGATCTGGCGCGCCAACTACCATCCTGACGGCGGCCAGCTGTTCTATCCGCTTGACGCCCAGAGTTTCGTGGTGCCGCTGGCACTGCCCGGCGATGAGGTGACCCCGGAGTCCTTTGTCACCTTCTGGTGCGACGGCGCACGCGGCCTGTATCTGCATCCGAACGTATGGCACGGTGCCATCGTGCCGCATGCCGACGAGGCGCAGTTCCTCGACCGCCAGGGACGCGTGCACGCGCGCGTCTCAGTCGACTTCGTCACGGAGTTCGATTGCTACCTCGGCGCCTCGCTGCGCGCCCCCTGAGTTCCCGCACCAGCCCGGCTACTCAGGGCGCCGCGAGAATCGCGCGCCAGTTGATGATGGCATTCCACAGCAGGCGCTGGTCACCGCGATTCAGATCGCGATGTAGCGGGTTGAAGTTGAAGGTAATGACGTGGCCCTTGCCGGCGTGCAAATCCATGATGGCCGCCCTGCCGATGAGGTTCTCCTCCCCCCACGCCTGACCACTGACGACAAAGGGCGCGCCCTCGCGATCGCCCCACTCGAGCACGATGCCGCTGCGGTCGATGGGGCCATCCAGACACACGGTGCAGTAGGCCATGCGCAGCCAGCGCCGCGGGATGGAGTAGAGCGCAAAATTCTGCCGGAATACCCAGGTGCGCGCAGCGTAGCCATAGGCAATCGGATGCTCGGGTCGCGCGAAGGAGACGCGCACGTGTGCCCCGGGCGTGCGGGTCTCCGCGTTCTGGGCCGCGGCCGCCGCGGCCGCCCCACCGCCCTGAGAGCTGCGCGGGGCGCCGCCGGCCTCGCGGCGCACCCCGCGCACCAGCCCGCTCTCCAGCGGCAGCATCGTTCCGTTACCGAGCGAGATCAGAAGACCGCCGGAGTCCAGGAACTGCTGCAGCTGCGCAAGGCCCGCGAACCCAATGCCGCCGGTGATGTCATCCGAGGCAGCCGGAGTGCCAAAGCTCGGCGTCGCAGCGGTCTTCTTGAAGGGCATGGGCCCCCAGCTCTTGTTCAGTCCCTCGATCTGCTCGGCAAGCTCGAGATCCACGTGCGGATAGAGCAGCACGTCATACCTGGCCCTGAGATTGCCGGCGCGGATGTCCTCGTCGCGCACGTAGCTGTAAGGAATGTGCCGCTGGTCGAGCGAGTAGCGCGCCCAGCCGCTCGTATCGGTGTCGGCCCAGGGCACCCACACGCCGAGGCGCGGCACCGGGGCATCGTGCCGGGCGACCTCAGGCACTGTCGCCACGCTCGCGAAATCCAGTCCGAGCCTCGTCGCAGTCTCGTGCACGGCCGCCGCCAGTCCCGCCTGTGGCGCGAGGATCCAGGAGCCGGCCGGGTAGTCCGCGCCACCGGCGCTGAAGGGCTGTTCGGCGATCGCCACCTTGAAGCGCGCTAAGGCATAGCGTGCCTCGAGGAATCCCTCCTGGCCGGAATCCCGGAGCACAAACACCGGGCCTGAGCCGGACACGGACCCCGCAGCGTGCGGGGCCTCAGTGAGCGGCGCGAGCGCCGCGGCCCGAACCGCAGGATCCGCCGTCGCGACGACCGTCAGGTGATAGTGCGCCGGAAATGACCATGAAACATCGTCGTAGGCCTCGGGAGCGTCCTTCGGATACTGCTGCGTGGTGAGCAGATCAACGGCGTAATCCCGGTACGGCTGATCGAGACGCACAACGTAGGTGCCCGCCGGCCAACTGCCCTCTTTGAGAGTGACCGCGGCGCTCGCCCGCTGCACCTCGACGCCCAGCGACATGAGGCGCGCAACCATCTGTGCAACGCGCTGCGGGTCGCCTTGCCCGTCCGGAATGAGGAAGCCGTAGGGTGCCTGCCCCAATCCGCGCTGGTACGAGTGCAGCCCCTTCAGATAGTAGTTTCGCAACAGGGTCCTGGCCTGCTGCGCAGTGTCGTCCAGTGCCGCGAGCATCGCGGTCTCGTTGTAGTTGACGTTGTCACGGGCAGACCACAGGAACGAATTCGGCGCCGGCGGCGGCAGCGGGCGATACCACTGCACGCTGCTGTCGTCCCCCGGTTGCTCCGAGCGCATGGTCTCGGCGCTGCCATTACCGAAGGTCTCGTAGCCGCGGCCATCGGCGTTGTGGTTGGTCGCGATCGAATCGAGGTACAGGTGCGCCCAGTCGTCACCGAAGTTCCACGTCCACACGCCCGGCATGCCGAAACCGGTGAGCGTCTGGACCTCGTGGAAGCTGAGCTCCAGCCGTTCCGCGTAGGTAAG
>Ga0209006_10005154_pt1 | contig 11866 bp, 13 predicted proteins | sample JacPin_JW_Ref_O2_FD_188567 | JGI IMG/M metagenome (GOLD analysis project Ga0209006, IMG submission 188567) | Forest soil microbial communities from Algoma, Ontario, Canada - Jack Pine, Ontario site 1_JW_Ref_O2 (SPAdes) (version 2) | ecosystem: Environmental > Terrestrial > Soil > Boreal... | reverse complement strand
CCCGGCTGGATGATGCGGTCCGAAAACGTGTGCGAGTGCGGACGGCCGCGCTGGCCCGATACCGAGTTGACGCACTCGACGCGCTCGGAGCCCAATCGGAACAGCCGGTCGTTGGCGATGGCGACCAGCTCGTTCTCGCGCGTGCCGGGACGGATGGCGCGGGCGATGTCGACATAAGTAGCGTCGACCATCGAGCAGGCCATTTTCAGGAGCTCGATCTCGTCCGGCGTCTTGACTTCGCGGGCGTCGAGCATGGCTTGCTGGCCGTCGACCACCTCGACGCCTTCCTTCTCCAGCGCGCGCAGCATCGGCAATTCCATAATGTCGATGCCGAGCGGCTCCTTGTCGATGCCGAGCTTGACCAAGGTCTTTTTGATCTGGCGGGCGAAGTCGCTCTGCACGCCGAGCTGCGGCGGCAGGCCGCCCTGCATGGTGGAAATCGGCGCGGCGACATTGTCGGCAATCCACGGCGAGGAAATGCGCTTGGCCGGCGGCGCCGGATCCCACAGCAGCGGCTCGCCGACCACCGGACACAGCGCGTAGCGCATGAACTTGTCGCGGCCCCATTCGCCGAGATGAGTGCCGGTGATGTAGCGGATGTTGTCGAAGTTGAACGCGAGCACCGCGCCCAGGCCGGCGTGGCGGATGGCTTCCTGCGCGCGCTTGACGCGCTCCTTGTGCAGGCGGTCGTAATCGATGCCCTTCTCCCAGTCCTTGGCCATGGTGCCCCAGGAGGCGGTGGCTTGCGGGCGGTTGTATCTCATCGGGCTTTCCTCATTCTTTTTGCGCGGACCATGGACCGGCGGAATTTCACAGCGGGCTCGTGTATAAGACCATTAGCGCAAGGCGAAAGCGGCGCAAACGGGGATTCTCGGAGCCCCGCGGCCGGCGCGGTTCAGGACCGCGTTGCCAGAAACGGAGCGGGCAGTTACGGGTTGCGTCATGCATGTAGGTTTTATCGGACTGGGCATTATGGGCGCGCCGATGGCGCTCAATATCGCCAAGCGCGGCCATCGCCTGACCGTTTACAACCGCACCGAGGGAAAGGCCCGCCCGCTGGTCGAGGCCGGCGCCACGCTGGCAAAAACGCCGCACGACATCGGTGACGTCGACGTGCTGATGACCTGCGTCGCCGACGGCGCGGCGGAGGACGCGATCTTTTTCGGCCACGGCCTGATCGACCAGTTGCCCAAATCCTGCGTGCATGTGTCGTGCACCACCATGGGCATCGACAGCACGCGCAAGCTCACCGCCGAGCACGGCAAGCGCGGCCGCGCTTTCGTCGCCGCGCCGGTTCTCGGGCGCGCCGTCGACATGGCGCGAGACGGGAAACTCTTCATCATCGCCGCTGGCCCGGCCGAGGCGCTCAAACGGTGCGCGCCGCTGTTCGAGGCCGTCGGCCAGCGCACATTCGAATTCGGCGCCGAGCCCGAGCGCGCGATTGCGGTGAAGCTCGCGGTCAACTTCATGGGGCTGACCAATATCGAGGGCATGGCGGAAGCCTTCGCGCTGACCGGGCAATACGGCGTGCAGAAATCGGCATTCTATGAATTCATCACCTCCACGCTGTTCGGAACGCCGCTGTACAAATCCTACGGCAAGCAGATCGAGCAGGACACGTTCAAGCCGGCAAACTTTGCCGTGCCGCTCGGCTTGAAAGACATCAAGCTTGCGATCGACGCCGGCGAGAAAGTCAACCTGGCGATGCCGGCGGCCGGCGTGGTGCGCGATCACCTGGTGCAGGCGCTGGCGCAGGGCTACGGCGAGGAAGACTGGTCGGTGATCGCGCGCGTCATCACCAACGGCCTGAAGCCACCCCAGCACTGACAAGGAAACGTCATGCCTAAAGCCAATGAGCACATGGTGGTGGTGGGCGGTACGTCCGGCATCGGCTTGGCGCTGGCGCAGGCTGCACACGCGCTGGGCTGCAACCTCACCGTCGCCGGCCGCGGCGCGGAACGCGCCGCCGCGATCGCCAAATCGATCGGCGCGCGCGTCACCGGTTGTCATATCGACCTGGAAGACGTGAACTCGATCCAGGCTGGGCTCGCCGACGGCCCACCGATCGACCATTTGGTGCTGCTGCCGATTTATTCAGCAACGACGGTGGTGAAAGATTTCGACGTCGCCGAAGCCAATCGCACGCTTCAAGTCAAACTGATCGGCTATCTTGAAACCGTCCACGCGGCGCTACCGCGGTTGAAGCCGACGTCATCGATCGTATTGTTCGGCGGCACCGCCAAATCGCGGCCCTACCCGACCTCCACCATGCTCACTGTCGCCAATGCCGGGGTTGTCGGCGTGATGAAGACGCTGGCCGTCGAGCTCGCGCCGATCCGGGTCAATGCCGTCTCGCCCGGAGTTGTCGGCGACTCGCCCAAATGGGACGCTATCGTCAAGGCGGGAGATGATCCCGTCCTCAAAGCGCTCGCGGCGCGGACGCCAACGCGGCGGTTGGCCACAATGGCCGACGTTATCGGTGCGGTGTTTTTCCTCCTCGACAACCAGTCGGTGAACGGTCACGACCTGGAGATCGACGGCGGATCCCAGTTGGTCTGATTTTCAAGGGAGACAATGCGAATGACGATTGCAGTGGTGGGTGCGACCGGCAATACCGGCCGGGCGGTGTTCAAGGAATTAAAGGCGCTGGGACAGAACCCGGTCGCCGTGGTTCGCAATGCGGATAAAGCGCGCGAGGTGCTGGGCGCCGATGCGAAAATCGCGGTCGCCGAATTGACCGACAAAGCGGCGCTGGAAAAGGCGCTGGCGGGCGTCGAGTCGGTTTTTGTCGTCACCGGGCACAATCCCGGCATGGTCGAGCAGCAAAACAACGTGCTCGACGCGGCGATCAAGGCCGGCGCCAAATATCTGGTGCGGGTAAGTGGCGGCGCGGCTGTCGCCTTCCCCGGCACGCCCTCGGTTGTCGGTCAGGGCCATCTCGCCATTGAGAAGCGGCTTAAAGACAGCGGCATCGGCTGGGTCATCCTCAAGCCGGGCCTATTCATGCAGAATACCTTCGGCCAGGCGGCGGGCATCAAAAACGACGGCAAGCTTGTCGGCACCGCGGCCAAAGACGCGCCGCTCGCCTTCATCGACGTGCGCGACACCGGCGCGGTCGCCGCCCGCGTCCTGATCAATCCGGCGCCGCATGCCGGCAAGACCTACGAATTCACCGGCAATGCCGTGACTTTCCCGGAATTCGCCCAAGCCTTCGCCGAGGTGCTTGGCAAGCCGGTCAATTACATTCCGGTGACGCTCGAACAGAACGAGCAAGCGGTGAAGTCGCGCGGCCTGCCCGAGTGGCTGGTGACTCACCTCGGGCTGGTCGCCAAAGGTTCCGCCGACGGCGGCTTCGCCAAGGAGAACACCAAGCCGATCCGCGACATCGTCGGGCGCGAGCCGATCGGAATCAAAAAATTCGTCGAGGATTTCAAGTCGCTGTTTACCTGAGCGCCCATTGTGCGCCCTCTCCCCTTGCGGGAGAGGGCATGACATGGAGTCCAGTCACTCGGACGGGTGAGGGGTAAAAGCATAGACCCCTCACCCATTCTTTTTTGTTGAAGTACTGAGCTACTCTCTCCCGCAAGGGAGAGGCCACGATAAGAGCCGATAGCTTTATTTCACCAATCCGCTCGCCCGCGCCTGGTCCTTGGCCATCACCGCCCAGTCATGTTCGCCCTCGCCGTGGGCGACGGCGCCGACCAGCCGGTCGCGCCACACATTGCCCGACGGCAGCGGCACGCCGACGGCTTCACCGGCGGCCAGCGCGAGATTGGCGTCCTTTAGTCCGTTGAGCGCGCGCTGGCCGGCGGGAAGATATTGTTCGTCGACAATCAGCTTACCGTAAGTCTTGTACGCCCAGCAGGCGAACGCGCCGTCGGTGATCACGCCGTAAAACGTTTCCGCCGGCACGCCGTATTTACGGACCAGCGCGAAACTCTCGCCCATCACCTCGATGGCGCAGCCGAGCACGAAATTGTTGGCGATCTTGATCGCGGTGGCGGCGAGCACATCGTCACCGGCGTCGATCAGGCGCGGCGCGATTGCCGCGAACAAAGGCCGGCAGCGCGCGATCGCTTCCTTCGCGCCGCCGAGCACCATGCCGGCTTGACCGGCAGCGACAACTTCGGGACGGCCGAGCATAGGCGCGGTGAGCAGGACCTGCCCTGCCGCTTTATGCACTGCGGCGAGTTTCTTGATGCCGGCGATGCTGTGCGTGCCGCTGCAAATGTGGACCCCGCCCTTCGGCAGCGAGTCCCTGATGCCGCCGGGCTGCTCGACCACTTCGGTCACCGCCGCATCATCGGTCAGCATGGTGAAGACGGCTTCGCCGAAAGTCGCCGCCGCCTTGATCGAGGCAAGCGGCTTGGCGCCGCGCTCGATCAGCGGCTTTAACTTCTCCGCGGTGCGGTTATAGACACCGACCTCGTGGCCGCCTTCGATCAGCCGGCCCGCCATCGCCTGACCCATTCGGCCAAGCCCGATAAATCCGACTTTCATTTCTCACTCCTCGGAGAAATACGCCTCTCCCGCCGGGAAGAGGGAGCGTCCAGTGCAGCTATCTCGCTATTTCACTCCGGATCAAACCAGCTGCCCCTTCACCCATTCGAGCTCGCGGCAAATGTAGTCGACGATGTCGTTCGACTTGGCGCTCTCCGGCAGCATGTCCCAGGTGTAGGTCTCGACCTCAAGATGGCGCGAGATCGGCTTCTGTTTGTGCATGCGCAGCGCGTCGGCGATGGCAAACCGCGTGGTGCGGAATTGCCCGAGATCGTCGAGGAACACCGGCACGTGGATGTGGGTGCGCCATTCGCGCGGCCCCGGCTCCTTCTCGAACGCGGCGATGGCATCGTCGACGTTGAGATATTTGGTGAGCTTGCCGTTCTTCTTTTCCAGCGTCTGCGTCAGATAGATCGTCTTGGCGTAGCGCTTGAGCGTGTCGACCGCGGCTTGCGTCACTTCCGGGATGTGCAGCGCCGCGGCCTCTTGCAGCTTGAACACCGGAACGCCGGCGTCGACCAGCTTCTGCAGCGACGCGCCGATGTCTTCGTATTCCACTGCCTGGTGGCAGATGTCGTAGACGATGCCGAGGTGCCGGCGCAACGCCGCGTTGGCTTCATCGATCGGAATGTGCGCGAGCTTGGCGAGCTTTTCGACCGAAGCGCCGGAATAAAGATGGTCGCGGAAATACGCGATGGTCTCGTCGGTGGTTTCCAGAAAACAAAACGGCTCAGGTTCGAGCGCGAGCCGCACGGTGCGGCCGGTCTTGGCTTCGAGCCCGATCAGGTGCGCCACCACGCGCAACACGTTGTTGGTGTAGGCCGCGATTACGTCGTTGCCGGTGACGCGCGGCTTAAAGCCGAGCGGCGCGCTCTGGATCGACGGCGCGATGCCGGGCGGACAGACGTCGGCCAAAATGTCGGCGACGTTGATGGTGTACTGGGTGCGCTCCTCGGTCCGCCAATCCGGCTCGTAGACCTGCTCCTTCACCTTGTCGCCCTTGAAATGGCCGTAGACGAAGGCGTTGGCGGTGTAGATATACATGTCGTTGTCTTCGAGAAATTTTTTCAGCTTGTTGCGCTCGGCTTGGCTGGCGACGAGCGTCTCTGCCGTCTTGGCGGACAAGCGGATGCACACGCCGAACGCCTTGTTGCCAGCGAAGCGCGCTTTGACTTTCGGCAGATAAGTGTTGAGCGAATTCCACAATTGCGGCCAGTCGTCGGCCGGATGCACCAGCGTGGAATAGGTCAAGTGTCCGAGGCCGTTGCCGAGATCCATTTTTTTGTCCTGCTGTTCTGTTTTGCCTGTTTCTTCTGTTTCGTCATGGCCGGGCTTGACCCGGTCATCCACGACTTCAAGTTTTCTTTTGCCAAAAGACGTGGATGCCCGCGACAAGCGCGGGCATGGCGGTCAATTTACCTTCTCCACCTTCCCGGAGCCCGCCGAGCGGATGATGGCTTCGGTGGCGGCGACGCCGGCAATCACCTGATCGAACGGAATCGGATAGGCCGGCCCGCCCTGCGCCGCTTTGGCGAACGCCTCAAGCGCGGCGCGCGTGACGTCGAGTGAAGCCGCCTGCCACACTTTGCCCTCGCCTTTCACCGGCTGAAATTTGCAGGAGCCGAACAGCCGCATGCGCCGCTCTTCCGATGAAGCACCGGCGACGTGAGTAAGGCCCTCAAGCCGCACAAAACCTTTCGAGCCGAAAACCTGGAAGGAGAAGCCGGGACCGGTCGTGGTCATGGTGCCGAGATAGCCGGACATTCCTTCTTTCATGCGTACAAGGATGGAAGTGGTGTCGTCGGCATCGATCGGCGCGGCGCGGCGAAAACTTTGCGCGAAGGCGTGATCGATCGGACCGCACAGATCGATCATGCCGTCGACGGCGTGCACGCCCATCGGCATCAACCCGCCGAGCGGCGTTTCCGCCTTATCGGCGCGCCAATGCGCCGGGTTGATGAAGAGCGCGTTGGGAAAAGTCATGGTCGCTTCGACGTGCAGGATAGTGCCGAGCTCGCCGGCGCGGATCATATCGCGAAGCTTGATCATCTCCGGGTGGAAGCGGCGGTTGTAGCCGACCGCGAGCGTGACGCCGGCCTTCTTCACCCCGGCGACGGCGTCTTCGGCTTCGCGTTTGGTCAGCGTGAACGGTTTTTCGCAATAGACGTGTTTTTTCGCGGCCGCGGCCGCCATCACCTGCGTCGCATGCATGGAATGCGGCGTCGCCAGCACCACCGCATCGATGTCGTGCGCGAGCATCGCCTGGTAGTCTGCCGTCAGTCGCAGACCCTTTTGTTTGGCAAAGGCCTCGACTTCCGGCGTCATTGTTCGCGTTGTGCCGGCGACAAACTTGATCGCGTCGCTGTTCTCCCCGGACTCGACCAGCGTCTTACCCCACCACCCCAACCCGACAATGCCCGCTTTGATCATGCTTCGAACTCTCAACTCGTTTGTAGGGTGGGTTGAGCGAAACAAAACCCACCGCTGGAAACCGGTGGGTTACGCCGCTGCGCGGCTAACCCACCCTACGCGTTTCTTCATTTCGGCCACGTCAACAGCGCGAGCGCGAAGCAAGCCAGCGCCCAGAACAGGCAATATTCGAAACCGCCGATCACCCAGATCCATTTCCTGGTCACTTTCCAGGTTGCGGCGCCGGCAACCAACAGATGAAACCCGGCAACGACGGCGACATACGGCGTATAGATGGCGAACACCAGCCCGATAGTGAGGAAGGTCTCGACCGTGCCTGCGATGTACATCCAGGTCGCCGGCGGCTGGAATTTCGCCGCCTTGAAGAAGTTGAGCGTCGCCGGCTCGGTGAATTTGCCGACGATATGCGGAATGAAAAACAGCCCGCAGATCAGGCGCAGAATGACGACGCCGTTGCTGAGATCGAACATTTGCGCCAAGCCGGACATGATCCTCCCCTGATTTTCCGCCGTTCAAATTAGTCCAACGGCTTCGTCATTGCGAGCGAAGCAGTCCCACGGCAACTGCGGCCCAACTATAGATTGCCTTTAAGTCCCTTCGACAATGAAGACCCGGTAATCGGCGCCGAGCAAACGGTGCGACAAGGCGTCTTGATAGCCGGGGCTGTGATAATAAGCTTTGGCGGCTTCGACGTTCGGAAATTCCAGAATGACCGCCCCCTCCATCGCCGGCCCTTCGAGCACTTCGTATTTGCCGTAAAGCGCGAGCGGCTTCAATGGATGAGCGGCGTTGACCGGCCGCGATTTCTCCCGATAGAGCTCATATTCTTCGCGATTGCGCATCCGCTCTCGCGTGAACACGACATAGGCAACCATGGGTGGCTTCCTCTCGCCCGGGATAGCCCGCCGACGCTACAGCACTTCGAACATCTGATAGATCGGCCCTTCCGGCAGGCGATGGCCGACGCCGATGCTGATGACGTTGTTGAGCCAGCCGTATTTCTCCGACGCCGTTTCGAACGTCGCCGAGATGCGCAGATAATAATCAGTGGCCTTGACCACCTCGCCGCGGGCGATGCGGTCGAGCACTTCCTTCGGCCCTTGCCGGATGCCGGTATAGGGCATGCCGATAATGGCGCCGTCGTCGGTCTTGAGCACAATACGCACATTGATCAGCCAGGCGCCATCGCCGGGCCGGATGGATTGCCAGTCGCTGCCGCCGCCGGGAAACAGCGTGCCAGACAGCCGTTCGCCGGCGAACCGGCCGCCGGTGATCACGCCAACGCGCCGGTCGACGCCGGGCGTCTTGCCGACCACAATCGGTGGATCGACCGCGAGCAAAAGCGTGAACAGCGGCCGCACCCGCAGCTCGTTCATTTCCTTGGGCAGAATTTCAGACAGCGGTCGCGTGACGGTATTCACTGGCGGCTCTCCCTGTTATTTGATCCGCGCCGGACGATCACGGTCCGGGCCGATTGGCCGAGCCCGGTGAAGCGAGCCGGCTTGAGCGACCGTCTTAGCATCGACGAGGGCATCGGGGAAACTCCGGCGCAGTGGCCATGCCGGGCGCGAAAAGAAGGGCGAACATCATGAAATTCGGTGCGATGTTACGAGAGCTCCATCGCTCGTTCCAAAATTCGGCGGGCACCATCGTCTTCGGCATGGAAGACGGCACGGTTTCCATTTTCGGCCTGATCTTTGGTGTCGCCGCGACCACCAGCAATCCCAAGACCGTTCTGATCGCCGGTGCTTCCGGCGCGGTCGCCGCCGCCGTCTCCATGATGGCGGGCGCCTATCTCGACATTGAGACGACGCGCGATAAGGCCAAAGCGGCCCGTTTGTCGGCGCCCTCCGTCGCGGAAGCCGCCGTATCGCTGCCGCCACGCCTCGCCAAGGCCGGCCTGAGTGAGCGGCAAGCGGATGCACTGACCGTCGCCGTCAAAAACAGCCCCGATGCCGTCGGCGGATTGTGGCTCGCTCTCGACGGCGCGGCCGACACGCCGCTCAATCCGGTCGAACAAGCATTGTGGATGCTGTTCGCCGACTTCCTCGCCGCCGCGGTCCCGATCGTTCCGTTTGTGATCCTTCCGGTCGCTCAGGCCAGAATAGTCTCGGCAATCGTCACAATACTTTTGTTGGTTGGGCTCGGCATCGGCCGGGCGCGCGTCGGCGGGCGCGATCCAATCCGCACCATGCTCGAAACGGTTTCAATCGGCGTCGCGGCAGCGCTTGCCGGCGTCGGCATCAGCGTGCTGATCGACCGCTTGTTCGCCTAACGAAACTGCCGACGGCGCGTCAGCCGCTCTCACCAGCCTGCCCGCTCCTCGCCACCGCCAAAGCATGGCGGAGAACGCGGCGAAGGCCGTGGAGCTGATCGACGAGGTCAAGCACGATCGGCACGCCGGCCTCGTTGACGCCCAGACCCGCGAGATCGTTGATCAGGTGCGCGCGGGCCAGATCGACTTCCGAGTAATGCGCGCGGCCCTCGACACTGCCGGGGACGAGCCAGCCGGCCGCGACCCATGTTTCCAATGTGCGGACGTCAATCCTGGCGTGAACGACAAATTTTTCCGCTTCCATGTCAGGCCTCCATGGTTTCGCGGGGGTTGTAAGCGCCGCCCCATTTCGCGATCAAACTTTCGAGCTCGGGATCGGGCTTCTCCGGCAGCACGATCTTGAGCGCCACTAATTCGTCGCCTTTGTCACCGTCGGCGCGCGTAACTCCCCTGCCCTTCAAGCGCAGCACCGCGCCGGTGTTGGACCACTTCGGCACGGTCATAGTGACCGGACCGGTTGGCGTCGGCACCGTCACCTTGCCGCCAAGAACGGCTTCGCTCAGCGAGATCGGCAACTCGACGCGGATGTTGTCGCCGTCGCGCGAAAATGTCCGATGGGGGCGCACTGTGACTTCGACCAAAGCATCTCCCGGCGGTCCTTCGCCGATTCCCGGCGCGCCCTTGCCGCGCAGCCGCAGTGTTTGGCCGTCGCGGGTGCCGGCGGGAATGCGCACGTCGAGCGATGCGCCGTCCGGCAAGGTGATGTGTTGCGTCGCGCCATTGATGGCGTCGAGAAATTCGAGCTCGAGCCGGTAGTGCCGGTCCTGGCCGCGCATGTTGACCGGGCCGCCCCTGCCCCGGCCGCGGAAGATCTGCGAGAGAATGTCGTCGTCGGCAAAATCGGCAAAGCCGGCGTCGTTGGAATACTGCGAGCCGGCGTCGGCGAAATCTCGGTAATACTGCCGCTGCTGCGGCCGCTCGGCGCCGGACGCGTCGATCTCGCCGCTATCGAAGCGGGCGCGCTTTTTTTCGTCGCCGAGAAGATCGTACGCGCCGGCGACCTCCTTGAAACGCTCCTCGGCCTGCTTGTTGCCAGGATTAAGGTCCGGGTGCAGCTTCTTCGCCAGCGCCCGATAGGCTTTCTGGATGTCGCTTTGGGAAGCGTCCTTTTTTACCCCCAGGACTTCATAGGGATCGGCAGCCAAGATCGCCTCCTTGTTATTCGCTTACAACGCGCCGGGAGCCGAGCCTCTCCTGATGGCCGCAGCCGCGCGCAGTCGACGCCGGGCATTTTGCGGCCGGCGTCGCTACCCTAATGTGGTTACGCAGAAATAGAAATTCAGAGAGGGCGCCGCCGCCGATCAGGTCGCGCCGCCGACACTGGCAAAGGCCGCCGACCTATTACCGGCCCAGGGGAATGAGCATCCTGATGCGCGAGTCCCGCAACCACAATCCGCCCCAAACGAGAACTCCCAGACGGCTCGTTTGCCGTCGAGGCGGGGGCTTCTTCGCAAGCCCGTCAGGGCGGATGGGCGATTCTCAACGCCGATTCGCTGGATCACCTCAAGACACGCTTCAGCTCCCGCGATAGGTCGAGTAAGACCACGGCGTGACCAGAAGCGGCACATGGTAGCGCCCTTCGGGTTCGGCCACAGAAAAGCGCACCGGTACGATATCGAGAAACGGCGGCTCGGCCATTGGCGCGCGCGCCTTGGCAAAATAGTCGGCGACGGCGAAGCGCAGTTCGTAGGTCGCGATCGGCACCGGCATGCCGGTAAATAGCGGCGCGTCGGTGCGGCCGTCGGCATTGGTCGCGACGCGTTTAATGACGCGCGCCGCGCCGGAGCCCGCCATCTCGCACAATTCGATCGCCACGCCTTGCGCCGGATAACCGGCGTAAGTGTCGAGCACATGCGTCGAAAGATGGCCATGCACTTTGAGGCGGTCGTTCGCTTTCACGCGCTGATCAAGCCGCAGCGCGGCGATGCGGAAGATTTCGCCTAGCGCCGTTTTCTGTTCCGCCGCAGCGTCATTGTTCAGCCGCCGCCCGAACTCGCGCAGGATCGATTGCTTGCCGTGCCGGCGTACGCAGACAATGAACGGCATGGCGAACTTCTTGCGGTAAGCGTCGTTGAGGCGATGGAAGTCGGCGAACTCCTGCTCGCTGAGCTTGTCGAGGCCGGCGGCGGCCTGCTCGGCCGTTGAGTCTGCTGTGAGGTTGCCTTCCCGCGCCGCCTTGCCGGCGAGATCGGGGTGGCCGTTGATCAGCGCTTGGCGGCGTTCCGGCGGCGCGTTGCGCACCGCATCCGTCATGGCCTGATAGAGCGCGGCGATAGACGCGAATGGCCGCTTGGCGAATGTCTCCTCCGCCACCCAGGGCGCGAGCTCCATCACCTCGCTGATCGCCGCCATGAAGGTCTTGCGGTCGGCGGCGTTGAGGGTGTCGAGGCTTATTTGATCCATGCGGCGACTTTAGGCGGCGATCACTTCAAGCGCAAAGGGATTACCAAATTGCACCGCTGCAGAGCGCAGATTGGCTCGACGACAACGGCCCGCGGCATCTAAGTCATTTAACTTTGGTAAGCGGGAATGCCTGTCCGTTGGTCTCGATGACCGGATATTGGGCCTGATTGAACTCGCGCTCGGCAAGCTCCGGGACTT
>Ga0209006_10005153_pt1 | contig 11866 bp, 8 predicted proteins | sample JacPin_JW_Ref_O2_FD_188567 | JGI IMG/M metagenome (GOLD analysis project Ga0209006, IMG submission 188567) | Forest soil microbial communities from Algoma, Ontario, Canada - Jack Pine, Ontario site 1_JW_Ref_O2 (SPAdes) (version 2) | ecosystem: Environmental > Terrestrial > Soil > Boreal... | reverse complement strand
TTGACCAGCGTCACGGCGCGTCTACTGCCGTTTTTGGCCGCCCATTCAGCTATGATCCACGATTGCTGAGCCAGCACGAATCCCGCTCGCACCATGTAGGGCGACTTAGTGACAGTAATCGAAGCGCCCGAGCTCAGGACCAAAGTCGGAATCTTGGCTTCGGTCACCAGGGGCGCGATCGCCAGCGATGTCGGCGTGATTCCGATGCCGATAACAATCATCTCCTGGACGATGCGGCGCGCATTGTCGGCAATGCCGCCGTCGTCACGCACGATGATTTCTATTTTGCGCCCGGCTACGACGTCGCCATGCTGCCGGACGTAAAGCTTGATCGCGGCCGCGAGTTGCCGACCGACGGCATTGAAGCCGGCCCCGGTCATGGGAATACTGATTCCCATCTTAAGGACTTCTTGCGCGTGAGCGTTGCGGGCAAGTACGCCGGCGCCAGCGATGGCGGCCACGCCCTTCAGCATTGTTCTTCGCAACATTATCTTCCCTCCCTGCTTTTTATCCGGTCCGTAGAACGCATACCATTTTGACCGGCATCGCATTGAATTGTCCGTTATCATATGCTGCTAGTTCTTTGCCGCCAGTAGTCGGTCAGTCTTGCGATTACTCACGGGGGGTTTATTGGCGAGAACACGTGATCCAATCCTAGTCGTGGGCGGCGGCCTCGGTGGGGCCGCTGTCGCGCTTGCGCTCGCGCGCAAGGGTTTCCGTGTTTGTCTGCTTGAACAGGCACCGGAGTTCGGCGTCATCGGTTACGGCATTCAGCTTGGGCCTAATGCGTTCTACATGTTTGATCGACTGGGCGTCTGCGAAGCAGTGCTGGCGCAGTCTATAATTCCACATGCGTTGCTAATGCTTGATTCGGTCGATGCGAGAGTCATTGCACGCATCCCGACGGGCGCATCGTTCAACGCACGGTTCAAGCGTCCCTACATCGTCATTCATCGGATCGACCTGCATCGCATCCTGCTCGATGCGTGCGAGAGGCAGCCGAATGTCGAATTGATGCCGCTCACCGGCGTCGCTCGTTATGAGGACCTCGGCGACCGCGTCCGACTCCACACCGAGAATAACCAGCACCTTGATGGCGCGGCTATCATTGGGGCTGACGGGTTGCGTTCGACCGTCCGTCAGCAGATGGTGAACGAAGGCGAGCCGCGCACGATCGGCTTCGTTGCGCATCGCACAATCGTGCCGATGTCAGACGTACGGGTCGACGTGCACCGCAATGAAGTCGTGCTTTGGTCGGGACCAGGCTTTCACATTGTACATTATCCGCTGCGCGCCGGCACGCTCTTCAATATTGTAGCAGTATTCAAGACTTCGACCCATCTCGAGCGTGGCGACATCGCGAGCTATCGCGCCGATCTCGATCGCACCTATTGCGATTCCCATCCTTCGATGAAGGCGTTGCTGTCGATGATGGATCTGTCACGGCGCTGGGCGATCTCCGACCGCGACCCGATCCGTCACTGGAGCAAGGGACGCGTGACGCTGCTCGGCGATGCGGCGCATCCAACGCTGCAGACGCTGGCGCAGGGCGCCTGCATGGCGATCGAGGACGCGGTCTGCTTGGCCGAACTGGTGGAACAGGCCGGCGATGATTTTGCAAGCGCTTTTCACCGGTATGAGCGCGCCCGCTATCTCCGCACCGCGCGCGTGCAGTTTGAATCCCGATACCACTGGGATAATTTCTATCACGTTGGCGGCGTCGAACGCGAAGTCGCGCGCGAAATCTGGTCTCAGCGCAGCGAACAAGAAATGTTCGACTGCCTCGCTTGGCTCTATGATGGATTTACACTGCCGCAGTCGCGGGCCTGAAAAAGAATCACTCCATCGCCTCGAAGCGGTAATAATTTGAGAACCGCAGCAGCGGCTCGTCCGACAGCACGAACAACTGTGCGTCCGACGTGGCCAAATGGCTAATCGGGTACCAGCCTGGCGCCGCTAGGGTGTCGCCACGCTGCCAGGCGAAGCGCTTTTCGCCGATTGCTGTTTCGCCGGAGCCTTGGGTCACGTGGAAGATCTTATTCGCCGTAGTCCGATAGCGCCGTGTCTTTCGGCCGGATGGCAATCGCTCCATCGTCAGCCCCATCGGCGGCATGTCGGGCGCGGCGAGCGTTACGCGCGGGCCGTGGAAGCCCGCGTCGTCGCCCTTCGCCGCATCGAGCTGGCGGGCGATGTCCGCGCGGGTGAACCGAAACGGCGAGGTCGTCACCACCCGTTCGACTTTTTCATGTTTTTGTGGGTGCTCCTGGAAGAACATCGGCTCGAGCAGATGGGTAAGCGGAACGTCGAGGCCGTCGAACCAGTATGCTGGCAAGTCGCCGTCGTGTCCGTGGCCGTGCCAGCACCAGCCCGGCGTCAGCACGACGTCGCCGGTTTCCATCGGCGTCTTTTCACCGTTGACGATGGAGAACGATCCCTTGCCATCGATGATTACGCGCAGGGCATGCGACGAGTGCCGGTGCGACGGCGCGACCTCTCCGGGCAGGATCATCTGATAGGCGCACACCAACGTGCGCGTGGTCTCGAAATTGGTTCCGGGAGCCGGATTGCGCATCACCAGGTTGCGGCGTTCGGCCAACGAGACATCGATCAAACGTCCGGCGGCGTCGAGCGCGGCCATGGCTTCCTCGTAGGTCCAGCGCCCGGGTACGAACTCGGGCCGCGGCTCGCCCCATAGGATCGGTTTCTTTCGCGGGACCCAACCGGGAGTGAAGTTAAGACCCCCGGCGGCCTCATAGAGAGCGTCGAGCGTCGGGATGGCACGATCCGATAGGATTAATGTTGGGACGGCAGCCGTGGTAGCGGATGTTGGAGACATAAGATCCTCCCTTCATCAGTTCGTGAAATGGTACCACGTCTCGCATGACCGGCGACATAGATCGCGCGTGATCGCCGCGGGGTATTATACTGAAATCCATTCGGGTCACGAAGTAGATTCGAAGCGCGCTAACCTAATGATCGTAGGTTGGCGCGACTTTGCGAGTTTTTGGCTCGACATGTTCGATAGCAATATGGAGGAGTATTTAGGGGCAGCCGCTTGTGGGCTCGCGATGGAATTGTCCATACTGGACGGTTAGATCGCTTACAATTTCGTGACATTGAACGAGGGATCTATGCGGTTATGTCGCTTCAACGATGATCGATTAGGAGTCGTGATTGAGGATCACGTCTTTGACGTGAGCGACATTCTCGATACTTTGCCACAATATCGCTACCCGTTGCCACGCTTCGATCCGTTTATAGCGCGACTTGACGAGTTGACGCCGCAGATCCACGCGCGAGCGAGGAATGCAAAGGCGCTGCCACTGTCGAACATTCAGATTCTGTTTCCCGTTGCTAACTCCGGCAAAATTATTGCAGCGCCGGTGAATTATCAAAAGCACCTCATTGAAGCCCGCGCCGACCCCGGAATTCATCACGCTATTCAGATTGCGGAGATCCAAAAAGTCGGTCTGTTTTTAAAGGCCACGAGTTCCCTCGTTGGACCCAGTCATGGCGTCATCTTAAGGCATCCCGAGCGGCGAAACGATCACGAAATCGAACTCGCTGTTGTCATCGGAAAGAAAGCTGATCGAGCATCCGAGACGGAGGCGCTGAATTTGGTGGCCGGCTATTGTATCGGACTGGACATGACGATGCGCGGTTCCGAAGAGCGTAGCCTGAGAAAGTCTCTCGACACGTTTACCGTGCTTGGCCCGTGGATGGTCACGGCGGACGAATTTGCCAAGCACCTGCCTGCTCAGCTTACGTTACGGGTCAACGGCGAAGTCCGTCAATCAGCATCGACCGCGGACCTGATCATGAGCATTCCACAGCTGATCGCTTATGCGTCAAAATTTTACACGCTATTTCCGGGCGATATTCTGCTAACCGGAACGCCGGAAGGCGTAGGTCCGGTGCACGCGGGCGATGTCTTGATAGCCTCGATTGGTCATATTGGAAGCATGACTGTTGAAGTTAGGGCAGAGGAAAATTGCAAATAAACAACCGTTTGACCAAGGTTTGTAGAATTACCGCTGGCACCCCGAAACTTATGAATAGCCGTGGATGCAGCTCACCAGCAAAGAGTTCGATCCGGATCACGTGAGGACGCTATCGTCCGAGTAGGTGTCGCACCCGTACGGTTGCCTTACCCGACCGAGCTTCTTGGTCCGATTACTGACAACGATGAAGGAACAATCGTTATCTGCTTGGCAGCTAAAAGCACACATAGCGGGCGCATTGCGCGGACATGTCCGTTGATGGCCCCAACTCGGACTTTCGCAAAGTATCCGCATTCTGGTCGTTATCGGTGCGAAGCGGACTCCCGCCGTGCGCGTTCGCCAGTGATGGCTTTTTCCCAGCGGATCTTCCTACCGTACATGATGCGAAATCGGCACGATTGCCTTTTCAGTGGGCCAAGGCCATCATCGCCAAAGGAGCGGCGGCCGTGAAAAGCCATATAAGCGCTCGGATTATCAGGGAGGGATCATATGAAATCGCAAACAATCGCCTTTTGTATCGCGCTTGCGGCGGCTCTCGGTTCGGCAGCGCCGCAGGCCTGGGCCGAGGGCGGAAAGCGCGTGGCTTTTCTCGACGGGCCGATCGCCGACAAATACATTGGAGGTATGACTCGCAGCTTCACTGAAACGGCCAAAGCCAATGGCCTTGAGGTCTCAGTCGTGCAAAGCCCGTTCGATCCGGCCCTTCAGGCGCAGCAGCTCGACGACGCGATCGCAAAGAAGGTCGACGCGATCGTCATGATGATCATGAGCCAGAAAGCACTCATTCCGGCGCTTACTCGCGCCAAGGCGGCCCATATTCCGGTTATATTGATTAACACCCCTATTCCCCAGGAGGACCTCTACACAGCTTTCGTCGGCGAGGACAGCAATGCTCTGGGCGGAATAGCGGGTAATGCGATGGCCGATGGTCTCGCCAAGGGAGGGCGCACATCGGCAAAAGTGGCGATCATAGCGGGCAGCATGGACGAAGGGGTTGCGCCCGCCCGTGCTGACGCCTTCAAGAAGGCGTTGGAAGCGCATGCTGGATTTACCGTCGTCGCGGTCGAAGAGACTCATTGGGCGCCTCCCGAGGCTGAGCGGGCAGCTGGCCAACTGCTCGCCCGCTTCTCTGGACAAGGCGGGCTGGACGGCATCTACGGCATGAACGATCCGCTCGCTAATGGTGCCGTCCAAGGCGCACAGTCGGCAGGCGTGAAGCTTGGAACTGGCAAGGGCGACCTCGTCGTTGTTGGCGGCAATTGCTTGACGCCTGGGATCCAAGACATCGAGCAAGGTACCATGTATGCGACAATCTACTGGACGCCGATAAATATGGGGCGGGACACCGCAAACACGTTGAAGAAGATTTTGGACGGCGAGAGTCCACCCAAGAAGCAGTCTCGGGGGCTCGATATCATCACCAAGACGAACGTCGATAAATACAAGGCGGAGTGCACTTTCTAAGTGAATATCATTTGATGAGCGGTGTGGCGTTCGACCGCCGCACCGCTTCTTTGTGATAAACGCTACCCGGCGGGCGAGGCTTCGTGAGCCCGATATGATCGTCGCGCCGGAGAAACATTTCCCTCCAGTAGCGCTGGACGGCGAACAGGCGCCGGTCAATATCGATCGCGTCTGCAATTGCAACAAGGAACAAGACGCCGCCGGTGACGACATCGTGCACGGCGGGCGGTGTGCCGATGGCGTTGAGACCCGAACTCAGGAGACAGAGGACTAGCACGCCGCCGACAATCCCGATCGGCGTGCCCCGGCCACCCATCAGCGATACGCCGCCGATGATCGCCGCCGCTATCGCCGGCACGAGCACATCGGTGAGCGCGACGCCCGACGCGGCCGCTAGGCTGTAGCTGAGGAGCGATCCGGCTAACGCGGCGAGCATGCCAGAGCATGCGAATACGGCGGGAACAATAGCGGAAGTGCGCACGCCCGCGACCATCGCGGCCCGGTGATCACTTCCTGTTGCATAGACATCACGGCCGACCCTCGTGCGCGCCATGAAGAACGCGGCGGCGAGGAAGGCAATTAGGGCCACAAGGCTTCGCAGTGAAAAGATTTCCAGTACCGGATGGTTCACGGCGAGAGCCACGTCCATTCGCGGATAGCTGATGGACAGATTTCCAGTGACCACGTAAGCGAGGCCGCCTAGCGTCAGCAATCCGCCAAGCGTTACGCCAATCGAGCCGAGGCGCAACCACACCATGATTGCGCCCTGAAACAGGCCCCAGACCATACCGAAGACCACCGCCAATGCCACGCCGAGCCCGGGCTGGCCTGCTCCAGTCAGAACGGCGATGCAGCCCGAAAGACTCATCATGCCGGCCACAGACAGATCGATCTCTCGGATAATCATGGACAGGCCGAGGCCCAGCGCAATCAATCCGATGGTGGCGAACTGCTGCAGCACGCTGAATGCGGTCGACGTAGTGAAGAACACGCCACGGCCGCCGTCGAGAATCCATAGCACGACGGTAATCGCGACGAGGAGCAGATAAGGCCGCACGGAACGGTTCGTGAGGACCGAAAGCATATTTTCCTAACCGCCGTCGGCGAGTGTTTGTAGCATGATCACCAGCAGCACGATAACGCCTATCGCCAGAAATTGAATCTGAGAGGAGAAACCGTTCAGCAGCAGAAGCACCTGACACACCGCGATGATGAACGCGCCAGTGAGGCTGCGGATCGCAGACCCTTCGCCGCCGGAGATTGCCGTGCCGCCCACGAGCACGGCGCTGATCGCATTGTAGTCGTAACCGATCCCGAGCTCCATATCGCCGCTGGAATAGCGCGCCGCCATCAGGATGCCGGCAACCGCCGCGCATAAACCGGCGGCGATGTAGGCGCCGAGCACCACGCGTGCCGGCTCGAGACCGGCAGCCAGCGCTGCGCGCCAGTTACTTCCGACCATATAGAGCTGCCGGCCGAACTGGGTGAAAGAAAGTACGATCTGGGCGACAACCACAGTGACAATCAAGGCAGCGACCGGGATGGGGACGCCGAGCACTCGGCCTTTCAGTAGAGCCGCCTCGTCACCCGCGGGGTATACGCCGCGTCCTTGAGTAATCAGCGTTGCGCACCCGGTGATAAGCGCCAATGCGGCCATGCTGACGATGATTGGGTTGGCGCGGAAGTAGCCGATTACTACCCCTTGAACAGCCGTAAGCGCGGCGCCGAAGGTCAAGGCCGCGATCATTGCCGGAATGAGGCCGAGCGGTAGGGCTGCGATGAAAACGATCCCGCTAGTCGAAAGCGTCACGCCGAGCGCAAACGACATGATGTTGCCGCTAAGCGTGATGAACGTCATGCCAATGGCGATGCAACCGATGAAGGAAGTGGTGTTCAACAGCGAAAACAAGCTGACCGTCGTAAAAAAGCCGGGTGTGCTTGCGGCGGCGATAATAAGCGCCAACACCGCTGCGAACCGGATTGCCACCAGTACCCGCCCGCGTGTCGAATGCGGCAGCGGCAGGCGCCAGTCATCGCGCGAAGTTGACGGCAAAGTCTGGTCCTTCATGCCGTCCCGTCAGCCGGATGTGTGATGTCAGCCACGACGCGGTGCATGGTGACCTCGCTACGCCGATACTGTTTTACCAAGCGGCCGCGATAAAGGGTGAGCACGACGTCGCCTACACCGACGATTTCCTCAAGGTCGCTTGAGGCCATGACCAACGCGTATCCTTCCTCGCAGAGGGAGCGCATGAGCCGATAGATTTCCGCGCGCGCGCCGACATCGATGCCGCGCGTCGGCTCATTCATAAGCAGAACGGCATTTGACTGACGTTCCATGCTGCGCCCGAAGGCGAGCTTCTGTTGGTTGCCGCCGCTGAGGTCCTCAGCCCGGGACCGCAAGCGCCGCCGATCGATGCCGACGTGGCTGGCAAGCCGTTCGCCGGCCGCACGGAGCGCCCCGCCACGCAAAAAGCCGAGCACTGAATGATCGCCGAGCCGCGTCGCCACTAAATTGTGCAGCACGCTCAACCGGCGAAAAACGCCCTCCGCGGCGCGATCGCCGGAAACGAACATAATACCCCGCCGCGCGGCCCGAGCTGGCGAGCCGAGTTTCAGCAGCGTATCGTTGACCATCACCCGTCCGTTTGCGTCATGCACCAAGCCCGCTAAGGCACTGATAATCTCTGCCGCGCCCGAGCCCACTTGTCCGGCAATGCAAAGGATTTCGCCGCGGCGAACTGTCATCGCGAAATTATCGACGATACCGGGCAGAGTCAGCCCTTCGACGACGAGCGCTGGCGCTCCTCGCGCGCGCGTCTCTTCGGGATACATCTCGCCGCTCGGCCGTCCCAGCATGAGTTCGATCAGCGCCTCGCGGCCGAGCCCGTTGAGTGCAGTCGTGGTGACGAGCTCGCCATTTCGCATAACCGAGACCCGGTCGCAGATTGCGAAAACCTCGGCCAACCGATGTGTGATGTAGATAACCGAGCGTCCTTCGCGCTTGAGAGCAAGTAGCGCCGCGAAAATGCGATCGATCTCGACGTCGGTCAGGGTCGCCGTCGGCTCGTCGAGGATGAGGACGCGCGCATCGCGCGTAAGCAATCGTGCGATCTCGACCAACTGCCGCTCGCCAATGCTTAATGAAGAGATCGGGGCGGCAAGATCGATGTAGTCGGCCCCCAACAGCGCCAGCGTGTCAGCGGCGCGCTGGCGCAGCTCTGGCCGCTTGTGCAGGAACGGAACCCGTAGCGAGCCGAGCCAGATATTGTCCTCGACCGACAAATCGGGACACAGGCTCAATTCCTGGGACACGATCGCGATGCCGCGTTCCTGTGCCTGACGCGGTGTCGAAATGCTGGCCGGCTCGCCGCCTACGAGGATAGTCCCTTCGTCAGGTCGGTAAACACCAGTCAGGATTTTGACGAGCGTACTCTTGCCAGCGCCGTTCTCGCCGCAGATGCCGAGCACCTGGCCCGAGCCGATGTCGAGTGAAATATCCTTGAGTGCGGCAATAGGGCCAAAGCTTTTCGACAGGTGACGGATACTAAGAACCGACTGCGCAGCCATGCGGGCCTCTGCCGCCGCGTCTTCCTCGTCGTTGCGCGCGACCCGAAGCGGCAACGATTCCGTGACGCGCGCGATTGCAGCGTTATTCATGAGGGACCGCCACTCACAGAACGGCCATGAGATGTTTGCAGCGCAACGCCCGCTTTCGACCGTGCGCTATGGACTTCACGTCTTGTCCTCCCAAAATGTGGCGGTGAGCGACGCGTTCTTATCGCGGTGTTCGCCAATGACAGGCGATGATAGTTGAGCTGCCAGAAAGCGCAATTGTCCCACTTTGCGATATTTTGTTGCGAAGGCCCCACGTCAATCCACATTCCGTAATCGTACTGTGGCACGAATTCAGACTGCTTATCCTGCCTTCAGCAATGTCTCGACCCTTGGCCACGGATCCGGCTCAAGATTTTCAAACGGTGCCCAGTCCGTCGCTTGCATCCGATCGAAAATCGCGCCCTTAACAGATGGACGATCTCGCACACGAGCCCACCATTCAGCAACTGTATGGAAGCGTTGCCACATTGGGCCCAGTTTGAGGAGCTCCAAACGCAAAATGTAGGGAATTACGGCGCAATCGGCATTCGTAAACTCGTCACCAGCCAGATAACGACCATGCCTGAGGTCTTCGACCATCCATCCAATCATCTTTTCGTGCTGGCACAACGCGTCGACAACAAATTCAGAATCGAGCCCAAATTCAATCACGCTGCGTTTGTATTCGGCTCGCCGCTTTAGCGGTGCCTTATTGATTTCAGCAAGCCATTGTTCGCGGGGCATTTTGAGAAACCGCGGCCGAAATGCTGTGGCAAAAGTAACGATCGTGCAGGAGTTGTGTACGTACTCGTCGACAAGCTTACTATACTGGCGCACGCGGTGGCGTTCGAAAGCCGATTTCGGCATTAAAGGTGGATCGGGGAAGGCTTCGTCGAGGTAATAGAGGATCAAGGAGGATTCCAGGACTACTTTTCCATTGTGCACCAATGTTGGCACCACGCCGTTGGGATTTAGCTTTAGGTAGCTCGGATGGTTTTGGTCGCCTTGCAACGTAAGCAGGTGCTCCGTCGCTGCCTGACCCTTTTCCCTCAACGCGATGCGCACCTTTTGGGCGCACACTGAATTAGTGTTGTGATAGAGTTCTAACATGTTCGTCTCTCGATGGTGGTTGAAACTCCTTCTAAGGCCCCCCCGCAGCGTCAAATTGCTAAGCCTGCGCAAACAAACCTTCGAGGGCGCTTAAATCTCCCCTAGCATTTAGTGGTTTCCACCACGGCTTGATGCCGAGATCGCGCGCAATCAGCCCGGCGGTAATATAGCCCGCGCCGCCGGAGATCGAGCCGCCCGGATGGCCGGCCGAGCCTGCCATATAGAGATTCGGGATCGGAGTGCGATAGCCGAAATGGTTGTACATGACCTGCTCGGCGTTAAACGCGCCCATGAAGATGTCGCCGTTCCGCATGTTCGGCAATTCCAGCACATATTCCTGAGCCGTATAGACGAACTGACCCAAGATATTCTTTGACGTCATGTTCGGACAATATCGGGCCCACGTTTCGATGATCTTCTCGGCAAATTCGCTTTTGAAATCTTCGTAGGACCGATCGCCGATATCCGGCGCGAACGGCATGACGTGCCACGCATATGTCGTGTGCTTGCCGGGAGGCGCCTGGCTCGGATCGATCAGGCTGAGAGGACCTGAACCGAACTGGATGATCGAAGGGACACGACCGGCCTTGACGTCGTCGTGAGCCGAAACGAGATCTTCCATCGTCTCCGCGCCGATGCTCCATTTCAACGTGCGGCGGATGTTCTCGTCGAAACTCTCAGCCGTGAAGTGCGGCGTTTCATTCAAGGCGAGGTGCAAACCGAACAGGGTCCATCCGGTATATTCGAAATTGTCGAGCTTTTTCTGAAACGCAGCGGGCAGTTGCGCACGCCCGAGCATATCCTCAAAGGTCGTGTGCACGTCGAGCGTGCTGGCAACGAATTGCCGGGCGCGAACGGTTTGCCCGTCCACAAGCTCAATGCCGGTCGCCCGGCCGCCTTCGACGACGATCTTGGCCACCGGGCATTGCGGGGCGAACGTGCCGCCAAATTCGATGAACCGCTCCATCAGACCGCGGGCAAGATTATAGGAGCCGCCGCGGCAAAGCTGATATCCGGTCTGCAGGTCGAAGGCGCGGATCACCGAGCCCATCGGGCTCGTTTTCGACAGCGTGTCGGTCAACCACGTGCCGAACAACGAGACCTTGAACAAGAACAACAGCCTGACGTGCTCGTTTTCGAACAGCTCTTCGACGACTTCCAGCGGCTGTCGATTGCAAATGGCTAGAAACTCGCGGCCGATTGGCGTCCGGTTGAGAAGGGCTTCCCGCTCAGTGCGCGGCAGCGGCTCGGCAAATCGCTCCGGGAGCAGAATCTGCCCGGTTATGATCTCCGCCTTGCGATTCCATTCGCGAAATGTCGCGGCATCTTTCTTGGAAAAACGCGCGATATTGGCGACCGTTTCTTCCAGATCGCGCCCGAACACGAGCGCCGACCCGTCGAGATGGGGCTGCCCGAATTCATAGCGGGGCGTGATGTAGGCGACCTTGTCGTCCAGCTGCAGATCCCGAAACCACGGCGTGTCCGAAATGTGGAAATGATTGATCGAGTGAAGATTGTGATAGAAGCCGGGCTTCGTGACCTCCCGCGTCGACAGGCCGCCGCCATAATTGAGCCGCCGCTCGACCAGCAGAATCCGCAGCCCGGCTTTGGCCAAATAGGACGCCAGTATCAGTCCGTGCTGCCCTGCTCCGATAATGATTCCATCGTAGTCTTTCTTCAGGGCCTGCATATTC
>Ga0209006_10005152_pt1 | contig 11866 bp, 12 predicted proteins | sample JacPin_JW_Ref_O2_FD_188567 | JGI IMG/M metagenome (GOLD analysis project Ga0209006, IMG submission 188567) | Forest soil microbial communities from Algoma, Ontario, Canada - Jack Pine, Ontario site 1_JW_Ref_O2 (SPAdes) (version 2) | ecosystem: Environmental > Terrestrial > Soil > Boreal... | reverse complement strand
CGCGCTGTGCCATCAGGCGGGCTGTCTTGGCGACAGCCAGCGGGTCCGACACGCCCCAGTCGCAGGCGGAATCGACAATCAGCCGTTCAGGACCGAAACTCTCGACCAGCGCCGCCATCCGTTCACTACCCATCTTGGTCTGCGGGTAGATCGAAAACGCACACCAATAGCCACGGTCGCGAACCTCGCGGATCGTCTCTTCATTGTTATGATCGATCACGCAGCGCGACGGATCGAACTTGTGCTCCTTCAGCACGTCCATCGTGCGCAGCGTTCCGGCGCGCTTGTCGCGGTGCGGCGTGTGAATCATGATGGGAAGTGAGAATTCCTTTGCCAATTCGATCTGCGCTCGCAACGCCTTGTCTTCGAGCGGCGTTTGTTCGTCATAGCCCAGTTCGCCCATCGCGACGACGCCTTCCTTGATGAGAAAGCGCGGCAAGGCGTCGATCACCGCCTCCGACAGGGCTTCGTTGTTGGCTTCCTTGGGGTTGAGGCCGATCGTGCAGTAGTGCCGGATGCCGAACTGTCCGGCCCGGAAACGCTCGAACCCCGATATCATGGCGAAGTAGTCGATGTAGCTTCCGACATTGGTGCGGGGCTGTCCAAGCCAGAAGGCGGGCTCGATCACTGCGACCACGCCGGCTTTGGCCATGGCTTCGTAATCATCGGTCGTGCGCGAAATCATGTGGGCGTGGGAATCGATGATCATCCGGGCATGCTGGTCAGCGCCGTTTGAGGCACGGCCCGGTTGGTCGCTCGCGGCCGCCGCGAGGCGCTGCACGTCGCTCAACAGGCGAGCCAGTTTCTCGGCGGTCAATGGGCCGTCGCAGCACGGACATGCGAGCGTCTTGCCGGCCATCAATTCCTGCAATGTGCCGGCGTCGCAGGCGAACGATCCAAGCGGAGGAGATCCCGTCATTTGTCCAGTGTCCTCACATAGGCGATGATCCTGAGCATTTCATCCTGTTTCATGCCGCGGCGATGGAACGACTGCATCGCGCCGCTGGCGCCGCCGTAGATGATAGAAAACATCCCGGGATCCGTCAGCACCTGTTTGTAGACGACATCCTTGCCGACCAGCGTCGGGCCCATCTTGCCGGTTCCATCGGCGCCGTGGCAGACGATGCAGTTGGATACATAAAGCTTCTTGCCGTCGGCAATCGCGTCGGCATTGCCGCGATAGTCGTTGTCTCCGGTTTCCTTGAACTTCTTGACCGCGGGCGTTTCCACCTCGCCGGGCTGCAGTTCGAAGGTCAGCGGCGAATTGTCCAGCGGTTTTTTGAAGTCGGCGACGTCCCCGGCTGCCACATATGAGACAGCCATCGCATTGACGGCCAAACCCGCCAGCAAAACTATACCGCATCGACGCAAGCGAATAGACACTATTGTTTGATCTCACCCGTTCCAAAACAATCATCGCCCGCAATAGGGCGGGCGATGATCTTTTCGCGTATGCTTCAGGCCCTACTTGGCCTTGGCGAGTTCCGCACCGGCCGGCACCTTGTCCGCCGGCAGGATGCGCCAGAGAGCGCCTGTCGGATTGGCGTTCGGTCCCTTGTCGTCGGTGTAGAAGCAGTAGCAATTCACCGCCAACACGGTGCCGTCGGCCTCGACATTGCCGGCCGTGAACTGCAGCTGCGTCTGCATGAACTCCTGCATCTGCCACTTGCTGCCGTCCCAGGCGACGCCGAACAGACGGCCCGAGCACCAGTCGCCGACCAGATAGGTCTTGGTCATGCCGCCATAGTTCGCAACGCCAAGTCCCTGCGAGGAGCACCCGCCGTTGGTGGCCTTGGTTCCGTTCTCGAACGACTCGCCGTGAGAATATTCCGCGACCGGCAGAACGCCGACGAGCGGACATTTCTGATCGGCCGACATCGCCGGGTGGCAATAGGAGCCTTCGTTGAACTTCCAGCCGTAGTTTTCGCCGCCCTTCGACGACGCCGGCTGGTAGTTGATCTCCTCCCAGTGGTTCTGGCCGACATCCGCGATGAAGAGGTCGCCGGACTTCTGGTCGAAGTGGAACATGTAGGGATTGCGCAGACCATAGGCCCAGATTTCCGGCCGCGAGCCGATCTGGTTCGCGGTAAAGCCCACCTCGGTGATTCCGAACAGCGACATCAACTGCGGCTTGTCGGCCTTGGCGAATGGATTGTCCTTTGGAACCGCGTAGGCCGTATCGTTGTCGGTATCGACATCGATCCGCAGCAGCTTGCCCCACAGCACATTCAGGTTTTGCCCGGCATTGAGGGGATCGCCCTCCCAACCGGCGTCACCCTTGCCGATATAGAGTTTGCCGTCGGGACCGAAGGCAATCATGCCACCGTAGTGATTGTAGTAGGGCTGCGGAATGTTCATCAGCACCTTCACGGATTTCGTGAACTGCTCCTTGGTTACCTGGTTGGGGCTCTTGGGATCAACGGTAACTCTTGCGATAATCGAGGCGCCGTTGAAGGGCAGCGATGCGTAATGGACGAAGACGTAACCGTTGTCCTTGAACTTGGGATGAAACGCGATTGACCAGAGCCCCTGCTCGACGAACCCGGTCTGCACGTCTGTGCCGAGCGGGTTGAAGTTGGTCAGGTCGATGAACGGCTCGGGCAATACCTTGCCGTCCTTGTCGACTACTTTGACGCGGCCGGCGCGCTCGACGACAAAGATGCGTCCGGAACCGTCATTGGCGGCGGTGACGCCGACGGGATCATGAAATCCGTCGGCCACTTTGGCGAGCGCCAGTTTCGGGGCACCCGGTATCTTTCCCCCTGGCTGAGCAACATCGCCGGCCGTTGCCGGAACTTGTTGCGCAGACGCAGGCATGCATACGCATGCCGCTGCCAAAATGGCAGCGAGCGTCAACATTCTCATGATGGTTGACTCCCTGTTCGTTTTCCCGGCCGGCAGTCTTTGTTTGGTTTCGTGATGCGGCCAACGAGATGGTAGCGCGTTTCAACGAATCCGCAACTGGAATCAATAAATCCGCAACTCGAATCAATTTATGAGATCAGCGATGGCTCTCACGCGGCGTGCGGATGCTCCAATCGGCTTTTCCAATCGGGCAATCAACTTCATCTATCGAACAAACCGACTGTCAGGGCGGCGGCAATCAACAACAGGAGTGCGGCGTCCAGCGCATGCAGGCCCAAACCGATCGCGAGGCGGCCTTCGATGGCGCGGTGCGCCAAAACATATTGCAACGCGATCTGCAGCACCGGAATGCAAGCAAATAACGTGCGTTGTCCGCGAGCGGGGCCGCCAAACCACGCCAGAATCGGAAGCGGAACAACCAGCCACTGAAAGATCGCGACCCAGGCGCTGTGATATGTCCACCATTCCGGCTCGGTCATCGCGGCCATTCCAGCGATGAAGAATTGAACCAGGAGGCAAATGGTCAGTACTGCTGACAAACTACGTAACAGAATTCGCGCGACGAATGGCCGCGACCATTGGCTCATGCGAGCGCTTCCCAACCAATCTTCTCGGCCATCAACCGCGATTGGACATCCCTGACCTGTCTGCGCAGATCAGGCTGCTTGAACGTGACATCGGTGCGATCCGGCTGTGCTTGCAGTGCCAGCGCGACCGCCAGACGCTCCTTGTCACCGCCGGTCTCGAACGCGCGGACCAGAGCGGCCGTTCCCTCGGCGTCGGCATGCGGTGCGACGCAACGCCACACCTCACCGCTCACCGGCCGTCCCGCCGCCCATCTCTCCAGGGCGAGATCGACGAGCATGCGTGCCAATCGGGGGTTACCGCGCCGGTCCAATTGCTGGATCGGCCAGAGGTGCGAGCCGATGAAGAAAGCCTTCACGACCATCTGGTTCCAGGCGTCTTCGCTGAAGCATTCGACCGGGTAGGGATTGCGATGGGCGACAGCCTCGAAGACGGGCTTCATACCCGATCGGACCGCCTCCCTGGCTCTCGGTTCCAGCAGCGCGGTGGCGGGATAGACCGGCAATCCGCGGCATAGGGCGATGAGTTCATTGAGCCCGGCCGTGGAGCAGAAACCGTCGAAGCCGGCGGCAAAGCCAGCCTCGTCTCCCGCATAGCTCGCGACCATGAAAGCAATCCGCGCCGCCTGATCGATGCTCCACTCGCTGGGATCAAGACCTGGCCGCAACGTCAGTGCCCGCGCCTTGTCATCCGGCGTCAGCGGCAAATCAGATTTGCCAAGACGGCGGGGTGCAAGACCGATGGCCATGGCAAGCTTGTCGCCGCCGGGCTCACGCCGGATGCCTTCAATCGTGTCGCGAAACCAGGACGTGGCGTTTTCGTTCGCGGCCCGCGAGATCCACGCATCGGCCAGCGCCAGAAAACCGTCGCAAACAGCCATCCCGGCGTGGCCGCTTCCATTGTGACCGGACGATCTAGCCAAGGCCTGCATCACCTTCCCTGCATCAAGTTCCCGGAATAGCCGCCTGGAAAAGTCGTGTCAGGACATAACCGCCTACGCAAATGCAGGCGAGCAGCAAACTGCCGCCATACAAGACCACCGCCAGCGCATCGACCAGGCAGATCGCAGCGATGAGCACAGAAACGGCGCGTGGCACCGCATCCGGTGTGGCCCGTCGTGCCAATAGCCGCACCGCAAAGATATCGGCGGCGCATAACAGCAAGCCGAAGACGACAACCGGCCGTACGCTGGGAATACCAGGCAACGCCAACAGCAGCGGGCCGGCCAGAATGGCAAGCGGCCACAGCCGTCCGACCTGATTGAGGTTTTCCTGCTTCGCCGCGTAGGTCAGCCCAACGACATGGGCGGCCAGCGCGATCGCTCCTGCCATCAACGCTATGCGGATGTCGCCGCTGACCGCAGCACCTGTCCCCAGATAGACCAGCGCCCGGCACAGCCCCATGATCACGGGCGCAAAGAAGTTCCCTTTGTGCCAGGCGTCGTAAAGGACGATCGCAGCGGCCAGAGCCAGGCCCCAAATCACGGTCAAAAGGCCAAACCGCACCAGCAGGGCCGTGCCGATCGCAAGCAGCGCGAATCCAATCGCCGAGACGGCGCTGGCGCTGATATCACCCGCATGGATTGGCCGGCCCGGTCGCTCCCGTGCGTCGATATCCCTGTCGAAGAAATCGTTAAGGTACATTCCGCCGACGTAGAACGCGGTCATGGCAAGGCCAACGACTGCGACGTCGAAGAGGGGAGCCGCTGAATTGGCGATGGTGGCGCCGGCGATGACATTGGTCCATACGGTCGGCAGATTGGACACCCGGCCCAGCCTCAGCAGGGTCTGGGCGCTGGGGGCTCGCATGGCGACGACATTCATCCCACAAGTTCCTGCCGGCAGAACGCGATCTCGCGGGCGATGTCGGCCGACTTCGATCCGGTTCGAAGCTTGTCCGGCAGGACATCCCAGGTATAGGTCTCCACCTCCAGATGGGACGAACGGGCCTTCTGGCGCAACGCGGCGAGCGTCGTGACGAGATCGCCGCGCGTCGAACTGATTTCGCCGAGATCTTCCAGGAATACCGGTACGTGGCAATGGATTCGCCACTCGCCGTCGGCATGTCCTTCGTCGAAGGCGGCGACGGCATCCGGAAGGTCGACATGGCGAACCAGATTCTCGTCACGGCGGACGATCGACTGGTGCAGATAGACGCCGTCATTGTATCTCATCACCGCGGCCACGAGATCTTTTTTCATGGCGGGGACCCGCATCGCTGCCGACAACTGGATTTTTGGAATCGGGATGCCGGCCGCAATCAGGCGATCGAGTGCGGCGACGATATCTTCATATTCAACCGCGCCATGACATACGTCGTAACAGATGCCGAGATGGCGCCGCAGCAGCATCTCGGCCTGTTGCCGGGATACGCCGGTGACGGCAGCGAGCCTGTCGAGCGTATCCGGCTTGAAAAGCGTGTCCTTGAAGAAAGCGATGCTCTCGTCGGTCGTTTCAAGGAAACAGCACGGTTCGGGTTCGAGTGCGAGCGCAATGCGTTTGCCGGTACGGCGTTCGACGTCGACGAGGTCGGCGACGGCCATCATCAAATTGTCGGCCATCGCGGCGATGGCTTCGCTTGACCGGCCGTTCGGCTTGAATGCTCCGGGTACGGTCGAGATGCTGCCATCGACGCCGTCCGGGAGGATGGCGGCCAGCACAGCAGCGCTGTTGGCGGTGAATGCGACACGCTCGCGGTCGCGCCAGTCGGGCAGATAGACATGTTCCTTGACGCGGACGCCGTGAAACGGCCCGAACGGAAAAGCGTTGATGGTGAAGACGTAGGCGCCGAGTTTCGTCAGTTGATCCCGGAACGAAGCCAGCGCCTCCGGTTCCCGGGCCGCCGCGGCAGCCTCGCCGGACAAACGCAGTCCGATGCCCATCGGCTGGTTGGGCGCGACGCTCGACTTGATGGCGGGAACATGCTCGTCGAGGCTTGCCCTGATATCCCGCCAGCTTTCGCCGGCGTGAATGTTGGTGCAGTACGTCAGGTGAACATCATCCGGAAGCTGGTCGAGCTTCATCGCGCTTCACTTCCGTTGTTCAAGCCAGTCGATGCAGCGATCAACGATCTTTTCGTCCATTTCATGGACTTCCACGCCGCGACCGATCCCGGCAAGCAACGTCACCGTCAGTTCCCCGCCCAGATGCTCCTGAAAGTCGGCAAGGCCTTTCAGCACCAGCGGCCGTCCCCGCGGGTCGCACGCGCGAAGCTTGTCATGCCACAAGACGAAACCCAATCGTTCCAGAAGATTGGCCACCCGCTCGTCCTCGCCGGCGGCCAGCCGTCCTGAGAGCACCGAATAACGCGTGTCGAGCGCGATGCCGATCGCCACGGCCTCGCCATGATTGACTTCATTTTTCGTCAATTGCTCGAGCTTGTGCGCCGACCAGTGGCCGAAATCGAGCGGCCGTGCCGAACCCATTTCGAAGGGATCACCGCCGAGCCTGATCTGGCGCATGTGGAGTTCGGCGCATCCCTTGATGAGATGATTCAGATGAGGCCTGGAAAAGCGGGCGAGCTCGGCCGCGTGGGCCTCGAGCCAATCAAAAAACTTGCCGTCGCGGATCAGCGCTACCTTCACCGCTTCGGCCATGCCGGCCCGCTTTTCGCGTGGCGGCAGCGTATCGATGAAGGAACTGTCGTTGATGATCGCCCATGGCGGGGCGAACGTGCCGATGAGATTTTTCAGGCCGAAATGGTTGACGGCGTTCTTGACGCCCACGCCGCTGTCATCCTGGGCCAAAACCGTGGTCGGAAAACGAATGTGGCGGACGCCGCGGTGGAAGATGGTGGAGGCATAGCCGACCGCATCCAGCACGGCGCCGCCGCCGATCGCAATCGTGAAGGAATGGCGATCGATCGCGTGTTGCGAGAGCAATTCGAGCAGATGGGGAATGGTGTTTGGATCGTTCTTGCAGATTTCGCCGCCGGGAACCGGCGCCACGGAACCGACCAACTCCATGCTCGGCGCATGCGCCGCGGCGTAGTCCTCGATCTGCGATGCGAGGTCGGGCAGGGACGTCAGCACGCCCTGATCGACGAATATCAGACATCGATGGCGCTTGTGCGGTTCTCGCCGCGAGAGCACGTCGACCAGGCTGCGATTGCCAAGCGCGAAGGCATCTCGCGTAAACACCACAGGGTATTCGTAGGTGACGCTGAACGATTGCAGCCGAACGTCTTCAACCCTTTGCGAGGGCTTATCAAGCATGGCATTCTCCCTCGCCGGGCTCCTTGTTGTTCTGCTCTGGGCGGGCCGGCGAACAGCTGCGACATGATCGGCGATATCGGACGCCGCCCATATCTCAACACCAATTTCACTAGACAGCGTGCCACTTTGCTTGCCAGTTTGGCAAGTCGTTTCGCCTTGTTGCGGTGCGGCTGGCACAAAAACGGCCGTCATCATGCGGCACGGAGGAAACACATTGAAACCGGTGCTGGCAATGATCGTGGTCGGATTGACGCCACGGCATTTGGGGCCTCTGACGCCGCGGCTTTCGGCGCTGGCCCATGACGGCCGCATGGCAAAGCTCGATACGGTGACCCCGGCCGTCACCTGCAGCGCGCAAGCCACCTTTATGACGGGAACGTTGCCGCAGGATCATGGCATTGTTGGAAACGGCTGGCTGTTCCGCGACCAGATGGAAGTCATGCTGTGGCGTCAGTCCAATCGTCTCGTCGGCGGCGAGAAGATCTGGGAAGCCGGCAAGAAACGCGATAGCGGCTTCACCTGTGCCAACATGTTCTGGTGGTACAATATGGCGTCGAGCCACGACATCGGCGCTACGCCGCGGCCGATCTACAAGGCCGATGGCCGCAAGCTGCCGGATTGCTATACCGTACCGGGCCAATTGCGCGAGCGGCTGACGGAACGTCTCGGTCCGTTTCCGCTGTTCCAGTTCTGGGGGCCGGCAACCACGATTGCCTCGACCCGCTGGATTGCGGAAGCGACCAAGCTGGTCATGACCGAGCATGATCCCACGCTGACGCTCGCCTACCTTCCGCATCTCGACTACGATTTGCAGCGCTTCGGACCTGACGAGACCAATCCGGCGGTACGGCAGTCGCTGATCGATATCGACGCGGTCGCCGGCGATCTTGCCGATGCCGCGCGTGCATCCGGCCGATCGGTCGTGGTGCTCTCCGAATACGGCATCACATCCGTCGACCGTCCGGTGCACATCAACAGGGCATTGCGCGATGCGGGGTTACTGATCGTTCGCGAGGAAGACGGCGGCGAGTTGCTCGATCCGATGGCATCGCGCGCCTTTGCGCTGTCCGACCACCAGATCGCCCATATTTATGTCGCCGATCCGGCATTGCTGCCGAAAGTGCGATCCCTGATCGAGGGCTTGCCCGGCGTCGAGCACGTCTATGGCGGCGAGCAGAGGCAGGCCATCGGTCTTGATCATGCTCGCGCCGGCGAGTTGATCGCGATGGCGGATAACAGGTCGTGGTTTACCTACTATTACTGGAACGACGATCGGCGTGCGCCCGACTTCGCGCGCACGGTCGAGATCCATCGCAAGCCCGGCTACGACCCGGTCGAACTTTTCCTCGATCCGGCGATCACGGCGCCGAAGGCCGCCATCGGCAAAAGATTGCTGCTGCGAAAGCTCGGGTTCCGGGCGCTGATGGATGTGATCCCGCTCGACGCATCGCTTGTTCGCGGCTCACATGGCCGGCTCACCGACAGGGATGAAGATGGCCCGCTGGTGATCACGGATCAGCCGCAACTACTCAAGCGCGACCGCATCGCCGCGGTCGACGTCAAGCAATTGCTGCTCGACGCCGTCTTCGCGTAGCGCGCTACCGTCGGGAGGCGTCGCGCTTGACGCCGCCGGCGGTCTCGTCACGCTTGACCTCGGGAAACAGCCACATCGCGAAAATCATGAAACATCCGAGGAAGGCCACGACATACTGGATGCGATCGTGCCCGAGCCTGTGCTGGAAATAGGCGGCCGCGGCCGCCACCAGCACCACCAGCAGCGAAAGACCAAGTTTTATTCTAACGGGCATCGCCGCATTCTCCGAGACACACTACGAAACGTTTGCCCACGACGCGCTTGCAATTCTTGCAAGGACCGCGAGGGCCAGAATTTGAATGCCGATCAACGCGACAAGTCCGGTCCTGCCGTCGCGCAGCCGGGCCGGCCAGATTTCGAAAAGCCCGGGTGCGAACAGCACGACAAGGCCGGCCACCACGATCGATGTGCTCCACCTCAACTCGGTGTAGCCGTAAAACCCCGTGCCCAGCAGCAGGGTCGCCAGCAAAACGGCATTGCCCACGACCAGCAGCGTCGCCGTCGTCGTTTTTTCGGAACTCGGGCGCGCGCGAAGTGGAAACATGCCGGCGACGACGAGAAAGGCGATCATGCAGACGGTTGCAAAGGCTGCGAACCAGAGCAGCGAAATCCAGTTCGGTTCGATCGCGGCCATATGCCTGCTCCCTCGCGGCCGATCGCGCTATTCGGCCGGCGTGGCGAAGCCGGTCGGCGCTCCCGCCATATCGGGCTTCGGCGTGCGCGAGGTCTTGCGCATGTTGGTCTTGACGAAGCGGCTGTCGTAGCCGTTGAAGAGATGACCGAGCAGGCCGCGATCGAGATCGGAGGTGCCGAACAGCCAGTCCATGACAGGGAAGGTCAGGTTCATGTTGCGCTCCATCATGATCGACTGGTTGTGATGGGCGGCGTGGTGGCGGCGGATGGTGTTGACGAAGGGAACGTTGCGGACGAACCAGTTCTCGTCGACATGGCAACAGAAGTGCATGAATTCGTAGATCAGGTACATCGACGTCGTGGTCGAGATCAGCAGCCAGCCGACATTGGGCGAGATCAGCCAACCCAGGATCAGCGCCGGCGGGATCGACATCATCGTGAACGTCACCAGCGCATAGGGCGGAAAGAAAGTGACCCGCCAGTCGTTGGGGCCGGCGAAGCGCATCTCCTGATCGGTGAAGAACTGGTGATGCATCAGCGTGTGCCGGTTGTAGATGGCGCGAAACGCCTTGATCTGCGACGGCCGATGCATCACGAAGCGATGGATCCACCATTCGAAGAAATTTGCGGCCAGAAACGTCACCGGAACGATCAGAAGCTCCCACCAGCGCAAGTCGGTGATATTGGCGAAGTAGACCGAGAGCGCGGTAAATCCGATCACATAGATGACGAAAGCATGAAGCCAGCCATTGTACCATCCGGCGATACGGTGCCGATAAGTCGCCCGGTAATTCCGCTGCCGGTCCGTCATGGGGCTCGATGACAATTCCATCGCGTCGTCTCCGTCTTGCCAAGGCTGTCTGCCGCGTGATATATCACCAATCTATTAGCTCGACAACAAGCTTTTCCGGGAGATCCGCCATGAAACCCACGCGCCGCCATGGCTGCACACCATGAAGCATTATCTGGGCGACCGCACCATCGATGGCGTCAAGGTCACCGTCGATGGCGTTCCGCTGGATCCTTGCCTCGACGTTGCCGAGTTCACCAAAAACGGTTTTGAGTGGAGCTATGAAGGCCCCGAGCCGCGTCAGCTCGCGCTGGCACTGCTTGTGAACCATCTCGGCAACAGGGACCTCGCCAGGGCCAATGTCGAGCCTTTCATGCGCGCCGTGGTGGCGAATTTCGGTAACGAGTGGGAAATGACCTCAGTCGACCTCGACCAGGCGCTGTCGGCGCTGTCCGGCAAGGCGGTCGCCTGATGCCGCTGAAGTATCGGGCCGCCGTGCTGCATGCGGCGCAGACGCCAATGTCGATCGAGACCGTGATCGCGGCCGACCTGAAGGCGACGGACGTGCTGGTGCGGATACGCGCGACCGGCCTTTGCCACACCGATCTCGAAGTGATCGATGGATCGCTGCGCTATCCGATGCCGATCGTGCTCGGCCATGAGGCCGCGGGCGTCGTCGAGCAGGCCGGCCCCGCCGCGCGCGGCGTGAAAGTGGGCGATCATGTCGTGCTGTCGTGGAATCCGCATTGCGGGCATTGCTTCTATTGCGATCGCGACACCCCGATCCTGTGCGAGGAATATCTCGGCAAGGGGCCGCTAGCCGTGGCGTTCGATGGCGAGAGCAGGGCGACGCTGGCCGATGGCGGCAGGCTCGGGCAATTGATGTTCTTGGGATCGTTCGGCGAATACTGCATCGTTCCCGACCAACAGGCGATCGCGGTGCCCAAGGAAATTCCGTTCGACCGCGCCTGCCTGATCGGCTGCGGCGTTATGACCGGGGTCGGCGCGGCGCTCAATCTCAACGCGATCGCGCGTGGCGACAGCGTGATGGTGATCGGCTGCGGCGCGGTCGGGCTCGCGGCGGTGCAGGGTGCGCGGCTCGCCGGCGCGGCGATCATCATTGCCGTCGATCTCGATCCGGCAAAACTTGCGCTCGCGGGAAAGATGGGCGCCACCCACGGGGTCG
>Ga0209006_10005151_pt1 | contig 11867 bp, 7 predicted proteins | sample JacPin_JW_Ref_O2_FD_188567 | JGI IMG/M metagenome (GOLD analysis project Ga0209006, IMG submission 188567) | Forest soil microbial communities from Algoma, Ontario, Canada - Jack Pine, Ontario site 1_JW_Ref_O2 (SPAdes) (version 2) | ecosystem: Environmental > Terrestrial > Soil > Boreal... | reverse complement strand
GGAGGCATTGAACAGCGTGTTGCCGTCGAGGTCGACCTTGATCAGGCAGGACGCATCGATTTCCTCGTAGAGCATCCCGTAAGGGTTGATCAGGAAATGATCGGGCGATCCCGGAACGCGGCACGAGATGTGGTTGGCGACCATCTCGGTCATGCCGTACAGCGCGGTGAGGCGATAGCAGGCGGCCAGATCGACCCGGGTCTGCCATTCCTCCGGGCTGACCTGCTCGCGGACCGATTTCACGATCTTGATCGCGGGTGAGCTGACGGGAGGGGTCATGGACGGGCTCCGTTGCAACGGGTCATGTTTTGAGGGCTGAATTCCAAGCCTCAGAATACCGGCAACCCCTGTTGCGCCGCAAGGCGGCCAGTCAGCCATCGCTGCAATGCAGCCCCGCGCGGTGGCCATCATCGACGGGTGAAGTTGGGCTCAACACGACCATCGATATTCCGGGTAGGTCGGGAGGACCAGACCTCAGATGTGCAATTGCGCATCGGGGAATCTCGAGATTCCGGGTTCGTGCTTCGCACGCCCCGGAATGACAAGGACAGAACCGTTGTCGACGCCGCTATTCGGCGCTGCTCACCAGTTTGATCCGCGGCTCTGCCGTCCGCATCAGGCCGCGGTAGGCGGCGAGATAGTCGAGCGCCATGCGGCGGGCCGTGAAGCGCTTTTCGAACTGCTTTCGGATCGCATCGCGGTTCAAGCCGGCGAGCCGGCCGACGACGGCGACCGCGCTGGTTTCGTCTTCGACGATGAAGCCGGTCAGGCCCTCATCGATGATCTCCGGGACCGAGCCGCGATTATACGCAATCACCGGCGTGCCGCATGCCATCGCCTCGATCATGACGAGGCCGAACGGCTCCGGCCAGTCGATCGGAACCAGGAGCCCGATCGCGCCGCTCAGGAAGTCGGATTTTTCGTGATCGCCGATCTCGCCGATAAATTCCACCAGAGGGTGGTCCATCAGCGGACGAATGATTTCATCGTAATATTCCTGGTCGGCCCGATCCACCTTGGCGGCGATCTTGAGCGGAATGCCGCATCGGGTCGCGATCTTGATCGCCCGATCGACGCCCTTTTCCGGCGCGATCCGGCCCAGCACGGCCAGATAGCTGGGGGTCACCGGCCGCGGCGTCAGCAAGTTTTCCGGGAGGCCGTGGTGGATGGTGGTGACCCATTTGGCCTGAGGCACCGGCCGCCGCTGCGCATTCGAGATCGAAATCACCGGAATGGAAGAGAAGGTGTTGAACACCGGCTGATGCTCCGGCAAGTCGAGCCTGCCGTGCAAGGTGGTCACGAACGGCGTCGGCTGCCGCGCAAACAGCGAAAAAGGATAATAATCGAGGTGAAAGTGCAGAAAATCGAATTCTTCTTCGTCGCATTTCTGTCGTACGCGTTCCAGCATCACCATGTGCAGCGCGTTGGGGTCGCGGACCGAGCCGTCGAGCCGCAGCGCCTTCGGCCAGGTTGCCTCGAGCTTCGCCGAAGTCTGTGAATCGCCGCTGGCGAATAGCGTGACGTCGTTGCCCAGCGCGACCAGCTCCTCGGTCAACCAATGGACCACCCGCTCGGTACCGCCATAGAGCCTGGGCGGGACAGCCTCCGTCAGTGGAGCAACCTGCGCGATGCGCATCTATCCGTCTCCTCTTTAGGTGTTAGGTGAAAAACCCCAATTCTGCAGATGGCACCGGCATGCCAGGTAGGGAACGTTTCCGCATCTGCGAAGTTCCCAATGAACGCGCACTTCTTCACACCATGGTCTTTTTGATGCCATCACCTCCGATCAGACTTTTATTGTTCGGACTTTTGCTGTCGCCAATGCTGCGGAAATATTGCGCAATATTGGCAGGACGGTGGGAGCATTCGATCAAACGGCAGCCGTCCAGATAGAATCTTCGTTCTTCTCCAAAGGGTTTGCAGCAACATGGACAATCTTTCAGGAAGCAACATGGACAATCTTTCAGGATATGCGCATCGTCCGCTTCCGTTCGTGCTGCGCTATCTCCGTCAGCGTTTGGCGGCGCACGTCGTTATCCTGACCGCCGTTGTCGCCGCGGCTTGCTGCTCAATCGGCACGCAATATGGCGTGAAATATCTGGTCGACAGCCTGACGGCCGGGCCGGCCCATGCAAACGGCGTGTGGCTGGCATTCGTTTTTCTCGTATCACTGATAGCGGCGGATAATTCGCTGTGGCGGATCGCCAGCTGGACCGCGAGCTTTACGTTCGTGGGCGTGACCGGCGATCTCCGCCGCGACATCTTTCGTCATCTGACCGGGCATGCGCCGAGTTATTTCACCGACCGGCTGCCGGGCATGCTGACGAGCCGCATCACGGCTACCTCCAATGCGGTTTTCACCGTCGAGAACATGTTCGTCTGGAACGTGTTGCCGCCGTGCATTGCAACCGTTGCGGCCATTGCCCTGATCAGCACTGTGAACTGGATGATGGCGGCGGGATTGATCGTGGTCGCCGGCACCATGGTGGTTGCGATGTTTCATCTGGCGGCCGCCGGCAAGCCCTTGCACGACGATTTCGCCAACAAGGCCGCCGCCGTCGATGGCGAGATGGTCGATGTCATCAACAACATGCCGCTGGTGCGCGCGTTTTGCGGTCTCCGTTTCGAGCATGACCGGTTCGATGCGACCGTTAATCGGGAAATGACGGCGCGGGGACGCAGCCTGCGTTATCTCGAAAAACTGCGGATCGCGCATGCCGCGGTCACCATCTTGCTGACCATCGCGCTGCTGGCCTGGGCCGTCGTGCTCTGGCAGGACGGCGGAGCCACTACCGGCGATGTCGTTTTGGTCTGCACGTTGGGAATTTCCATTCTGAGCGCCACGCGGGATCTTGCCGTCGCACTGGTCGACGTGACCCAGCATGTCGCCCGGTTGACGGAAGCCCTCGCCACCTTGCTGCTTCCGCATGAGTTGCAGGACCATCCGCAAGCCGAACCGCTGGTAAAGGCAGGGGCGGCCATCGCCTTCAACAACGTTTCATTCGCCTATCCCGGCGGATCCCAGGTATTCGACCGCTTCAGCCTTCGTCTCCAGGCCGGCCAGAGGGTAGGGCTGGTCGGTCAATCCGGCGGCGGCAAGTCCAGCCTGTTTGTGCTGTTGCAGCGGTTTTATGATACGCAGCATGGCAGCATCACGATCGATGGCCAGGACATTTCCCGGGTCACGCAACAAAGCCTGCGCGAGGCCATTTCGGTGGTGCCGCAGGACATCTCGATGTTCCATCGATCAATCATGGAAAATATCAGGTATGGACGGCCAACCGCGACGGATGATGAAGTGTTGCGCGCGGCGATCGCCGCGCGCTGCGATTTCGTCGAAACCCTGCCGGAAGGGCTCGCGACCATGGTCGGCGACCGTGGCGTCAAGCTTTCGGGCGGGCAGCGGCAGCGCATTGCCATCGCGCGCGCATTCCTGAAGGATGCGCCGATCCTGCTGCTCGATGAAGCTACCGCCGCGCTCGACAGCGAATCCGAGGAGGCGATCCGCGAAGCGCTTGCCCGCCTGATGCACGGCCGCACCGTCATCGCCATCGCGCATCGCCTTGCGACGCTGCGCAGTTTCGATCGGGTGGTGATGCTGAGGGCAGGCAAGATCATCGAAGACGGTCCGCCGCATCGCCTGATGCAGCGCCAGGGTCCGTATCGCGAACTGGTGACACAGGAAATGAGTCGCCTTGCCACCCATGCGGCGTGATACGACGGAGGGGTTGAGTGCGAGTGCGTTTGCCGCAAGGCCGGGGGAGCCGCTCGAGGTAAAATGCCAGCCGAAGTCATAAGCCAGATCATCGCGACCCGGACCGTCGAACTGGTCTCGGAAGCGCCGTTCTACATCCCGATGACCGGACCCGCGGCGCGGCCGCGGCGCTCGCTCAAGCATGACGATACGTTCATTGTGCTGGACAGCCATGGCGACATCGGCGCTTCCGCCGGCGGACCGGACGGCCTGTTCAACGCCGACACCCGTTACCTCGCCCGGTTGGAACTTGTGCTGGACGACGTACAGCCGCTGCTGCTTGGCTCCAATCTGCGCGACGACAATTCCGCGCTGACGGTGGATCTCACCAATCCCGATATTTATCGCAATGACCGGATCGTGCTGCAGAAGGACATGCTGCATATCGTGCGCACGGTCTTTCTGTGGCGCGGAACCGCCTATCAGCGCATCGGCCTGCAGAATCACGGCGAGAACCTCGCGAATTTCGACCTGACGCTGCTGTTCGACAACGATTTCGCCGATTTGTTCGAAGTGCGTGGCGAGAAACGCCCGCGCCGGGGCACCAGCTCCAGCAAGCTGCTCGGTCCTGCCGATGTTGTGCTCGACTACAGGGGGCTCGACGGCAAGTCGCGCAGCACGGCGCTGCACTTTGATCCACGGCCGACGCGGCTTGCGGTGAATGCCGCGACCTATCATTTCGAACTGGCGCCGCAACAGATCAGTTCACTGTTTGTCGCCGCATCCTGCAACAAGCCGGCTGGCCACAAACCGGTGCCGTTTTTTCGCGGATTGCTGGCGCATCGCCGGGAGATGCGCCACTCGGCGGCGGGCGCCACCAGCGTCGAGACGTCAAACGATATCTTCAACGAGGTGCTGTGCCAGTCGATGGCCGACCTCAATATGTTGATGACGGATACGCCTCAAGGACGGTATCCCTACGCAGGCATTCCCTGGTATTCGACGACATTCGGCCGTGACGGCATCATCACGGCGCTGCAAATGCTGTGGATCAACCCGCGGATCGCGCGCGGCGTGCTGAAGCGGCTCGCATTCTATCAGGCCAAGACCGTCGATCCGCTGGCCGATGCCGAACCCGGAAAAATCCTGCACGAAATGCGCGGCGGCGAAATGGCCGATCTTGGCGAGGTGCCGTTTGCGCGATATTACGGCAGCGTCGATGCCACGCCGCTGTTCGTGCTGCTGGCCGGCCTTTACGTCGAACGCACCGGCGACGACGAAACGCTGGTCGAGTTATGGCCGGCGATCGAAGCCGCGCTGGGCTGGATCGACGGCGCCGGCGATCCCGATCGCGACGGCTTCGTTGAGTATCAGCGCGCCTCGGAACGGGGATTGGCCAACCAAGGCTGGAAGGATTCGTATGACGCGATCTTTCATGCCGATGGCCGTCTCGCCGAAGGCTATATCGCGCTCGCCGAAGTGCAGGGCTATGTGTTTGCCGGCAAGCAACTGGCGGCGCGTTGCGCCCTGCGTCTTGGCAAGGCGGATCAGGCGCGGAAGTTGACGGCCGAGGTGCGGCGGCTTGCCGAGCGCTTTGAAGAAGCGTTCTGGTGCGAGGAACTTGGCACCTATGCGCTGGCGCTCGACGGCGCCAAGCAACCCTGCCGGGTGCGTACCTCGAACGCCGGGCAACTCCTGTTCAGCGGCATCGTGCGCGAAGACCGCGCCCGGATGGTCGCGGCCGATCTGATGCGGCCGCATTTCTTCACGGGCTGGGGCATCCGCACCGTGGCGCGCGGCGAGGCGCGCTATAATCCGATGTCGTATCACGACGGCTCGATATGGCCGCACGACAATGCGCTGATCGCGCTCGGGTTGGCGCGCTACGGCCTCAAGCATTCGGTCGAGCAGGTATTCAAGGCCCTGTTCGACGCCGCCGCTTACATGGACTTGCGGCGGCTCCCCGAATTGTTCTGCGGGTTCCAGCGCGAAAAGCAGCGCGGCCCGACCTTGTATCCCGTCGCCTGCGCGCCGCAGGCCTGGGCGAGCGCCACGCCGTTCACGCTGCTGGAAGCCGCCCTTGGCCTCGAATTCGATGCGCAGCGCGGTGAAATCCGGCTGCGAAATCCGCGGCTGCCGGCGTTCCTCAACGAGGTAATTTTGCGCGAATTGCAACTCGGCCCTTCCAGCGTCGACCTCCGGGTCCGCCGTCACGGCGACGACGTATCGCTGGAAGTCTTGCGCCGGCGCGGCCAGATTCAGGTGTCCATCGTTCTCGCGCATTAACAGCGGGGCGGCTCTGTCGCGCACCAAAGTCGAACTTTGAGCGGCGATGCCGGTTGGTAGCCGAGCGTCGCCGGTTCCGCCGAAGCTGAATGGTGAGCGGCTGCCGGCCGGGCGTCCGCGTTTCAACTCATGCCCCTGGATCGGGCATTTCGGGAGGCCGTATGCGCGATAGACCTCAGTTTGCGTTCCTTGCCATCGTTGTCGCAACATTCGCCCCTGTCGCTGCCTGGGCAGCCGATGACACCGCTTCGCCGCCAGCGAATCACGCCCCGCCGCCGGCTCAGGAGCAAAAAGCAGCGACCCCGCCTCCGCCGAAAGAGGCCGCGCCGAAAGAAGCCGCGCCGCCGCCCTCCGTGACGATCATCGAAGCGACGGATGCGCATGGCGTTTTGGGGCGCGATGTGCGCAGCCCGACGGATGAGGATATGGGGCGGATCGTCGACGTGATCGTCGATCGCGCCGGGCAGGTGCGCGCGGCCGTGATCGATTTCGGCGGCTTCCTCGGCGTCGGCAGCCGGAAAATCGTCGTCGACTGGAACGCGCTGCATTTCGGACAGATCGCCAACAAGGGCGAAAGCATCACGCTTGAATTGACCAAGGACCAGGTAAAGGCGGCGCCGGAATACAAGGAAGACGCGCCGATCGTGGTACTCGGCGCGTCGGGCGCCCTGCTGCCACTTATCCCCTGACAATTTGGAGCAAGAGCCTGTTCGCGCGCTCGACCAGACAACCGATCGACCAACGGCCGAGCGGCGGTGATGGCGGTCCGTCGCCGCCACCGGAACCGGAGGCGCGCGCGCCGTCGCCGTCGCGCCAGAGCCTGCGTGGCCTCGATTGGTTCATCTTTTTCCTCGCCGATGTCCAGACCGGATTCGGGCCGTTCATCGCGGTGTATCTGACGACGCAAAAGTGGACGCAGGTCTCGATCGGTTTTGTGCTGTCGATCGGCGGTTTGGTTGCGCTGATCGGCCAGATGCCAGGGGGCGCCATTGTCGATGCCGCGCGCTCGGAGCGGCTGGTTGCCGGCCTCGCCGTGGCGACGATCGGCATCAGCGCGCTTGGATATGCCGCATGGCCGATCTTTCCGGTGGTGGTGGCGGCCGCGACGCTGCACGCCGCCGCCAGTTGTGTGCTCGGTCCGGCGATTGCCGCGATCAGCCTCGGATTGGTCGGGCCACGAGCGATCGGCGAGCGGTTCGGACGCAACGCCCGGTTTGCATCGCTCGGCAATGGCGTTGCCGCGGCCGTCATGGGTACCTGCGGATATCTCTTGTCCAGCCGCTCGGTATTTCTGGTGACTTTCCTGTTGGCCATTCCGACCCTGATTGCGCTCGGGCGCATCCGCGAACGCGAAGTTGATTTGGCCAATGCGCGTGGCACGGTAAAGCGCGAGGTGCCCGATGCCAGCGCAACCAGCGTTCTGAACCTGATGCGCCATCGTCCACTGCTGATCTTTGCCGGCAGCGTGCTGCTGCTGCAACTCGCCAACGCGGCGATGCTTCCATTGATGGCAGGCGTTGTGACGACCCGCTCAAGCCACTGGGCGCCGGTGCTGATCGCCGCGTGCATCGTGGTGCCGCAGGCCATTGTCGCGCTGGCGTCGCCCTCGGTCGGACGCAAGGCGCAACAATGGGGCCGCCGGCCGCTGTTGCTGCTGGGCTTTGCCGCGCTGGCGATCCGCGGCTTGCTGTTCGCCACCGTGACCGATCCGTATCTGCTGGTCGCGGTGCAGGTGTTCGATGGCATCACCGCCGCGGTCTTCAGTGTCATGGTTCCGTTGATTGTCGCCGACGTTGCCTTTGGAAGCGGTCACTTCAATCTGGCACAGGGCATCGTCGGCACCGCGGTCGGAATCGGCGCGTCGCTCAGCACCGTGCTGGCCGGCTACGTCGCCGACCATTTCGGAAGCAGCATCGCTTTCACGGGGCTCGCGGCGGTTGCGGCCATGGGCCTCGTCATGATCTGGCTTGTGATGCCGGAAACGCGGCGCAGCCCGAACTAGGCAGCCAAGGGGAGAAGCAAATGGGTTGGCACCAAATTGGTCAGCGTTATGGCGACACCGCCTTTCGATAAAGGGCGCCGTAGCAGACTGCGGAAATGTCCCAGCTAAACGATCGCGACATCGCATTGCGGCGCATGGAGTCGAGGCGATCCTTCGCCACGAAGGTTGTGAACGCGCGCCGGATACCGCCGAGGAACGACTCGGTTGACGGTTGGGTAAACAGGAATCCGGTTTCGCCGTCCATGATGGTTTCCGCGAGCCCGCCGGTCTGGTGGCCGATCGGCAGCGACCCGAACTTCTGCGCGTACATCTGGCTCAGGCCGCACGGCTCGAAACGCGACGGCATCAACGTAAAATCGCTGCCGGCAAAAATCCGCCGCGCCTGGCCGTCATTGAAACCAATGGCGACCCCGATCGCATCGGGCCGGCGGCGATGCGCATCGATCAGCGCCTGCTCGATCTCCGGTTCACCGCTGCCGATCGCGACAATCTGGCCGCCTTGTTCGATGATCTCGTCGGCGGCGGAAAGAACCAGGTCGACGCCTTTCTGATGAACGAGACGGGCCACCAGACCGAAGATCGGACCGCGGGACAGCGCCAGGCCGAATTGCTGGCGGACGTAATCGGCGTTCGCGCGCTTGCCCTCCCAGTCTCCCGCGCCGAACGGCTGCGCGAGCTGGGCGCAAACCCGCGGATCCCAGCTTTCGTCGATGCCGTTCAGTATCCCCGTCAGCTGTGCGGCGTCGGAGCGGCGGCGAAGCAAGCCCTCGAGCCCGCAACCGAGTTCTTGCGTGGTGATCTCCCTGGCATAGGTCTCGCTGACGGTGGTCAGATGCGAAGCGTAGACGATGCCGCCTTTGAGGAACGAAAGCTTGTCGTAGAATTCGAGGCCTTCGATATGAAAGGAATGTTCCGGCGCACCGATCCGGCGCAGCGATTCCTTGGGAAACAGGCCCTGATAGGCCAGGTTGTGGATGGTCAGGATGGTCGGAATCCTGACCTCGTTCCAGGCGAGGTAGGCCGGCACAAGAGCGGCCTGCCAGTCGTTGGTGTGAACCAGATCCGCAGCCCAGTTCTTGTCGAGCGTGCCCGCCGCGAGCTGGGCCGCGGCCGAGGCAAATCGGCCGAAGCGCACGTCGTTGTCCGGCCAGTCGCGGCCGGCGGTGTCGCCATAGGGATTGCCGGGGCGGTCGTAGAGTTGCGGACAGAGCAGAATATAGACCGGCAGACCATCCCTGGTCGACGCCAGGCCGAGCGAGCAGGCGGGCATTTCCGCCAGCGCGGCGCATTGGCCGACAATCTGGATGTGGGTAAATTGTTCGACGACGTCCCGGTATCCGGGCAGCAAAATCCTGACGTCGCTCCACCGCCGCAAGGCCCGGGGCAGGGCCGCCGAAACGGCCGCGAGGCCGCCCACCCGGACAAAGTCGTCCATCTCCGTGGTAACGAAAAGTACTTTCAAGAAATGCCCTCGTACCAGCCTTAACTGAGACTATGCAAGAACGGGTCCAATTTCGCTGCACTGCGAAGAAAATGTCGAAGCCGGCAGGGCGCTGATCGCCCCATGCCGATAATCGCTTCCCAGGGAAAGCCGCGGCACTTAGGGTCTCCGCGCCCAACGGATACACGAGTCCAGGAGACCCGGAATGACAGAACGGCGAAATGCCGCGAACAATTCGACCAAGAGCTTTCAAGGCCTTCGCGTCCTCGATTTTTCGACCACCATCGCCGGACCTCATTGCACCCGGATGCTGGCCGACATGGGCGCCGAGGTCATCAAGATCGAGCCCGCCGACGGCGAGACGATGCGAAACCGTCCGCCGCTCCGGAATAATTTCAGCTCGGTTTTCGGCCAGCTCAATGTCGGCAAGAAGAGCCTCGTCCTCGATCTGAAATCGCCGCAGGCTATCGAAGTGATCCGCCGGCTGGTCACCAGCGTGGATATTCTAGTCGAAAACTTTCGCCCCGGGGTGATGCGGAGGCTGAAACTGGACTATGGCTCGCTGGCAGAACTCAATCCGGGACTGATCTATTGTTCGATCTCTGGATACGGCCAGACCGGGCCGTCCGCGGAGCTTGCGGCCTACGCGCCCGTGATCCACGCCGCCTCCGGTTACGACATGGCCCATTTGTCGTACCAGCCGGGGCGATCGCGTCCGGACTATTGCGGCATTTATCATGCCGATGTGATCACCGGCGTCTATGCCTTCGGCGCGATCTCGGCGGCGCTGTACCAGCGTCGCGACAGCCAAACAGGTCAGCACATCGACGTCTCGATGCTGGAATCGATGCTCAGCCTGACGCTCAATGAAGTGCAGTCGTCGCAATTCGCAGTGACCTTGCCGAGCCGTCCGATGTTCGGCCCGGTCGAGACGTCGGATGGATATGTGATGGTGGCGATCGCCAGCGAAAAGACGTTCCAGAACCTGGTGACGGCGGCCGGTCATCCGGAATGGATCGGCGATCCGCGTTTTGCGAAATATGCCGACCGGCGCACTAACTGGAAGGATCTGATGGACGGCATCGAAGCCTGGTCGCGCCAATTGACCACCGAGCAGTGCCTCGCTGCGCTTAATGAGGGCGGCGTTCCCTCTTCTGCCTATCGCACCGTGGCTCAGGCGTTGTCCGATCCTCAGTTGGCGCATCGCGGCGCGCTGGCCGAGGTGGAAGACGACGCCGGCACGTTCAAAGTGATGAATTTGCCGTTCCGGATGTCGCGGGCCAATGTCGCCGCGGGAAGGCGCGCGGCAACTCTCGGCGAACACACGGTTGCGTTTCTGAAGGAGACCGGACACTCCGAAGATGAAATCGCCGGCTTTACCGGGAAATTGCGGGTGGCAGGGCGGAGCTGACGACACGGCGGCAATACCGGTCGGGAATTCCGCGCCGGCGTGGTCTCGACGGCGCAGGGAAATGCGTGGCAATGTCGAGCCGACAGCAAAGGCCGCAACAGCATTTTCCGGGTGGAAAATGCTGTTGACCAATCAACTGCGCGCGTTTTATTCGCAAAAGCTGCGCCAATGGGAGAGAAACGATGAAGAGTTTCCAGGTCACCGATTTCAATGCACCCCTGAAAGAGGTGGATGTGCCGACGCCGCAACCGGCGGGAACGCAGGTCCTGATCAAGGTCAAGGCGGCCGGCGTTTGCCACAGCGACCTGCACATCTGGGAAGGCGGCTATGATCTCGGCCACGGACGCAAGCCGCTCTCGCTCAAGGACCGCGGCGTGTCGCTGCCGCGAACCATGGGACATGAAACCGTCGGCGAAGTGGTGGCGTTCGGACCGGATGCCAAGTCCGCTACCGGTGGTCTCAAGGTCGGCGACGTCGCGCTGGTCTATCCCTGGCTGGGCTGCGGCAAATGCGAAACTTGTCTGGCCGGCGATGAGAACATGTGCCTGAAGCCGAATTCGATCGGCGTCTATTGCGACGGCGGCTATGCCGATCACCTGACGGTGCCGCATCCGCGCTATCTGCTCAACCTGAAGGGGCTCGATCCGGTGACCGCGGCGCCCTATGCGTGTTCCGGCGTCACTACCTACAGCGCCTTGAAGAAGGTCGAGGCCCATTTCAACACCCCGATCGTGATCTTCGGCGCCGGCGGCCTCGGGCTGATGGCGCTGTCGCTCTTGAAGGCGATGGGCGGCAAGGGCGCCATCGTCGTCGATATCGACGCACGCAAGCGCGAAGCCGCCGAGAAGGCGGGCGCGCTCGCGACCGTCGACGGCAAGGCGCCGGACGCGCTGGAGCAACTGGCCAGCAAGGCCGGCGGCCCGATCCGCGCGGTGATCGACCTGGTCGGCAACGCCGCGACCACGCAACTCGGCTTCGACTGCCTGACCAAGGGCGGCAAGCTGGTGATCGTCGGCCTGTTCGGCGGCGGCGC
>Ga0209006_10005150_pt1 | contig 11868 bp, 9 predicted proteins | sample JacPin_JW_Ref_O2_FD_188567 | JGI IMG/M metagenome (GOLD analysis project Ga0209006, IMG submission 188567) | Forest soil microbial communities from Algoma, Ontario, Canada - Jack Pine, Ontario site 1_JW_Ref_O2 (SPAdes) (version 2) | ecosystem: Environmental > Terrestrial > Soil > Boreal... | reverse complement strand
AGACGGTGTTGTGGGCCGCCCTGCTTCGGCTGAATACGCTCTATCCCGACACCAAGGTTCAAGTGTCGATCGATCCTGCTCTCACCGTCATGGCGATCGTGAACCCCGCCCACTCCGGGCTGGTCTGCTTCCGGCCAAAAACAGCACTCTGCGGTTCCATAAGTCTCCTTATCCGAATCGCAATTCCTGCCTGGGGCAACCAACTCCCCGAGTATGGTCGTCAAATGACCGCAGTCGACTCCGCAACCTCAGCAGCCGTCGGCAATGTTGCATTCTGACGACTAGCGGAGGCGGGGCAAGCCGTCGGCCTTCCGCGACGGCGGCAGGCAGTTCCCCAATCACGAGCTTGCGCGCGACGGCTGAACGCGGAGTTGCGCAGCCACCGGCGCCGATGCTTTTCTGCGACGTGCGCCAGCACTCAGCGGGTTATCGCGTTTCAGATTCAATTTTCTTCGAATGTGGTTGCTCGTGTTGTGGTGGCGTTGGCCCCGTTTCCGGCATGACGACTACCAGCACGAGCAACGCAATCAGGGCGACGGCTGCGAGGGTGAGAAAGGCAGCATTGTAGCCAAAACCGGTGACAATGAAGCCGGCCGCGCCCAGGCTCGTCGAGCCGCCAATCCCCTGGATCGTGCCGAGCACCCCCCGCGCGAGGCTGTATCGGCCGGTGCCGCGCATCATATCGGCTAGGACCAGGGGCAGCAGCGCGTCGTACAATCCCGCGCCCACGCCATCGAGCAATTGCACACCCAGTAACCATGATGGATCGTCATACGCGGCGCAAAGCAAGCAGCGTATCGGCACAGCCGCGAAGGCAATAATCAGCAGCGGCTTGCGGCCAAGCGCATTGGCGCGAGTTACGAGGAGCGCCATCGGAATTGACGCCAACTGCGCGATGATGATGGCGGTGGAGGTGAGTCCCGTCTCAAAGCCGGGATGGGCGAGCGCGAGCCTCTGGGCAACGAGTTGCAGCAGCGGACCGTTGGCGAAACTTAAAGTGGCCGCCGCGAACGCGAACACGACAAACGGTTTAGAGTGCAGCAGGACGCGCCAGCTCTCCGGGCGCCGCGAATCGTCTGTACCCTCCGGTGCAAGTCCGCGCGCCCTCTCATGATCGATAGCTCGCGCCGGAATCCCCAGAACGGCCACGATGGTCAACCCTGCAAAGACCGGCAAGAGAAAGAAAGGCGCTTTTTGCGAGAAAACTGTCCCTAAGATTCCAACGAAGACGGCGATGAAGACGTTGCCGGTACGGTCAAAGATCGCGTTGCGGCCGAGGCGGGAAGCTAAGGCGTTCTTGTCGACTAGACCCACAGTTATCGCAGCTACTACCGGCGCAAATACGCCCCCAAGAACCGCCATGGTGATGTCGGCAGCGAGCACAACTGGAATGGTCGGCAAAAGGACGACGGCGATGCCGCAGACAGAGAGGGCGATCGTACCGGCTATCAGCATCGCCCGCTTCGCCCGCATGCTGTCAATCAAGGCGCCGACCGCAGGGTGCAGCATGATGCCTGTCAGGCCGCTTACGGTGAGCACAGCGCCGATCGTCGCCTGGCTCCAATGCGCTTCGGTGAGGAGGTAGACGTTCACATAGGCGCCGAGGCCGCCCCGAACATCTGCGAGGAGGAAATTGACCCAGTCGAGGGCAACAAAACGCATCGGGTGTCACCACTCAGTCAAAAATGCCAAATGGCAAGCCCTGGTGCAGCAGCTTTCGGCTGGTCGCCTTTTTGGGCATGGCTCGGCGTTGCCGTCATCCAGATTGCAATTCCCCTTGCGTTCACAATCGAGACGAAGCGGTCCGAAGCAACCCTCTCCTGTTTTCCCGACATTCCGCCTACCGCGCAGAACCTGACCTCCGTTCTTTTCTATATCCTAATCGGCTTTGCCGGATTCGTAAGAGGCCACCCCGGCGCTAACCGCTTCGGTCCGGCGCCCGGCGTCGGCGCGCCGGTGCGCGAGCGGCAAACCGAAGCCGATGACGCCGGCACAGGCAACGTTGACGCCATCATAGCGCGGGCGCTCGCCGCAAGGTCTGTCGCCGCCGTCAAGACCGGGACAAGTCCGGGCGCCGCAAACGCCGCACGGGCGCGCAGTCCGTCGAGCTCGCGGCCGCCAGTGTTCGGAAAGCGCAGATGAACGGAGCGATTCGATCAACCGCCATGCCAAGACCGCCACGCGGAGTGTAAATCCGCCAACCGTGGCGGGCGTTCGCCGGTGGGTCGTCGGCGCACCGTCACGATCACATCCGGCGGAACACCACGCTCAGATTGTTTGCGGGCATCTCGGTGATAACCGGAGGCGAGAATCCAACGGATTGCGCCATCGCTGCGACCGCTTCGAGGTCTCGCAGACCCCAGGTCGCGTTGCGATCGCGAAGGCTCCGGTCGAACGCTTGGTTGCTCGGGGCGGTTGGGAACCCCTCGCGTTTGTATGGACCATAGAGATAGAACGGTGAAGCCGGAGGGAGTATCGCGGCCGCACCCTTGATCAATCCGAGCGTCGCCTCCCACGGTGAAATATGGACCATGTTGATGCAGATGATCCCGTCAGCCGAAGCGATCGACCATGGTGAGTGCGAGACGTCCAGGACAACCGGCGGGCGCACATTCGTGACGCGTGTCGCCTTCACCCATGCGGCGACACTCAGCAAGGCGTCCGGCTCCCGATCGGAAGGTTGGAAGACGAGACTTGGGAAACTTTTCGCAAAATGAACGACGTGCTCGCCCGAGCCACTTGCGACTTCGAGGATCACGCCCCTCGTCGGCAGGACATCACGAAGGACATCAAGAATGAAATCGCGATTACGCAGTGTTGCAGGCGCATATTGGTGGTGGTCGCTCATCTTCCTCATTCATTCCCAGAGCTACGGCGGCAAGATAGCCTACTGAGGAAGACTCGTCGCTGTCGGAGAGTGAGACCCGTTGGTGTTGCCGCAGCCTCGCTAGTCGGCCTCGAAATCCACCGCGACTTGTTAGTTTCCAAGAATCACGGCGTGCATGATGCGCCCAGGCGCTAGAGTGAATAATCCGGCCGCGATCAAGGCAAGACCGTAAGTCCAGATCATAATAATACGATGACGGCGGACTTCGTGCCTGCCGGCGCACACCACACCAAGCGGGACTATCGCCAATGTGAATAGAGACAGAAGATGGATTGGGCTCCAAGGCCCCCACATTCTGATCGTATGGATGAAAAGCGAGGTCCCTGCGACGAGTATCATCAGGGTCGCCCAAACCCATCCCATGGATCGATGCGGCAGCGTTCCCTTCGGCGCTGCTAGCTGCGCAGCGCCGAGAGCGATCGCCGCCAACGCGAAGACGGCGTGGGCCTGAATCACAGGAGACGCGTTGAGCAAAGGAGCGAGCGTCATAGTAGCGGGCCATCCAAAATCGGGGCTCCATTCGTGAGTTCCTGAACTGTTTACATGGCATTGTCACGCTCGCGGCTTTTACTTGTCAACCGAGCGCCAACAATCGGGTAGAGGAAAATCAACGAGTTAGGGAACCCGATGTGTACCGCTGATCCCCTCAAAAATCGCCTATTCTTGGCGAGTGTAACAATGCCCCAACAGCCAGTGTTCCGGGGGTGCGCTAGCGGTCGAGCCGGGCCATTCGATTCGTGCACATCGAACGTCCGCAATCGCTTCTTATCGCCCAGACGCCGCGATTCCGCTCTGCCAAACTCGGACCCGGCGGTTCCATGAGTCTCCTTATCCGAACCGCTGGATGGCGGCTTCGCATGCATCGTCGCCGACGAGACCGCGGGCTTGTCCTATTGGGACGTCGTCATGTTGGATGGATGAGAATTGTGGCATGCCCAACCGCGCCCGCGGCAAGACGCGGGAGAATCGCGACCTTCCTGACGAGGCCGCGCCTGCGGCTGCCGCCCTCGTGGGTAGCGTTGCAGGCTATAGCTTCGAAAAGCTGAGCTCTGGCAAGCGAGCGACAGTACCCACTGACGCATCCCGCGAGCATCTCGAACGCGGCAGATACGCGTAGGCGAAGGTGTCTTCGATTCGCATAAGAAAGTTATTTGGATCCTGGCCGGCACCCAGCATCGAACAAAAAGAATCCACGAAGATGCCGTGGATTCTTCGTTTGAAGATGATGACTTTATCGAATGGCGCTGACACGCGCCAAATACCGCGCACCCATCGGGGTTATATTCCCGTTCCAGTCGGTATAGTAGCCTTCCTCTGTCATTTCACTAATGACGAAGGGCATCCAAGCTCCCCAAGTATTTTTGTTTGCACCGTCAAACGAAGGATTGCTGCTCTTACCGTCGCCATCCGGCCAACCGTAGGTGTACCAGAGCGTTCGGTTCGCCGGATCATACACTTCCGCACTTACGGTGCCGCCGGTTTCTCCATGATTGGAAATTGACATCCCAGTGTCGCCCAGAGGCTTCTTGTCGCGATTCTCGTTATCCGCGAGGAATTTTTTCAGCGTCTCGACATCGATCTTACCGGCGTCGCTACTGAGCAATTCCATGGCTCTGGGTTGCCGATAGTGCGCTGATACAAAATATTCGTGATCGTGTTGGTCCGCCTTATCGCTGATGTCCAGAGGCGTCATCTTTGCAGAGTCCCAGAAGTTTGACCTTGCCGTAATGCCTTGATCGCTCTTGGACCATTTCTGCACCACGTTAACGGTTTGATAGCCGACCTCTACGGACGCCATGTTTCCCTCAGCATCCGCAAAGATATAATTCCCCTGATCGCCGATGCCCTTCGGATTTTCCTGCACGAACTTGATGGCCTCGTCGACAGTGGCGACCGTGGACCCCATTTTCAGGAACCAATCTACGGAAGACATCTTGTTTGACGCTTCAGGTTCGTTCGGGACCACCCAGGCTCGCGTCCAGGAAAACCCTTTTTCATTCATGCCGCGGTCAGACCCGACGTCGAAGTAATGGCCGGGCGGGTCCTGAATGATGCATGGCGTGTGAACAAATTTGTAGCCCTGCTTGGGAATCGTCAGATACACCGGCTTACGGGGTCCCTCGATATAGGGATTGTCGCTTGTGGAAGCGAGATACACATGCCCGTCTTTGGTCGCGAGGCCATTTGCCCCCATCAAAGTGCATGCCTGGGCAAAGGGCATTGTCGTTAGATAGGTCGACAACAAGGCCCATGCGATAGTCTTCTTTGCTCCTGAGATAGCCTTCGGCGTCATGCTGTTTTCTCCCACGTTACACCGTCGTCCCGGACGGCAGACATGCCGCCGGCGCCCTGACATGGCGGCCTTCGGCCTATTCGCCGGATGGCGAAATTTTTTGACGATCGCGGCTCTCGAACGGACCACCCGCGACAAAGCGAGGCAGATTCCGAACAGGCCATGGCCTCGAATCTGAAGAGGCGAAGAATTGAAAAAAGCGTTGCGCCGCCACGAAAGCGGCCATGCGAGATGTCCGCGAGGACGAGGTCGTTCCGTAGCGTGATTGCGAGAGCGTCAAGGGCGCAGCCATCTGGCTCACCATCAGCCCTCCTATCCAAGCGGGCGGCCCGCGTATCGGCGCAGGGATCACTCATACCGGCAGCTTTCGGCTGTAATCTATGAGAGTGGAGCACACGAGGAGCGATACGGCGGCGAAAGCGAAGAACATCAAGGCGAAGAAATACGAGCCGGTCGACTGCACGATGTAGCCGACGATGACCGGCACCCCGATTCCGGCGATGTTTCCAGCGAAATTCATGCAGCCGCCGAGAAAGCCCGCCCGCGCACGAGACGCGAGGATGCTGGGGATGGCCCAGTACATTCCGCACCAACGTAAGAAAAAAAGAGTCGCGCAGAGCAGAAGCACAGCTGCGATAGGGTCACTGACATAGGCGACGGAAAAGATCGACAAGGTCGCAACGATCGCCGCAACTGCGAACACAGTCCGGAAGATAACGTTAGGACGGCCGCCCCGCGCGCGCCAGCGGTCCGCTATCTGTCCACCTACGAGCTCGCCAATAAAGCCTGAGAAAAACATTGAAAAAAGCGAACCGCCGAGTTGTTTGATATCCATGCCATAGACCGCCGAGAGATAGTTCGGCATCCAGGTCAAAAGTCCGTAGAAAACCGCGTTGAAGGACATCCAACCTAGGCACATCAACCAGACCGAGGGATGACGGAAGTAGGCGCTCACTCCGCGTCCGGTGGAGGTCGGCGCGAGCGAGTCCTCGTGCGCGTGCGCCGCTGCGATGAAATTTGCCTCGGCCTCGTTGACTGATGGATGATCGGCAGGATTATCTCGGATGTATCGCCAGGCAAACACTCCACAAAGCATCGTGCCGACTCCGGCAACGATGAAAGACAACCGCCAGGAATCGAATTCGGCGATTAGACCTGCGATGATGATTGACCCAAACGCCGCGCCAAGCGGGACGCCACCGTCCAATAGCGTCGCGCCGCGCGCCCGCTCGTTCGAGGTCATCCAGATTGCGTTGAGTTTGCCGCCCGCCGGATAAATCGGCGCTTCAAATGCGCCGAGACCCAGCCGAGTGAGTACCAACACCCACGCATTCAAGGAAACTGCGGCGATCGCTTGAAATAGCCCCCAGCCGAGGGTCGCCACCGCGATAACCGCGCGCGGCTTGAACCGATCCGCGAGCATGCCGCCCGGAATTTGCATTAGTGCGTAGGTGAGAAAGAAGGAACTGAGAATAAAGCCCTGGGTCGTCAGATCGATATTGAATTCTTTGGAGATGACCGGCATAGCGACAGAAATCGACGCTCGATCGACATAATTGATTGCGATAAGTCCAAGCATCAGCAGAAAGATGCGCCAGCGCACGTTCGTTGGTGCGGAAGGCGCGATTGCGCCTCCATCTTGCAAGGGGTTCAGCGTGTTGAGGGGCTTCGTTGGCCCGAGCGAGACTGCATCCTCGAAGCGAGAGAGGCGCGCGACAGAAGCTGCGGCGCCGACCCTCTCCTCGGTTGCTTCTGTTCTGCTTTCGCCCACCGCGGTCCCCTCGCCTCCACGCTTGCGCCGAGCTGAGCATCAGCCGGCACGGACCAGCTTGATTTCAGCTATTCGAACCTATGAAAAAGTCGCCCCCAACCGCGAACTCGGCGGGGAGGCACGCTAGCAAGCCGCAAGGCGCCCCAAACGGCGGTTGCGATAGAGTCGAGAATCGGAATGCCGATCTCCTCCTCCAATTCGGCCGTCAGCGGCGCGGCCCTCACATTCGTGCAAAGAACAAGCGCGGCTTCGGCTCCTTCGGCGGCGACGCCACGAATCATTTCCGCGATTTGGCGAGCCCTCACATTGGCGAAAGCGAAATTTTCAGAAAGACCAAGGTGCCGCTCGCCGACGACCGAGATTCCTTCCTCGGCGAAATTCTTGACGATCAGTTCCTGCACTCGATCGATATAAGGTGTGACGATCCCCACCCGCTTCAATCCCGCTCTCCGCAGAATTTCGAACATGGCTAGCACCGACGAAGTGGCCGGAACCCCAGTCGAATGTGCGATGGCGGAGCACAGATCGCGATCGCGATTGAGGCCGAGCCAGCTTGCCGACGTCCCGTTCCAGCAGATCGAGTCCACCTTGGCGTCGCCAAGAAGAGACGCAGCGCGCAACATTGCCTCGCGGGCAAACTGATCATTCGACTCCGCGCTCATCGATATTTCGGTAACGCGAAAACGCCCAAAATGAAGCGACGCTTCCGGGACTTCACGCAGCATCTCGGCACAGACTGGCTCTAACACCGTGTTGGACGATGGCGTCAGCATGCCTAATCTGACCCGCTGTTCGGGAGCGATATCGTCGGCAAGAACAAGCGTTGGCGCTAACGCGTCCATCAGCTCCGCGCCTCTCTGGGTTTGATGTCCTGCTCAAGGGCCATGATCACGTTGCGCGCAGTGGCGCGCATGTGCTCACGCATGAGGCCGGAGAGCGTCACCCCATCGCGATGCCGCAGAGCGATGATGATCTTCTCATGCTCATCGACCGATTCGTCCCAGCGTATTTGAGAGAAATTCGCGGTGTAGCGGACCCGCGCAATCTTGCGCGAATATTGCAGGTGCGTCGCGATGAGGCTTCCATTCCGCGTCGCGGCGGCCAGCTTGGCGTGAACCATTTGATTGGTTTCAAAATATTTTGCGCGCCGGCCGGCGTGATGGTGCTCAACCATTTCAAAATGGAGCGCCTCGACGGCCCGAAGCTCGGCGTCGGTAATGCGCTTGGCGGCAAGCTCACCGATCGTGGCGTCTAGCGCCTCGAGCACCTCGAAGTGCTCCACAACCTCCGCGATCCGCACGCCGGTGACGACGGCGCCGCGACTCGGCTGCAGCTCCACGAGCTGCTCTGCAGCAAGAACTTTCAGGGCCTCCCGCATCGGCGTGCGCGACACATCCAGCTTTCGGCACAGCTCAAGCTCAAGAATGCGCTCGCCTGGCTTGAGCTCACCCTCCAGGACCATCGACCGCAGAATTTCGACGACATCCTCATGCAGCGATCTGCGCCGCAGTGAGCGCGTCGTGAGATCGACAACCTTGTTATCGGCTTCTTCCACCAGGGACCTCCCGCGGCGCCGGCTCGAAGCCGACGACCCTTAGGTTCGATGTAATTCATAATTATGTCAATCGGAATTTCACTAAACGGTGAAAAAAATTTGTAATTATGAATTTTTCAAGATACGAGTTATATGTTGTATCCATAATCGTGTATAAATAGATCTATTCCCCATATAGTAAAGTATTATATGCGAAATTTGCTAATTTTTACAGAGTATTAGTTACAATATATTCACAGGTCGCTAGGGCCCGCCGTTGAGTGACCGGCGATCAACTTGCCGAGAAGTCCGCATCGTGGGGTTTGCGCCAATCCGTAAACTCACCTCGAAACGGTGCCGAGCCGCCCTTTATCGAGGAGAACGATCACCAAGCGCGCCGCCCCCGTTTCCATCCTGCTACGGGCCAGCGTCGCCGGCGCCCACGCCGATTATTTCGAAGCGACGCCGACCATGAGGGAAATGACCCCTCGGCGACGACCGACGGCGACTTCGGCGAGACGACACACCAGTCGGGGGTCGAAGCGACGAATGCTGCGCACGCCACGGCTCAAGCGACAGCACAGCCCTGAGCGCCAAGCGCCGCAGCACTTCAACGCCCGGCAGGGCCTTGCCCTCCATCTATTCGAGGAAGTCACCGCCCGCCGTCGAGGCATAGCTGAAACTATGCGTCCGGCCCGCTTGCTTAGAGCTGCAATTCCGCGTTCGGCCGAACTCGGAACCGCTGGTTCCATAAGTCACCTTGTGCGAACCGGCGAATAGTCCGTGTTTTGGGTGCCCTCCGATCCAACAGCAGCCGCTGCCTTGCTTGCTGTGTCGCTCAGGCGATGAATCCTGCAACAGACGCCGTGTCGCCGCCTCCGGTAGAAAGGCGGCTGCGCCACTTGGGAGGCCGGTCGCAGCGGGCTCGGGACCGCGTGATTTGAGACGCTCTGCCAGATCCTCGGCACGTCGGGACAGGCGCCGGAGCCGCCGCGATCAGTTTTTGGTAGAGCGGGGACGCGAGTACTCAGTGATTGCAGCGCGCGGGCCGTCGGATTCAGCCTGGCTGGCCAATGCCCTGCTCCAAGGCAAGTCAGGTTGAAGCGGAAGGAAGCGACGAGACGGGCCATCCTTCGAGCTTCGACAGCGTCTCACGCGCTGCGTGCAGATCCGCGGTTTCAAATCCCTCCGTGAACCGCTCGTAGATCGGCGATAGCAAGTCCAGCGCTTCAGCATCCCGACCCAGCGAGCCCAAGACCCCGGCAGCGCTTGTTGCGGTTCTGAGCTCCCAAGCGTGGGCGCCCTGCCGTTGCGCCAGCGCGAGCGATTCCCGGAACAATTCCTCGCCCGCCTGCGCTTCGCCCTGGGCTACTGAGAGCAGGCCCCGGACACGAAGGATTTCAGGCGTGCAGAAATGCTCCAAGTTGCGGTCTCTAGCCTTGAGGTCGGCCATAAGGGCCGCAGCGTCGTCAAAGCGATTCATGCTAATCGAGGCTTCGCAAAGATGGGCAAGGACGATCGGGCTGAACGTCTCCATATGCGCGTCGGCGAAAAGCCGCAGTCCCTCGCGGACCGATTGACGACCCGCGTCGAAGTCGCCACGCCGCGCCTGGCATAAGCCCAGGATGGACAGAGCGAACCCGGCTTCGTTGTCCACCGAATGTGAGCGACCATGTTCGAGCAACTCGACCATGTCCCGCTCGACGGCGCCGATGTCTGGATCTGATAGGTATTTGTTGAGTCCGGCCCATATCATGACCACACCGGTCGACAGCTCAAACTGAAGTGCGTGCGCCTCCGCGAGCGCCTTCTCGCCGCTTCGCTGCGCCTGATCGGCAAATCCCAGCATCCATAGCGTATTCGCCATGATACCCATGAGGTCCGTGCGCCGGTCAAGGCCAGTGGCCCTGGTGTATGAGCGTCGCGCCATCTCGGTATCGGAATCGAGGGACGCGTTGAAATGCAGCTGAGATTCCTCGAGCCGGCCGAGATGGTGATACGTGTGCCCGATGATCCACTCCGCGCCTGGGCGGAATGACGGGTCGGTGATCCGCTCCGACGCGCTCAAACAACGTTCGGCTGTCGCTAACGCGCCAGCGTACCAAGTTTCGCGGATGTCGCGAGCCCAGATCACGAGATAGGAGAAGAACTGGCCGGAAGCATCCTGCAGCGCCTCCGCCAGCTCCAGCGTCTTCGTCCAGGTGGCTATCGATTCTTTGGAGAACCCACTCATCGACATTTCGGCGCTTCCGCGCGCAGCCAGGACGAGCAACAGCTGTTGGGGGGGCACATCGTTCTGTGCATAAACTTCGGCCGCTTTGGACATCCACGCGTGGCATTCGCTCAGCAGTGCTTTGCTGAGCCAGACCGGCGCGGAATACGCAGCGAGGTCGGCGCCGAGGGATGCATCCCCGCCCTGGCCGAACGACCAACGCAGGGCCGCCCGAATGTCGTCGATGTCGATAGCGTCTTTCTGCCATTGCAGGTCCCCGTCGGTCTCCTGAAGCAGGTCGCGATAATAGCTCGTCTGCCGACGCCGCAGCGCGTCGAACTCGGCGGCCTCGGCAAGCTTCGCCCTCGCATAGGATCGGGTGGTGTCGAGTAGGCGGAACCACGGAACCTCACCGGACGCGCCAGCGGAGATCAAGCTTTTGGCCACTAAGCCGTTCAGCGCGCTCAGAACGTCCCGGTCGAGAAGATCCTTGTGACTCGCGATGTGCCGTGCGGAAGCCAGGGGGAATCTGCCCGCGAACACGGAAACGCGCCTAAGGACCATGCGCTCAGCGTCGGAGAGAAGATTGTAGCTCCAGTCCAGTGTGGCGTTCAGGGTCTGGTGGCGTGCCGGAGCCGTTCGGCGCCCAGGCCAACGCAAAGCGAATTCGCTGTCGAGAAGCGCCGCCGTCTGGGAAAGCCCATACGCATTGACCCGCCCGGCGGCGAGTTCCAGCGCAAGCGCCAATCCCCCGAGCTTCCGACACATGCTGGCGATGATCGGCGCGTCTGCATCGGTGAAGTCCCCCGATTGGCCGCTCATACCAGCGCGCTCCAGAAAAAGGCGAGCAGCGGAAAAGGCGCCAACCTGGGCAAGGGTGAGATTGAGGTCGACCGGCGGGCTCTCTAGCGCCGGGAGCTGGTAGACGCTTTCGCCTTCAACGCGCAGCGCTTCGCGGGTTGTCACCAGAATATGCAGATTGGCGAGCTGCGCGAACAATCGCTCCGCCAGGGCAGCCGCTTCGGCGATCAGATGCTCGGCACTGTCGAGGACGAGGAGCACCCGCTTCCCATTAAGGCGGCCGACGAGTGCCGGAATCGGATCACCCGCGTGAACTGGCAGCCCGAATGACGACACGACCGTCGCCCCAAGAAGGGCGCCCTGGCCAATG
>Ga0209006_10005149_pt1 | contig 11868 bp, 10 predicted proteins | sample JacPin_JW_Ref_O2_FD_188567 | JGI IMG/M metagenome (GOLD analysis project Ga0209006, IMG submission 188567) | Forest soil microbial communities from Algoma, Ontario, Canada - Jack Pine, Ontario site 1_JW_Ref_O2 (SPAdes) (version 2) | ecosystem: Environmental > Terrestrial > Soil > Boreal... | reverse complement strand
CGCGAAGGCAATGCCGAACAGCACACCGGCGCCCACGCCGATCCCGGCAGCGGCGATTTCCATGACCTGGCGGGGCGAGGATTCGCCTGCCTTACCCCAGTCCGGCGCCGAGAGCGGAGCGTACAAGCTGCCTTTGTCCCAAAATCCCGGTTCAGAGCATCCGATGCACCCGTGTCCGGACTCAATGGGAAAGCTGGTGCCGCCGTTCCACTTCGTGGTCGCACAGGCGTTGTAGGTTGTCGGGCCCTTACAGCCGAGCTCGTACAGGCACCAGCCGTTGCGCGCTCCCTCATCATCGAAGGTCTTGGCGAACTTTCCTTGATCGTAGAAGGGCCGGCGGTAACAGCGATCATGAATGGTCGTGCCAAAGAAAGCTTTTGGCCGCAGATGCTCATCGAGGTCCGGCACTTTCCCCGTCGTAACGAATTGCAGCATCGTTCCGGTAATCACCTCCGGAATGGGCGGGCAGCCGGAAACATTGATGATCGGCTTGCCGGAAACAATGGCGCTCACCGGCCATGCGTCCGTGGGATTCGGGTCCGCAAACGGGATCCCTCCGAAGGAGGAGCAGGTCCCGACGCAGATGATGGCGGCTGATCCTTTGGCGGCCTCACGCAGCGTATCGACCGCGCTCTTGCCACCCGCGGTGCAGTAGCCTCCGCCGGCCCCGGTCGGTACCGAACCGTCGATGATCAGCACGTATTTTCCGAAATTATCGTGCATCGCTTTCGCCAGGGCGGACTCGGCAGCGTCGCCCGCCGCCGCCATCAGGGTATCGTCGTAATCGAGCGAAATGACGTTGAAAATCAGGTTCTCCATCGTGGGCGCAAAGGAGCGCGTGAAGGACTCGAAGCACCCGGTGCACTCTTGAAATGACAAGTAGATGACGGACGGGCGGAGCGCGCCATGCAGCTGCTGCGCCATGGCGGGGCCCATCCAAGGTGGCAGTGCCATGGCGGAAGCGACGCTGGTGCAGTATTTAATGAATCCGCGGCGGCTAACGCCGTGCCGGCGCAGCATTTCGCCCACGGCAAGATCATCAGTTGCGGGTGGCATGGTCGGTCCTCTCTGAACCGTTGCGGCCAACCGAAAGTCGTTCGCGCAGCGTGCGGGCGCTGGCGGCCACGTCGATGAGGGATGCTGCGAGGATGGCCGGAATTGTGGAGACCTCGATCAATTCCGCGATCAGCTTTCCTTCATGGTCGCGGTGCTCGACCCACCACACGCCACATAGAGCGGTTTCGCGAAGCGTGGATACGCCGTCAGCAGTCAGGTTCGCCTGCACTTCGCCATCGCCGAGCGCGGACTGCAACTCGATGCGATCGTGCGGGCTCATGGGCAGACTGCGTAAATCGATTGTCGCGCACTGTCCGTGGCTCGCCAGAGCTTCGAGCATGCCCACAAGCTCGCTGAGTACCGCTTGCACGCCGCCACCCAGTCCACCGACACGGGTTGGGCCTTCTACGCGAACCGCGATCTCCGATAGTCGACTCATGCGACACACCAACGCGCGAGCAACGCTCGCGCCTGCGCTGAAGCGCCGACCAAGGAGGCTTCGACAGCGGGTGAGAGTGTCTCGCTCCAATCAATAAAGGCAGGCTGGATACACAATAGCGCCCGCCGCCGTGGTAAACAGTTCTGGAGCCTAGCCATGTCCAGAAGATCGACCAGCCCCATTTCATGCACGGTACGTCGGCGGGCACTCTTGAGAAAATTGTCCATCGCTTCGTCTTCAACGAGGATTGTGGTGCCCGGCTCACGGCCAAGTTCGGCGGCATCGATAACCAACATGGCGTTTGCAGTTTCGACATAGGAGAGCAGACTAAAGCTCATCGTGCCCCCGTCGACGAATTCGCAAGCATCCGCGGGCAGTTGCGCGCGCAGTCGTTCGACCAGCTGGACACCGGCGCCGTCATCTCCCAAGAGGATATTGCCGAACCCCAGCACCAAAGCACTCGGCGGGTCCGCCGCGCGCCAAGCGTGGTCGAAGTTGGTTCGTCGCGCGATAACGCTATCCACATCCTGCGCAGGGTATAGCGTCACTGGGTGTCCTCGGGAACGAGGAGCGATCTGAACATCTAGCGGATCGGACGGTCTGTACGCTAGCGCACATACAGAGAACGGAGCAGCAGGCTAGCATCAACCCGTGCGGCGAAGCGAGGTCGAGTTGTGCACGAACTATCCGTCTGCCAAGCGCTCCTGTCTCAGGTGGCGGAAATCGCACGCGCACAGGGCGCAGCGGCTGTCGAGCAAATTACGATCGAGTTGGGACCACTTTGCGGCACGGAACCGCGTCTTCTCTGGAACGCCTTCTCAGCCATGCGCTGCGGGGTTGCCGCGAATGCCGAATTGCGGATCAAGCATTGCTCGGTGAGTATCCAGTGTCTTCAGTGCGAAGCGCGCACCGAGACGCGGCCAAACCGCTTGGTTTGCGGCAAGTGTGGCGGATGGCGGACACGAGTCATTGCCGGTGATGAGCTACGTCTCTTGAAAGTTGAAATCCGCATGCCGCCCAGGCTGTCGCATATCGCTGTCGCAGCTGTCGCAGACAGCTCTGAGAAGGAATGTAATTATGTGTAAGACCTGCGGATGCGCACTTCCCCGCGCCATCGATCAAAACAGTGCGATGCAGCCGGTTGGACCGTTTCGCGCAATCAATGTGGTTCAAGACATCCTGGCGGCGAACGATCGCACCGCAGCTCACAACCGCACACACTTCGATGAGCACGGCGTCTTGGCGATCAATGTGATGTCCTCTCCGGGCGCCGGAAAGACGGCCCTGCTAGAGGCCACCATCCTGGCACTGAAGTCCCGCTATCGGATCGCCGTGATCGAAGGCGACCTGGAAACCGAGAACGATGCAAATCGTATTCGCGCCTGCGGAGTGCCGGCGATTCAAATTACTACCGGTACGGCTTGCCATCTCGATGCGAGTCTGGTGCACCAGGCATTGCATGACATGTCGCTTGACGGGATTGACTTACTGTTCATCGAAAATGTCGGGAATCTGGTCTGTCCGGCCAGTTTCGACTTGGGTCAACACCTCAATGTAACGTTGCTCAGCGTGACGGAGGGCGATGATAAGCCGGCAAAATACCCGGTTATTTTCCGGGCCAGCGATCTTGTTGTCTTGAGTAAGACGGACCTACTCGCTGTGCTCGAGGATTTTGATCCGACGCGCGCGGCCACTTGCCTGCGAAACTTAGGACTGGAAACGACCATGATTCATACCGCGGCGCGCAGGGTGCCATCAATCGGGGCATGGCTCGACTGGTTAACGGCGGCGCTCGAGCACCGACGCGCGCCGCGAAGCGTGGTGTTCAGTGGCGCCACTGCGCATCAAGACGCTTAAGCATGTGCCTGGCTATTCCCGTGCGAGTGGTGGCCCTTTTGGGTGATCAATGGGTGGAGGCCGAGGTGGGAGGCGTGACTACTCGCGTATCCATTGCCCTGCTCGGAGACGTGGCACTCGAGGACTATCTTATCGTCCATGCGGGGTTTGCAATAACTCGCCTGGACGTAGCGGAGGCGGAAAAAACCTTGGCGTTGTTTGCCGAAATTGCCGCCCACTTAAAGGAGACGTCCCGTGCGATACATCCGCGGCTTTCGTGATGGCGGCGCCGCGGCGGCGCTCGCGCAGCTGATCGAGGAGGCTGTCGATTCGGCGCGTGAGTACCATCTAATGGAGTTCTGCGGCGGCCATACCCACGCGATTTTCCGCTACGGGGTAGAAGCGCTGCTTCCCAATAACGTCCATTTGGTGCATGGACCCGGCTGTCCGGTTTGCGTGCTGGCGGTACCTCGGCTGGACGCCGCCATCGAACTCGCGCTGGATCCTTCTATAACGTTCGTGAGCTACGGTGACATGTTGCGCGTTCCCGCCTCTCGCCGGCGAAGTCTGATTAAAGCGCGCGCGCAAGGAGCCGACGTGCGGATGGTGTACTCGGCGCTCGAAGCCCTTGACATTGCGGTCGCTGAACCTGAGAGACAGGTGGTCTTCTTTGCGATCGGCTTCGAAACGACGACACCGGCAACCGCGCATCTGATTGTCGAGGCTCATCGTCAAGGCGTTCGCAATCTCACCATTTACTGCAATCACGTGGTGACACCGGCCGCCATTCAAAGCATTCTTGATTCTCCGCAAGAGCACGAGTGGGATCATGTGCGCATCGACGGGTTCATCGGCCCCTCGCACGTTAGCGCGGTGATCGGCAGTGCGCCTTACGAGAGCTTTTCGCAATCCTATCAAAAGCCGGTTGTCATTTCCGGATTTGAGCCCCTCGATGTGATGCAAGCCGTTCTCATGCTGGTCAAACAACTGAATGAAGGGCGTGCCTGCGTCGAGAATCAATTCACCCGCGGCGTTACGCGCGATGGGAATGGGAGGGCGCAAGCTCTTATTGCGGAAGTATTTGAACTGCGGCCGAGCTTCGAGTGGCGCGGACTAGGTGAACTCGCGCATGGCGGGATGCGCATTCGGCCGGCGTACGCCGAATTCGACGCGGAGAAGCGCTTCGTCATGAAAGAAAAGGCCGTGCGCGAGAACGCGGCCTGCCAATGCCCTTCGATCATTCGAGGCGTCAAGAAGCCCACGGATTGCACGATCTTTGGGACGGTGTGCACGCCCCGCAGCCCCATTGGCTCATGCATGGTCTCATCGGAAGGAGTTTGCGCCGCGTATTACAAGTATCGCCGCAACCACGGAGCAGGTGACCCCGCTGCGAGCGCGCGTGGTATTTCGGCTTGAACGACGCACAGCGATGGAGCATTGGGGGCGCCGTGCAGGGGGTGGGCTATCGCCCCTATATCTATCGACTGGCCCGCTCTTTCGAACTTACCGGCTGGGTACGTAACAACGCGGGCGACGTCGAGATTCACGCCGAGGGTCCTGCCGATCGACTCGAGGCATTTGCGGACGCCTTGTTCCTTCGGCCGCCGGCTACTGCGCACGCACGCCTGCTGGCGCGACGGCCTGCTGAACTCGAATCAAGGACAGCGTTTAGCATTGTATCGAGCGCGTTCGGAAGTCAGAGCCACGTGAGGGTGCCGCTCGATCTGGCGAGCTGTGAGGATTGCCTTGTCGAACTGAACGACCCCAATGCGCGCCGATATCGCTACCCCTTTATCAACTGCACCCAGTGCGGCCCTCGATACACGATCATTCGCGACTTGCCCTACGATCGGATTAACACAACGTTAGATCGCTTCTCGATGTGCCAGGCGTGCGAGGCTGAGTATTCTGCCCAGAATGACCGCCGATTCCACGCTCAACCCTTGGCGTGCCCGCTGTGTGGGCCGGCGGTTTTTTGGATTGAGCACGGAACAGCGCCAATCCGAGAGGCCGGCGCCTTGAATGCGGCTGTCGCCGCTTTGAGGTCTGGCCGGATCATCGCGGTGCGCGGCATCGGCGGGTACCATCTTCTCTGTGATGCATCTTGCGAGAGCGCCGTTGTGCGCCTTAGGGCCTCCAAAGGACGCCCAGCAAAACCACTCGCGCTGATGATCCCGTGGGCAGGTGCAGACGGTCTGGACTTCGCTCGGCAGTGTGTCGTATTCGATGCGAGCGAAGCGCAGGCGCTACGCGCTCCATCGCGGCCGATCGTCATACTGAGAAAGACCGCCGACGAGAATGTCTGCCACCTCATTGCGCCGGCATTGTCCGAGATCGGCGTGATGCTGCCCTACAGCCCACTGCACCATATGCTGCTCGAGGACTTTGGACGTCCCGTGGTAGCGACTTCTGGCAATTTGCGGGGTGAACCGGTCTTGACGGATTCGGAGGAGGCGCAGCAGCGGCTTGGACACATCGCGGACGGCTTTTTACATCACGATCGCCCGATCGCGCGCCCCGCCGAGGATCCTGTGGTGCGAGTCCTCGCGGGTGTCTGTCGCCCTTTGAGAATGGGTCGCGGAACGGCGCCTGTAGAAATTGAACTGGCCTTTGACATCGAAATACCCACGCTCGCGGTCGGGGCTTATCAAAAAGCTACCATAGCCCTGGCATGGGGGAGGCGTGCGATTATTTCGCCTCATTTGGGGGATCAATCGACGCCGCGTGGCCGGGTGATATTCGAGCAGGCGGTAAGGGATCTTCAAAGACTCCACGGCGTGTCGGCCCAACATATCGTGCACGACGCACATCCGAACTTTCCTTCGACCCACTGGGCGCTCAGCAGCGGATTGCCAGCCACCGCGGTGTGGCACCATCATGCGCATGCGTCCGCCGTGGCGGGTGAGTATCCGTCGCCGGCACCGCTGTTGTGCTTTACTTGGGATGGCGTCGGCCTCGGACCTGATCGCACCTTGTGGGGTGGCGAAGCGCTGCTGGGCGTGCCTGGCAACTGGCGGCGAGTTGCGAGCTTTCGGCCCTTCAAATTGCCGGGCGGCGAGCGGGCGGCGCGTGAATCTTGGCGTGTCGCGCTCGCTTTGTGTTGGGCGTGCGGCACTGTATGGCCCGAGGGGGAGTGTCGAGGCGACGCACTTCTACATCATGCTTTTGATAATGGCTTAAATTCGCCTCTCAGCACCTCCGTCGGGCGTCTCTTTGATGCGGCAGCCGCATTGACGGGTGTCTGCATGGTATCCAGCTACGAAGCCGAGGCCGCGATGCGTCTCGAAGCGCTTGGCAGCCACGTGGCTCCGTCGATCCCGCTACCGCTGGTGCGCGATGAGTTGGGGATTTGGCGCAGCGATTGGACGTCCTTGCTGTCTCCACTGTTGGATGAACGCCAGACATCAGGGTTTAGGGCAGCTCAGTTTCACTCGAGCCTCGCACACGCGCTGCTAGAGCAAGCCTTGCATGTGCGCCGTGAGACGCGAGTCAGCCGCGTGGGCTTGGCGGGCGGCGTATTTCAAAACCGTGTACTGACGGAATATGCCCACAGCCTGTTGACGGAACAAGGTTTTGAGGTGTTGATTCCTCGCCAGCTGCCGCTGAACGATGCCGCCATCAGCTTCGGCCAGGTGGTTGAAGCGACTGCGCCCAATGCCGCGATCTGATTCTCGCGATACACATGTGAGTCTCGCTCACGGCAATGGCGGGCGACTGATGCGTGAACTCATCGATGAGGTGTTCATTCGCGTGCTAAAAAACCCCTTCCTCGATACCACGGCCGACGCAACATCGCTCCCCGCCCCGGTTGGTCAAGATCTCGTGGTGACCACCGACGGATTCACCGTCAAACCGTTGGAGTTTCCGGGCGGCAACATCGGCTCCTTGGCCGTCCACGGAACAGTCAATGATTTGGCGGTGGCCGGTGCCGTGCCTCGCTTCATGACTTTGAGCGTGTTCCTCGAGGAGGGTCTCGAGATATCCGTGCTGCGTCGTGTGATCGATGCGTTAGCCACCGCTTCCCGCACTTGCGGAGTATCGGTGGTCGCCGGCGACACCAAGGTCGTCGGGCGAGGCGAATGCGACGGCATCTACATATCGATGACAGGCCTCGGATTTAAGCCGACAGGTATGCGCTTCGCGCTGGACCGCGTGCGCATAGGCGATCAAATATTGGTCACCGGCCCCGTCGGGGACCACGGCGCTGCGGTGCTGCTCGCTCGCCAGGAGTTCGGCTTTCGAGGTGAGCTTAAATCGGATGCGGCGAGTGTCTTGCCGGAAGCCCGTGCCCTGATCGACATCGCGGGATTGCGCTTCATGCGGGACCCGACGCGCGGCGGCCTGGCGACGGTATCGCACGAAATTGCGCATGCAACCGGCTTCGCAGTCCATCTCGTCGAAGATCAAATTCCAGTTAATGATGCCGTTCAGTCGGTGTGCGAACTCCTGGGCTTCGATCCACTGTATTTGGCTTGCGAAGGACGGCTCGTGGCCATTGTGGCGCCCGCCGCCGCCGCCGCGGCGCTCAGCGCTCTTCGTAAAACCGCGCCCCTGGCGGCGATCATTGGCGAAATTCGCGCCGGCAGCCCTCACGTCGTCCTCGACACCTCATTCGGCGGCCAGCGGGTGCTAGATGAACTGGAGGACGATCCGTTGCCGCGCATTTGCTAGTTGTTTGAATCGACCGGGGTGGTCATATGAATGGAATAGTCCTTATCCAGCCAAGGAGCGCATTTGTGTGGACAGAGTTCTCAGCGTGAGCACATCGAGACCAAGGCTGTGGATTGAAGCCTTTACCGGCTTCTATAAACCTGGCGTCCAAGAGGTTCGAAGTCTAGATGCCGTTTCGAGATTCCTCTATGCCGCGCGAAGCGTCATCCTGGTGATTTCGGCCCAAGCAGCCATCATTGCGGGGCTGCTGGCTGCGGCCGCTGGGCGCTTCGCATGGGGAAGTTTTCTCGGCGTGCTAATCGGATTTCTCGTCGCCCACATGATCAGCAATCTGAGCAACGACTACGTCGGATTCAGACGCGGGCACGACACACCAGACTCACCACGAATGCGTTACACCGTGCATCCCTTGGCTAGCGGTGTACTGGAGAAGCGCACGCTGTTGAGTGGACTTGCGATCCTGGTTCTAATCGGCGTCGCCATCACTATCTACTTCGTCATTGCGCGCGGCTGGTTAGCGGTCGGGTTTGCGGCTGCCGGCCTCTCGCTATTGTTTTTATACGATGCCGCACCAACCCCACTCAAAAGCATCGGTTTGGGGGAATTTGCGGTATTGCTCGTCTGGGGGCCGTTGATGATCGGCGGCGGCTTTGCCATGATCACAGGACAATTGTCGTCTGACGTGATTTTCGCCTCGGTGCCATATGGTCTGGGCGTCATGACCATTCTCAACGGCAAACACATTGACCAGATTGATTTTGATTCCCGGCGACACATTCGCACGTTACCGGTACTAATCGGAGAGTCGGCGGCACGCGTCTTGACCATGATTGCGTTGATCGCGATCTACGCTGTGGTTGCCGCCTTAATTGCGTTCGGACGGCTCACGCCGTTTGCCGCGGTCATTGTTATTGCACTGCCGAAAGCCGTGCGCGCCATACGCATCATGAGCCGTGAACGCCCTGATGTGGCACCGACTGGTTATGTAGGATGGCCACTTTGGTACCACCGCGCGTGTCTTGAGCACAATCGGTTATTTGGGTGGACCTATATTGCCGGGTTGGCTGCGGCTGCCATTTGGCACGCCGCTGGACACTAAACTGTGTGCCGTGACTTGGATCGACAACATGGTTCGGTGCGGCGCCCAGTCTATTTCCCCAGCATGTCCCGGATCCGGGTGGCAAGGGCTTCCATGGCAAAGGGTTTGGTGATCATCGCCATGCCAGGCTCTAAGAATCCGGCCGCAATTGCGGCGTTCTCGGCGTAGCCTGTCATGAAGAGCACCTTGAGGGAGGGTCTGGTTTCGCGCGCGGCGTCGATGATTTGCCTGCCGTTGAGACCCGGCAGACCGATGTCGGAAATCACAAGATCGACGCGCTGCTTGGAATCCAGTATCTTGAGCGCCGCGGAACCATCATCGGCCTCGAGAGTGCTGTAGCCGAGTTCCTTCAACACCTCGACGATGAGTTCGCGCACGACAAATTCGTCTTCCACGACCAAAACCGTTTCGTTGGTGTGGGCGTTGTAGATCTCGCTCAAGTCAGGAATCAGTTCGTCTTGCTCGACTTTCCCTCTGAAGCGGGGCAGATACAGTTTGACCGTCGTGCCTTGGCCCAATTCGCTGTAGATCTTGGCGTGTCCCCCCGACTGTTTGGCAAATCCATAGATCATGGAGAGTCCCAAGCCTGTGCCTGTGCCAATCGGTTTGGTGGTAAAAAATGGCTCAAATGCCTTCTCAATGGTGGCTGCGCTCATGCCACTGCCGGTGTCGGTGACGCTGATGCAGACGTACTGTCCGGGCTCAATCTCTGGATGCACCGTGGAATAGGTGTTATCGAGGTGAGAGTTGCCGGTCTCCACCGTCAGCTTGCCTCCATCCGGCATGGCATCGCGCGCATTGATGACCAGATTCAAGACGGCATTTTCGAGTTGATTAGGGTCGCACTTGGTCAACCATAGGCCCCCGGCGGTCACCAATTCGAAGACCACGCGCTCGCCCAAGGTCCGGCGCAGCAACTCTTCCATCGACGTCAGCAAGGGGTTTACCTCGAGCGGCTTCGGTGCCAGCGGTTGTCTGCGCGAGAATGCCAGCAGACGATGCGTCAAGGCGGAGGCGCGATTCGCGGAAGCCATGGCGCCGCTGATGAAGCGGTCGATTTCGTTGAAACGTCCCTGCATCGCGCGCTTTTTGACAAGATCCAGGCTGCCGGTGATTCCCTGCAGGAGATTGTTGAAGTCGTGGGCGATACCGCCGGTGAGTTGTCCGATGGCCTCCATTTTCTGACTCTGCCGTAACTCCTCTTCCATCTGCATCATTCGTGCAGTGCGTTCCTCTACGCGCTGTTCAAGTGTTTGGTTGAGTTCGCTCAAAGCGACGGCGGCGTCGCGCGCGTCGGTTTCGCTTTTGCGCAGCGCTTCGCTGATCGCGCGGCGCTCATTGACGTCGCGCAAGATCACAGTAACGAAATTATTGGCACCGCTCGCCCAAAGCGAGGCGGAGGCTTCCAGATGACTGGGAGTGCCATCAGGGCGTTGGGCGATGAGATCTATCGGGTGTCCGGCAGCGGAGTTGTTAAATGCACTCTGAAGTACCGATTGCCATTGATCCTTGGTCTGGAACAGGTCTTTGGCCGCGACGCCTATCAAGGCTCCGCCGGCGCAGCCGAGTTGCGATAGAGCGGCGGGATTTGCGAATTGGATAAGCCCATCCCGATCTACCGTGATGATGAGATCGGGAGCATTGGCCACAACGGCGTCATAACGGGCATTTTGCCGATCACGCAAATACCGCTCGCGCCGCGTTGCCATCGTAACGTCATTCACGAAGACGAGGCATTGTTTTATGGGCGGCGTGCCCACCGCACTCACCGTGATGTCATGCAGCAGCGGCCGCTGCGATCGCGTTTGCAAGGGCAGCAACGCGGGGTTGAGGGCATGCGTAAGGATCGTGGAGGATCTGGAGGTCAGAGCCGCCTGGATCGCAAAGACGAGGCGTTTAAGATCCGCGTCTCGAAAAATTTCAGCGAGCAGTTTGCCGCGTGCCTGCGTCTCGGAGTGCCCGGAGGCGGTTTCCATCCACGCATTCCAGCCGACTACGCGACGTTCATGATCGAACAAGATGAGGCCGCCGTTGATGGCGTCGAACACCTGTTTTTGATCGATCCTTTCGTCAGTTGTCATTGGGCGGAACGGCAGCCGTCTGACTGGTTCGCTCGATGAGTTCGGTCAAGAGATTCTGGAGAGTTGCAAGAGAGGGTAAATCAAGCAGCATCGCAATGTAGCCCGTGATATTGCGCTGACGAACCGAAAAATTGATGAAGCTGAATAACACATTGTCGTCCACGAAAGGAGGCGGTTTTACATAGAAAAACTCTGTGCCTGCGCCGTGTAGAACCTCGGGTAAGGATATCTTCAGCGTGCGCCCCAGGTTGTTGGCCATCGTCGCGAGACAGGCATTGAGAATGATGTTGCCGGTTTCGGCGAGAGCCTCCTGCTCCAATTCGACTATCTCATCGAGCGACAAATCGCTGCCGACGATTGCGCGAACCAATTCCAAGCTCTTGGTCTCGGGGAAAATGAGGAGCGCACGCCCGGCGATGTCGCCCTCAAAGTCTTGGTGCACGGCCACCAAGCGCTTGGCATCCCGCTCCCCCAGGTTTTTGATGGCCTCTTCGCGGGAGACCACCGTCACCTTGGGAACGGAGAGCAGGATTTCCTCGCGAACGAGTTCGCGCAGACTGTGTGCGGCGTTACTGACGCCCAAATTGACCAATTCGGTCAGCGCGTCGAGTTCCATCTCGGTCAAAATTACCGGCGTCGGCGCGCTCACGAAGCTGCACCGCGGCGTTTCTTCACTGCGTTCTCGA
>Ga0209006_10005148_pt1 | contig 11869 bp, 15 predicted proteins | sample JacPin_JW_Ref_O2_FD_188567 | JGI IMG/M metagenome (GOLD analysis project Ga0209006, IMG submission 188567) | Forest soil microbial communities from Algoma, Ontario, Canada - Jack Pine, Ontario site 1_JW_Ref_O2 (SPAdes) (version 2) | ecosystem: Environmental > Terrestrial > Soil > Boreal... | reverse complement strand
ATGGACTGAAGCGACATCCATCCGCCCGGATTCAGCCAGCCATAACAGCGTTCAAAGAAATCGCGATATCCCCTCACTCTCACCGGGCGGCTGCAAGGGCGCGCAAAATGCTCAAAGGCGCCGATCGAAATGATTGAATTGTATGGTGCGGCTGGCACATGGTCGGACCAGCTTTCCACACGAACTTCCACGCCTGGAAGGCCAATCGAGCGGATCCATCGTGCCTGGTTCTCGCTGAGAGTTAATCCGACCGCGACTTTCACCTGGTGTTCTTTCACCAGCTTCTTTTGCAGCGCGCCCCAACCACATCCGATATCGAGGACGCGGGCGGCACCATCGGCGCGCGCCTGCTGAATGTGGTACTCGAGTTTCCGTTGCTGAGCTGCTTCGAAAGAGTCAGATTCTTTCTCGTACATGGCGCATGAGTAACAACATTCGCGGTCGAGGAATAGTTTGAAAAATTCGTTGCCAAGGTCGTAGTGGAATGAAATCGCAGCCTTTGACGCACCTGGATTGGCTGTCGTCGCTCCACCCACGGGAATCTCGTTACTCATAGCCGCACCACCCGCTCACAGATTTCAGCCCGATTTCCAGGCCGGATCGTTTAATCTGTTTGGATCGTTCAGGTTTCCGTTTCCGCTGGACGAGAGCAGTTCTTTGAACATCGCCCGTCGCTTCGCGAACGCACGAATACTCAAAACTGAAGGAGGGGATCAATTATCGAAGAAATCATCAAGTTCAATAAACTTACCGGAATACACGGCGGAGACAAGTCCAATGATGATGGGCCATATTGAAATGAGTCCAATCGACATCCAACTGTCAAGAATGACCGGGAAGCAGCCGATATCTTCATAGATGGAGAAGCTGAAGACTTCCACGACCGTTTCTAAATACAAGGAGTTTCGGTCAGGGCGACGAGGGTGCAGCCAGAGCGTTTGGAACTCACGCAATACCATTATGATGATAGGGATACCAAGACCGATCGACAAGTCGATGATAATGGCATGACGTTTCTGTCGAACCGTTCAAAAAAAAATTCGGACGATGGACATGATGAAGGCAGTTGACATACCTCTTTTCGACTGACGGTCACGGAGTTGCAGCGGGAGATGTAATATAGACGACGATTAATGCAAAGCGACGCCACTGGAATGCCGATCCCTGCCCCAATCATGAAGCGGGCAGCTAAAAAAAGATCAGGCTCCGACCGGCGGTCTAATAATTTTTTTTTTAAACTCACATAAATCACACCAGCCAGGCGCCCAGTTTATCATATTGCCGTTCCATACAATGGAATTGATGAAGACGTTGAGGCAGGCAAAACCAGCCCAAATCATGTAAAGACAAGTCCCGACATTCCAAGCCTCCAAGTGCCATGGCAGCGGGATCAAGACGAGGATAAAGCCAAGAAAAGCAAAGATTGAATATACGTAGTTGGGATAACTCATGTTTATAAGTTTTGAGCAGGGATAGCGAAGTTGAGGGAGTGTGTCGCTCAAGCGCCCAGGGCAATTCTACAGGAAGGGCTGTAGAAAATGATGGTGGGACGGGGGGGATGAGGAAATGATTCAGGCAACCTCAAGACCTTAAAAACCATTTGCCATCTCTTGTGCATCATTGCGGATCTCCCCTTATGCAGGCCAGGTTTGGCAGCTCGGCAACATTGTGTATTGAACAGAAGGGAACATACATGGATGAGGGGACCTGAAGGTGGCTGAGCTCCAAATTTGGAAACCTAAAACGTTTCGCCCAATTAGGGAACAAGGCAAAAGCCGCATTCGTCCATCTGTTTATCCACTAAAATGGACAAGTCTGAACATCATCCCGGCTGACAAGGCCACGTGTAATCCATTTTGAAATATTCTTGCAGGGACGGATTGCAGGGATGGATCTGCAGACGGATACCCGGGTTCGCGGTTGAAAGGCGGTCCTCGGGTTCTGCGAGGTTTGCAATCTGAGCGAAAAGGAGGGTCGAAAAAAAGACCATCGATAAGATATGCGTATCGATGACCGTGCGATTGGCTCAAGGTTTCGTCCGACGACTGATCATTAAGTGATCCTTGTTCCCCGCATGTTGACTGTTCCCCGCTTGATGACTGAAGGCAAAGTCGGGAGTGAGTTTCAGTCAAGCCAGTATGTACATACCTGATTTCCTGAGACACATCAGAATGGAGGAATATGAATACAAGGATGAGTTGGAGATGTTGCCAGGAACAGAGATGTCTGGTTGTCTGACATCAGGCCAATATGAGGGCATCGCGCAATCAGAATTTGCAAGATATCAGTGTAATTGGCATGAACATCTTTCACGCAATGGCAGGGAGCAAGATGGGGAGAAGAAAAGAGTGATTTGACATTCATCCTGAGCATCGAGGATACTTGTATGTGGGGCATTTGCCGGCCGTCTTTTGTTGGCCACGTGGCGCTTATTGTCCAAGGCCAGGTGAGGCACTCAGACAATAGAAACTCTACACCTCATTGATTGATAGAATAATACCGTTGTAAAAATACACCATTTGCAGAGATAGGATACAGTACTCAGATGTTACAAATTCTGAGGAAGGAGCGGGGGGGGATGGGGGAAAAAAGAACGAGCATAAATGACATAATTCAACTGTCAGTTGAGGAGACTCTTTCGTCACGTCACGTTCCTTCTCACCACAGTGATCAGAGCGCTGTGGCGGAGAGAGCCGCGTGAGGGTCGGTAGGGTATAGTGGGTATCCAAACGTGTCCGATGATCCAGTGGATAAAGATCGTGGGCGAAGAGAGTCGGGTATGGCAGGTGCAGGCGGTTCGGGCCATGGTTCGTTCCAGATCGACGACGTGACCGACGATGCGTCGTCAGCAATCCCATCCAAATTCTTCCCTGAATTCCGCTTCCCTCGCCCATTGGATCGCGTGGGTACTTGAAGCGTTGAACATGATAGACGAGCTGAAGGAGGCAGGCCGCTACGGCGGGAATCACCGGCTGATGGGACTGCAGAAGAACCGACATCCGTTGTCGTAGAACTCATCACCGTATCGACTTCTCGGGAATTTATACTATGGCCTGAACTTGAACTAGATAGCTCGGGGGTGGGGGACGGACTTCGAAGCGATGGCGACTTCGGCTTGGAGAGTAATCCCCAACCTTTGGACTTTTTCGAATCGAGCATGTCGTCCCAGCCCGAATTGAGTTTGACGGTCGGGGGTTGCGGTGACGAGATCTTGAATGAATGTTTATTGATGGTGGGACTGCTGAAAATATAATGTCATTTAGTAAACACATGTTTCGTGTTGTTTTTTTTTTCGAGAATGACGTACTGCATGGGCAAGAGAATGGCACCGGAATCAGATCTGCAACGAGGTTTACGGCATGCCTTGAGGAATTCCTTAGCCTCGCCTCCAAAAACAATTGAAGGCAGGACATAAATGATGGATATCACGGGGACCATCCACCAGTAAACTTCGATATTTGTGATATCCCGTTGCGCCTGCACGATGTTGATGTCATAAAAGTGCAGATGAACTTGAGACCATGACATCCAAGGCTCCAGCTTGGCAAAGCAGATGGAATATATGATGAAAGCAAAAATAAGTATAGTGGTGGTGATCGAAATAGCCAATCCGAGGAAGAAATGAGAATCAGTGAGAGAGAGTGTGGGTTCTACGTGTGATGGTAACTTCGACGCGGAGTGACGCCGGCGGAAGTTATGAATGGCCACCCCTGGATGGAAAAAAAACATGAGGCCCGAAAGATCGGAGCCGAGTAGAAAACGCACCAGAATATGTCAAGGATACGATACAAAGAAACAGTGGCGGAAGCCAAATTATGATTAATGCTGGGATAGAAGGGTTCACCGAAGCGGAGCAGCCAAAGTTCTCCACGAGATCAAACCGATAATCTTGGACCAATGAATCTTGGTGATATTTTAGCCTTGAAAATATATGCATGGAATAGCAGAGAACTTACGAAGGGACATGTAAATGATGGGAAGAAAAATGCAGAACGATAAGTCCAGTAATATTTGAGTACGTTTATGGTGGCGATCATGAGAAACATTCCGAATCGACATAGCTTGCTCGAGAGAGCGGGACATGCATAAGCAGGCAGCGAGCACACCCACGACCATTCCGAGCAATAATTTCGTCACTGAAAATAAAATAAAATCACCATAATTTCAATTCATAGTCGTGATGAAAGCGTACCCAAGTCACACCAGACTGGGATATGAATGTTCACATTACCAGCCCAGAGGGTAGTGTTAACGCCGTGTATGACATTGCACACAAACAACCAAATGATGAATGCGAGATGAGAAACATTTTCGCGAACGCGTCTTGAAGGTACGAAGGAGAGAGGGAGAATAGCGCAGATAAAAGAAAGGATTGAGAGTTCAGCTTGCATTGGCTCTAAACGTTAACTGTGACTCTGGATCTAAGTAGGCATAGAAAGATATTGCGATGGGCGAATGAATATTTGACGATGATTGCGTATTAGAATAAAAATAAAACAAGGGCGATGCATTAGCATTAGCGCGCGATGACATCGGCTGGGAAGCAGCGTCCGAAGTCAACAATCGAGACTGAGTCCAAGGCATTTTAGAACAATGAACTCATGAAGAACAAGGCAGTGAGTTTGACCCGATGATGGCTGTTGAACGGAAAGACTATTCGTGAGAGGACAACGGGAAAGGCAAATGCAGGATCGTGACCAAAATGGAAATGAGTAAGTTATTTCCATTTATGGTAATCACAGTTCCATATAATTATACTCCAAGGTGATACCTATATTACGATACCATATAGACTGATACCAGTGATACACCACCCTGTGTCACTGTCAATCGCGAGGGCGCGGTTGTGAGGAATATCAATCACAGTATCGTAATGTAGGTAGTGAAACAAGTCTTTGACTGGCAACCCGGTATATTGTCATTGTATTTTTCCTCAAAGTGTAGTTACCGAACCATCACACTGATCAGGATCGCCACGACCGCATCTTTGTACCTTCCATATATGCCGTACATATCTAAATCCCCAACCTGGATAAAGGACTCCGAATGGCCTCGGAAAATCCTTTGCCGTTACGAGCTGCGGATAATGACCACGGTTGAGCATATGTAGCTCGGGCCCCGAAGGTCCAAGGACGAGTAGCATGTGTCTATATGAATTCTAATCCCCATATGCATGAAATGTCAGTTCGAAGACCATTTATAATCTAATGATCATCTGCTCCAGGTCTTCCCCACTTCACCAGCCTCGTTGCACCATTGTTCCAGTCATCCACCCGCCGTCGTCCCATAGTGCTGACCGTCGACCCAGCAGTACCCACGAATCCAGTACTGAGGCTCTGCGCCACTACATCCACCAAGGTAATGAACCACTCCCCATACTTTGTCAACGTGCCTTCTGCTTCGTGGTCGAAATACCTCCAACGTTGGTGCTTCACGGCTGCCCAGAATTCAGGATCCGTCTCGTCTGTTGAGGAGTTGCATTATAGCATGATCGCTGGTAATGAGATGCACAACACGCACCCGACGTGACGAGAACGTGATGATCCGGAATTCTAATCCCCAGCTTTTGCTGAAGTTCACTTTGCACCTCCTCGACGCGGGTTGCATATGCCGAAAGTGGTGCAAAACAATTTTCTTTTTGCGCGCATAACCCCACAAAGTCGCCATGGCGGATGTGTATACCGATAAACTGCGGGGGAAAAAATCAGCAGGGTGAACAAAGCTGCATGAAATCAACCAAGGCACTCGCTCGTGGGATAGATCCTGGCTCGCGGACTCGGAAGACTCGTTGCAGATATTGTTGTGTAATGTTCACCAAGGTCTCGTTGAACTTCATGTGCCGACCGACTTCTCTCCACGAGGGATTCCATGAATCAGTCCATTCATACGAATCGTCACGACCCGCCGTCACGAAATACAACAGATCGAAACACGTCAATTGCCAATCCGGACCGAGTGTCGTACCCTTCGAGGACGGAAAAGGACGTCCTAAATTCCTGGGGAGCGGAGATGAAGGATATATCAGAGCCGCTAGATGCCAGAACAGTAAGCCCCAGTCGTATTCCCCTCCTTCCTCTGGCTGTCGGCGTTCATGGGAAGGTACAGCGGTGTATGAGACGTCGAGGCCCAATGCATTAGTAACGTGCAGCGTATTATAACGGGGACTGCGCTCGTGAACATTTCCGGCTGCCCAAGCGCTCCAGCAGCCTATAGAATCTACTTGGGATTCGTCTGAAGGTTTTGTTTTGATCTCTGCCCACTCGAGAACGGGACGCCCGAGAGCAGATCGTAGGTATGGGAGATCGAAAACTTCACTGAATAGTAGATTGCCAGCCGATGTATCTACGGGCAAAATCTAACGAGGATGGGAAGAGGGGTGACGATCAGGACTCACCAACGTGATGATATGGTACGAATGGTGGGATTATTGGTATTCGGTCGGATAGCATCCCTAGATATATTAAATTGGCCTTCATTCTAGTCAGTACCGTCATGACATGAAGGTAACATTACACTGACATAGGTCATCACCATATTAGCTGTAACGACATCAATAAGTGAAATTATAACAACATGCTTGGCGTACTGACTGAATCCTGCATCTGTCCAGGTTGTTATATAACTCAGATCCTTCCGCAACCTATCTAGATTCCGATCAATTTATGAACTTGAAGCGATCACTCCTCAACTCCTCGTACCTCGAAAGTGAGATGTCGGTGCATCTCCGACTAGATATGCAGATGAGTTCCAAGGATCGAGTTCGTGCATACGCTGAGAGGCTCGTTTAGGCGCCACGGACGAAATCGGAGAAGGGAAGGAAACATTGATGAGCCAGTCATTTAAAGATGATATTGGTATTCGTCTAGTTGAGATTTCGGTGCAGAGATAGATTGTTGGCAGAATAAATATAACGAAGAGGACATATAGCTTGGTCTTTCGAGCCCGCAAAACCATTGGCAGAGGACAAAAGAGGAAGTTTTTTGAAATATCGTTAACGCCGCCTCACGGGTTAGCGCAGCAGACGGTCCCAAACATACGATTGTTATCCGTGGCTAGGCTGATGCGCCTCAGGATAGCGGTCAAGGACGCGTATGTGTGGTGATTAGTTGGATTAGATTAGATTAGCGATAATTTATATATTTATTGAGCCAATAAATCTATTTTCCACGTGTCTGAAATGATTTCATGCCGCTCGCCATCAGCATCTGACTAGGCAGCGTATTACAGTGCTCAGGAGTACCCAATATCATGTCGTTAACCTCCACTGAAGCAGCGGACACACTCTCCACGTCCGTTTTGGCCCCCTCCACCAGTGCAGAATCCATCACCAACACCACCCAACGTCATCTCCGTCGGCGTATGCATGCCCTTGATAGTTCGCGTCCTGGTCAGCCAAACGGGTCGAAGCCCTCTACCCCGAGTTACGATAAATCTAATCGAGAAGAGCTCACCGAAGATAATATAGAGGCCCACACCCGTGAACATCTTGAGAGTAGTTCTCCGGAGACCAGCCCTTTCGGCTTCGAATCTCACTCAATCCCCCCCAATGCAACAGCACATGTCAGGGGTGAAGCTAATGATGAAAATTATACCACCTCTCGCAAACGCGCTGCCTCGAGTTCGCCCGATTCCATGTCTCGCTCGGCACGTGCTTGGTATGAATTCGATCTCTCCGTCGTGGTCGCACTTGCCTCTCCTATCGGCAAGTGGTTCACAGGAGGAGACCACGTTAGGAATTTCCTCTTAATTCTCCTCCTTATATTCTATCTGCACCAGATAATCGAAAGTACCTACTATCACACATTCTTCCTGCGACTCTTCGCTAATCACGTCCTTCATAGTACCGTGGACCCTTTACCATAATTCACGCCCTCGGCGTCGTGTCGAGCCCCATAACGGCCCTGCACATCCACACCACTTAGCTGCTGCCTCTGAGCTTCGTTCCATCGAATTCATTTTCCTCGTTCTCACCATCGTCTCGCCTTTGCTGGGCGCCATGTTTTTACGTTTCGTCATCGCTGCCGTTTCAGGCACAGACGCCCTTTCATGGTTTAGCACCGGGCTTTTCGTACTCGCGACGGGCATGCGACCGTGGAGACATTTAATCGATAGATTCAATGAGCGGACGCACGACTTGCATAATGTCATTCATTACCCGCCCACCCCTGACAAGACGCAGTTCAAAATCGACGAGATGAGTGCCCGTATCGACGAACTTGAAAAAACCCTCGCGGGCCTACGGGCCAAGGTTGCGGACACGTTGGAGGACGTGTACGGGTACATGGACGATGCTGTCGATGCTGTGCAGAGCTCCAACAGGAAACATGAAAAGAAATACGACAAACAAGAAGCGAGGTTAAAAGAAGTGGAGGATGGTGTGGCGAGTTTGAGGAAGGGAAAAGACAAACGACTCTCGGTTAATACCAATCTCACCGCTCATCCTTCAATGGCACTTATATCGTTTTTCCCTTCCTGGCTTGGACTCGGACTCCTCTCATCATCTCGTACTCCGCATCGTCCACGCTACTCGTCACAGTCTACGCCGTCAAAACATGCGCTCCGATCCTACCCTTCGTCTTCTTCGGTGCGACTAGAAAGCATCCCCGAAGAAGACACAAAACCTGTCTCCAATTCCCGTCCCTTTAGATTGCACATACCTGGAGCACAACTCGTCTTGCGCTGGGGTGACCTCGCAACATTGCCATTGCGCCGAGTGATTCACTATCTGCTCACGTAATGTTCAAACCTAATCGCATATTTGTGGCCCTGCCGCAGTATTTTTCCCCGTCGACGAACGATGACACCTAATAATGATCGTTGGCTCTCGGTGTATCACTTTCTTCTTGATCCTTTGGCACTGTATTGATCATTTCTCGTGTTCTTCGTAATTTTGTGTATCATTCGTTGTTGTGTCACTTCCAGTGCTCTGGAGGAGTGTAATTATGCCACGGACTATTTCTCACTTCACTACATACCAATGGCGAAATTACGGATCCGATCACACTAGAACAGGCGACGTATTCAAGACATTTATCATTCAGAGGCGGCAATCACTGCTGCGCTTGGCGCTGTCAGGCCTTGTCAGGCCCTGCAGCCGGGCCGATCAATACCTGTAACATAGCTGTAACTGCTCGGTAACCTGGTATATCCAGACCAATTCTGCCGATGCAATGGGTGATACCGAAGTCGACACGTTTGATAGGAGAATTGTGGTGCTGGGTGCTCGATTAGTCGGTATGCGATGATCATCATACCATTTCATTTCTGACCATGCCATTGATGTGACTCGTACTCCACCCTTGTCAGGCAAATCTCAGCTTGTCTTTCAATTTGTCGGCGAGAATCCTTCCCATGAATATAACCCTGGAATCGAGCATTCATTTCGAAAATCCATTCATTACAAAGGGATCGATTACAACTGCGAGATCGTCGTTGCCCCAGGACTGGTTAGTACTATGACTCAGAATCTATCTTCCTCCTCCACCCTGACCTCTATCAGGATGATTTCTCCACCTTTGACCCTAGGTACGCCACTGGGACCCATGGATATGTTCTTGTATATTCTGTCACCTCGCGCCACTCCTTTGAAATGATCCAAAGCGTGCACGATGATATCGTGGATTCCAATGGTGTCACAGACATTCCCTGCGTCATTGTCAGCACCATGCGAGGAGTTTTCCCGAGGTATTGCGTTTTTATCCTTACTGAGAACCCGTCGACTAACTACACAATCTTGGTCCTGCATACCAGCAGGAAGGTAGAAGTCAATGAAGGGAAACGGCTCGCTCTATCCGTCAAAGCAGCTTGGTTAGAAATCAATACGACTCATGACGTCGACATCGGTGAGTTGTAATCCCCAGCCATCACTTCCTCTTTTTGATCAATTTCTAATAGCCAAGGTGTTCGAGTTATGTCTTGTTCAAATCGAGAACAACACCGTTTTCAAACCTAAACTATACACACATCCGAGATTTGACGACCCAAGCGAGCCTGCCAATCTGCTTCTGGAGACAGAGCCTGTTGTGGCCATACCGCCCTATGAAGCAATTAGCGAGGAAGTGCAGGAAGACTTAGAGGTTCCTGATCTCACAGGTCTGATCACGCGGTTGAAAGAATTCGCTTCGGCTCATGGAGGATTTGCGGATGTATGGGAGGCGACTTGGGGTGACGCAAAGGTGGCTGTCAAGGTGCTTCGACCACCGTCGGAAGATGAAGAGTCGAAAATGAGACTGAAAAGGGTGAGCTTTGATACTGTGCATTATTCGAATAACAAACCTTCCTGTCAGCGATTGCGTCGAGAGTTTGCTGTATGGCGCAGATTGGATCACAAAAACATTCTACCGCTGATAGGGGTGACCACCAACTTCGGACCACATTTCTCCATGGTCTGTCCTTGGATGGAAAACGGCATGTTGAACACGTATCTTGAACGCTCCAAGACGAGTCTTACCCTCACTGACAAATTTAAACTGGTGTGGCTTGTTTTCGTTTGATTCTTGTCCAAAAGTAAAGTCAGATCTTCTCAGCTCCACCAAATTGCAGAAGGGTTATCATATCGTGTGTCATTTGCAACAACTCAAGCTGAAATGATCTGTTATTCATCTGCCGCTTCTACTTAGTTCACTCGCGCGATGTGATCCACGGTGACCTCACGGGGGTGAGTCTCATCTAAAAAATACCCACACTATATTTATATGTTATAAATGGACCCCAGTCCAATATTTTGATCGACGAGAAGGGCACAGCATTACTTAGTGACTTTGGACTATCAACAGTCATTGCGGAATTCCAAGGAACCTCATATCTCACCTCCAACATCCGCGGAGCCGTGCGATACGCCGCGCCCGAAATCTACAAATTATCGGACACTGCAATGTATTCTACCGCGAACAGTGGTAGCTCTGACACTGCAATACCTTCAAGCGGGAACATGAGCAACAGCTCTGATGTATACTCGTTTGGGTGTGTCATGCTACAGGTTGGTATAGATCAAATTTCTGGTGTATGTACGCTAACACCCTCAAACTTTCTTTCTATATGTAGACACTTTCTTGCAGAATACCCTATCATTACCTGCGAAACGATGCCGCGGTGCTACTGGAAGTTCACAGTGGCAAACCCCATCAACGACCATCCGAGCCTTGGTTCACAAACGGCTATTGGGAGTTCATCGTCAGATGCTGGGATAGAACCCCTCAACAGCGGCCTACGACGCGTGAAGTGGTTGAGTATATTGATCAGCACCTTTATATGGATTCGTTTGCGTGAAGGATAAAACCCTTAGATTTGCTGACATGGGTCACAGATCTTCTTATTCCCTTCCATCAACGGACACGGCCGCTGATGTCGGACATGCCACGAGGCGTTTGGGGGTGTATTATTATGATGGTCAGCTCATTGGACTGTGTGGTCTTCGTAATTTTATCATCCATGTACCTTCCGGTGCTGATTGAATATTGAAGTTCCACGAATAACGAATTCGATCGAATGTGATGTGGTCGTTCTTGCACAGATGACTTCACGCTCTCCATCATAAAGTCCCATAGAACGAAAGTCGGAATCAGGGGCCATTTATTACCATTGGGTAAATTTCCAATCACAGATCTCGATCACGTCCACAAACACACATATGCGCCCACAAACGGTGAGGATGGCCGCGATGGTGCAAAATCTTGTGGACCAAAAACAACAAGTGCTTATCTATGTAGGAGGTTGCTTTGTCCCAACTATAGAGCACAGAACGGTGAGTCTTACCACTTCCTAGAAATCATTACTCACAATAAGACCGATGTCATAAATACCACAGGGCTGATATCATTGAGGTGCTGAATTCGCAGCCTCTCCCAGACGCTTGGACAGCTGGACGCGG
>Ga0209006_10005147_pt1 | contig 11870 bp, 11 predicted proteins | sample JacPin_JW_Ref_O2_FD_188567 | JGI IMG/M metagenome (GOLD analysis project Ga0209006, IMG submission 188567) | Forest soil microbial communities from Algoma, Ontario, Canada - Jack Pine, Ontario site 1_JW_Ref_O2 (SPAdes) (version 2) | ecosystem: Environmental > Terrestrial > Soil > Boreal... | reverse complement strand
ATACGGACCGCACGATCGATCTCCTCGTCGCCACTGTCGAGATTCCCACCACCTGGTTCCAGGCGTTCAATCCGCTCATGATCATCCTGTTCACGCCGCTCGTCGTCGGCCTGTGGTCGTGGCAGGCGCGGCGCCGCGCGGAGCCCACGACCATCGCCAAGATGGCGCTCGGCTGCTTCGGCGTCGCGCTCGCCTATCTCGTCATGGCGGCGGCCGCCTGGCATGCGGGCGGCGCCAAGGCGAGCTGGCTGTGGCTGCTCGGCTATTTCGTCGTGCTCACGGTCGGCGAGCTCTACCTGTCGCCGATCGGCCTCTCGCTGGTGTCGAAGGTCGCGCCGCTGCGCATCCTCTCGATGATGATGGGTGTGTGGCTGGCGACGAGCTTTGTCGGCGGCTTCCTCGCCGGCTGGCTCGGCAGCCTGTGGAGCCGCATGGACAAGGCGCCGTTCTTCCTGATGATCGCCGCGATCGTTGCCGCCGCCGGCGTCGTCATCGGGCTCATGCATCGGCCGCTGCGCGCCATCCTCACGGAGCAACCGCAAGGCGCTGGCCGCCCCGATCGCCCTGCCCTATGATTTGCCCAGCTCTTGAGAACATCGCCATATCTTGAGAACATTGGGAGGACTTGATGCGCAATCCGAGTTGGGGCCTGCTCGCGGGCGCGGCGCTCGCGCTCATCGTCGCGACGAGCCCGGCGCGCGCGCAGATGGCGCTCAGCGGGCTCGTCAGCTCGGCCGCGGAAGGCCCGATGGAGGGCGTGCTGGTCACGGCGCGCCAGGACGGCGCGACCATGGCGATCACGGTCGTGAGCAATGCGCAGGGCCGCTACAGCTTCCCGGCGGCAAAGCTCGCGCCGGGCCACTATACGCTGGCGATCCGCGCGATCGGCTATGACCTCGACGGCAAGGCGAGCGCCGACGTCGCGGCGAGCGGCGGCGCAAATGCTGATCTCAAGCTCACGAAGACGCGCAACATCGCGGCGCAGCTCACCAACGCCGAGTGGATCGACAGCGTGCCGGGAACGCCGGTGCAGAAGGATGCGCTGTTCAATTGCGTCGGCTGCCACACGGTCGAGCGCATCGTGCGATCGACGCATGATGCCGACGAGTTCGTGGCGACCATGAAGCGCATGTCGAGCTATGCGAACCAGAGCCTGCCGGTGCGCCCGCAGAAGCGCAAGGCGGAGCGCCTGCTGGAGGAGCGCGGCGACCAGCGCGACGAGCTGTTCGACAAGCGCGCCGAGTGGCTCGCCTCGATCAACCTGAGCCAGGGCGACACCTGGGAATATCCCTTCAAGACGCTGCCGCGCCCGCAAGGCCGCGCCACCCAGGTGATCATCACCGAATACGACCTGCCGCGGCCGCTGATCGAGCCGCATGACGTGATCGTCGATAAGGACGGCTATGCCTGGTACACCAATTTCGGCGAGCAGAACGTCGGCCGGCTCGATCCCAAGACCGGCAAGGTCACCGAATACGCGCTGCCCGAATTGAAGGCCGGCTGGCCGCAAGGCAGCCTCGGCCTGCACCCCGATTCGCAAGGCAACCTGTGGATCGGCATGATGTACCAGGGCGCGATCGGCCGGCTCGATCCGAAGACCGGCGAGGTGAAGACCTATTCGCTGCCGCCCGAGGTGAACAAGGCAATGGCGCAGGTCAACATGGTGCGGCCGGAATCCGACACGGTCGACCACAAGGTCTGGGCGCAGAACAACGGCTTTGCCGGCATCCATCGGCTCGATCTCGCAACCGGCACCATCGAGACGATCCTGCCGTTCCGGGACGCGAAGGCCGGCGAGAACCACAACATCTACGACATCGTCGCCGACTCGCAGAACAACGTCTACTTCACCGACTTCGCCCAGCAGCAGATCGGCCGGGTCGACGCCAAGACGCTCAAGGTGACGTTCTACCAGCTGCCGACGATGAAATCGGCGCCGCGCCGCGGCATGATGGACGCGCAGGACCGCATGTGGTTCGCCGAATATCGCGGCGACAAGATCGTGATGTTCGACACCAAGGCGGAGAAGCTCACCGAGTGGCAGATGCCGCTGCGCTGGGCCGCCCCCTATGATGTGACGATCGACAAGAACGGCGAGGTGTGGACCGGCTCGATGATGGACGACCGGGTGACGCGGCTCGATCCGAGGTCCGGCACCTTCGTCGACTACCTGATGCCGCGCGAGACCAACATGCGCCGCGTCTTCGTCGACAATTCGACCACGCCGGTCACCTTCTGGGTCGGCAGCAACCACGGCGCCTCGATCCTCAAGGTCGAGCCGCTGAACTGACGAGGTGGATGTAGCCCGCATGAAGCAAAGCGCAATGCGGGGAGAGCCTATCCACGGATAGACCGTCCCCGGATTGCGGCGCTGCCGCGCCTCCATCCATCCGGGCTACCGAGGACCACCATGACGATCGCGATTGCGCCCGGCGATCCAACTGATCCGCAGGTGGCGCGGATGATCGGCGACAGCGATCGCTACTATGCGGACCTCTATCCGGCGGAAAGCAACCATCTGCTCGATCCGGCGTCGCTGCGCGCGCCCAACGTCTTGTTCCTGGTGGCGCGCGACGGCGAGACGATTTGCGGGTTCGGCGCCGTGGTCGCGACCCCACCCTACGGCGAGATCAAGCGCATGTACGTCGACCGCGCGGCGCGCCGGCGCGGCATCGGCCGCGATCTCCTGGTCGCGCTCGAGCAGCGCGCCCGGCAGCTGAGGCTCACCTGCCTGCGTCTGGAGACCGGCGTGCGGCAGCGGGAAGCGATCGCGCTGTACGCCGCGAACGGCTTCGCCGAGATCGGGCCGTTCGGCGATTACGCGCCCGATCCGCTCAGCACCTTCATGGAGAAATCGCTTTCCTGAACGCGGAGTGGCGTAGCCCGGATGGAGGCGCGCAGCGCCATAATCCGGGAAAGGCCGTCCCCGGATTGCGGCGCTGCGCGCCTCCATCCGGGCTACGCTGCCGCTTCAATTCGAACGCAACCGCTGAACATTGTCCCGCGCATGATGATCGCGCGGCGCGACCGCGACCGCGCGTTCGTAGTCATCGAGCGCGAGCGCGACCTGCCCGGCTTTCTCGCGCGCATAGCCGCGCCACAAGAGGGCATTGAGCGAGGCCGGATCGATCTCGATCGCGCTGCCGAAATCGGCGATTGCGCCCGCGTAGTCGGCCTGCATGAGGAACGAATATCCGCGGCCGAGAAACGCAAAATAGCGGTCGCTCGGGGCCGGCAGCTTGATCGCGAGCGCCCGGTCATAGTCGGCGCGCGCATCCGCCGGCTGGTCGAGATGGATGCGCGCTTCAGCGCGCGCGAGATAGAGGGTCGGGTCGCGCGGCGCGAGCCTGATCGCCTCGCTGTAGAATGTGACGGCCGCCGCATAGTCGCCAAGCGCCGACTGCACGCGCCCGGCGGCAAAGCGCACGCGCGCATTGTCAGGCTCGAGCTGGATGCCGGCGAGAAAGTCGGCGAGCGCATCGGCGTAGCGGCCGCGGCGCATGTAGAAATAGCCGCGCGCCGCGTAGGTGTCGCCGATCGGCGGCGTCATTTGCAGCGCCTTGGTGAGTTCCGCTTCCGCCTGCGCGAATTCCTGCACGTCCTCGTAGATCGCGGCGCGGCGCAGCAACGTCCGGCGCACGTCGTCGACGCCGGCACCCGGATTCAAGACGAGATCGCGCCCCTCGTCGACGAGCGCGCGGCCGAACCGGCGCTGCAGGTCGTTGTTCTGTGCCTGGGTGGCGACCTGGGAGGGAAATTCCGACTGGCTGGATTGGGACCACGCCGGCGACGCCAGCGCCAGCGCGCCGACAAGCATCATCGCCGCGCAAAAAATCGATCCGCGTGAACCCATCGTGCTGCCTGCGTAAGGACTGCGTAAGCCCGACGTTAACGGCCAGACCTGATCATTCCGCTGCCAACGCATGCGTAATTAGCCGGCAGGAATTCACCAAATGGCAACCACAAAGCCCGTCACGCCATCGGCAGGCCTGCATAGTTTTCGGCGAGCGCCGTCGCGGCCGCGGTCGAGCTCGACACGTAGCCGAGCTCGGCGAGCTGGCGGCGGCGGTCGAACGGAACTTCGTCGGGAAAGCGATGGAAGATCTGTGTCATCCACCAGGAGAAGCGCTGCGCCTTCCACACCCGCGCGAGGCAGGTCTGCGAATATGCATCGAGCAAGTCGCTGCGGTTCGAACGGTAGAATGCGGTGAGGGCGCGCGAAAGCACCACGACGTCGGCGACCGCGAGGTTCATTCCTTTCGCGCCGGTCGGCGGTACGATATGGGCGGAATCGCCGGCGAGAAAGAGACGGCCGACCTGCATCGGCTCGACCACAAAGCTGCGCATGGGCGTGATCCCCTTCTGCAGCACCTTGCCCTCGGCGAGAGGCCGCACACCGTTGAGCCTCGTGTGCAGCTCGTCCCAGATGCGCGCATCCGGCCAGTTGTCGATGTCCTCGTCGGGCGCGCATTGCAGGTAGAGCCGCGCCAGCGTCGGCGAGCGCATGGTGAACAGCGCAAAGCCGCGGTCGTGATAGCTGTAGATCAGCTCGTCCTCGGGCGGCGGCGATTCGGCCAGGATGCCGATCCAGCCGAACGGATAATCGCGTTCGAAGGTCGCCAGCAGCCCGGGCGGAAATCCCGGGCGGCAGATGCCGTGGAAGCCGTCGCAGCCGCCGACGAAATCGCAGTCGATCTCGCGCGCCGCGCCGTCGTGGCGGAAGCGGATTTTTGGTGCGCCGTCCGCGAAGTCGTGAATGCTCACGTCCTCGACCTCGAACAGAATCTGCTCGCCGTCGGAAAGGAGCCGCGCGACGATGTCCTTGACCACCTCCTGCTGGCCGTAGATCGTCACGCCCTTGCCGATCAGGTCGCGAAAATCGAGGTGATGCAGCGCACCTTCGAAGTTGAGAAAAATCCCGCGGTGGAACATGCCCTCCCGTTGCATGCGCGTGCCGACATCGAGCTCGATCAGAAGATCGGTCACCCACTGTTCCAGCAGGCCCGCCCGAATGCGATGCTCGATGTAGTCGCGGCTGCGACTCTCGATGATGATCGAATCGATGCCGGCGCGGCGCAGCAGCAGCGCGAGCACGAGCCCGGCCGGGCCGGCACCGATGATCCCCACCTGGGTACGCATCCCGTCTCCTCCGCGGCGTCGCTCTTTTGGCGCCACAACCTATCGAGGCGCAGGTGCTGCGGAAGGGATGGAAGCCGGAAAAACTTGGATGAATCGGCGCAAGGGCGGCCACCGAATCGCGTGGTGATGGCGGCACCGGGCAGCCGATTGCGAAGCGCGCGTGACCGGCGCCGTGACGGTCGATTAACCGCAAGGCCGCCGCAAGGCCCCGCCAGCATTGACTTTTTGCGGCGCAGCACTATGTTCGTCGCGAACGGCACGATCAATTCGGCCGCCTCTCCCCCCGCGCACAACCGACGTCGTTCATTCCGGGCGCGGCCTGGACTCCCGGGCGGTCACCATTCGAGGTTACATGTCTTTCGCCCATCTCGGCTTGTCCGAAAAAGTTCTCGCCGCGGTCGCGGCGTCCGGCTACTCGATCCCCACTCCGATCCAAGACCAGGCCATCCCGCACGTGCTCGCGCGGCGCGACGTGCTCGGCATCGCGCAGACCGGCACCGGCAAGACCGCCGCCTTCGTCCTGCCGATGCTCACCATGCTCGAACAAGGCCGCGCCCGCGCCCGCATGCCGCGCACCCTGATCCTCGAGCCGACGCGGGAGCTCGCGGCGCAGGTCGAGGAAAGCTTCAACAAGTACGGCGCCAAGCAGAAGCTCAACGTCGCCCTGATCATCGGCGGCGTCTCGTTCGACAACCAGGACAGCAAGCTCACGCGCGGCGTCGACGTGCTGATCGCCACGCCCGGCCGCCTGCTCGATCATTCCGAGCGCGGCCGCCTGCTGCTCACCGGGGTCGAGCTTCTCGTCATCGACGAGGCCGACCGGATGCTCGACATGGGCTTCATCCCGGACATCGAGCGCATCTGCAAGCTCGTCCCGTTCACCCGCCAGACGCTGTTCTTCACCGCCACCATGCCGCCCGAGATCCGGCGCATCACCGAGCAGTTCCTGCACAATCCGGTCCGCGTCGAGGTCTCCCGTCCCGCCACCACGGTCGCCAACACCGCCCAGAGCCTGGTCAAGACCGGACGCGAGCCGGAGGACAAGCGCGATACGCTGCGCCGGCTGATCCGCTCGGCCGACGGGTTCAAGAACGCGATCATCTTCTGCAACCGCAAGCGCGAGGTCGCGCTGCTGCACCGCTCGCTCGTCAAGCACGGGTTCTCGGCGGCCGCGCTGCACGGCGACTTGGATCAGGCGGCGCGCACGGCGGCGCTCGACCAGTTCCGCCACGGCGAGGTTACCCTGCTGGTCGCCTCCGACGTCGCGGCGCGCGGGCTCGACATTCCCGACGTGAGCCACGTGTTCAATTTCGACGTCCCGCACCACCCCGACGACTACGTGCACCGCATCGGCCGCACCGGCCGCGCCGGGCGCAGCGGCTCGGCGGTGACGATCGTCGCGCCGATCGACCAGAAATCGGTGGCCGCGATCGAGAAGCTGATCGGCCAGACGATCCCGTGGGCGGGCGACCCGCCGCCGGCGCCCGATCACGAGGACGTGCGTGAGACGCGCCATGAAGGCCGCCACGGGGGCCGCGGCGGCAAGCCGCGCCCCGAGCGGCATGGAGAACGACCGCAGGGCGAGCGGCAGCATGCCGAGCGGGCGCCGCGCGAGCGCCACGCTCCGCGCGACCGCCAGCCCGCCGCTCCGGTCGCTTCGCTCGAAGCCGCCCGCGCGCGCCCCCGACCGCCCGCGCACCGCGAGCCGGCCGAGGACACCGCCGAACAATCCCATCTGCCGGCCTTCCTGTTTCGGCCGACACGTCTCAAGGCCTAGCGCATATCCCGGCGACAGCCTGATCCGGACTTGATCCGGTTGTGGATACCCGGCTCGCCGGCAAGGGTATGCGCCACGCTAAGGAAGCCGATCGCACCCATTTTCCGGTTGTATTTTTATAATACAGCAATTTTTAGTGAAATGTAAAACCTAACATGTTGGCGATAAAGGGCCTTTTCGGCCTGCCCCTGCCGCCCAACATTTACCTCAAATTCACTCGCGCTGGGTAAGTTCGCGCCGAACGGGCCGGCTTGGCGGTCGGTCGTGGGATGGGTGCGTGGGGCCCTCGGCCCGCGAGTGGAGACTGGGCGATGACCGTTCCGTCCGACGAATACGAACGGACCTTGGCGTTCGCGGAAATCGCGCTCGGGCAGATCAAGGCGCTGCATCAACCCGCCGTCCCCCGCACCTACGAAGTCTGGTATAACTACGCGACCGGCTACAATCCGTCCCTCAATCAGAAGGTCAACGAGACGCTGTCGAGCAGCGGCACGCTGAGCGACGCCGATATCGATTTGATCTACACGACCTTCATCTCGCCGACGCGCTTCGTCGACGAGGTCGGCAACGTCAACTCCAAGCTCAGCGGCGAGATCGAGCAGGTGATGGCGCTGGTCGACTCCGCACTCCGCTCCGCCACCAAGCACGACGCGAGCCTCACCGACGTCACCGCCAAGCTCGGGCGCGCCACCGATCGCGACGCCATCCGCGGCATCATCGAGAGCCTGGTGCAGACCGCCTCCGACATGAAGCGCGACAACCGCGCGCTCGATGCGCGGCTCAAGTCGTCGAAGCACGAGATCACCCAGCTTCAGCAGAACCTCGAAACGGCGCGCAACGAGAGCCTGACCGATCCCCTGACCACGCTCGCGAACCGCAAGTATTTCGACGAGTCGCTCGCCCGCCACCTGCTGGAAGCGATGGCGTCGGCCGAGCCGGTGTCGCTGATGCTGACGGATGTCGACCATTTCAAGAACTTCAACGATACGTTCGGCCATCTGACCGGCGACCAGGTGCTTCGCCTCGTTGCGCTCTCGGTCAAGCAGAACGTCAAGGGCCAGGACATCGCGGCGCGCTACGGCGGCGAGGAGTTCGCCGTCATCCTGCCGCGCACGGCACTGCGCGAGGCGATCACGGTCGCCGACCAGATCAGGCGCACCGTCATGGGCAAGGAACTGATGAAGCGCTCGACCGGCGAGCATCTCGGTCGCGTCACCATCTCGATCGGCGTCGCCACCTACCGGCGCGGCGACACCATCCAGTCGCTGATCGAGCGCGCCGATAGCTGCCTTTACGCGGCCAAGCGCAACGGCCGCAACCGCGTGATGGGCGAGACCGATCCGGAGGTGTCCCCGGCCGCCGAGACGCAGGTCGCTTGACCGCAACGGCGAGACCGTGATGCGCGCCGTGATCGGCTCCCTTGGCCTGAAAGTCACCGTTGAGGGCGTCGAGACTGCCCAGCAGATCGCGTTGCCGCGCGAGCTCGGATGCGATCAGATTCAGGGCTTCTGGTTCGGTCGCCCGATGCCGGCGGCGGAGGCCGCGGGCTTCATCCTCGCGACCGAGCCTGCCGGGCCCGCCGCGCAGGTCGCCTGACGGGCCGAGGGCGACGCACTGATTGCCGTTCCTGATGTTCTTTCGCGACCGGCTTTTTTGCGCGGCGCGCGATCGCCAATGCGATGCGCGCCCAGCTCGCGAGCTCGTCGGGATCGTCGTACAGGCGATCGGGCAGCCGCCAATAGGACATGATCGAACGCTTGCCGCCCCTGGTCGCGTAGGTGAACGGGTCCATGCCCTCGCGTTGAAAGGCCATCGCGGTTTCGTCGTCGGCCTTGAGATAGATGACGCCGCGCGAGACGAGCGCGAACATCGTCGCGTCGGCATAAATGCCGAACCCGCCGAAGAGGCGGCGCACGCTCACGCGGCCGAAAGCGGCGAACAGGTCGATGATCGCGTTGGAATCCATTGGAGGAATATCGCCGCCCGCGGCGCGCGGTCACTCGGCGTCGACCGCGTCCTGCGACGCAGGCGTGAGCGCGACCGACTCGCCGCAGCCGCAGGCCGAGGTCTGGTTCGGGTTGTTGAACACGAAGCCGGACGTGAGCTTGTCGACCCGGAAGTCCATCTCGGTGCCGAGCAGGAAGAGGACCGCTTTCGGATCGATCAGCAGCTTGACGCCCTTGTCCTCGATCACCTCGTCGTACGGCTGCGCGCTGTCGGCATATTCCATCGTGTAGGACATGCCGGCGCAGCCGCCGTTCTTGACGCCGACGCGCACGCCGGCGATCGGCCGCTCGGCCTTGCCCAGGATGTCCTTGATACGGTACGCCGCCGCATCGGTAAGCCGCATGACCTGAGGTCGCGGCCGGGGGCTCGCCATGTCGATTCTCCTTGCACCGGGTTCAAGGCCCGGCGAAACGGGATATCCCCCAAGATAACAATGATTTCGCCCCTGTGAAGGGCGATTCGGTGATCGCCCGACCGAAAGCCGCGGCCGGGTCCAAAATCAGGTCCAAATCAGGTCCAAGAAAACGGCTTCGAGAGCTCGACGACGCGCTCCGCGCCCGGATACCAGCCCTGCGCCGCGTGCGTGTCGTCGTGCATATAGCAGCGTAGCCGCACCAGCCGCGACCCTTCGGTGAACGCGAAATGCCGGCTCATCGGCGGGCACGTCACGTAGCCGTGGAATTTGGAGAGCTGCGCGCAGTTGACGAACGTGACGCCCCATTTCTGCTCGACATGCGAGCGACCATTGAGCACGTCATCAGGATGCGTGTGGGTGTGGCCGCCCAGCCAGACATCGACCGCCCCCGGATGCTCCGCCAGATAGTTCTCGAACGCCTGCGCCTTCGGCTTGTCGTCGACGAAGTAGAGATACGAGGCGCCCTCCGGCGCGCCGTCGGCGCCGTGGTATCTGCCGGCCCGGTAGGTGCCGTCCTTGTTCCTGGTGACGCCCTCGTAGTCGCCGGACCCGACCGTCGTCTCGCGCAGCATGTGATGATGACAGCTGAAGACGACGTCGTTGCGCGACGCTTCGACCTGGGTCTTCCACCACGCGAATGTTTCGCCCGTGACGGCGCCCGCCGGGGAAGCGCCGCCTTCCGCCTTGCGCCCGACCGGATAGGGAAGATCGTTGCGGTCGCTCATCATCACGAAACGGATGTTGCCGACCTTGAACGTGTAGCGCTCCCAGGTTCCCTCGATCGGATAGGGTCGCCAGGCGCGATCGACCCCCGACGTCTCGGGATGCTCGCCGATGGGATCGGCCCATTTGCGGAACCACCAATTCGCCTCCCGGCCCACGCCGGCGTGATGGCCGAAGGGCGAAGCATCGTGATTGCCGGCGATGTTGTAGACCTGCTCGCGCCGATGCTGCTTGAGCACCGAATATTGACGGATGACCTCGCGTCCCTGCTCGTCCTCCGGGGCGTCCCAGAAGCCCGCGTAGTCGCCGAGATTGAGCGCGATGTCCCATGGGATCGGTGGACCGCCGAACGCGCCGCCGTTTTCCGACTGGCGCAGCGCCTCCGCGAGCGATTCCGGATAGACCGGGGGCGGCTTGAATCCGACCAACCCATGCTGGATCCCCGCGCTCGCTGCCTTGTCGGTTCCGACATGGCTGTCGCTGATCACCCACAGGTTGAATTCGGCCGATTGATGCGGGGCGCTTGCCGTGGGCTGCGCGGCGGCGTTGAGCACCGGCGCCGCCAGCGTAAAGGCGCCCGCCTTGAGCAGGGTGCGTCGCGAGGTCGAGCCTTGCATTGTCTTGCCTCCGCTGGATCGCCAATCTGCGCTCGTCGCAGCCAATCCGGCGTCCTCGGGTCCGCACGAGGACGCAGTCGACGCATGGGCATCGGTGCGAGTCGGAAGCTCGGTCTATCAGTCGGTTTATCGCAATACGATGAAAGCGACCCGTCGGATTGTTGGATCGTATCGACAGCAGGAACGGGGTGCCGCCTGAACGCGCTCAGTAGCACTTGGGTAGATCGCACAGCCCAGACGTCGCAATCGACCAGATGCCGGTCCGACGATCGCCGGCCTCACCACATGTTCAGCACGACCCGCGCCTCGTCCGACATGCGGCTCGGCTCCCACGGCGGATCCCAGACGACGTTGACGTTGACCGGGCCGACGCCCGGCACGCTCGAGACCGCGTTCTCGACCATGATGGGCAGTTCCTGCGCCGACGGACAGTTCGGCGTCGTCAAGGTCATGTCCACCGTGACGGCGCGGTCGTCCGCGATGTCGATCTTGTAGATGAGGCCGAGCTCGTAGATATCGGCGGGAATTTCCGGGTCGTAGACGGTCTTGAGCGACGCGACGATCTCGTCGGTCAGCCGCGAGATCTCCTCCTGCGGCAGCGCCGGCGTGAGGCTCGCGGGCGCCGTCTCGGGCGCAGCTTCCGCCTGCTTGATGTCGACCTTGGTCGCGTCTTCGCTCATGACAACATTTCCTGCGCCTTGCGCAGCGCCAGCACCAATGTATCGACTTCCGCTTGCGTGTTGTAGAGCGCAAACGAGGCGCGGCACGTGGCCGTGACGCCGAAGCGGGCAAGCAGCGGCATCACGCAATGGGTGCCGGCGCGCACCGCGACGCCGGCGCGGTCGATGATGGTCGCGACATCGTGCGGATGCGCGCCCTTCATCTCGAAGGAAACGATCGCGCCCTTGTCGCGCGCCTGGCCGATGATGCGCAGCGAGTTGATCTCGCGCAGCCGCTCATGCGCATAGGTGACGAGCCCGCGCTCGTGCGCCTTGATGCGCGGCTTGCCGACCGACTGGATGTAGTCGATGGCGGCGCCGAAGCCGATCGCCTGCACGATCGGCGGCGTTCCGGCCTCGAACCGGTGCGGCGGCTCGCCATAGGTGATGCGGTCCTCGAACACCTCGCGGATCATCTCGCCGCCGCCGTACAGCTTGTGGCCCGTGATGGCGTAGAAATCGCAATCGAGATC
>Ga0209006_10005146_pt1 | contig 11871 bp, 11 predicted proteins | sample JacPin_JW_Ref_O2_FD_188567 | JGI IMG/M metagenome (GOLD analysis project Ga0209006, IMG submission 188567) | Forest soil microbial communities from Algoma, Ontario, Canada - Jack Pine, Ontario site 1_JW_Ref_O2 (SPAdes) (version 2) | ecosystem: Environmental > Terrestrial > Soil > Boreal... | reverse complement strand
AATTTGTCGAAGAGATGGAGCGCACCGACTGGCCTGAGCGTAGACCTGAGATTCTTTAACGAATTTGAATGCAATTTGGCTCTTCCCAGCACCACCGAGACCGTGCAGGACGAAGACGTGACGCTCTCCCACATCAGTAGAGAAGTATGTACGCATTTGGGAGAGAACATCTTCTCTGCCAATGAAGACCCATGTCGGAGGAGGGCAGTTTTTCAGATGTGCGGGAGTGGGAGCCATCCTTTTGGGTAATGAGCTATGACCGGAACCTCCGGATGAGCCAAAGTGAAAATCCATGAAATCCTTGTAAGAGCGTACGAGGCTGTCTTGTTTGCCCATCAGTAACTAGTAAAGTGTGATACAGTGTCTGTTTCTCGATAGAAGTACTTGCCAAGGCGGTGAGGCAGTGCACGCGAAGCGCCCAGACAAGCATGATCAGGATAAGCGCCCAGGAGATGCCGAACCCTAATTTTACCCAGCTCACTGGTACATATACACTAAACAAGTTGTGTTTGATGTTTGATACATACTGTAAGATATAAAAGCAAAGTAATGGCTACAGCAATATGTTCGTAAAAGATTCGCATTCAAAACAACAAAAAAAAAAACCAAAAAAAAAGGAATGCAAAAAAAAACTTCATGAAAACTGACAACTTCCACAGGAAGCAGTTGCACCCGTCAACCCCGTCCCACGAAAATCACACGTCGTCAACAACGTGCTCATACATACTCCACCAGGAACCGTACCCGTAATCGCCGTATTATTAGTTATCGTAAGCTCCTGCAACTTCCCAGGGAATGCACTCGGGAACGGTGGCTGGAGGTCGTTAGAGTCAAGATGGAGTTCGGTCAACGAAGCAACTGAAGAAATGGTGGGAGGGATGGGTCCAGTGATATTTGTCGCTGAAAGGTCGCTTGAAGAGGGGATAAGTATTTGAGTTGAAGGAAAAGGGATCGTGACTCTTACATTAATCGGAGGGATGATTGGAGCGAAGCACTGGAGGTGAGGTTGGTGAGAGGGTTAGAGAGGGACTGGTCATTTACGACGCTAGGCATGGATGATGAGGAAAGGCAGAACAGTACGATGGGGTTATTGGGACAACTTACAGGTTCTGTAAAGACGTCTGTACGAGACTCGATGGGAGATCGGCACCCATCTGGGTGTTATGCACTAGCGTGAGGGTGGTGATCCCCGTAAGGAAGGAGAAGATATCGTCTGAGAATGACGTCATGGCGGTAGACTCGAGGTGAAGAGTGGTTAGAGACGTGAGGTTCGTGAAAAATGTTGGGAGAGATCCAGCTGAGAAATGAACCAATGTTAGGGGGAGGGAAAGGGGGGGCTCTGATGGTCAAAGTACCTGGAACGGCATTATTTCCTATAACCTGTAAAGTTTGCAATCCTTGTAGGCTTCCAAGGTCGTTCGGGAGTGATGTCGGAACGCCAGGAAAGGTCAGTTGACTGTACACAATGTAAATGGAATTCAAGACCAAATAAAAAACGGAGGAATGCTCACAGTGAAGAAACACGTCCTATACCATCACATGTCACTCCAGACCACGCACAGAACCGCAGATTTGTTAACCAACCGCCATTGCTCAGGGCACTCTGTCCGCCCTCGACAGCGTCCTGAAACACAGCATTCAACCCACAGAATTGGATGGCATTCACGACTTGTTGACCGTCTTGGGCGGTAGAATATGTAAAGTTCTGAGGGATTGCCTGTAGAACAGGTAGACAAGTAGAGCAGGGATAAGAGGACGGGCTGGTAGGGGCGTTGAGTATGTATTGTGATATGCATTGCTGGGCATTAGCCGATAATGTGGTACTGCTTGTGGGCGAAGAGTTTGGTATAAAGGAGTGTGATCGGCGTATTGCAACGACGCTGGCATTGAGAAAAAAGGAATCTGCTAGGAGGTAGAGGATGATGATGACCAAGATGACGATCCAGCGAATTTCGCGCTTGTGTTGTTTCTTCTTGTGGTCTTGAAATTCGTGACATGTGCAGCGACGCTTGTCGATGTGTAGAGGGAGTATTGGGGCCAACTTTGGTTCACGTTCCACGGCACGAACGTCGAAAAAGTACCTCGTAAGACGGTTTTTCGCTTTTGAATGATTGGAAGAGATAAGAGAGTGGGAGCTTTCGCTGTTGTATGATCGTGAATGAGTTGGAGAGGGTTGTGTCAAGAGGTTAAACGAGAAAGAAGGCGGTGACTCTGGAGAGAATTTGGAAGTGGCGATGGGTTGATGTGGATTAGGTACGATTATGTGGTTTCCTTTGAATTTTGAGGAGATGCGGGATTGAGAGGACATTAGGCGTAAAGGTAAAGGAATGGGAGGTGAAGGTGAAGGTGAAGGTGAAGGGGCGGTTGAACATTATTGTGTTTATTAGACAATGAGCGATTTATTGTTTAGTCACATCGTTCTTGTACTCTAACCGACACCACCACGTAAAGCGAAGTATCTCCCCTTCAAAACTGACCGTGATACTCATGCTGGATCTGTGATAACAACCAACTTAACCGGCGATTAGCGTGGCTTCCCTCTGCCTTTCTTTCCACTACAGATTCATCTGAAGGAGTGGGTGTCCGCAGGATCTGGGCGGCCTTTATCCAATTAATCGGCTCACCAGACTCTTCTTGCTCCTCTCTTGCAAATGGATCATGAGAAGGGGATGCGACGGCAGAACCTGAACGGATCGAGGTAGTTGGTAGTGGAAATTGGGTACGTGGGAAGTGAACCTGAGGGAGGGTAGATATTGGAGGGTGAATAGGAAGTGATATCTCCGGGAATTTAGAGGTCATGGGACCGCCCTCTTCGTCTCGAGCTACCCGTCGTGCACCCGCCCTTGCCCACGAGCTGAGAGCAACTCCAAGGATGATAGCTAGACCAGCTAGCGCAATCGCACCTCCCAGTAAGATAGTCATAGGTGTGCTCCCTGGAAATATTAAATCTGGACTGATAAAATATTATGTAAACAGCCTTTCTCTGCAAAGATACCCACTTACGTGACCTGATATATAAATGAAATATTAAAAAATAAATAAATCGAGCAAAAAAACGACATACATCTCGAACGAAAACCATGGTATAAATGCCCGACTTGCGAGACAGACGAATGCGAGAATTGAGAGGGAGACACTCGAAATATTCATCTTTTTAAATAATATTTATAATATGTAATTACCCATTTCGTATAAAATATAAATTCACATTCTAATTTCACAAGTCTGCCTTCCTCAAATACCATGTCCCATCATACCATTCGTCCAATGCCTTCCTTACACCTTTCTCTCTCACAATTCATCCTCATTTGCGGGTCAACTCTCGTTTGTCTATCCATCTTCATATTATCCATTTTCACTTTCCTATGGGTCGATACCGCAGCAGCTGCTCTCACTTTACTCATACACATCTCCGTCATCCTCAACGCCTTTCTCAACAACCGACGTGACCGACTACCACATAAATCTCCTTCAAACACTTCAGCAACCATTGGTTGCATATCTTTCCTAGCAGTCCTATGGGTAGTCTGTTTCGCATTAACAGCCGATCTCGCTATTGCTGGCCCAGAGATGGGCATGGGCGACGCCATGTCTGACTCATCAGGCTTTTTCAAGATTATGGCTACCGTACAAGCAGTCCTATGCGCGCTCGAGAGTGCCACCTTGGTCGTCATAGTCGTTCTCTCGTTGCATGAGGAAGTAGTCAAAAAGATGCAGATCACAACCGAAGAAGGTCCGGATAAATCTGTATCTCCAACCACTGTATCCGGCCCGGACTTGGATTTATAGGTACCCCATTCTCTCTCCATAGTATCACCGACCTCTCTCACCCATATTCATTACAAGATCATTACAAGATCGCCGGTAGCGAGCAACTAGAGCTTCTCCTCCGGGCGGTGAGGCTGTTGTACTCCGTATCGACTTGCCTACAGTTACATGTGTACCTAATATTGTGCTTCCTGTGTGTAATCCACCACCTCCGGGACTCCGTTCCCCCCCTAACTCCTTTTATGGTACAACGGAACTCCGATCCGGTCACAGCCACACTTCGAGATCATCGATCATCGGCTTTCCTAGTTTGAATTTCTTAAAGTAGTAATAAAGCATAAACCTCGTTAAGTTACCGTGGCTACATGCCCGGCGACCACCGTCTCATCCGACCACCTTTCCCCTCATACACTGCTATGGGGATGGGGTCTTTCGACCCGTACCGGACCCATGACCTTCCCTACTCTCTTTAGAAGTCACAGATGTTGTGCAAGGCCAGGGAAGAAATCCTACCATCCTAGCGTCTGTAAGGCTACCTATGAGTGTACATACCTTCTCTCATACCTCTCTCTTTCTCTCTTTCTTTCCCCACTTCAGCTACTAATATTTATGATTTATTTTGTAGCTCGGACGTTAGGAAAGCAGGGTAATTTACAACTTCCGCCGTTTGCGAGCTTCGTTATTTTCGAAATCATCATCCTTCCTCTCCTCCACCCTTTTCAAAAACTCGACTTTCTCTAGACATCCCCCACCTCGTCGATTCGCCTCCAATTCGGTTGGCGCCAATGTTGTCATGGACGCAAGCAGCTTCACCACTTCTCTGTGCTCGTTCTCAAAGGCATATGACAGAGGCGTTCGACCACGATTGTCCTTCGAGTGTGCATCAATGTGCATGAGCAACAGTACCACTTCTTTGTGCCCGTTCTCGGCGGCATATGACAACGGCGTTCGACCACGATCGTCCTTCCATTGCGCAGCCATGTCGTCATTAAGTAGCAATTTCACTACTTCCGCATTCCCGTTCCGAGCAGCATATGAGAGCGGTGTTCGACCGTGGGTATCCTGTGAGTGCGTCGCGATATCGTTACGGACCAGCAGCTGCTTAACGACTGCTTCATGCCTATGGTGAGCTGCATATGACAGTGGTGTTCGCCCAATGTTGTCCTTGGAGTCCGCGGCGACGTCGTTACGGGTGAGCAATAGCTTCACCACCTCTTCATGCCCATTCTGAGCGACATACGACAACGGCGTTCGACCACGATCGTCCTTCGAGTCTGCAGGGATGGCGTCATGCGCTAGCAGCAGTTTCACGACATTTTCGTGACCATTTGAAGCCGCATACGACAATAGTGTTCGACCATGATCGTCCTTCCACGACGCAGCAATGTTGTCATGCATGAGGAGTAACTCCACCACCTCTTTGTGGCCATTCTCGACAGCAAGTGACAATGGCGTTTGACCACGGTTGTCCTCCGCATGCATAGTAGTATCATCATGCGCGAGAAACAACTTCGCAATTCTTTCATGCCCGTTCTGAGCGACATAAGACAACGGCGTTCGACCACGATCGTCCCTCGAGTGGACAGCAATAGCGTTACACATAAGCAGTAGCCTCACCACGTTTTCATGCCGATTTTGAGCTGCATATGACAACGGTGTTCGACCAATGTTGTCCCTCCGGTCTGCCGCAATATCGTCACGTGTGAGCAACAGCTTTACCACTTCTTCACTCCCGTCCTGAGCAGCATACGACAAGAAGGTTCGACCGTGATCATTCGAGTCGGCGATTTTTTCGTGCGTGAGCAGTAGCTTCACCACTTCTTTCCGCCAGTTCTGAGCAATGTATGATAAGAGCGTTCGACCACAATCGTCCTTCCAGTGAGCAGCGATGTGGTCAGGTGTTAGCAGCAGCTTTACCACTTCTTGGTGCCCACTCTCCGCAGCATGTGACAATGGCGTTTGATTACGGCTATCCTTGGAGTGCACAGCGATGTCGTCATGCGCGAGTAGCAGCATCACCACCTCTTCATGCCCATTCCGAGCAGCATATGACAGCGGCGTTCGATAACGATTGTCCTTCGAGTGCGCAGCGACGTTTTTACGCATGAGAAGTAGCTTCACCACGTCTTCGTGCTTATTCTGAGCGGCATACGACAACGGCGTTCGGCCAATAATATCCCTGGAGTCCGCAGCAACATCGTTCCGCGTAAGCAGTAACTTGACGACCTCTACATGCCCATGCTCAGCGGCATGTGACAATGGCGTTCTCTCGCAACGGTCCTTCGAGTCTGCATCGACATCATCTCGCCCAAGCAGCAGCTTTACCACCACGTCGTGCCCATTCTCGGCGGCATGAGACAATGGTGTTTGATTCCAACGGTCCTTGGAGTCTGAGTAAACATCGTTATGCACAAGCAGTAGCTTCACCACTTCTTCGTGCCCATTCTGAGACGCATATGATAATGGCGTTCGACCATAATTGTCCTTGGAGTGTGCTGCAATGTCATCACGCGTGAGCAGTATCCTCACTACTTCCTCCCGCCCATTGAAAGTGGCGTGTAGCAACGGCGTTCGACCCCAAGTATCCTTCGAGTCTGCATCAATATCGTCATGGTCGAGCAGCAGCCTCACCACAGCCTCGTGCCCAAGTTCAGCTGAATAAGAAAGTGGAGTCCGATGATGACTGTCCATTGGATTTACAGCTGCTCCGTTTTGTAGCTGGCGACTGACAATGTGCTCCAAGCCGAAATAAGCAGCGATATGCATCCCCTTCAAATTTCGCTGGAAAAACCAACGGGAGGTCCGATGCTGTGAAGGAAATAGCATAACTTGACTGGCGCATGCAGCTTTTGTATCATCCGAAAGGAAATCCAACACCAAATTTTCAACAGTCTCCTGGTGTCGACGCGCATGGTGTCCCCAATTCCGAGCAGCATAGTCAAGGAGAGGGTTGTTTTTGAGAAGAGATTCCAACTGCTTATCGTCGCTGCAGTAGCCACAGCCAAATACGTCGAATGAAAGGTATGTGAGGCAGGTCGCCACAACCATGGCCTCAGCTTTGGGAAATCGGGATTCGTAATGATTTTCGAAATATTGCTGCGTTGTATAGTCTACAGAATGCGTATTGAGAATACTATTGCATTCGAGGCGTGTTTCACTTACGAGCGAGGCGCATGATGCATTGCTTCTTGTCCATGACAACCAGTCCAGCGCACACAGAAGTCAGCTTCGAATCAAAGACAAGAGCGTCTGGGTCCATTTCGGTCATATTGGGTGAAACGGATAGAGCGTGTTGGAGTTCAACAACAAACAATGGTCGACAAGCACACGTAATCCACGACAAAATCCGCTTCGCCAGGTCTTTGTCGTATTCGGGTTGTCGGTCAATTCGTTCCATGGCGTCGTTGTAAATGTCATCAAGTTCGTCTGGCAAATTTTCCAGAACATTGAGCACGCCTTTTACACTGGACTGTTGTAACAACGCGTTCATGTGCAGTCGCGCGAGTAAAAACCTGGACATTTCATGAGACACCAGGAAGAGATTGGCAGGAAGGGAGATACCTACATGCCCCTCGCCTTGGTGAGAATTTTCTTCGTGATATTAGCTCGTATTTTAGCTAAGTGGGGATGGTAGTCGAGCTGACTTTCAATGTATTTCGTCATATCGCCATCATCAGCACGAATGCGAAGGCGCGGAGCATCCAGAAGTTGCTGTTCGATAGACGTCAGGTCGCGTGAGGTCACCATCAGGTTGACTGATCCGGCTAAAGACCTAAGGGCCTTCAAGAGTTTCACTCGGGTTCCGTTGACTTCGGGACATTCATCCAGAGCGTCGACAATGATATAAACCTTGGTATACATCTCGATTTCGGCCTCTAGTGCCTGGATGAACTCGTCGAGTGTCGGATGGGTGCTCTGACTTTGATGGCGATCATAGAATGCTTTGATGTTGTCGGATATCACTGGACAATCCTGGACAAGCTGTTTGAGGAGACTTGCAATAAGGTTGGAGACAGTCTGGATGGTCTGTTCTTGATAGCTGCAGTAAACGTATGCAATGCCGATATTGCACTGTTGGAATATCGTTTGAAGATGATTTATTACAATGGATCTGTACGATTCTTTAAATTAGCAATTTATGTACATACATATATGATACTGTGACCTACGCGAGGATTGTCTTTCCGGCGCCAGCTGTCAAGGACACATGTGAGGTCATGTCAACGTTATCAGAGTAGCCAAACCTTACGATTTCCAGGACACCACAATGTCCCCGACGTCCTGTTGCGCCAGTCCTGGAATGTCTGAGATTGTAACAGCCAAGTTCCAGTTCCCTTTTCTCGAGTCTGCAGGAATCCTCTCTGGGAGGCTTTGAAGTTAAGAGGAGACAACCACTCTGTGATTTTGGTGCGGTCTTGGCCTTGCAAGTCAATAAGTTGGTCATCCCTAGAACATTGCAGAGCTCACTTGCATCATAAACATTATTGATCTGGTCCCTACCAGCGATATTAACTTCGCTCTGAATGATGCTAATGGTATGCACATCACTAGAGAGGTATATGTGCATTTGAGAGACAAGATCTTTTCTGCAGAGCGATAGAGGAGGGCACCTTGTCCGATGTGCGGGAGTGAAAGCCATCTCTTTGGGTGATGAGCTATCCCCACATTGTCCGCTCTCTGGTACAATTTTCCAATGCTGGCGGTCATTGCCGTTGTATTCATCGAGCGTGATCTGCCAACAAAACTTTAGCTGCAGATAAGGCAAGTCATGGGTAGAGATGTGTATACAAGAGTGTGGGGAAGCTCGCTCCCAAGGCTCCAACACCATTGACGGTCGAAAGTGGATATTCTGGTGATCCAATCATTAGATAAAAGTCAAGGACAATGTCGCAACCCCACGCACACGTAATAGTCTCCTACAAGCTTAATGTGCCATTGTCTAGCCTTGTCATCGACTGTGTCGGTGATGTTGTAGCTAGGATGATTATGATGGTAACGCAGATTTCGAAGAAGATACATCCCGTTACAGAGTGATTCGAGTTCCCACTATACCGGACACGATTTAGCTATCGAGACTGCAAAGTTGACTGAGGTGACCTTTTCCCCTGCATCCTTGTCGGCGCTAGTCCCGGCGATTACATCACTTCTATCGTCATCGTCAACAATCACCGCGCAGTTACTACTCTGAACATTCTTGATTGTGTATAAGCCTGTTGAGAGAGTCATGTCGGTAGGCGATCGTAAGTACTTGCCAAGGCTTGGGTCCTGATGAAGTCATGCGGCAGAATAAATACGCCAGCACTGTTATGCATCGCATTTGCAGTCCCTTTAGGCAGTGCACGCGAAGCGCCCAGACAGCATTGAAAACTGACAGCTCCAACAGGAAGCAGTTGCGGGTCAACCCTGTCCCACGAAAATCACACGCTGTCAACAACATACTCCCCAGGACTGTCCTTTCAGTTCTGCAGGCTTGACGAGGGGCGCCACAACATCGGTTTTCCGATAATCTTCCGGTTAGTGCCCATGCTAGTAGTGGCATTGTCCCATATGAGAAGAGCGGTCGAGGTGTCTACCACACTTTTGAATGCTGGCGTGCAAGGTGAACCATTTCCGTAAGTGAAAAAGCTGGCCAAGCAGAGCCAAACAGTCGATCGCCTTACCTAATTTACCCACGCCAAAAAACATACCGCGCAAAGCATTCCACGGAGACCTTCAAATGATTAAATAAATAATCTAACCTAGACGCGAATAATAAAGCAAAATCAGGATCGCGAAGGCTGGCCACCAGCGCAGCAGAGTATCTGCCACAGCACCACTACTTCTGAGGATATTGACCGCCAAATGCGAAATGAAGAGCGTTCGGTTGCCAGCAAGGAGACCAAGCAACAGACGCATGGCAGTTTGTCACACCAAGAACGAACGAAAATGACGGTGCGTAATCCGTTAAAAATTTGGTACCTTCGTGCTTATGCATATAGGGATTATGGGGATGGACTGCTAAACGCAACAGTGGCTTGGAACGGTTCGATCCTTTCATAACAATGAGCTCGCCCTCAATAGTGGACTCCTTTCATCGAGTCCACAACTTGAACTTGACCCGAACCGGCCAAAGCGTCTGTGCCTGCCACTCCCCTTTGGCGCGGTCTGTGCTATATAAGTGATTCTGAAATGCGTGCCATCTCATCCCACGTTTTTACAACAATTTTGCAATGGCACTCCCGGAGTTGTCATTCCCATCCGTCGTAGAGGCACAACGCCGCCACATCATGGACACACAGCGTTACGATCTCCTGAGACGAAGCTTCGTGTGTACCCGCTCATCTCATCCGCCATGTGGTTGTCTGACAATTACCCCATAGTGTTATCCTTCGGGAAGAATCACCGCTCGTGCCATAGTCGAGCGTGACAAACCTCACACACTCTCCAATCCTCCCACATTGAATTCTGACCTTCAGGGGACAACAGATGTGAACGGTGCCTATGCCACCCCAAACCACGACGACAATTCTATCATCAACTTCCCGCAGAGTGACCCTCCGAACGTTCCTGCCCCAAATTTGAGCGTTGGTGGCACTGCAATGAACACCGCTCGGGCCCAAAACGGAAGGACATCCAGCACCAGCATTCTACCCGCTTCAACTTTGAGAGTCAGAAGCATTCAACACCATAAAAATCGCTCAGCCTCACTCCAGGAGCTCCCACGGCACAAACCCCCGAAGGACACTCCCACTTCAACCATCACGTCCGTATCTAACTCATCGTCCCCGTGCTTCTCCCCCGCTCATGGCCCTGATAATGCCTATACCTCGTCGTCGACACTGAACGGCAAGCTCAATAACCCACGTGAGATCTGCCAAGTGGATATCTTTGAAAAGGTAGATTTCACTACCACGCGAACAATTGTACGTAGAACGGCACGGTCCCCTGTCTTAGACTGTATTCGCTCCCGCCCCTCGAGCCCTCTCTCCCGTCCGTCAAGCCTCAACCGAACTTCTCGCCATCTGAGCCCGGCTCGCTCCGGCTCGCCACTCGGCCTCAATCTAAGGTCGTTCAGAAGCTGCCTCTCGGTTGAGGACAACTTCGAGTTCGATGTGGACAGCTTGTTATGGAAAGAAGCGAACGCACCGCCTGATATCAAGGTCGTTGTGGCAGAGGAGACCACCACGCAGAAGGAGGAGATGTGGAGGCAAAGTGTGCATGATATACTGTATAGTCCAAAGATGCGTGGTCGTTCGTGTTACCCTGTCGGGCCCTGTAGCCATCTTTTGCCCCCAAGTAAGGCGCCGAACGATGGGGTGGGGTCATGATCCTCGAAAAACCTACACGAGTTCATATATACATACATGGTCTTTGTACTCGAGTGTCAATTTGAAACCATACTCCTAACTTGCGATTAATATTCTCCCGATGGTTCATAGATCAAAGCGGAAGGATATACCATACTGTATTGACCGGATTTTTACCATAGTATGTAGCATGATTATTCAACTATTTTCCAGGCGTTCTCAGAAAGGAATGCAAGCGTGATCGCTTCGAAACATTTGCAAAAAGATTCGCGTCTTCCGGAAGACAGACCAACACTTTTGATAAAGGGACTGCATGCAAATGCGAGGTGTAAGAGTATTTATTCTGCCGCATGCAGAGTTTAGGAGTGATTCAACTTCACACCGACACCGCGAATTTTTACTGATCAACCCTCGGGAAATGATTTGCGGGTATCTGCCACACGTATGTGTACCCAGGTGGACCAGTAACCGCGTCAAGATGTCTTCCCTGGACTTTCCAATGCAATGATTCACCACTGTTCAAAACGAATTCAGAGACCGCTTTCGCCCTGCAATCGCCCTGCCTTAAACTCATCAACAGTGTACTTGATGCACTGTTCAGTATCCCACTGAGGTCGATATCTATATGCAATCGACTCGCCTTATCAATCTCATCAGAACAAAGAAATCAAGAAGATAATAACTAACCCCAGCATTTTCCGAGCCCTCGAGTCGTTGATGAAAACGTCAACAATTGTGGTTTCTAGCGTCGTTGGCTGCAAATACACCAACTTGCCGATCCACAGTGGGATAACTTTCGGCCGGTTTGAAGAGAAGA
>Ga0209006_10005145_pt1 | contig 11872 bp, 10 predicted proteins | sample JacPin_JW_Ref_O2_FD_188567 | JGI IMG/M metagenome (GOLD analysis project Ga0209006, IMG submission 188567) | Forest soil microbial communities from Algoma, Ontario, Canada - Jack Pine, Ontario site 1_JW_Ref_O2 (SPAdes) (version 2) | ecosystem: Environmental > Terrestrial > Soil > Boreal... | reverse complement strand
AGGAGATCGAGCCCTCGGAAAAGTTCAGCCGCGCGACGCGGCCGGGAGGATCCTGACTCTGATCCTGGTCCTGACCCGCGTCCTGATTCGAGTTCTGAGCCTGAACATTATCTTGGGCCTTCGCAACGATTGAAGCCTGAAGCACAAGGGCCAGGCTTGCCCCTAACATCCAAATCCACAACTTGCATGTTTTCATTCTTCGCCCCGACGCGTAGAAGTCACAACCTAAAATCCTACTCAATTGGCTGTAAACACAATAGAGACGGTTTAGTTTCCTGATCCGAAAGTAACGCCGGCAGGTAACCTTGGTTTCGTTCCAATGAATAAGCCTGCCGCGACGGCGGTCCTGCGACCAGGGAACCACTGCTACTACGGTTCGCATTGCCCAAATGTGCCGTAAGACAGTACAGTTCTGTCTGAGCCCGGATTCGAGCGGCGCGGACTCGACCGAAAAAACTTAATGAGCATTGCCACCCTGAACGACATTTTCTTCGCCGCCGTCGAGCGCAACCTCGACCGCATCATGCTTTATCGGGATGTGCAGAACAGCGTGCAGAACAGTTCTGTCCGGTGGCAGGCGATCACTTCACGGCAGTTCGGCCAACGCGTGGCACGCACCGCGCGCACCCTGCAAACCTGGGGGATTCGGCCCGGCGATCGCGTCGCGATTCTTAGCGAGAACCGTCCAGAATGGCCGGTGGCCGACGTCTCCAGCCTCTTGCTCGGGGCGGTGACTGTGCCGCTCTACACGACTCTTACGGCGGAACAGAGCGCGTTTCAGTTGAACGATTCCGGTTGCCGTGTAGTTTTTCTTTCGTCGGATCAGCAACTGCAAAAGATCCTGTCGATTCTGCCTCAGACCAGGCTCGAAAAAATCGTCGTGATGGACTCGATGCAATTCTCCGGCGATCTGACGGGAAAGTGCGTGGCCATGGGCCCAATCATGCAGGAAGGTTCCGGCGATCTTGATGCCGGGATCGAAGCCGCGGCCCGCGCCATCCGGCCCGATGACCTGGCAACAATCGTCTACACCTCAGGAACCACAGGCGCTTCCAAGGGCGCAATGCTGACCCACGGGAATATCGCGTCCAACATTCTGTGTTCACTGCTGGGCTTCAACGTGGAACCCGGACAGATCAGCATTTCGTTCCTGCCGCTTTGCCACATCACGGCGCGTCACGTGGATTTCGCCATGATCTACCACGGCGTCACCCTCGCCTATTGCTCGTTCATGGAGAATCTACCGGCAACGCTGCTCGAAGTACGTCCAACCACTTTCGTCGCTGTGCCCCGAGTCTACGAAAAAATCTACGCGCAGGCCGAGCAGAAGGCCAAGGGACTGCCTAAGCGCGCCGTCTTCGACTGGGCCATTTCCGTAGGGCGAAGCCATAAGCCCGAGATTCTCGTGGGTCAAACTCCCACGTCGCGCAGTTGGAAGTTGGCGAACAAGCTGGTGTTTTCGAAGATTCGCCAAGCCCTGGGCGGACAGATTGAAACTTTTATCTCCGGTGGCGCACCGCTGGGTCGCGAACTGGCCGAGTGGTACGCTTGTGCCGGAATCCGGATTCACGAAGGCTACGGCCTCACCGAAACCTCGCCGGTCATTGCTCTGAATACGCCCGTCAATCACCGCATCGGGACGGTGGGCAAGGTCATGCCGAATATAGAAGTGCGGATCGCAGAAGACGGCGAAATCATGGTGAAAGGCCCATCGGTGTTCAAGGGTTATTGGAATCGCCCCGAAGAAACAAAAGCGGCGCTGGAAGACGGATGGTTCAAAACCGGCGACATCGGCAATATCGACGCCGATGGATATCTCTCCGTCACGGATCGCAAGAAAGATCTGATCAAGACTTCGGGGGGAAAATTCATTGCCCCGCAACCGATCGAGAATTCTCTGAAACTCAATCCGCTGGTGGGGGTTGCGGCGATACTCGGCGACAAACGTAAGTTTGCGTCGGTACTCATTTCGCCCAACTTCGCCGCCCTGGAAGAGTGGGCGCGAGAGAATGAGATTCCGTTTACCTCGCGCACCGCGCTCGTCGCTAATCCGAAGGTTCAAGCGCTCTACGAAGGGATCGTCGAAGGCGTCAACCGGAGCTTGGCCCGCTTCGAAAAGCTGAAGCGCGTCCTGCTGGTGACAGATGAATTCTCCATTGAGAGCGGCATCATGACTCCGACCCTGAAACTAAAACGCCGCGTAGTAGAGGCGCGCTACCGCAAGCAGATCGACGAGATGTACTCGCAAGCGGAAGCGACGCCTGTGCCCTAACTCCTCCGCCGTCCGGCCAAACATCTTGTCATTCCAACGCGCGAGCGAAGCGAGACAGGAGGAATCCGCTTTCGTCAACGCCGAGTGCTTCGTTTGTCACGCGTTCTTGCCGCGAGAAGTGGGGTCCTCGGGTGGCATCGTCTCCGCCGTACGACTTACAATATGCTCATGTCGGACTCACTCGTCATTGCCGGACGCTCCTTCCGCTCCCGCCTGATTGTCGGCACGGGAAAATACAAGTCCTTCCAGGAAACGGCGCGCGCGCTCGAAGCCAGCGGCGCAGAGATGGTCACGGTCGCGGTGCGGCGGGTGAATCTCGATCGCAGCAAGGAATCGCTGCTCGACTACATCGACGCGAAGAAATACTTTCTGCTGCCGAACACGGCCGGCTGTTATACCGCTGATGAAGCTATCCGCGCCGCGCGCCTGGGCCGTGAAGTCGGCTTATCCGATTGGGTGAAGCTCGAAGTCATCGGCGATCAGGCCACGCTATATCCTGATGTGCAGGCTACGCTCGAAGCCACGCGCGTGCTGGTGAAAGAAGGCTTTACCGTCCTGCCCTACACTTCCGACGACATCGTCTTCGCCAAGCGTCTGATCGAAGCCGGAGCGGCGACCATCATGCCGCTGGGCGCGCCCATCGGCAGCGGCATGGGCATTCAGAATGAAGCCCACATCCGTATTCTGCGCGAGATGATCAGCGGCGTCCCGCTGATTGTCGACGCGGGAGTCGGAACGGCCTCCGACGCCGCCATCGCCATGGAACTCGGTGCCGACGCTGTGCTGATGAATACCGGCATCGCCGCCGCGCAGGATCCTGTGCTCATGGCCGAGGCCATGCACCACGCGGTCATCGCCGGGCGCCAAGCCTATCTCTCCGGCCGCATGGGGAAGAAGCTCTACGCCACGGCCAGTTCCCCGCTGGAAGGCGTGGTGAAATAGTCAGCATTGAGGCAAAGAAAATACAAATTCGGTGATTATGCAATCGATTCGCAATTCCTGAATTTCTCAATCCGTCGAGCTTTTCTCACACAATAAAAAGGGCGGCTCGCAAGCCGCCCCTCCCATATATTGTCGATTAAAAATCACATCATCTTCGCACTATCCACATGAATGGAATCACCCTTCACTTCACCCATAACGGTGATGTGATGTCCCACATGATCCTTCAACGCATCCGGGTTGTCGACCGTGAGGACTTTCTGGTCCTTGTCGGTCACGATCACCATCTTCGCCCCGGCGTCGAGGCATTTCTTGGTGCAGGCCTCAGCCTTGTCGTTCGCACCCTTGGCGCCGCATTTGCTGTCACTCACCCATCCGTTGACGGTCATGCTCTTTCCCATGTCATCGAACGCCATTGCCGACAGGGCGAACACGAAGGTTACCGCAAGCAAAATTACGAGCACTTTTTTCATGGCCGGTTCTTCTCCTTTTTCGAATTCAAATTGCGGCCCCACCGCAAAAACCCACAGTGCGTCGAAGATCGAGCCCCATGCGACTGGTCGCAAGCCAGGACCGTCTTCATTCGAGTGTGATTGAGGCAGGGGAAATATACCACAGGCGCCGCAGCCGGTTGTCAGCGCGTGAGCGAATATACGCGAGATTTATTCCTGAAATTGTCCGGCAGCAAACTGCGGCCGCCTATTTTTTCGCGGTATGATTTGCCAGCGGCGCCGCTTTCGCCGGAGCGGGCGCTACGTAAACATACTCTCCCGGCTTGGCATATCCCAACTGCTCGCGCGCCTCTTTTTCAATCGCCTTCTGGTCGCTCTTCAATCCCTGAATCTGCCGCGTGTAGCGATCATTTTCTTCCTGCATCTGGATGTTTTGATTTCGCAGCGCCTCATATTCCGCACGCTTCTCCTTGTAGATGATCATTCCATTCGCGCCGAACATTACGTGCACGAACAGGAATGCCGCCAGGCCAGTCACGGCGATCGTTGCGATGCGCCGCCGCAAACCATAAAGACGCACCGCTAAAGGTCGCGCTCGTTCAATCCATGACGCGGCAAACGCCTCTGCCTGAGGCGCGCGGTCGGCCATCGCTCTCAAACCGTCCTCAGCACTGGGGAATTTTCTGACTCTCGACAACGGTTTCACCATAAATGCACGCTTGGCGGTTGGATAATAATTTCGTAGTCTCGCGGATCTGACTGCAGCTCCTTAGTGGACTTCGTCTGTACCTCGGCGTCAAGCGGAAGTTTTTGCGCTGCGGATGACAGGAACCTACTTGGTTACATATGGTCTGCAGTTGTTAGCCTAGAGATCACCGAGCTGGGTCTTTCGCAATGAGATGCTAATCACACTGTCGGCAGACCTAAACGGAAAGCTGGATACCGACGGCTGATCATATGACCGATAAACGAATCGTCCTCTCCACCACTGGCTCGGAAGATGAAGCCCGCACAATTGCCCGTGAACTGGTCGAGCGCCGGCTTGCCGCATGCGTCAACATCCTTCCGCAGATTGAATCCATCTACCGCTGGCAGGGAAAAATCGAGTCAGAACGGGAGTGGCTAATGGTCATCAAGACCACTGCAGAGAGATTTAATGCCGTACGCGACGCCATTCGCGAATTGCACTCGTATGAAGTTCCGGAGTGCATTGCAATCGAAATTGAAGACGGCAGTCCAGAATATTTGCGCTGGCTCTCCGAATCCACGACGCCATCCAGGTAGCGGCGGACGCATTCGTCCGCCTGCAGGGCGAGCACCCCGGGACAAAGTCTCTCCCATCTTTATGGAGCCCCGGACGCCCTTTGCCCGGGGAGTGCCGAGAGGGCTGGCCTTCAATCGCTTCCGGGCGGACGAGGCGTCCGCCGCTCCACTGGCATCCACGAATTCTATCTCCCTAATCAGAGGGACTAGATGGCGTTCAATCCGCCATCCAGATCGTCGAGGATGTCGTCCACATCTTCAATTCCTACGGAAATCCGCACCATGCCGTCGGTGATCCCGATCGCCTTGCGACCCTTCGCACCCAGGCCGGCATGCGTCATAGTCGCAGGATGCGAAATAAGCGTCTCCACTCCGCCCAGCGATTCAGCGAGCGAACACACCCGCACTCGTTTCAGCATCCTGTTCGCATTCTTCAGCGAGCCGGTCTCGAACGTGATCATGGCTCCGAAGCCGCTCATCTGCCGCTTGGCCAACGCATGCTCAGGATGATCCGGCAACCCGGGATAGTGAACCGCTTTCACCTTTTTGTGTTTGGCCAGAAAATCGGCGACGATGCGTCCACTGCGATCGTGAATCTCCATGCGAGCGGCCAGCGTCTTCACCCCGCGCAGCACCAGCCAGCATTCGAAGGGTGACAGAATTGCCCCCGCCGCCTTCTGCAGGAAGGCCAGCTTGTCCGCATCTTCCTGATGCGCGCAAACCACCACGCCACCCAGGCCATCGCTGTGGCCGTTAAGAAACTTCGTGGTCGAGTGCACCACCATGTCCGCGCCCAGCGCCAGCGGCTGCTGAAAGTACGGAGACATAAACGTATTGTCCACCACCAGCGCCACGTTCTTACGCCGGCAAATCGCGCTGACCGCCCCCAGATCGCTCAGCCGCATCAACGGATTGGTCGGTGTCTCCACAAACACCATCCGCGTGTTCTTGCGAATAGCGCGCTGGACGTTGCCTGCGTCCGATGTGTCAACGTAGGAAAATTCGAGGCCGAAGCCGGTCATCACCTGGTTGAACAGACGCGGAGTTCCACCGTAAAGATCGTTTCCACACACCACGTGGTCGCCGGACTTCAGCATGCTGGCCACAGCATGGATGGCCGCCATCCCGCTGCCGAAGACGCGCGCCGCCACTCCGCCTTCGAGTGCCGCCAGATTCTCCTCCAGCCGGGCACGCGTGGGATTGGAAACCCGCGAGTACTCATATCCTTTATTCTCGCCAATGCCCTGCTGGACGTAAGTCGAGGTGGGATAGATGGGAACAGTGACCGCGCCCGTGAGAGGATCAGGCTCCTGCCCCGAGTGAATGGCGCGCGTGGCAAAAGCAAATTGCTTGTTTTTCTTCATCCGTCTGAATCCGTGGAAATCCGTGGCAAGTCTGCCTACGCGCCGCGCTATACCCCACCCTCGAAAATCTTCTTCGACAAGTAACGTTCCGCTGAATCCGGAATAATCGTTACTACGCGCTTCCCCGCTCCCAGTTTCTTCGCCAGTTTGAGCGCTGCAAATACGGCAGCCCCACCGCTCGATCCCGCCAGCACTCCTTCGCGCGCCGCCAACAGCTTTACCGTGTCGAAAGCATCGTCATCTGTGACCGCGATCACTTCATCACACACCGAAGCATCGAACGTCTTCGGGATAAAACTCGCGCCAATCCCTTCCACCTTATGCGGCCCCGGTTGTCCGCCTCCGTACACCGACCCCTGCGTCTCCACCACAACCGCCCACACTCGCGGAGATTTCTCCTTCAAATACCGCGCCACCCCGGAAAAGGTTCCAGACGTGCCGCAACCGAGCACTACAGCATCGACCTTCTCCTCCATCTGCTCGAAAATTTCGTGCGCTGTGGTCTCGTAGTGGTAGTCAGGATTCGCGGGATTCTCGAATTGCCCCGCCATAAACGCGGACGGATCGCCCGCCACCAGCTCTTTGCCCCGGCGGATCGCTCCCTGCATGCCCTCTGCCTCAGGAGTGCGCTGCACTTCCGCGCCAAGGGCGCGCATGATAATCACTTTTTCCTGAGAAAAACCCTCCGGCACGAATAGTCGAACCTTATATCCCCGATTCACTCCGATCAGAGCCAGTCCGATCCCGGTGTTGCCCGCCGTGGCCTCGACAATCGTTCCCCCGGGCCCAAGCTTCCCTTCCTGCTCAGCGCGCCGAATGATCCCAATAGCAGCCCGGTCTTTCACGCTGCCCCCGGGGTTTAAGTACTCCAGCTTGGCGAACACGTCCGCCGACGCGGCCGGGACCAGTCGCTTCAACTGCAGCATGGGAGTTTCGCCAACCAGTTGGGTAATGTCGTCGGCGACGCGCAAACGGGACATTTCAGAGGTTTTCGAGCGCACCTTACAGGGTACGAAGATACGGTGGAATCGTCAATCGACGATGGAACAAGGCACATAGGTACTGGGTCAGTTTACTGACCCAGTACCGGCACATAGTGCAGTTTGAAAAAAGGATTTGTATCAGGGCCTCGCTTCAGCGACGCCCAGAGAGGCGGCTGAAGCAGGCCCCTCGCTGCCCGCTACTTACTCCCCGCCGCTTGTGTCCCCGCGTAGTACCCGCTCTTGGTGCGGACGGTCATCTTGCCGTGTCCCTTGGCCTTGGCCTCGACGCGCACCACGCGGAACCCCCCGGCGCCCCGTGGATTCGTAGGCTTATATCCGATGGTGTACTGGTTCCGTATGTCGCGCGCAACCGTCCGGCTGATCTCGTCAACTTCGTCCAGTGTCTTGGGAAAAAACGCCATCCCGCCCGTCTTTTGTGCGATGACCTCCAGCGCGCGCCGCGCGCGTTTAGGATGTTCTTCATCTCCCAGGATTCCAATGGCGTACACTGATGGCCCATTCTCTTCCTGCAGGTGCTTCACTGCTTCCTCAAGATTCTCGTTGCTGGCGTTGTCCTCGCCGTCGGTGACGACGAACAATACTTTCTTGTCCAGCCGGGCAAAGCGCTTCAGGTGTTCCGCCGAAGCTACAGCCGCGTCGAAAAGTGCGGTGCCTCCACGGGCGTCGATTTTTTCCAGTGCTTCCTTCAGCTTTAGCAGATCGTTGGTGAAATCCTGATCGAGATAATATTCGTCGTTGAAATTCACTACGAAAACTTCATCCCGGGGATTGCTCGACCGCACCAGATTCAGTGCAGCCTGATTTACCTTGTTCCGTTTCTCCCGCATGGACCCGGAGTTGTCAATGACAATGCCCATCGCCACCGGAATATCCTCGTGGTGGAACGAGACAATACTCTGCTGCTTCCCATCTTCAAAAACAGTGAACGCGCCACGGTCGAGGTTGGTGACCAGATGATTCTTGTCGTCCTGCACGGTCGCGTGCAGCAACACTTCGTCCACATCCTTCTTGAAGACGAAAATCCCCTGATCGTTAAGGTCCCGGTCTTTGTCTTTATCTTTGTCTTTCTCTAGATCCTGCGGCGGCTTCTCTGGCGGTTGACTCTTTGCCGGCTGATCTTGTGGAGGTTGCGCCGTCGTTGCGGCAGGAAGCGAACCGGGCGACGGGGCTTGATTTTGAGCTGAAGAATTCTGAGTTGACGAATTCTGAGTTGACGGATTCTGAGTTGACGGATTCTGGGCAGATGGATTCTGCGCCTGCGTCGAAGTTGCCTGAGCTGAAACCGGCGTCGACACTCGTGGCCCGGCCCAGATCAGACCGCTGGCGATCACACCCAGGAGAAGAAACAGAACTCTCGCAACGCTATTCCGCAGGCGCGTAATATCCCGTCCGGGCATAGACTCGTAGAGGCGGCAATCCTTTCGGTGGGAGCAGCTTCACTTTTATCTTACGCCATTTGCCGTCGCGCACGACCTTGCTGGGACGGTACCCCAGCACATACTGATTCCGTAGTTCCACGCCGATTTTGGTTGCGACATCTCCCAGGTCGTTCGGATTGTCGATAGTAAACGCCCGGCCTCCGGTCAGCTCCGTGATGTCGCTCAGCAGCTGAGGTCCGAGCCGCTCTTCTTCCGCGGAAGCATAGCGGTCATAGAGGCCGATCGCATAGATCATCACGTCGGCCTCCTTTACTACCGATCGAATCTCATTCTCGGTGTAGCGGCTGTGATTGTCGCCGCCGTCGGAGATAATGAGCAGCGCCTTCTTGGGATACTTCGCCTGCCGCATCTTGCTAATGCCCATATAAATGGCATCGAGCAGCGCAGTCCTCCGCCGGGGAACCGCGAATACCAGTTTGTTCTGGATCTCGTCCACCGAACTGGTGAAATCGGTGACCTCTTCCGGTTCGTCGGAAAAGGTAATCATGAAGAATTCATCCTGCGGGTTCGCCGTCTTGAAGAACTCGACCACCGCGTCTTTTGCACGGTCCATCTTGCTGCTCATACTGCCGCTGGAATCGAAGATCACGCCCAGCGAGACCGGAGCATCCTCACTCGAAAACGACCGGATCTCCTGCGCCGCATTGCCCTCGAACAGCTGGAAATTCGGCTTCTCCAGCCCGGTGACCAGCCGGTTCATAGGATCGGTAATAGTGACCGGCACCAGCACCAGGTCCACATCTACTTTCAGCGGACGTACGTGCGCGCTCAAGCCAGTCGTAGGTGTGTTCGCTGAAACCAGGTCCGGCTTCGCCGGCTCTTTCGCCTTCTCCACCTCGCGCGGAACCACGTGGACGTCGTTTACATCGGTCTGCCCGAAAGCCGGAACGCCCAGGCACACCAGCGCACAAAAAGAAAGAGTCAGAGCAAGCCACTCCCACCGTCGCATAGGACTTCCCGATAAAGAATTTTGGCACAGCCGGGGTTGAGTCGGATCCCTGGGGAGAACCGGACCGCCACATCGAACCATGGCCTCAGGACGAGATGACCGGCGCCATTCGTCCTCACATAGGCGGGCCATAATTACCTCAATGCGGCGGATATTATCACAGCTTCCGCCGCGCGCAGCAGGGATTTTGTCAAAAGTAAGAGACATATCCCGAAATACAACTTTCTGTATTCCAACTCAGCAAAAACGACTCCCGCAAGCGCTTGCACATTCCCGTAGCTGAAGTTGAACTTCTTTGCGAACCTTGCCGCCTTTATTTCCGCGCTTGCCTCGAGATCTTGTGAGCTCGTCCGAGTATTAGGGCGCTTTAAACTCAAAAACCGCAGAAAAGGTCACGCGATCTTGGAAGGCCGTTAGCCACCGCCGAGGCCGCTCGCCCACCGCCCTCTTGCTACAATCAAGGGTTTCCTATGGCTGACATACTTCCGTTTCGCGCTCTCCGCTACGATCTCGGCAAAGTTTCCGCCCAGCAGGTCGTCACCCAACCCTACGACAAGGTCACTCCAGCCATGCAGGACAAGTACTACGCAGCCAGCCCCTATAACCTGGTTCGCATCATCCTCGGCCACCGCGACCCAGACAATACGGCGGACAATGTATACTCGCGCGCCGCCGCCTATGGCCGGGAATGGCGCGTCCAAGGAATCCTCGGCCAGGATTCCGAGCCCTCGGTTTACGCCTACTCCCAGACCTTCACCGCGCCTTCGGGAAGCCGCTTCGAGCGCCGAGGATTTATTGCCCTGGGCCGCATCGAGGACTATTCCGCCAAAGTTGTCTACCGCCACGAGCAGACCCTGGCCAAGCCCAAGGCCGACCGCCTCGACCTGCTGCGCGCTACCCGCGTTCACTATGAACAACTCTTCCTGCTCTACGAAGATTCTGGGGAGATCGATTCCCTGCTCGCGCCCGGCTCCCACGGAACTCCCACCATCGACGTCACCGACGAATACGGAGTGATTCACCGCGTCTGGCAGATCTCTGAACCCGAAGTAATTGCCTCGGTGCAGGAAAGGATGCGCGACAAGAAGTTGGTTATTGCCGACGGCCATCACCGTTACGAAACCGCGCTGAATTTTCGCAACGAATCACGCGCGGCAGCCGGTGCCGGGTCCAGCCCGGATGCCCCGTACGAATTCGTGATGATGACATTCGTCAACATGAACGACCCCGGGCTGCTGGTTCTGCCAACGCATCGTGTTGTGCACTCGCTACCGGCTTTTTCCGCAGACGATTTTCAAAACGCCAGCCGCGCCTTCTTTGAGGTCGAGGAGATCAATCCGGCCCTCGACTCCGCCAGCGCCAGCAAACTCCTCCGTGACCGCGGCCGCGCCGGAACCGTTTTGCTTGCCGTTACGGCCAACCGCGCCTTCGTCCTCCACTCACCGAAGGCGGGATCGCCTCCACTCGCCGGCCTGTCCGCCCGCCAGCAATCGCTCGATGTCGTGCAACTGCACAAATGTCTCCTGGAGGGCGTGCTGAAGCTTTCGGAAGAATCCATTCGCAACCAGCAGAATCTTTCTTACATCCGCGAGGCTGCGGAAGCGCTGGCGCTGGTGCGGAAAGGTACGGCCAATATCGTGTTCCTGATGAATCCTTGCCCGGTGCAGCAGGTGCGCGACGTAGCCTTCGCCGGCGAAGTCATGCCCCAGAAGTCCACCGATTTCTACCCCAAGCTCCTTAGCGGACTAACCGCCTATGCGTTGGACTAGAAAGAAACCCGGTGCCCCATTCAAGCCGCGCTCTTTGCGGCTTGAATGGGGATTTTCCTGCGCTCTGGTGGCGATGTCTACGATCATGCTTTCCGGCGCTGCTCCCGAAAAACGTTTCACCGTCTATTCCGTCGCCGCCAACTATTCCCTCTCCATCGTGCAGCGCGAAGGCCGCGACTACGTAGGCCTGCTCGAAGTCCTCGAACCCCTCGGCAAGGTCACTGCCAAGCCCGACGGCCCCCGCTGGCGCCTGCGCTACAACAACGTGCAAGGCGATTTTCAGGCCGGCAAGACCCACGCTCGTATTCAGGGCCGCGACGCCGATCTCGCCGGAAACTTCCTGGTCGAGAACAACCGTGGACTGGTCCCAGTCGCCTGCCTCAGTTCGCTGCTGCCCCGTTTTCTCGGCGGTCCCGTT
>Ga0209006_10005144_pt1 | contig 11873 bp, 23 predicted proteins | sample JacPin_JW_Ref_O2_FD_188567 | JGI IMG/M metagenome (GOLD analysis project Ga0209006, IMG submission 188567) | Forest soil microbial communities from Algoma, Ontario, Canada - Jack Pine, Ontario site 1_JW_Ref_O2 (SPAdes) (version 2) | ecosystem: Environmental > Terrestrial > Soil > Boreal... | reverse complement strand
TGTCAATCTCACCGAGACATTCGATGAAATAGGTGGCAGCTCTCGAAAAACCAAAGCCACAACCCGTCGCGAGAAACTGGTCAGACCAAAGTTGACCACCGTGAGATTCACAAACAACGAAGCATTGGACAAAGAGGTCCAAGACTTCCTCGCCGAGAACGGGGACATTCCTGCATCACAAAATACACTCGAAATGTTTTCAGCTCTGCGTATCCAAGAAAAGGTATATGTCGCCAACCAAAAAAAGACTTGGATGCACGAAACATACTTCACCAGTGCCTTTGCCTACCTGCTCGAAGTTGCAACATGCTGTGTCGAAGACATTGTCCAGCATAACAAATATCAGTTTCCTATACTCAATACATCCAGCAAGGATGGCGCGTGGGTGATCCCAGATTGTACATCCAAGGTGAATAAAGATGGTGGGATACCCTTCGATCTGTTCAACCTCCTTGCGGAGCTGAAGACCGTGTGACGTCATCAGCAAAACGCCTGAAACCAGATAAGGCCCCCCGGCCTGATCCGGGTTTACCAAAGACGCCTGGCTGCACCAGACAATGCAAGGGGGGCTAACAATCTGTCGTACCATGGTAAAGTGGGAACAACTTGGTGATAATTTAGCGGCATGGCATATGTATTACAAGGAACACATCAATACGTTGATTTGTTTACATGATATGTACCTCCACGATGAACCAAGCCCCAGACTGTACAGCTCATACCAATTAATATAAACTTGTACATAGTGATACTAAAAAATAAACAACTACAGCGCGCCATATCCCTCGTTTTCTGGGGCATCATAGTCACCGTCCTCCCCGTCCTCTGGACCAAGTGTATCGGGATCGTGCGTATCGTCATCTTCCTCCTCCTCCTCCTCTTCCTCCTCCTCTTCCCCCTCCTCTTCCTCCTTCTCTTCCTCACCGATAATCTCGGTTCCATCAGTACCCTCACCCTCCTTCCCGCCAGCTTCCACTCCAACGTTGACATTGTTTTCACCAGGAGGTTGAGCTTCGTTCAGGAATCTGTCGGATAGATATCTTGTTGATTGGTGACCAATACCGCCACCTAGGTACCGCATGAACATGTCGCGGTCAACAAAACTAGATACAACGTTAGCTATGATCAATTAACACATGATCAAGTTTGGCGCACATATTTACATAGTAGAAAACCCAGTCTTCGTCTTTTTCTTGAGGTTGCCGAGCAATACTAGGGGCCAGTATATCTTTTGTGCGACCGTACGCAAATGCGGGAATCAGGTGGACTCCACGGATAACTTCATTTGGGTCCAAGAATCCAAAGGGTTCCTGATCTTCGGGATGCATGAAACCGAGTCGATAGGGGCGTTTGGCATTCCAACCTGCTTTGTAGTTTAAATCACGGCCGAACCACCGTACCCAGAGAAAATCCATCCGTTGCACGTCGGTGGACTTCGATCTTGGTCCCATGTGCCGCACCTGTGCATGAAAAACACCAATGATTCGGGTGTACCAATAAGGGTGGGGGTCTTTATCTTCGTTTTCGTGTGATAGAACCATAACGTCGGCGTATGTTCGAGGATTTAATGAGTCTTGTGCGCGGCGAACATCGTAGGTAGTATAATTGATTCGAACGACCTTGTGTCGATAGATGCGATTGTTGACGAAAGTGAGGGTTTGCCGATCCGAATCGGTGAACCTGCCTTCATCGCCCTCGTAAGTCTGATCGAGGAGACGTCCTAGCAAATGGTCTTGCAGGCGCGGGAGGAAATCCTGAATAATTGAATTAGCAACGTCCAGTCTGAAGGCTTGAGATTGATTACTACCTTAATTGCAGGGTCTCCTGCATTACTGGAAAGCCATGATGTGATGTTTTCATGGTGTTTGGGGGACTGTGATGTATGGTAGTGTGCTGAAGGGTCCGTGTAAGGGAGTGGATCGGGTTCATGGAATGCCAGAGACGGGGTTCTTCCGGACAGTGTGGTTGAGGGCAAGGCCAATGGTCGAGGAGATGGCACCTCGGGAGTCGAAGGAGAGTCTTGATTGCAGATTTTGATAGCTCGTAACAAACGTTCACGACGCTCTTGCTTCGTCACTTGGTGTTGGAACCTATTCTTGTTCGTGCGCGCAAAAAATTTCTTGACGCGTTTATGCTCCAACTCCCCCTAGTATATGTCGTCTGAGCCGATCAAAGTCACAATCATGAAAATGGACGTACGATTTGAGTCGTGTAAGAATCCGACGTGCCAAAAAGTCGGATGTACCTGACGTAGTCTCCAAGTGCGTGTAGCTTGAACGTACTCAGGCTGAATCTTTTATCCTTTGGGTTTCTGGTGAGCGAAGCCTGCTGTTTTCCTTGCTTATCTCCCATTGGGGTAATTGTGTTTATTGCCATTTTTGCTGCTCGTGCTGCTTTCCTCCGTCCACGGGCAGCTTCTTCCTGAGGGAGCTCCTTGGTCGTGAACGCAGCACATGTGACTTGTACAAACCGCCGCAGCAAGGCACCAAGCGTTGCTGTTGTCTGCTCAAAAACGGTTAGGGTGGTTTCGGTATGTAGACGAAGCTTGGCATGTGCATGCCATGTAGCTAGTGTGAACAGGGTGTCCAATACGATCTCATTGTGGGGAGGAGGGAGTAGGCCCTCAAAGGCAGGGATGGCGCACTATTTTGAATTGGATGAAGCGTCATGCCTGAAGAATTGGCTGAACTTACTTGCAATAAATCCTCAAAATCTCGTCCAGCCAATTTTTTCATCGCTGATACATTGTTGCCGAATCCCCGGATGGTATCTCTCCCAAATCTCGGGACTTGTCGATACCTAGGCGGAGATGTAGGAGAAGGGATTCAGCAGGCAAATCAAAAAGATCGTACCGTGCATTCAATTCCTGGATAGTGTTCTGTCCAACTGCATATAACAGCCGTATCATATGGATGAAATAAGCTTTCCAAACGCCAAGCTCGAATTCATGGAGCAAATCTGGAACAAAGATCGAAAAGAAATTAAAACCGAATGGAAGGAGTCGGGTAGAGAATGCATTCTGAGTATGTCAAGATCAGTGAGGTCCTGTGAGGTATGCTATGATTACTTACCCGAGTGGGGACCAGTGATTCAGGAGCCAATATACGCTCAACGGCTGCACTTTTTACACCATATCCCTTTTCAAAGATCCATGTTCTTGTCATGTCCACTTGCTGTTGTCGAGAGGGTGTGTCTACTCTGATACGTTCACGCCGTTGACGATCCCGTGTTGTCCCTACCTCGCATACTTGCGACTTCTCAACTAGGCAGCGAGGGCACAAACAACGTGCCAGCGATCGAATTGTTGCGAGTAAGACTCTAGCAGAATGGTATAGTTAGATATCAGATAATAGTGAGAAGCACTTACTTTTCGGGGTAATCGGCTGAATAAGTAAAAATCCGAGGATACACCCGCCTTGTGACCCCATCAGCGCAAGTGATAACAAGGCCGTGCTCATATGCATGGATGAACTCATCGTCGAGCAAGAGCTCCCAAATGGCATGTATCAACTCTCGCTTGCAGTGCGTTAGCACTTCGCTCGTCGCACTGTCACCAAAAACCTGGCGGTAAACGTCCTGGATGGTATCCGGTAGCTGATTTATTTAAAATGAGAATAAGATGATATTCGTAACTAATCAAATAGTATATACGTACCTGAGGCATATAAGCGAGATGGTGACAAGCGAAAGCAGTGGGCTTAGCACGAAGATATTTTGACTGATTCCCGAAAAACAGGTAGATCGGCCACAATGATGCGTTCCCGAAACTAGTCAGATTAGTGGAATCCGACCAAAGCATCATCGGCGCGATCACACGTTCCAGTTTACATCCTGGTTCACGGGGACTGGAGTTCAGCTTCTCATATTCATCAATCATCGAGTCCGATGAATACACTTCACTGTAAATACGCTGGGCTGGTTCATCCTTCGAAGGCTTCCAGAAGTGTTTAAACGGCGTATAATGATATGTGAGTGCGACGGTATCTTGAAAGGCGTCCTTGATGATCTCGACAAGATTTCGGTGAAAAACTCCAGGGACCTCAAATACAGGCGCTTTTGACTCGTCCAGGTTGGCAGCACGTTCAGGCGGTAAGCGTATTTTGACTGTTGATTCCTTCCAACCCTTTGATGATGGCATTGGGTCAGTTTTGTATTTGTCGAGCCGTTCAGTCTCATGCGAACACCTGAAGCCCCAGAGATGATTTGGATCAAAATCATTTTGCAGCAATACATTATGGACAAGTCGATCCAGATCAGAGGCTGATTTCGTAGGACTACCAGACCACCAGTCCATTAGACGAAAGACTGTAGCGTTAGGGAATGGAGCGAATGAGTTGTTGGGTGTGAGGGATGGTGATTTTGACAGCTGTGGATGTGGGGATGGATCTGAGGATGCAAACCCTGTTGCATCACACACATCGGCAAGGGCAACGCCATCCTCTGGATCGAAGGATGGCCATTGCGTGTAAGAGCGATACAGGCCGATCTCATTTGGCTCTGTCTCGATGGTTCCCGGAGCATCAGGTTGATGAGGTGGAATCGTGGTGGTGGAAGACGATGGGGGTGGTCGTCGTTGGCGTTGTGCTGGAATTGGATTTGGAATATGTGCAAGTGGGGTCGCAGATGATGGTAAGAAATCTTTGTAGTGCTTCGGAATACGAATTCGGCGGCGGGAACGGCTGGAAAATGACGGTTCTGATATTATATTTTGACTTGGACTTGTGGACGGGTGACTCTGCTATGATATCCGGAATGAGGGCATAGTAAAACGAAAACAATATAATTGACGAAAGCTTACAAGGATCGAATTTGGAACTGCATTCGCAGGTAGAGCACCACTCTGATGGTTTTCTTCGATCGTCGCTGGTTCACGTAGCCCATTCAATGCGTCAGTAGCTGTAGGTAGATCCACACGAGCAAATTTCGTAGGACCTGGTCTTTCGTGTTGTTGGGTACGTTTGAGCAGAACATTGCGAATTGTCGATGCGAAGGGTTTGCAACTACGTTGATGGATTTCGAGCCCCTTGGAAGTGTCAAAGGGTCGATTGCAACCGAGACACGCTGTCAAAACCATGAGATGAATAGCAAGGAGAACAATCTGAAGAAACGGCATCATGCATCAATACTAACAATACCAGGTGTGCAATCACATGATGACCGTGAAGTATATTTTCTTGTTGCTTGACTTTCTTGCATATCCTGGACGCTGGCACTCAAAATCTCAGGCTTCAACCTTCAAGGCTAGGACCCGTTCATCATATAAGCATCAACGACCAGGTTGGCAGAGTGCTTCACATAAAAGAGAATACAATACGAATTACTACAGGCCTGAGGGTTTTCCTGGGATGGCGATGACATGTATTACGGATACAACTGGAGCTGTTTATTAGTAAATCAACACCCTGATGGTCAAGGCTTACTGACATGGTAATAAATTATCCTACGCCCCAGGATGCTATCGTTGAAGGCCCCCGATTAGAGTCTGTGCTGTTGACGTGGCGACTACGACGTTGACGGCAAACTGTGCTATAGGTTGGCAAGCGACCACATTGTCTAACAGCAGACTCCATGCGATAGGCCTCGTGCTGAGCTACTTGCAACCTACGGCAGCTGCGCAGAAGCCGCGCCCTACTGGCCTGCAATTGATCCAGATCCCTCGCGTATCGTTCTTGGGCTTGAATTTGTTCGTTGTATCGCATTTCCTCTAAGTCCAAGATGCGATGTATTTCTTCCTCTAAGTCTTCAGCTGAGGCTGAAAATGCTTTGCTCTACATTTGGAATGGATTAGGTCAAGCCAACATGAGGAGTACACATAACACACCGAGAGATCATCGACATCCTCCCAAAATTCAGACGACATATCAGAAGAAGCTTTTCGGAAGTGTGGATTGGATGGGGGAGATGGTACCAGGCCATCAGTGACTAAGCCTATTATTGATGGGATGGTCGGAATATGGGGTGCGGTCGTAGTAGTAGGCAGAGTGCTCGGGCTTGTGGTGAGACCTGGATTTGGTGACGAAGGGCGGGATTGCTGAGGGTCAGGCTCAATAGATTTGCGCCACATCTGAACCTGGAGCCAGTTTGGGGGAAGATTGGAGTGAAAAGTTGTCATTTATGAGAGTTAAAGAAAGTATAGGGAGGGTATCAGTAAAAAAAGGCTCAATGATGTACAGAGAAGGGCGTAGTAGAGTAAGGTGAAGGTCAGTAAGTGTACTAGTGTGAGTGTGAAACGTTCATCAAAGCTTATATAGCGCTTATATCTTGCAATTGGCTCACACAGATCATTTATCAAACGTGTGTATTGGAAATAGACTAAGAATGTACACAAACCAAAAGATTTATCTAGGACGAGTCACCAACGCGAGGGTAAAATATTGCACTGAAGAGATCGGTTGGAGAGGTGAGTTTGGGGCACCCAGGGTGGAGATGCACTGTAGAGAACAACCGATATAAGTAAATGAGCACAAGAGGGGATATAACTTACAGAACTCGGCAGGGATCGATTTCCGATACTCGTCAAACAGGGGACCTGAGTCTTTTTGGTTGCTTAAATGAGCGACGCATTTGGCCATCGGTTCGTAGAGCTGTTTCAAAGTCGAGATTGGCTGGGGAGAAGAGTCGCGGATCCCAGTCGCATATTGCTTCAGGACATGACAAAACTGTTGAAATTCACGGTCATGTATGGTATGATTGATAGAAATAAGTGCTCACAAAAAAGTTTGATGCGGCAAAGCTAGCTGCAGGCGCCTCCCCATTCCATGGCTCAAGGCTGACGAGGGCATATGGTCCACTGTAGAATATATTTGTGACCCACATCTTCACAGGAGGCCCTTGATACATAAGCGGACCCTAACACATATGATTATGAAAGGTGAGTAGTTGAAATAAATTATGCCATATGGAACATACCCCCTCTGCAAACACATGGAGGAACATCTGTGTATTCAGCATGTCTTCCACAGCATGCTGCAGGTGTGTCGGCGGCATATCAACCCTCAATTCCGATAGCCGATCCTCTTGCTTTGTTTCGGGTGATGGAAATAGAATGGTATGCGCCTCACTTTCGGCAATGAGCCAAAAGTTGTCAATGTGTGCAAGCACCTAACAATAGAAGCTGAACGATATAAAAGAGTGGAGAAGACCGCGCTACGCACCAAGTCCACGAAGAATCCAGGGATGGGGTGCAAGGGCGGCAGTTTGATCACAGTCCCGTTCCGATCGGTATATTCTGTGATGGATATAGATTAGCACATAGTTAACAGACATTTGATCGCATCGTACAGACCTGTATCGAGTCGGTGAGTCTTATTCATCGCTGTTCTCAACTGCCGCTCTATGACTAGGGTGGTCGGGAACAGATCGACTTCGCCCATATAAGCGATCGTGCATAGCGTTCCCTCGTCGATGACCGGGACCCACCCGGGGCAGCTTTGAAGAAAATGAACCATAGCATCGTAGGCCGCACACAGAGGGAGTGGAGGAAGGATGGACGAGGAAGAGAAATATACCACATTCCTAAGTCTCGACCGTGTGCTTGAAGTTTGTATCGATGACCGGGTGGAACGAAAAGAGCCAGTTGAGGGGCAGGAGGGTGAAAAACTTCCTGCGCCAGACGTAGCAGACTGTTCTTCGACTGTTTTTTTTCTGGAAGACCTGGAAGTCGTGCTTCCTTGGCTGAGCGTGCGTATTTGACTGAGCGTTCGTGACTTCATGTGTGTTTCGGTTAGAGGGGATTTGAATTCATATTGAGAACGTTTAGAACGGGTTTTTTGAGGCACACGGTCACTTGGCACGAGCAGGCGGTTCGTAGTCGGGAGATTCGAGGTACTCATACCCACTGGATACATAAACTGCGAATTCGAGGTCTCTACGGGCGCCAAGTCACTCGGCGCATGGCTCTTGCACAACGGCTCCAGACCTGGAGTAATTGCATCCTCCAGATATTGTGATTTAGATATTGAAAAGGATCAATAGAAAAGACTCACTGGATTTGGAACGCTATTTATCAACTCTTCGAAGAGTGCTTGTTCATCTTGTGTAAGCGTGTTGCAACTCACAACTTGTGGTGGCGAAAAAAGTTCCGGAACAGAGGTCGCCGGGATTGCGATGGAATTGCTTCCGGGTGGATTGACCGTGTAAGGCTGGAGAAAAAAGTCAACAGAATGAAGTTGAGGTGAGGGGAAAAAACTAACCCAAGAAGCGAAATCATAGCCTCTATCCTGGGTATTTGTACAAGGATTAAAGTTGGCGGCATCGGCAGACAACCATGAAGTTTGGGCAGGATTTTCGTGATAACCTAGGGCGGCGGTGGTGGTTGCAGTGTTTTGACTTTCAAGAGGCCATGGTATTTGGCTTGGATTTTCGTGACGGCTGTCCGAGCCGAGAGCCGTGTCGTGAGTGTCAAAAAGCCATAATTGGTTGCTTGAAGTTTCCTGATTGTCGTCAAAGCCCACAGCGGAGGACACAGAATTTCGAGCATCAGAGTGTTGTGACATCGTACAGGTATAACTGTTGGGCAGAGGCGAACACGCAGGTAAAGCATGCCATTATATTATATCCACATGGGGATCGATCAAAACAGGCTTTCGCTATATTTGGACAGCTCGCCGCGATGCCGCCTACTGCTTACGAGACATGTCCTGCTTTTTACCATTAAATTTAGGCGCTTAGAGGAATACCAAGAAACATATAAAATTTGTACATATGTATCAGTACAAAAGAAGATCTACGAAAAAAACTGAAAAAGCATTGCAGAGCTCATACGCGAGCCCCCTTGCAGTCATGGTATTCAATAGTGCTGCTTGTCATATACCTGCGGCAAACATGACACTTGACAACCAGCCGCAGGAACTGCTCCTCAGAGAGTCCAGCCCCACTAAAGCAATCCAGCTGCAACAACAGGTAAGTTTCTGACTGCGGCGTGGGCGATGAAAGCGGCAGAAATGTTTGAATAGTCGCGGGATCTATGTCTGCGCAAGTGAGAGGTGAACGAGTTCGTCGTGAAAGAAACTCGTGACACACCATTTACAGACCTTTCGGTTCCACCGGAAACAGGGCTGGTCATGGCAGAAAGAGCTGTTCGAGATGCATTCAAGTGAGAAGTGATCAGACCGAAAACGCGAGGAACTCACTGGATGGTTTGTGATCTTCGACCTGTTTATTGATGGAGTGCGCGGCGGCGTACGAAAGTGGATCGTGTGTAGCGGATGGAACGTCCACGAACTCATGAATGTTTTCCGAGTCTAAATTCTCCGCGAGTGATCCAGGATCGTGAACCGTTTGACTGAAAGGCACAGAACGGTAGTGGAGTGTCATGGATTGAGAAAGGATCATGCTAGGATCTCGCCGAAGAGCACGTCCCTTCTGGGTATGAAGTGTTGGTGACTCTGGCGTGTTTGGTTGAGTCCTATCAACGCTGGAGCCGATGTTGACAGAGATCCGGGTGCGACGTGGAGTCTTCGGTATTGTAGCATCGGGGTTGCAGGTTCGTATGGCTGGCATGGTGTCTCGAAACGTCACCCTTCGATGCAGGCTCGTCTTTTATGAAAAAAAAACATTAGCATCCCAGAACAAGTAATTAACACTACTGACCAGAAGAAGCCATCTCTCTCAGGCTTTCCCTTTGAGGCTACTTCTCAATTAGCCATTCTCAGTAATAAATTAGCACGGTGGTTCCTTATAAGCAAGGTAGTGATCCCACGGTTCGTGAGCACCCAAGCCTCTGTCTTTCTATGTCAGCGACTCGGACTCCAGTTGATGATGCAGACGACAGGCATCCGAACCTCGAAAACCCGGCATGCACTCGCAAACGAGTATTCGACATCCTTTCACAAAGTCTCAGTCAAACTGGACGGAAAAAGAAACATAAAAAGTATCCTCACCAGTATTCATTATTGAATCCAGTAACGTTGCACATACTTACAGGGATGACGTACTCCTGCCATATGTACGTGCAGGACGCTGGATTCCACGGGCTTTCAGCCCTTTCCTTAACATCACAAGCATGTTTTGGATTGGAATGTCAGCCACTGGTAACAACGATGAGGAGTCCGAAAATACCTTCATGTCACAATTGTGAGTCCGAATTTGAGCGCGATTGCCCAAGTTGATCGCATTGTTGCGCAGTTCTCCCAAGGAGCGGAATCATCTCGCGAAAATCCACAACAGTGTCCTAGACATGGTTCCAGGATTCCGCGACCAAATGTCCAACTTCAGTGCAGACCCTGAAGCCCTCGATCATATCATCGATGTGGTAAGGATGATTGTCTTTTTATTTTATTGAATGAATTGTGATCGTCTTTCAGATGACAGATGCTTCCAAGGGTGCGCGTTCAGACGATACTGGGGGGCTGAAAATGAAGGTCATACTTTATATTCCTCGGAACCCAAAGACGGACGCATGCATACCTCCAATTACTAACAACAAGTCAAAGTCGGACCGAGGTTTCAACCACCCACTCACATCGCGTCTACTGTGTCCCCAAAAACTGATAAGAGAATATGATGCAGATTCTGAGTGAGTGAATACCTATGGCACTGTACTGGTCTGATACAAGGTAGCATTATGCGGGCAAGACTTTTAGACGGCTCCATCAAGGTTGTTGCCGACGATTGGCCAAACTTCTTGTATGACGAAGACATGTATGATCCCAATGAACTCGATAAAGGTCTTCTCCGTGGGTACTTCCTACTCCGTGTACGTGCATTCTTCCTGTGTGGTTCTCTTGCTGAATGTACTTAGGTATATCGACACCTATTCACTTCGCCTTCTTCCGCACTCAAAGACACACCCGGATCACATGCAACACGTTCCGGGAACGCCAAGTTACACAACATGGTGAAAGTTACGCCTGCTACTATCGCGTATGCAGCCGTCCAGGTTTGTTTATATTTTTTTCATCGCACAATTGTGGTAACAAACCAAGAACAGGCTCGCTTCGCCTTGAGCACCGTGGAGGTATGGGGACCTGAAGACACCCATTTCGATTTAGAACATTTCCACTCAGCAATCATAGAGCTTTTTGACCCAGATCCAACTGATCTGGTTGACAACGAATGGGCCGACGAAACATTGGCTTGGTGGGATCGGTACATCTCATTTATTTCTCTTTATGCTTAATGGATACTGAGCCTTGTGATTCCAGCGCTGTTTTCGGAACTACCACAACCCCTTCGGAAACGCCGATGGCCATTCACGACACCCCCACTGACCAGCTCCATGATCGTGCCCTTCTGCTCGCTCAACGTGCTGCCCGCCGTGCTCGCCGTCCCAACCCTTAGCAGGTACTATATTATTTGGCTAGCTTGTATTTATCATTTAGTTGCCAGAATAATGTAAGATATATCATGGCACTCAGTATTGTTAATGTGCAGCCAAGATGCTAAGTATTCACCAAGGAGTCGAGTAATTTACGGCCACGCCAGTCGGTCAAGGGTGGTCAAGATGCTGAGCCCAGCCGAGGCGTGGAATATTGTAAGGTATATCAGGATACTGGGTATCGCCAAGAAGCCTAGTAATGCATGGCCGCGCCTGGCTGTCAAAGGGTGGTCAAGATGCTCAACCCAGCCAAGGTGTAGAATATTGTAAGACATACCAGGGTACTGAGTATCGCCAAGGTGGCAAGTCATACAAGGTAGTGCTAGGCTGCTAAAGGCCGCCCAAGATGTAGAAGAGACACCAGGATGTTGACACCAGGATGTTGATTATTGAACATCCTGGTGTCGAAAGGTAGATTTTGCAGCCGGCATAGGTCAGTTACTATGTCATATAAGCAAGGCCATCAGGCAGGTGTCTTTGGTATATATTTTACTCCGTGTAAGACTTTATATATATCTTATATAGCTTTGCCTTCGCCACGGACTTTTGCTGATGT
>Ga0209006_10005143_pt1 | contig 11873 bp, 11 predicted proteins | sample JacPin_JW_Ref_O2_FD_188567 | JGI IMG/M metagenome (GOLD analysis project Ga0209006, IMG submission 188567) | Forest soil microbial communities from Algoma, Ontario, Canada - Jack Pine, Ontario site 1_JW_Ref_O2 (SPAdes) (version 2) | ecosystem: Environmental > Terrestrial > Soil > Boreal... | reverse complement strand
GCGATCCAGTTTCACGCCGAGGTCACCCACGCCATGATGTGCCGCTGGACCACCCGCGGCCACGCCCGCATGGAGATGCCCGGCGCCAAGCAGCGCGCCGCCCATTTCGCCGAGCGCCCGGTCTACGACCTCGCGATCCGCACCTGGCTACAGACGTTTCTCGAGGCATGGGTCGAGAAAGACGCGGTCGTGACGGCGAATAGTGAGTAGCGAATAGCGAATAGTTCGCATCGCCATTCGCAACTCGCCATTCGCTACTCAATAACGTCGCCATGATGCGCTCGCGCGTGAGCGGCAGGTCGCGCAGGCGGGTGCCGAGCGCGTGCGCGACCGCGTTGCCGATCGCGGCCGCGGTCGGGCTGGCGGTCGCCTCGCCGGCGCCGAGCGGCACGTCGGTCGCGCCCTCGATCAGCTCGACGGTGATCTGCGGCACCTCGGAAAAGCGCAGCACCGGATAGGTCTCCCCGTCGCGCGACGCGATGCCGGTCGTCTCCAGCCGAACCTGCTCCTTGAGCACCCAGCTCGCCGACTGGATCATGCCGCCTTCGAGCTGGTTGATCGCGCCATCCGGATTGACCGCGAGGCCGACGTCGGCCGCGCACCACATGCGGGCGAGGCGGATCGTCTCGTCGACCTCGAGCTCGACCACGACCGCCGCATAGGCAGCGCGGTCCTTGTAGCGGGCAAAGCCGATGCCGCGACCGCGCCCGGTGCCGGCTGGGAGGCCCGCTTGCCATGCGGACATCTTCGCCACGCGCTCGATCACGGCGCGCGCACGCGGATCGGACGTGATGGCGAGCCGGTATTGCACCGGATCCTCGCCGGCGCGCTCGGCGAGCTCATCGATGAAGCACTCGATCGCAAACACGTTCGGCATGGCGCCGAGCCCGCGCAGCGCCGAGGTGCGCACCGGCGTCTCCGGCACCAGATGGTGGATGATGCGCTTGGCTGAAATGGCGTAGAGCGGCGTGCCATTGCGCACCGCGCCGCCGTCGGGCACGTCGGCTGGCGGATAGTCGGGCGGCGGATGTGGCAGTGCCTGCGCACCGAGCAGGTTGCCGCTGCCGGGCCGCGCGCTGTGGGTGCCGCTCCAGATTTCCGCGGTCCAGTCGGACGGGCGGCCGGCGTCATCGAGCGCGGCGCGCACCTTCACCACCATCGCCGGGCTCACCGGCTCGAAGGCGAATTCCTCCTCGCGCCGCCAGCGCACGCGGATCGGCGTGCCGGGCTTTTGCATGGCGATGATCGCCGCATCCGCCGCGACGTCGTCGGCCCCGTTGTGGCCGTAGCAGCCGGGCCCCTGCACGTGCCGTACCGAGATGTTCTTCGCCTCGAGCCCGAGCGATTGCGCGAGCGCAGCGCGCAGCGGAAAGACGCCCTGCGCATGCGTCCACACCGTGAGGTGGCCCTCGCGAAACTCGGCGAGCGCGCAGGACGGCGCGATCGAGGCATGCGCCAAGTATGCGCGCGAATAGGTTGCCTCGTAGTGATTGGCGCGGCCTGCCGCCTCCGACGGCGGGGCACCGACGGTGCGGTCGATGGTCGGCTGCTGCAACAACGAGGCGGCCTGCTGCTGCAGCGGGTTGAGCGGCTCGACCCCATGCCACGTCGCGTGCGTCTGCGCCGCCACCGCCTCCACGGCGGTCTCGTCGTCGCCCACGATAGCGAGGAAATTGCCGTGGCGGACGAACTCGATCTCGCCGCGCGCCGCGCGGCGGATCGCGGCCTCGTCGATCGTTCCGATGGTCGCGCCGCGCCGCGGCTGGCGCACCGGGCGCGCGTGACGCACGCCCGCGAGGGTCATGTCGTGGATGAAGGCCGGCGCGCCGAACACTTTCGCCGGCAGGTCGAGCCGCGCAGCGCTGCGGCCGACCGTGTCGTAGCTTGCCGCCGGCTTGCGCGGCGCCGCGCCCGTCGCCTTGACGTCGAGACGAACCGTTGCGGCGAGCGTCCAATAATCCTCGGCCGTGGGTGCGCCGTGGCGCAGGATGCGGCCATCCGCGATCGACAGGTCGGCGATGCCGCAGCCGAGCCGCTCCGCGGCGTGCTGGAGAAACAGCGCACGCACCTCGGCGCAGGCCTGTCGCAGCGCGACGCCGCCGAACTGCATCGACTGGCTACCGGCCGTAAAACCTTCGTTCGGGGTGAAATCCGTGTCGCCCGACGAGATCGCGATGCGCTGCGGCGCGACGTCGAGCTCCTCGGCGGCCAGTTGCAGCATGGCGGTCAGCACGCCTTGGCCGATCTCGACCTTGCCGGTTCGCACCGTGATTTTTCCCGGCGCCGGGAACGCGACCCACTGGTCGAGCGCCGGGTGCTCGGCGAGCGCGCCGGTCAAAGGGGCAGCCGGCGCCGTCATCGTGTGGCCTCGCGCTGCATGGCGGCGGCTTTCTCGACCGCGCGCAGGATGCGGTTATGCGAGCCGCAGCGACAGATGTTGTCGTCGAGCGCCTGCGCGATCTCGGCCCTGGATGGGCTCGGACTGCGGTCGAGCAGTGCCTTGGCGGAAATGAGAATGCCGCTCAGGCAATAGCCGCATTGCCCGGCCTGCTCGTCGAGCAAGGCCTGCTGCAGCGGGTGCGGGTGCTCGGGCGTGCCCAGTCCCTCGATCGTGGTGATCGACTTGCCGGCGACGCTCCAGATCGGCTTGGCGCAGGATTTCTGCGGCGCGCCGTCGATCAGCACCATGCAGCAGCCGCACTGCTCGAGCCCGCAGCCGAAGCGCGTACCGACGAGGCCGAACGCGTCTCGCAGCACTGCAAGCAGCGAGGTTTCCTCGTTCGCGACCGTTACCTTGACGGTGCGGCCGTTGAGGGTGAGCTCGAACTGCGCCATCACCTGCTCGCATCAGCCCAGCGTGAAGGCGTCATGGTAGGCGCCCTGGATGCTGCCGCCCGGCACCGGGCCGCCGCCCGGCACATGCACCATGTCGCCGATCACCGCCACGGTCGCGCCGTGCAGGCCGTGGCGCGGCAGCCGCATCGGCGCCAGCGCCTCCCACTTGTCGGTCTTCGGGTCGTAGGCCTCGTTGGTGCCGAACACCTTGCCGGTCGCCTCGCCGCCGAACACCACGATGCGGTCGCGGTAGTAGACGGCCGAGACGCCGCTGCGCGGGGTCGGCAGCGGGGCGCGAAAGCTCCAGGCATCGGTCTTCGGGTCGTAGACGGCATTCAGGCTGGTGTTGAAATCATACGAGTCCATGCGGCCCGCGATGGCGTGGATCTTTCCGTCCACCACCGCGACGCCCATGTGGTCGCGCTGGCCGACGAACGGCTGGGTGCCGGTCGAGCCGCGCATGCCGCCGAGGATCTGGTACTTGTCGGTCGCCGGATCGTACACCTCGTGCCATTCGACCGAGCGCACGTCGCGGCCGCCGAGCAGGTGGATCTTGCCGTCGAGCACGATCGCCGAGGAGGCGCCGCGCGGCCGCAGCAGGCCGGCGATCGGCGTCCACTTGTCCTCCATCGCGTCGTAGACGAAGCACTTCGAATGCGGACAGCGGTTCTGCTCGATGAAGCCACCGAAGGCGTAGATTTTCGAGCTGATCGTCGCCAGCGCCACGTGGTTGCATGGGACCGGGAAAGGCGCCTTGAGGGTCCACGTCCCGCTCTTCGGGTCGAACACCTGGTGGAAATGGCCGTCGACGCGATGACGCGCGTAGCCGGCAACGATGTGGATCTTGCCCAGGCACTCGATCACGCCATGCTCGCCGACCGGAATCGGCAGCCGCGCCTGCTCGACCCACTTGCCCGGATTGGCCGCAACCGGGGCGACGCTCGTCATGTAGCGCTGGCCCTGCGCCGTCGCCGGCACCTCGGTGATCTTGCGGTCGAAGAGTCCGGCAAAAAGCGGATCGCTCGTCTCGGTGGTCATGGCTGTCTCCCGGCTGTGGGCGTCATCTCGAGCTAGCGCTCAGCGGCATATTGCGGAACGGCATCGCGCAGCAGTGCGCGCGTCAGCTCGACGCCCTCGCGCGCGACCTCGTGGGGCGAGCGCGCCCACAATTCCGGGTTGGGCGCCTCGTAGCTCAGATAGCCCGTGTAGCCTTTTTGGGCGAGCAGGCCGAAGACCTCGCGCCAGCGCACCGTGCCCTTGCCGGGCGCGAGGCGATCGGTCGGGCGCGCGACGCCGGTGACCGGATTGGGCGAGAGGTCGCTGTACTGGAAGCAGAAGATGTCCTCGCTCGGCACGTCCGCGAAGCTCGCGCCCGACGCGCCGCTGCGCGCGAGGTGATAGGCGTCGAGCAGCAGGCCGACGTTCGTCTTGCCGGCGCCGTTCACGATCTCGCGCTGAACGCCCATGTTGTTGAGGACGGGATGCTGCGAGTTGAACTCGATCGCGAGCCGCAGCCCGAACTCGGCCGCGATGTCGCCGGCGGCGCGCAGATTGGCGATCGCTTCCGGAATCGTGCCGACGAACGGTCCCGGCGCGCTCATCAGCATGGTGCAATCGAGCGCGACCGCGTTCTCGCAGGATTCGCGAAACACGCCGAAGATGCGCTTGCTGTCCTCGCCCTTGGCAAAGAGCCAGCCGTATTCGACGCCTAGCACGCCGACCGGAATGCCGCCCTTCTTCACGAGGTCGAGCACCTGCGCGTTGCTCATGCCCGCCTCGAAGCAGCGCTTGAAATCGATGCGCCGCAGCTCGACCGCGTCGTAACCAGCATCACGCGCCGCATCGAGCTGGGTCGCGAGCGGCGTCGTATCGATCGTCCACATGTGCAGGGCGAGGCGCCCGAACCGATTTGCCATCCGCTCCTCGTTTGCTTAAGCGTTGTCGCCGCGCGCAGCGGGCCGGGATAGTTGCACCACGGCAGGACTTCTGTCGACCCTTGTAGCCCGCATGGAGCCCTCGGGTCTTGCCTTCGGCAAGCCCAAGGACAGGCTCCGCGTAATGCGGGGACGGCGGTCCCGGATTACGGCGCTTTGCGCCTCCATCCGGGCTACAGTTGGTGGTCATTGGGAGGAATTCGCAACATGGTCGCCGTCGCGTCGCACAACATCAGCTTCATCAGCCGTAGCGACCAGGGCGGCCGCGGCGACGGCGTGCAGGTCATGGTGCATCGCGGCTATGCTTATGTCGGCCATGGCTTTAGCAATGGCATCACGGTCATCGATGTGCGCGACCCGAAGAATCCGAAAACCGTCAATTTTCTTCCCGCGCCGCCCAATACGCGCGCGCTGCATTTGCAGACGCACGACGACCTGCTGGTCTGCGTCAATGCGCCGAGCATGTGGAACATGCAGATCGATCCCAAAGCCTATTTCTCCGGATCGCCCGCCGATCTGTTGAAAGGGCAGAGCTTCACGTCGGGCCTGCGCGTGTACGACATTTCGCGCCCTGAAACGCCGCGCGAGATCGGCTTCATGCCGGTCGCGGGCGTGGGCCCGCATCGCATCTGGTATGTGGGCGGGCGCTACGCCTACGTGTCGATTCATTTCGCCGATTTCGCCGATCATGTGCTGGCGGTCGTCGACATGGCGGATCCGACCAAGCCGCAGGTGGTCGGCAAATGGTGGCTGCCGGGCCTTTGGTCGGGCGGCGGCGAGACGCCGACCTGGCCGCAGGGCAAGCGCTATGCGCTGCACCACGGCCTCGTCGCCGGCAATCTTTTCTACGGCGCGTGGCGCGATGGCGGGCTCACCATCCTCGACGTGGCGGAGCCGACCAGGCCGCAGCTCGTCTGCCATCGCAACTGGGATCCGCCGTTCGGCGGCGGCACCCATTCGCCGCTGCCGCTGCCCGACCGCAACCTGCTCGTCATGGCGGACGAGGCCAATTTCGCCAATTGCAGCCTCGGCCTGCGCTATATCTGGGTTTTCGACGTGCGGGTGCCGGCAAATCCGATCAGCATCTCGACCTTGCCGATTCCCGGCGAGGCCGACTATTGCAAGAAGGGCGGCAATTTCGGCCCGCATAATCTATGGGAGAATCGGCCGGGCGGAATGCAGAGCTCGCGCTACATTTTCGCCACGCTCCACAATGCGGGGGTGCGCGTGTGCGATATCGACAATCCGTTCCATCCGCGCGAGGTCGCGTACTTCGTGCCGCCCGATCCGGAACGCATGTTCGATCCGCGCCCAAACCGGCCGCAGGTGATCCAGTCGGCCGACTGCTACGTCGACCCGCAGGGCATCATGTATCTCACCGACTCCAATGCCGGTCTCTACATCCTGCAGTTCGAGGGCGGCTGAGCGCGCAAGGGGTATCGGAACCTGCCATTGCGACGCTCAGTCTCGCCTTGCGGGGCCGTTTTTTGCTGCGCGTCGATTGACAGCCGGTGGGACGAAATCCCACACTGCCCCCGTAGAAAAAGAACCGCCTTTCAGCGGGCGAAATCGGGGAGGAGAGCACAGTGGCCCAGACCATCGAGGGATTCGTCGGCAAATCGCTCGACGATGCGAAGATATCGCCGCTCCACATCAAGATCGTCGGGCTCATCGCGGCCGGCTACTTCTTCGACGTGATCGACTTCACGGTGCTGGGTCCGCTCGGACTTTACATGACCAAGTCCGCTACCTCGCCGACGGCGTTCGCGTCGCCGGCGGAGTTCGCCTTCATCGGCAGCGCCGCGATCTTCGGCATGGCGATTGGCACCGCCGGACAGGGACAGCTGAGCGACAGGTTTGGCCGCCGCTTCATCTATCAGTTCAACCTGCTGCTGTTCGGCGCCTTCACGATCCTCGGCGCGTTTGCGCCCAGCATTCCGCTGCTGATCCTCTGCCGTTTCATCGCCGGCATCGGACTGGGCGCCGAGCAGCCGCTTGCGTTCGCGTATGCGGGCGAATATGCGCCGAAGCGCATCCGCGGCCGTATCCTCGCAATCGTGCATTTCATCGGCGGCGCCTGTGTGTGGCCGATCGGCACCGCGCTGGTGCTTCTGTTCGGCAAGGTGCTTTTCGTCACTCCCGAGACGGCCGAATATGTCTGGCGCGGCATCTGGATGCTAATCGGCGTCGGCGCGCTCATCGTGTGGGTGTTCCGCTTCACGCTGCCGGAGTCGCCACGCTACCTCGCGACGCACGGCCGCGGCGAGGACGCGATCAACGTGCTCAAGCGCCTCGGCATCGACGGCCCAACCGAGCCGCTCAGCACCGACGTCGCCAGCGACAACAAGAGCGATCCGTTCGCGGTCGTGTTCAAGATGTTCCCGATGCGCGTCGTCGCCGGCATGATCTGCTTCACGGCGTTCTTCGGCTTCGCCATCGGGCTCGGCGCGTGGCTGCCCGGCATCATGTTCGACAAGGGCTTCACTGTCACCAAGTCGCTGCAGTATACGCTGCTGATGAACTTCGCGGTGCCGTGCGCCAGCATCTGCATGATGTTCGCGCTCGACAACGTCGGACGGAAGGTCACGTCCGTCTGCGCCTTCTTGGCCGCCGGCATTATGGCCCTCGTCTTCGCCAATGTCGGACAAGGCGAGGTCGTCCTGCTCGTCACTGCCGGCTTCTTCATGACCCTGTTCGTGCAGATCGCCGGCAACTCGATGCAGATCTTCGCCTCTGAGGTCTTTCCGACCAACGCGCGTGCGTCCGGCTTCGGTTGGGCGTCCGGCGTCGGCCGCATCGCCACGGCGTTCATCATTCCGGGCATCGCGCTCGTCCGCGGTTCCTACGGCATCGAGACGGTGTTCGTGATCCTCGCGATCCTGCTGGCGATCGCGGCGCTGATGGTCACGCGGCTCGGTCCCGAGTCCAGGCGCATCGGTCTCGACGATGTTGCGGCGCCGACCAATCGCCTCGTGGAGGCCGGTCAGGCGTTCTGGCTCAAGTTCGTCGGTTTTGGATTGGTCGGATTGTCAATCGTTTGGTGGATCGACTACTTCCTGGCTGTCAAGGAGATCAAGACGGGCATTCCGTGCTTCCTCTACATCACCTCGGCCTGCAGCGCGATCGACTCGAGCAAGCTGGTCGGCCATCTGGTCTATCAGCCTTACCTGTTGTGGATCGGCATCGTCGTGCTGGCGGTCGCCTTCGCGATGGGATCGAAGCGCGCCACCGCGACCAGCGAGGCCGCGGTCCGCTGACGGCTGAGAGCACTAAGACGGCGCGGCGTGCTTCGGCGCGCTGTTGCTTTTTGCGCGTGAGTAAGTGGGGCGTTAATGCTTGCCGAGGCCCGTCTTCGCCCTGCGGGCTTCGACGGGCAGCCTACGCCCCAGATGTGCCTTGCGATGTGAGTGCTCGTTGTGAAGGCTGGCCCGCCAGCCGAAGCCCCGAAGGGGCGTAGGCTGGTGGAGCCGAGGGGGATCGAACCCCTGACCTCCTCATTGCGAACGAGGCGCTCTCCCAGCTGAGCTACGGCCCCTGCCGCCGACGGCGCCGTGCACCGAAGGGCTTGGGAACTGCGCCATTTAGGGCCGGGGTCCGGGCCTGTCAAGGATCGCGGGCGGCGTGCTTGTTTGCCCCCGGCCGACCCGTTAAATGTCTGCGGCGACCCCGTCCGGACGAATCGACATGAAGCCGCTGATTGAAGTCATACTTATCCTGCTGGATATCTACTGGTGGATCGTCATCGCCGCCGTCATCGTGTCCTGGCTCATTGCCTTCAACGTCATCAACACGCGCCACCATGCGGTGGCCATGATCACCGACCTGCTCTATCGGATGACCGAGCCGGTGTTTCGGCCGATCCGCAACATGATGCCCAACCTCGGCGGCCTCGATCTTTCGCCGCTGATCGTGCTGCTGATCATCTATGTTCTCCGGCGCTATCTCGCCGACTACATCTACCCGCTCGTTCCTTGAGCAGTGGCGAGCGCGACGCCATGGCAGCTGGCCGCGGACGGGTTGATGCTGACCGTGCGTCTGACGCCGAAGGGCGGGCGCGATGCGATCGACGGTGTCGAAGCGATGGCGGACGGCCGATCGGTGCTCAAGGCGCGGGTACGCGCGGCGGCGAGCGAGGGTGAGGCGAATTCCGCGCTCATCCGGCTCATCGCCAAGTCGCTTGCGGTTGCGCCCCGTCAGGTGAGCCTCGTCGGCGGCGCGACGGCGCGCCTCAAGCGTCTCAAGATCGCGGGCGCGGGTCCGGCCCTTGCGGAGGCGCTGGAAAAGATCGTCGGGGCGCGACACCCATGACGGCAACGATCATCGACGGATTGGCGATCGCGGGAAATTTGCGTGCGCGCGTCGCCGCGGAAGTCGCGCGGCTCGCGTCCGCGCACGGTCTCGTGCCGGGGATTGCGGTCGTCCAGGTGGGCGACAACGCCGCGAGCGATGTCTACGTGCGCAACAAGACGCGCGCGGTCGAAGCGGCCGGCATGCGCTCGTTCGATCATCATCTGCCGGACGGCGCGGGCGAAGTCGAGTTGCTGGCGCTGCTGGCCCGGCTCGACGCCGATGCCGCCGTCCACGGCATCCTGGTGCAGCTTCCATTGCCGGCGCATATCGACGCGCAGAACGTGATCAACGCGATCGATCCGGCAAAAGACGTCGACGGGTTCCATCCGCTCAACATCGGCCGGCTCGCCAGCGGCCTGCCCGTCATGGTGCCGTGCACGCCGATGGGCTGCATGATCCTCGCCAAGACGGTGCATCCATCGCTTGCCGGGCTCGATGCCGTGGTGATCGGCCGCTCGAACGTGGTCGGCCGGCCGCTGCTTCATTTGTTGATCACCGAAAGCGCGACCGTCACCATCGCGCACTCCAAGACGCACGACCTGCCGGCGGTCTGTCGCGACAAGGACCTGGTGTTTGCCGCGATCGGACAGGCCGAGCTCGTCAAGGGCGACTGGATCAAGCCCGGCGCAACCGTCATCGACATCGGCATCAATCGCATCACGATGCCGGACGGCAAGACTCGTATCGTCGGCGATGTCGCGTTCGCGCAAGCACGCGCGGTTGCGGGCGCGATCACGCCGGTGCCGGGAGGGGTCGGCCCGATGACGATCGCGTGCCTCCTGGTGAATACGCTGCGCGCGGCCTGCGCGGCCGCAAATCTTCCCGCGTCCGTGCTCTGAACCCGGCAGGTCGGGGTCGCGACGAATGGCATTGGTTTGCGAACAGGATCGGTGAGGACGGCACATGCGGCTCGCATCCCTGCGTGGATTTGCCAGGGCCGCGGCATTTGCGGTCCTGCTGGCATCGCCCGCCGCCGGCGAAACAATCGAGTTGGTCACGACGCCGTTCAACGTCGACACATGCGCGCACAGGCAGGGACGCGAGGCCGAGGATGCAGGCGAATGGCGCTGCACCGGCTATGCCGGAATTTCAATCCTGATGACCTCAGGCGACGCCCGCGTCTACATCAGCTTTGGCGCCAAGGCCGACAGGGAGCCGGCCGCCCAACAGACGCTTGCAGCCCCGAACGGCGAAGGCACGAGCATCGAATGGCGGATCGTGCGCGAGCGCAGCCGAAAAAGCCGCGCCTTCGCGACGATCATGCGCTGGAGCACGGCGGTCCCGGTCGACGACCCCAAGGTCGAGAACGGAATCTACCGCGGCGAGGTGCTGGTGGTGACGCGGCTCGGGGCGGGCGGCGTCTGCCATGTCGGTTACGTGGATGCCCGGCAGAACGCCAATGCGGTCGAGCTCGCGCGCGAGATCGCCGATCGGCACGCGCGCACCTTTCGCTGCGGCAAGGACAAGCCGATCGTGCTCGGCGACAAGGGGTCGGGATTCAGTGGAGCGCATGGGGGGCAGTGACGAGGCGGAGGCGGGTGCTCGAGCGTCGGCGCCGCGATCGATGCGGCTCAGTTCCAGGCGTAGGCGACCTTGTCCAGCGTCTTGTCGCCGAATCTCTCCGACGACCTCGCCACCGCCTTGCCGCCGAGCGCCTGATAGAATCCGACCGCCGGCTCGTTGTCGGACAGCGCCCACACCACCATGCTCTTCATCTGGCTCTGCACGAGATCGCGCCGGGCCGCCATGAACAGCCGCCGGCCGAAACCGAGGCCTTGGAACTCGGGCCGCAGATAGAGCTCGTAGATTTCACCGTCATATTGCAGGCTGCGGGCGCGGTTGCGACCGTAATTGGCATAGCCCGCGATGGTGTCGCCAAAGGCGAGCAGCGAGATGCGGCTGCCCTTGCGAATCGCGCCGTCCCACCAGCGGGCGCCGCGGCGGGCGATGAGCCGCTCGAGCTCGCGGCCCGGGATGATTCCCTGATATGCGGTGCGCCAAGCGTCGTCATGCGTGTCGGCGACCGCTTTCGCATCGGCCGCCCGCGCGCGACGAATCTCGATGACGACAGTGCTCATGCGTTGAATAGAGCAATGAGCGAGTCCGGCATCAAGAGGGGCGTTGATCGCCCGGCCTGATGTGGATTAATCGGGTATGGGATCGGTGAATCCATTGTCGCGCTTGAGGAATTCGTGCGCATGCGGGCTCGGTTGAGCGCTTTTTCGAGCGCCGGATGCGGCATGCGGGCATGCGCGCTTTTCATTTTCTTGTCATGTGTGCCCTCCGTGCCACGCGCCGAGCCGTTGGCCGGGCCGCAGGGGGCCGAGCAGGGCGCGTTTCGTCGCCAGGCGTGGCTGGTGCCGTCGGCGCAACCGGGAGTGCTGATGCCCACGACGGTATTTCGGCCGCTTGGCCCCGGTCCGTTCCCGTTGATGGTGATGAATCACGGCAGCACCCAGAACGCCGAGCGGCGGCGTCTGCTGCCGTTGCCCCAATTTGAGACGCTGTCGCATTGGTTCGTGCAGCACGGCTTCGCGGTCGCGCTGCCACAGCGTCCCGGTCATGGCGCGACCGGCGGGGTCTATCGCGAGGACCAGGGCGGCTGTGACGACGCGGATTTCGCCCGCGCCGGTTTCGGTGCCGCCGACGGTATCGCCGCAGCGCTCGCCTATCTGCGGGCGCAACCGTTCGTGCGGCGCAGCGGCGCGATCATGGCCGGCCAGTCAGCGGGCGGATGGGCGACCCTCGCACTGG
>Ga0209006_10005142_pt1 | contig 11874 bp, 5 predicted proteins | sample JacPin_JW_Ref_O2_FD_188567 | JGI IMG/M metagenome (GOLD analysis project Ga0209006, IMG submission 188567) | Forest soil microbial communities from Algoma, Ontario, Canada - Jack Pine, Ontario site 1_JW_Ref_O2 (SPAdes) (version 2) | ecosystem: Environmental > Terrestrial > Soil > Boreal... | reverse complement strand
ATATGTTGGCTGACGGTTGCACTTTGGATAATGCAAAAATATCACGCCGACGGACGTGCCGATAGCTGGACAAAGCGATAGTTTTTAACCTGTCCGTTTCAGGCCTGTCGAAACTTGCTGACCGCCTGGGTGCGGGATTGGACGTGCAGTTTTTGGTAGATATGTGTCAAGTGCCAGCGAATCGCCGGCACACTGACGGAAAGTCGGGCGGCTATCTCAGACGGAACTAGCCGAACGCATAGGTGTATCTCGGCAGGCTGTGTCGGCCTATGAGAGAGGCGACAAATCCCCAGAGCCCGCGACGTTTCAAAAAATTGCGGGTATTCTTCAGCAGCCGGTCGCGTTTTTTACCAACGGAGACGGTGCAGCTTTCGGTGCCTCAACTACGAAATTCTTTCGGAAATTTGGACCCGACACCGCACGGCGCAACGATGCCTGCGATGTGCTCGGAGAGTGGTTTGTGCAAACGGCGCGATACCTTGATGGGTACGTGAATTATCCGATCCCGGCCCTGTTAGAGGCTACGCACCGGTGCCGACTTTCCACCGTTGCGGGTTCGCAGACGCAGCCAGGCGATTTGGCCGGCGAGACAGCGTTCATCGAGCCAGCCCGACTCATAACCGACGAGTCGTGCGGGTAGAATCTCGCTCTCCCAGGCGGCCGCGGGCGCTTCGAAGCCTTCAAGTTGCACCACCACGCGGTCAAGCGCCTTCGGGCCTGTCATCCGAGCGTCAGCGGACAGGTGTTGCCAGTCGAACAGGAAACGCAAGAAATCGCGCGCCGCAACTGGTTCGATTTCTGCTCGCAGGCGCTTGAGCGTGTAGTGGTGGATGCGCGACAATAGCCGACGCTCGCACCATTCCTCGCCGATGGCTTCGGGCGTGAAGCGCCCACGCATCGCAAAGCCTTCAGTCTCAAGCGCCGCTAGCGGGGCCGCGAACTCGCTCCCGGTCAGACCGAGGCATCGTGCAAGTTCATCCGACACGACTGGCCCGAGTCCTTCCAGCCGGCCGCGCACGATCTCGACAAGGGCGTCTTCGCGCGACCAGGCCGGCTTGTCATAGGGCGGCGGGACAGTAAGCAGGGGCTCCGTTTTCAGCTTCGGCCACAATGCGCGAAAGTGCGGGAGTCGCTCTGCAGCGATCCACAGCGTGGATCCGCCGACATCGAAATGTGCGGCGCGTTTCTGGGTGGCAAGCTCAACGAGCCAGCCGCTCCAGCGCGGATTGGACGCTACCTCGACGCTGGTCAAAAAGCCGAGCCACACCAGGGCATCGTGCAATTCGTCGTCATTTTCCGCCTCAGGCCATGCTTCGGATCGCACCCGCGCGATGGCCTCAGGATCGAGCCGGCCGAGATCGCTGGCCTGCTGTGGCGACATCCAGCGACGTGTCATCACGGCCTGGGTCCGGCGTTCTTCCAACGGGGCGTCGTCAAGATAGGCGTATGGCCGCGCCGACAACACTTCGAGTGCGAGCGGCGACGGCTGCGTCAGGTCGCGCACGGTGATCCGCACAGCGCCCGACTCGATGCCGCGGAGCAGACGTTCAAGGCCGTCAATGTCCATCGCCTCGGTAAGGCTGTCGCCAATGGCTTGACGAACCAGCGGATGATCTGGGATCTCGCGCTCACCTGCAAGATTCTCCGCACAGGCGATCTGGTCGGGGAATACCGCCCCGATCAGGTCCTCGGCGCCCATGCGGGCCAATTGCGGTGGCACTTTTTTGCCGCCGCGAAAGCGCGGCAGCGCGAGCGCTACAGCGATCACCCAACGCCAACGCGTGGTGAACATCGGCGAGTCGAGCATGGCCTGGGTAAGCACCGCCCGCACCGAAGAGGAATGCAGATAGCGCGCGACCTCCTCGAGCGCGAAACTATGGGCTTGCGTGAGCGAGATCACAATGTTGTCTTCGGTCGCGGCTGCCTGCAGCTCGAAATTAAACTTGCGGCAGAACCGTTTCCGCAGCGCGAGCCCCCAGGCTCGATTGATGCGGCTGCCGTAGGGCGAATGCACGATGAGCTGCATTCCGCCTGCCTCATCGAAGAATCGTTCTAGGATAATGTTGTCCTGCGTCGGCAGGCTGCCGAGCGCCGCATGACCGGCCGCGAGATACTCTACCAGCTGCTCGGCCGCAGCCGGATCCATCGCGCACTCGTCGATGCGCCAACGCAACGCTGCCTGCCCGGAAGGATCGCGCCGCAGCAGCACGGCCATGTGTGTGCGCAACTGCGACACTGAGGCAGAGAGTTCGTTGCTGCGCCCGGGTGCTTCGCCGAGCCAGAACGGAATCGTCGGCGCCATGCCGTGCGCATCTTCGACACGCACAATACCGCGCTCGACGCGCTTAATCCGGTAGCTCTTATTGCCAAGCTGGAAGATATCTCCGGCGAGACTCTCGACCGCGAAATCCTCATTCACGGTCCCGACGAAATGGTTATCGGGTTCGAGCAGCACCTGGTAGTCGGCATTGTCAGGGATGGTGCCCCCGGATGTGAGTGCGGTCAGTCGCGCGCCACGCCGGCCGCGCAGCAGCCGATTTACGCCGTCATGATGGATGAGCGCACCGCGTCGGCCGCGCCGGGTGCTGAAGCCGGCCGCCAGCATCGCAACGATCGCCGCGAAATCCTCCCGCGATAAGTTTCGATACGGCCATGCCCGCCGCATAAGCGCGTAAAGCTCGTCCTCGCCGTATTCACGTGCGGCTACCTCGGCGACGATCTGCTGGGCCAGCACGTCGAGCGGCTGCTCCGGGATCGCGAGACAATCGAGCTCGCCGCGGCTTACGCTGTCGACGAGGGCGGCGCACTCGACCAATTCATCGCGCGAGAGCGGAAACAGCCGGCCCTTTGGCGTGCCGTCGATGGCATGGCCGGAGCGGCCAACGCGCTGCAGAAAGCTCGCGATCGAGCGGGGCGAGGCCAACTGGCAGACGAGGTCGACGTCGCCGATATCGATACCGAGTTCGAGCGAGGCCGTGGCGACCAGGGCCTTGAGCTTGCCATGCTTGAGCCGCTGCTCGGCATCGAGTCGCTGTTCCTTGGCGAGGCTGCCATGATGCGCTGCCACGTTCTCCTCTCCAAGCAGGTCGGAGAGGTGGCGTGTCACACGCTCGGCTAGCCGGCGCGTGTTGACGAAAATGAGGGTCGTTCGGTGTTCTCCGACCAAATTGGCCAGCCGCTGATAGAGCTGATCCCAGACCTCTGCGGACATCACTGCTTCGAGGGGGGATTCGGGCACTTCCAATGCCAGATCGCGGGCGCGACGATGGCCGGAATCTATGATCACGGGAGTATTCGCACCCACGCCTGGGGTGCCTACCAGAAACCGCGCGACTTCCTCGATCGGCTTCTGCGTGGCCGAGAGGCCGACGCGCTGCAAACGATCGCCGCAGAGGCGAGCAAGCCGCTCAAGGGAAAGAGCCAAATGGCTGCCGCGCTTGTTCGGTGCCAGCGCGTGAATCTCGTCGATGATCACTGTTCGGGTGGTCGCCAGCATGCGGCGGCCCGACTCAGATCCAAGCAACACATAAAGCGATTCCGGCGTCGTGACGACAATGTGCGGTGGCCGGCGGCCCATCCGCTGGCGCTCTCCCGAGGGAGTATCGCCGGTGCGCACCCACGTGCGGATATCGACATCGCCGAGGCCTTGTTCCTGCAGCGCCGCACGGATGCCCGACAGTGGAGCGTCGAGATTTTTCCGGATGTCGTTCGAGAGCGCCTTCAGCGGGGAGACGTAAACGACCTGGGTCTCGTCTGGGAGCGCTCCGTCAAGTCCTTGCCGAATGAGATCGTCGATCGCCGTCATGAAGGCGGCTAAGGTCTTACCGGAACCGGTCGGGGCCGCAATCAGCACATTGCGGCCGGCCTTGATTGCGGGCCACGCTTGCGTCTGCGTGGCCGTCGGCGCCCGGAAACTGCGCTCAAACCAAGCAACAACAGCAGGATGGAACAACGAGAACGGACTCATTTACAGAAACGCCCAGGCGCAGCTTGCCCCCGGCACGCTCCGAGAATGCGGCACGAGCAAACCATGATTTTGCGACAGCTGCGGCGGATATAGGGATCGAGTAACTCTGGATCAACGGCCGTTCCCCCGCGGGGAGTCTCCTCCGTCGCCGGCCGAACGAATCGGCATGGTCAAACTCGGTCTTCGAACTCACTTTCCAAGATCAGGCTCCCGAAATTGCTGCTTTGCAAATAAGGTCGTAAATTAAATGCAGCCCATTGATTGAGGAAGCCGAGACGCGGGGGGATCGCCGTGCGACAAATTTGGATTACACGTTCCGGCCCGCCGGAAGTGCTGCAAGTCAAACAAGCCCCCGATCCCACGCCCAATCCCAGCGAGGTCCGCATCCGCGTCGAGGCGAGCGGGGTCAATTTCGCCGACATTATGGGACGCATGGGCGTATATCCGGATTTGCCGCCCATTCCGGTCGTGCCCGGCTACGAGGTCAGCGGTCGGATCGATGCTGTCGGCCTTGGTGTCGACCAGAGCTGGATCGGGCGAGACGTGATCGCCATGACCCGCTTTGGCGGATATGCCGACGTGGTTTGTGTGCCGGTAAAGCAAGTCTTCCCGCGACCAGCCGGGCTGTCCGCACTCGACGGTGCCGCCATTCCGGTCAACTATTTTACCGCCTGGCAGCTTGTCGTGGTCATGGGCGCGCTCAAAGCAAACGAGACCGTTCTCATCCATTCGGCGGGCGGCGGCGTCGGCATTGCCGCGATGCAGATCGCCAAGCATATCGGCGCGCGCGTCATCGGCACTGCGTCGGCCGCCAAGCACGGCGAAATGCGGGCGTTAGGCGTCGATCATCTCATCGACTACCGTACCGAGGATTTTGAGACGCGGACCCGCGAAATCACCGGTGGCCGCGGTGTCGAGCTGATCCTCGACGCGGTCGGCGGCGAGTCATGGAAGAAAGGATATCGCGTGCTTGCGCCGACAGGCCGGCTGGGGATGTTCGGCGTTTCCTCACTCGCGAGCGGCAAGCAGCGAAATCTTTTGTCTCTGCTGTCGATGCTCGCCAACACCCCGTGGTTTCAGTTCAATCCGCTGCGCCTGATGAACGCAAACAAAGGCGTGTTCGGCGTCAATCTCGGCCATATGTGGGGCGAGATCGATCGCCTGCGCGAATGGGGCGACGCGTTAATGGAGCTTGCGGCAAAGGGTGTCATCAAGCCAAAGGTGGCCGCGAGCTTCAAGTTCGATGACGCTCCGAAGGCGCATCACTTCATCCAGGATCGACGCAACATCGGCAAAGTGGTCCTCGTCCCCTGAGACGATATGGCCCCTTGGCTCACAAGTCTGCTACAGCGCATATCCTGATTGGCCCGGAGCGACCGACGGTTTCCGTAACGCAGCACTTTTGTCGCCAATGTATGGAAAGCGGACATCGCGACACTACGAACGAACATGTCGCTTCTAATCCAAGGCGACGATTGTCGTTGCGAGAACGCTGCCCCAGTGCTTCAGTCCGCTGGACGGAATGACGTGCGTGCAGGTGGGTTGGAGCTAATCAAAATACGCCGCGAGCGCACAAGAAAGCCCGGACAAAACGCCGGGCGCGAGTTGCGGGATCGGCCACCATACTCAGTGGCCGCTTGCAGCCTTTTCGCGGCGAATATTGGGGATATAGCAGACTAGTTGGCACCCCGCCACGAATCCTGGAGCCGTGTGTACGGCGATGACCGCATGGGGGGCGCATGGAGGTCGACTACATCGTCATCGGTGCGGGCTCGGCGGGTTGCGCTGTTGCGGCGCGTCTGTCGGAACGTGGTAGCGTTACCGTCGCGTTGCTCGAGGCCGGCGGCATCGACGACGATCCAAACATCCATATGCCGGCCGCGTTCCCCGCGCTTTTCAATTCCCGTCAAGATTGGGCCTATCACAGCGAACCGATGGCCGCGCTCGGCGGCCGCAGCGACTACCTCCCGCGGGGCAAGGTGTTGGGCGGTTCCAGCTCCGTCAACGCCATGATTTTCCAACGCGGCCACCCCGCCAACTATGACGGTTGGGAAGCGCTGGGAAACGACGGCTGGGCTTGGCGCGACGTGCTGTTCTTCTTCAAGAAGTGTCAAGATCAGGGCCGCGGCGCTTCCGATGCGCACGGTGTCGGCGGCCCGATCGCAACCGTGGATGCGCAGAGCCCCAATCGCCTCAGTCTCGCGTTGGTCGAGGCTTGCGCCGCCGTTGGCTTGCCGCTGAACACCGACTTTAACGCCGGCCGCCAGGAAGGTTTCGGTCTTTATCAGGTTACTCAGCGCAATGGCCGGCGCTGCAGCGCCGCCGTTGGCTACCTGTCAGCGGCGATGGCGCGTTCCAACCTCGCCGTCCTCACCGACGCGGCCGTCGAGCGCCTCACCTTCGACGGCTCGCGCTGCACGGGCGCCGTCTTTCGGAGGAGTGGCAAAGCGGAGACGATCGCGGCCCGGCGCGAGGTAATCGTCTGTGCTGGCGCCTACAATTCGCCGCAGCTCCTCATGCTCTCAGGCATTGGTCCGGCCGCGCACCTCCGACCACTGGGCATCGACCTTGTGCGTGATCTGCCAGGTGTCGGGCGGAATCTTCAAGACCATGTCATGGTGCCGGTCGCCTATAGCTGCACCCAGCCCATCACCATGGCGGGCGCCGGCGAGCCTGCCGAACTCGTACGCTACGAGGAAAGCCGCACCGGTCTTTTGAGTTCAAACATCGGCGAGGCCGGGGGCTTCGTGACGCTCGATCCGCGGTCGCCAGCGCCGGAGCTGCAGCTCATCTTTGCCCCGGCCTATCTCGTTCGGCACGGCCTCGACAACCCGGCGGGCCATGGCTTCACCTGCCATCCCGGTGCGGTGATGCCGAAGAGCGTTGGCACCGTAACCTTACGCTCCGGCGATCCTGCGGATCCGGATCTACAAATGCCCCTCATGCACGCGCGAGATGAGGCTTACCGTTTGGGCTTCGACTTCGGGCTCTGAACGAGATGAAGCCGGGGGAGCGACCCCCGGCTTCTCCGCCTAACGATCGCCAGATCCTTTGACGGCACATTGGGGAGCGACCCCGAGCATCAAGATCATCTGACCCGATGGCTGGGCTTGTCGATCTTACACGCTCCGCGGCCTCGTGTAAGCGATGACATTAAACTGACTCTCGCTAGGAGCCTGATATGGCTAAAAAGCACGAAGGAAGGCCCCTAGAACTGCAAGAAGCGATCATGCTCGAAGTTCGTCGTCATCCCGAGTGGCCCGATATTCTCGGCGTGACAATCACTGAGCGCCATCCGGTAGCGCCGCCTCATCCCAACTGGATTGCCGTTTTCACGATTGTCTGGTCCGCGCATTGCCCCGGAGCGCGCGTTCAGATTGATCAGCCACCTGCAAAACGAATTCGACTTAGGATGATTTGGTGAGGGGGCGGTTTCGTCGACGTCGGCGCTGTTGATGGCTACCGATAAGAAGCGCCCCGGCGTTGGCTGAAAAACGCCGGGGCATGAACCAGCACCGCCCAGGGGCTTCTGGAGGGGTCTGAAGATAATGGCGCAACGATCGCCATCTAGCCCACTCGTTGCCGGCTAGCAGCGTGCAAATCGGCGCAGAATCGGTGGAAAAGAAGTGAGCATAAAGACACTCTGGTATCTGAACTTGGCGGATGGCGATTATCCGTGGATTGACGGCAAGCTTTATCCCGTCGACTTCGCACGCTACCGTCGGCTTGCTGAAACGATTGATCGCGGAGGCTTCTTCGGTGCGCTGGTCGCGACTTGGCCGAACGATCCGTTCATCTCCGCTTCGTTCGCCGCCAGCTATACGACGCAGATGCGATTTCTGGTCGCGGTCTATGCCCGGATGACGCCGCCTAAACTCCTGTCGCAACAAGCGTTGACTTTTGACGCCTTCACCGGCGGCCGGCTGTTACTCAATCTGATCAACGGTCGCGACAACATCATGTCAACTTACGACGTGACGACATCTCATGATGATCGCTTATTGGCGCGAATTTCACCGTCATTACGCCGGCGGCAACACAAGCAATTTTCCGAATACGCCCCTGACCATCCAGCCCACACAGCCCCATGGGATCCCGCTCTGGGGTGCCGGCGATAGTCCCGCAGGTCTCTCTCACGCCGGAAAGATCGTCGACGGCTATCTTACCATGCTTCGCGGCGTCGGGCGGATCACGTCGAAATTTGACGCCGCCAGGGCGGTCGCAGCCGAACAGTCGCGACAGTTCACCGATCTAGGAGCGCTAGCGAGTATAATCGTGCGACCAACGCGCGCCCAAGCCGAGGCTGATTTTTATGCACTGTTCAAACGAACCGGATCCGCATCGATCAGGGCGAAGCTCGAGGAGGCCGTTCACCGCCGTACCAAAGGCGAGCACACGCTCGCAACGTTCAAGGCGCCGGACGCGCAGCGCCAGGGATGGATAAAGGCTTTGCTTGCAGGGGAGCTTCCAAAGTTCGAGGATCTTCGGCTTGAGCACCGGTTGTTTGCTGGAATCACCGCCTGGTCGCCTCTCGATATCTTCGATACCGGCTCCTCGGCGGTCTACTTTGTTGGCGATCCCGACGACATTGCTGAAAACATCCAAGTCTATCGCGACGCCGCGGGGCTCTCGGCACTTATCTTGTCGGGCTGGCCTCTAATCGAAGAAGCCGAAGCGGTCTCGAAGTGGTTGCTGCCCCCCCTCGCTCAAGTGGCCTGACTGCTAGAGGACTGCGCGTCGTCTTGGAACGGAGCCGCCGTTCAGCGTGGTCGGCCAGCTTCGATTGCCTCCGCGATTTCATCGAGTTGACCGGAGTAGACGTCGTAGACGTAGCCGTAAACAGGAATGTGCTTGGCGACCAGAGGATGCTCTCTGATCCGCCGTACGTCCTGAACAACGCCAGAGGCTTGGTCTTTTATCGTGTGCCATTTCACGAAATGGCCCACGCTCGCGCCATGCCCGTGTCGGGATCGCCCTTGGCGAATTGGTGCTGCAACGCAGATTTACTGGTGCCAAAGTGGCATTGGAATTTGAAAGTTTGACCTTCGGGTGGTACCAATTGTTTGTGAAATAGAATGTTTAAGCAGTCAGGGCGCTGGCTTAGTCGTATGGCTGGCCGCCTTTAATGACTTTAGGCGCGCCGATGAAGGCAGGGAAATGGCACTCAACATCTCAGCTTGGTCGATCCGGCATCCACTCCCTCCTCTCATCCTTGGCGCCGCCATCGTTACGCTCGGGTATATCAATTTCACGAAATTGCCGATCACGCGGATGCCTAATGTGGATGTGCCAATCGTCAATGTCGCAATCACCCAGTTCGGAGCTTCGCCCGCGGAACTAGAATCGCAAGTCACCAAGAAGGTCGAGGATGCGGTTGCCGGTGTAGCAGGCTCGCATCACATGCTGTCAGCGATCACGGATGGGATTTCGATTACAGCCATCAAATTTCGCCTAGGGGTTGATACCAATCAAGCGGTTACTGACGTGACGGATGCCATAACGCGCATCCGTGCCGACCTCCCGCGCGGGATCGACGAGCCGTTAATTCGGCGCGTCGATATCGCCGGCCTCCCCATTCTCACTTATGCCGCTATCGCCCCCGGCAAGACACCTGAGCAGCTGTCGTATTTCGTTCAAGATATAGTCATTCGGGCGTTGCAGGGGATTCAAGGAGTCGGCGACGTACAGCTTATCGGCAGCGTCGAGCGCGAGATAAGGGTCGGACTCGATCCGTTCAGGTTGCAAGGAGTGGGGCTAACGGCACTCGACGTCAGCCGTCAGCTTCGCGGTAGCAACGTTGACCTTGCGGGAGGACGGGCCGAAATCGGCGGCCACGACCAGGCAATCCGTACGGTAGCGGGAGCCAAGACGCTTCCAGATCTTGCAGCTATCAAAATCGGCTTGCCGGCTGGCGGCGAAGTCCGTCTCGACGATTTAGGGCTGGTCACTGATACGATTGCGGAGCCGCGTACATTTGCCCGGTTCAATGGCACTCCGGTCGTGGGTGTCAGCATTCTGCGGGCCAAGGGGGCAAGCGAGGTGACGGTCGCTCAAGCAGTCGCCTCTCGCATAGAAGACATCAGGAAGGCGCATCCCGAGGTCGAGCTCAAACTGATCGATACGTCAGTCAATAATACGCTGGGAAACTACAAATCGGCTATGCAGACCTTATACGAGGGTGCCGCCCTCGCCGTAATCGTCGTGCTCTTGTTTTTGCGTGACTGGCGGGCGACTGCGATCGCTGCGATTACATTACCGTTGTCAATCTTCCCGGCATTCTGGGTGATGCATCTCCTTGGATTCTCGCTCAATTTGGTGAGCTTGCTGGCGATCACGCTCAGCGTCGGCATTCTGGTCGACGACGCGATCGTCGAAATTGAAAACATCGTGCGTCACATCCAAATGGGAAAGTCGCCCTATCGAGCGGCGATAGACGCTGCGGATGAGATTGGGCTGGCTGTCATTGCTATCACGCTGACGATCGTTGCGATGTTCCTCCCCGCAAGTTTTCTATCATCCGTTCCGGGGCAATTCTTTAAGCAGTTTGGCATAACCGTATCGGTGCAGGTGCTGTTCTCGCTGCTCGTGGCCCGGATGATAACGCCTGTGCTTGCGGCCTATTTTCTCAAGCCAAGACGACATGAAGAAAGAACCGACGGTCCCATCAGCCGTGTTTATCAGCGCATACTGCGGTGGTCGCTTAAGCACCGGTTTATCACGGTCGCGCTTGGATTAACCTTGTTCGTAGCAACGCTCGCGGGCGCGAGCGTCTTACCCTCGGGCTTCATGCCGCCAGCGGACAGTTCGCGCTCCTTGCTGAGCATCCAGCTGCCCCCTGGCTCGCAACTTAGCGATACCGAAGCTGTCACGGATGCGATCACCAATCGTCTGCGCAACCGACCCGAGGTCGAAAGCGTCTTCGTGGACGGTGGGCGCCTACCACCCTCAGTGTTAGACATCGGCAGGGCCGCGTTGACGATCAATTACGTGCCGAAGTCGGAGCGAAAGCTCTCGCAGCAGCAACTCGAGCAGGCAATCACAAGCGACCTTTTCAACGTCCCGGACATACGGTTCTGGTTTCTTGACGAGAACGGTCTCCGAGGCGTCAATTTGATCGTCACTGGCGATGATGATGCCACAGTTGCGAATGTAGCTGAGGAGCTCAACGGTCAGATGGCGCGACTGCCGACACTAAGCAATGTCGTGTCGGGCGTGGCACTTAACCGGCCGGAGCTTAGAATCTACCCGCGGCTGGACCTTGCCGCTCGACTGGGTGTGTCAACGGAAAGCCTGTCCGAGACGATCCGGGTCGCGACTATTGGCGATGTAGGTCCGGCGCTACCAAAATTTGATGCCGGAGATCGGAGCGTCCCGATTCGGGTGTTACTCGAGGAGAGCGCGCGCGCGGACCAGCAGGTGCTCGAGCAGATTCGCGTGCCGTCGCGAAGCGGCAACGGGATACCCCTAAAGGCGCTCGCCGACATAGGCTTTGGTGAAGGTCCTACCAGCATCGATCGCTACGATCGCCAGCGACAAGCTACCGTCGAGGCTGATCTCGTAGGGGACACAGCGCTCAGCACGGCATTGGAGGCCATCAAAGAGTTGTCGGTGATGAAAAGGCTTCCACCCAGTATCAGGGTGATCGAAGGAGGCGACGCGGAACTTCAGAACGAGCTCTTCCAGGAGTTCGGCGGGGTCATGCGGAACGGTCTCATAGCCGTCTACATCTTGCTTGCAATCCTGTTCGCGAGCGCGCTGCACCCGTTGACCATCCTTTTTTCTCTTCCGTTGTCGATCACCGGTGCAATACTCGCGATTTTCATCATGCGCATACCGATCAGCCTACCGGTGATCATTGGCATCCTCATGCTGATGGGCATCGTAGCCAAGAACTCGATCATGTTGAT
>Ga0209006_10005140_pt1 | contig 11877 bp, 8 predicted proteins | sample JacPin_JW_Ref_O2_FD_188567 | JGI IMG/M metagenome (GOLD analysis project Ga0209006, IMG submission 188567) | Forest soil microbial communities from Algoma, Ontario, Canada - Jack Pine, Ontario site 1_JW_Ref_O2 (SPAdes) (version 2) | ecosystem: Environmental > Terrestrial > Soil > Boreal... | reverse complement strand
CTGGCCGGCCCGCGCCCGGATCTGACCGCGATGCCGCCGGACGCGCGGATCGACACGATCCGGCAGGCGCTGGCCACCGTGCGGGCCGCGGAGACGGCCATCGAGGGTGTGGTCGCCGGGCGCTTGCGGATGATGCCCGCCGATGACGAGGTCGTAGGCACGCTCGCGCAGGCCGGGATGACGGATGGCGGGCGGCGGCACATCCTGCACATGCACCATCACCTTGGGATACTTCGCCGAGAAGTTCTCGATGATCCGCACCAAGAGGGTCGCGATGAACATCTCGGGGCAGCCGATCCGCAATTCGCCGATCGTCGGATCGGCGAGCGTCTCGACGTCGGTCACGCTCTGCTTGAGCTCGTCGAACACGGCGACGCTGCGCTTGAGCAGGGCGTCGGCATAGATCGTCGGCTCGATCCCGCGCGGGCTGCGGTCGAGCAGGCGGACGCCGAGCATGTGCTCGAGATTGGCGATCGCCGCCGAGACCGACGGCTGCGCCATCGAGAGCCGGCGCGCCGCCTTCGCCATGCTGCCGGAATTCACCACGGTGGTGAGGATGTAGAGATCGCGCACCCGAAGGCGCCGGCCGAGCCGGCTCTCCCATTCCATCGTGACAGGAGGCATAGGAGCCCTCTATAGGGATAAAGCCTAATCGATCATATGCCTATACCTCGCGATCCGCTACCGGTTCAACTTGGGATTGACCCACACGGGAATTGATCTGACGAGCGCAAGGCAGGATCATCATGGTGCCGCCGCTTGAGAGGCCGCCGACGATGAGGTTTTCGCGCCGAGGATTCTTGCGTCTGCCGGTGGGGGCTGCGGCGTTGCGGGCGTCGGCGCGCGTCGCCATGGCGCGAGGCTATCCCGACCGGCCGGTGCGCATCATCGTCGGCTTTCCGCCCGGCGGCGTCGGCGACATCCTGGCGCGGCTGATCGGGCAATGGCTCTCGGTGCAGCTCGACCAGGCCTTCGTCATCGAGAACCGGCCCGGTGCGGCCGGCAATATCGGCGCCGAGGCCGCCGCGCGCGCGCCGGGTGACGGCTATACGCTCCTCCAGATCGGCCTGCCGCCTCATGCGATCGGCACCGAGATCTACCCCAAGCTCAACTTCGACATCCTGCGCGACATCGCGCCGGTGGCCTCGATCATGCGGGCGCCGACGCTGCTCGAGGTCAATCCATCGGTTCCGGCCACCACGATCCCCGAGTTCATCGCCTATGCCAAGGCGCATCCCGGCCGCATCGCCATGGCCTCGAACGGCACCGGCAGCGGCCCTCACATCTATGGCGAGCTGTTCCGGATGATGACGACCGTCGACATCACCCACGTGCCGTATCGCGGCTCGGGGCCGGCGCTGACCGATCTTCTCGGCGGTCAGGTGCAGATGATGTTCGACAACGTGCCGTCCTCGATCGAGCACGTCAGGGCGGGGCGGCTGCGGGCGCTCGCCGTGACCGCGGCGACGCGCTGGCCCGGGCTGCCGGACCTGCCGGCGGTGGCGGAGTTCGTGCCGGGTTACGAGGCGAGCTCGTGGTTCGGCTTCGGCGCGCCGAAGAGCACCCCCGCCGACATCATCGATACGCTCAACAGCACCATCAACGCCGCCCTGGCCGATCCCACCATGAAGCGAAAGCTGACCGAGCTCGGCGGCGACGTGCTTCCTCTCTCGCCCGCGGGGACCGGCGAGGTCATCGCCAGCGAAACCGCGAAGTGGCTCAAAGTCGTCCGCTTCGCCGGCATCAAGCCGGAGTGATCTGACCTCGGCCGCCGTCTGCGCGGCCTACGCGTCGCTGTCGCAGCCCGGCTCCCGGCAGGGCGCAGTTCCCCACGAAATCGACAGGCCGCAAGAATGCCATCGGCGGACGGCAGGCTTATCGCACCTGCGATCGAAGCATATCTGCGGTGGCGAGGATCCCGGTCCTCATCGCCACGGGAGACACATCATGAAGCGTCGTCAGTTTCTGCAAGCGGCCGGCATCGGTCTTGCGACCACTGCGGTGGCCAAGCCCGCCGTTGCGCAATCGACGCCCGCGCTCAAGTGGCGCCTGACGTCGAGCTTTCCGAAATCGCTCGACACGATCTTCGGGGCTTCCGAGCAGTTCGCCAAGGCGGTGGCGGAAGCGACCGACAACCGGTTTCAGATCGAGGTGTTCGCCGCCGGCGAGATCGTGCCGGGGCTCAATGCGGCCGACGCGGTGCAGAACGGCACCGTCGAGATGTGCGAGACCACATCCTATCTTTTCGTCGGCAAGAACCCGACCTTCGCGCTCGGCACCGCGGTGCCCTTCGGCCTCAATGCGCGCATGCAGAACGCGTGGTGGTACTTCGGCGGCGGCCGCGAGCTGATGAACGACTTCTACAAGAAGTTCAATTACACCGCGCTCGTCGCCGCCAATTCCGGTTGCCAGATGGGCGGCTGGTTTCGCAAGGAGATCAGGGACGTCGCCGATCTCGCCGGCCTCAAATTCCGCATTTCCGGCATCGCCGGCAACGTCCTCGCACGGCTCGGCGTAGTGCCGCAGCAAATCCCGGGCGGCGACATCTATCCGGCGCTGGAGAGGGGCACCATCGACGCGGCCGAATGGGTCGGCCCTTACGACGACGAGAAGCTCGGCCTGAACAGGGTCGCGCCCTACTACTATTACCCCGGCTGGTGGGAAGGCCAGGCGATGGCGCATTACTTCATCAATCTCGACAAATGGAATGCGCTCCCGCCCGCTTACCAGTCGGTGATGCGCAGCGCGTCCGCGTTCAGCAACGAGTGGTGCTTGTCGAAATACGACGCCACCAATCCGCCGGCGTTGCGGCGGCTCGTTGCAGCGGGCACGCAACTGCGCGCATTCTCGCCGGCCATCCTGGACGCCTGCCAGAAAGCGGCGCTCGAGCTTTATGCCGAGATCTCGGCCCATAACGACGACTTCAAGACCATCTGGGGATCGATGCTGGCGTTCCGCAACGAGCAGTATCTGTGGTGGCAGGTCGCAGAATATTCCTACGACTCCTACATGATCCGCAGCCGTACGCGCTTCTGATCCGGGCGCACATCGTGAGCTTGCCGCAAGCCGGTTCCAAAACGGCTGGGGCCACGATAGGCTGCCTGCAACCAGCGTAGGATCAAAGATGCGACGGCGGGAGTTCATCGCAGGCATAGCGAGTGCCACTGCGGTCTTGCCGCACCCCGGACACGCGCAGCAGCCTGACCGCTTGCGGCGGATTGGCATGCTCAATGTGTTTGACTCCAACAATCAATTCTTTCGCTCACTCGACGCGCACGCTTTTCAAGTTCTCTCACAAATGGGTTGGGAGAACGGGCGCAATGTTCAGATGCGGCGGATCGAGGGCGACATCAATCGGGCTGGGCCGCTGGCCAGGGAATTGGTCGCACTTCAACCGGACGTGATCCTCGCCGTCGGCACCTCGGCGGCGATCGCGTTACAAAGGGAAACCCGTGCGATTCCCATTGTGTTCGTGGCTACTTCCGACCCCGTCGGGGCTGGCCTCGTCGCGAGTCTGGCGCGACCGGGAGCCAATATTACCGGGTTCAGCAACACCGAAGAGACGTTTGGAGGCAAGCTGCTCTCGCTGCTCAAGACGGTAGCGCCTCGAATCAAGCGCGCGACCGCCATCTTCAACCCTGACACCGCGCCCGGACGCGGCCTGTATCACTTGGGCTCGTTCGAGGCGACCGCATTGGTGCTGGGGATTGAGCCGATCACAGCGCAGGTTCACAGTGATGATGATATTGAGACGGCCATAACATCGCTTGGACGGGAACAAGGTGGCCTCGTCGCCCTCCCTGATGCCTTCGTAAACAATCATCGCGGCACGATGATCGCGCTCTCGCGTCGCCACGGCGTGCCAACGATTTTTGACGCTATCGGATTTGCGAAGGACGGTGGCCTTCTCCAGTACGGTCCTGATTTTCGGGATATGTGGCGCGGCGGCGCTTCCTACTTGGATCGCATTCTGCGCGGCGCCAAGCCGAGCGACCTTCCGGTCGAGCTTCCGACCAAATACGCGCTCGTGGTCAATCTCCGGACGGCCAAAGCGATCGGCCTCACCATCCCCGAGACCCTGGTCGCCACCGCGGACGAAGTGATTGAATGAAGCTGCGATACCCTATCGGGCAGGCATAAGAGGCCCGGGGCGAACGGTTTTCCGGCGCCCCAAGGCCGGCACGCCCAGCCCCATTGCGCTAAGCCGCGCCGACCGCCACCTTAAGCGCCGGCCGATGAAGAGTCGGCCGACAACAGAGGTCGCGAGGATGGCGAAGGTTCCGGAGGATCGCACCCCGGCGCCGGCAGGGCAGGGCGGCACGCCGGCGGCGCCGGCGTCGCGCCCCGAGATCGACGCCTTTCTTGCCAAGGTCCGTTCGTTCGAGCGCGCGGCGCCGAGCGGGCGCGGCCGGCTGATCTTTGCTCTCGATGCCACAATGAGCCGGCAACCGACCTGGGACACCGCTTGCCGGTTGCAGGCCGACATGTTCTTGGAGGCGCAGGCGATCGGCGGGCTCGACGTGCAGCTCGTCTACTTCCGCGGGGTCGCCGAATGCCGCGCCTCGCGCTGGGTGTCGGAGCCGAAGGCGCTCGCGTCGCTGATGGAGAAGATCGACTGCCGCGGTGGTCACACCCAGCTCGGCAGGGTGCTTGCCCATGCGCGGGAGGAGACCGGCAAAGCGAAGGTACAGGCGCTCGTCTATGTCGGCGATGCCATGGAGGAGGGGATCGACGACCTCTGCGCCACCGCCGGCGAGCTCGGTCTGCGCGGCGTGCCCGCCTTCATGTTCCAGGAAGGCCATGATGCCGTCGCCGAGCGCGCCTTCCGCGAGATTGCACGGCTCTCGCGCGGCGCCTATTGCCGGTTCGATGCCGGCTCGGCGCACGAGCTGCGCGAGCTGTTGCGGGCGGTCGCCGCTTATGCCGCGGGCGGGATGAAGGCGCTCAACGATCTTTCGGCGCGGCGCAGCGCCGGCGCGGTCCGGCTCCTGGAGCAGATGAGATAGCAGATGCCGACGATCTTCATCGGTCTCATCGTCCTCATCCTGGTCCTGTGGCTCGCGAAGTCGTTCGCCAAGGCCGATCCGAAATATTTGATCCGGGTCGGCCGCACGGCGGGCGGCATCGTCGCGCTCGCCGGCGCCGCCTTCCTCGGGGTGCGCGGCCAGCTATCGGTCGCGGTGCCGCTCGGCCTCACCGGCCTCGGCCTGCTCGGCTACGTTCCGTTGGCAGGATCGGGGTTCTGGACCCGCGACCACAAGAGCGCGGGCCAGACGTCGCAGGTCCGCTCCAACTTCCTCGCGCTCGAGCTCGACCACGACACCGGGGCGATGACCGGCGAGATCACCGCCGGACGCCTGGCCGGCACCAAGCTCGACACGCTCGAGCTATCGACGCTCGTCGGATTGCTCGGCGAGTTCGACGTGGAAAGCCGCGACCTACTGGCAGCGTATCTTGACCGCCGGCATCCCGGATGGCGTGAAGACGCGCAGGGCGACGCGGCAGCGGGGAGCGGCCCGCCGCGATCCGGCAAAATGACCAAGGAGGAGGCCTATCAGATCCTTGGCCTTGAGCCGGGAGCGAGCGCCGAGGAGATCGGTCGCGCCCACCGCGGGCTCATGAAGAAAATTCACCCCGACCAGGGGGGGTCTACGTACCTCGCCGCCCGCGTCAATGAGGCGAAGGATGTGCTGCTTCGACGCCATCGATAACTCCGAACGCCTACGCCGAGGAGTTTCCTCCTCGTACTGACTCTGGTTACAGCTCCTTCTCGTTCAACGCCCTGGTGTCATCGAAGTTCTGTCTGACGTCTGCGGTCAGTTCTTAATAGTCATACAATCAATATCGTTACGTTTTAGTTGCTTGCAGACCGCCTCGGCCTCGTCTTTTTGCTGGAAGCCGGCAAAACGCGCGCGGTAGAGCGTCTTCTCGCCCTTCATGACCGGCTCGGTGAAGGGATCGGCGCGATCGAGCACATGGCCGATCTTGGCTTGCGCCTTGGTAAGCCGCTGCTGGGCGTCGTTCTCGGCATCGAAGGCGCCGACCTGGATGACCCACCCCGCCCGCATCACGTGCACGGGTTTTGCCTCCGGCGCTGAAGCCTCGACCATGGACGCTGCGGCGACGTTCGGCTTCGGCGTGGGCTTGTAGGCCTGGACGGCCGGGAACGGCGCCGTGTTGGTAACGGGAGCGGCGACGACGGGTTCGGCGGGCGCGGTCTGGGTCAGGCCGGCCACCACAGTAGGCTTGGTTGCTTTCGGCATCGCCTCGGCGAGCGGTTGAACCGCAGCAGGGGTCGCCGCGGCGATGACCGTCGTCGCAGCAGGCGCCGTTGAGATCGGAGTAGCCGCCAGCGCGGCGGCAGGTGCCGCGGTAGCGATGATGGTCGTTGCAGCAGGCGCAGCCGCGACCGGAGTTGGCGCAACAGGCGCGGCAGCAGGGGCCGCGGCAACGATCACGGTCGCCGCAGCGGGCGCGGCCGTGACCGGCGTCGGCGCGGGTGTCGCGGCGACGGATGCCTGGGCCTGCGGTTTGGCGGTGGCCGGAGCCGGCCGCGTCGTCAGTGCTGCAATGATCGAGGCCTCACTGGCCGGCGCTGATGCGACCGGCGCTGACGCGACCTGAGCAGGAGCCGGCGTCGGAGCGGTAGCGGGTGCCGCGAGGGGCGGCGGTGCCGCAATGAGAACAGGCGGCGCGGCCTCGGCAAGCATCATCCCGCCGGTCTTGGCGACAGGGGCCTTATGCAGAGCTTTGGCCGGCGTCGCAACGGTCGGCTCGGCGGGAGCCGCCGGCGTTGAAGCAGGAGCGATGACCGCGGTCTCTTCGGCTGCAGGCGTCGGGTCGATGGGTGCAGCCGGTGCCGGAGGCGCAGCGGCAGCCGTCGCGGAGGAATCCGCCGGTGCGGCGGCGACCGGCGCGGCCGCCTTGCCGGAAAGCCCCCTGAAGGGCGCGGCGGCATCTACCGTCTGGGCGGACCCGCTCGTCACCGGCGCGAGCACCGCGAACTGGGTCTGCGCGAGCTTCACCTTGATGGTCTTGACCGGGATCGGCCGGATGGTGTCGTCGGCGGCAACCGGCGCCGGCTTGGCGGCAGCCGGGGTGACCTTGGCCGGAGCGGACGCGCTAGCCGAAGGGCTCTCCGCCTCCGCAGCGGCCGCCGCGAACTTCGATGCCGGCCAGTGCTGCTGGGGCACCGACGCGACCTCATAGGACCTCACCTTGACGTCGGTCTTCGCCTCCGCCGTCTGCGGCTTTGCGGCGACGCTCTCGGTGGGCGTGGTCCTGACCTTGGTATCGGTCCTCGCTTCGGCAGTTCGCATGACCGGCGTGGCGACGTTGCCTTCGGCGATCAACGGCGCCGAGTGCTGCGTCGAGGCATGGGCGATGTGCTCCTCGATGAGCGAGCGCATCTTCGCGTCGCGCGCGCCGGCCGAGGAACCGCCGAGCACGACCGCGACGATGAAATGGTTGCCGCGGTGGACCGAGGTCACGAGATTGAATCCAGAGGCCTGGGTGTAGCCCGTCTTGATGCCGTCCACCCCCTCGACGCGCCCGAGCAGGTGGTTGTGATTGCCCATCGTCTCACCGTGATAGGTGAAGCTCGAGGTCGAGAAATAGCGGTAGTAGTGGGGGAAGCGCTCCTGGATGGCGCGGCCGAGCAGCGCCTGCTCGCGCGCCGTCGTCACCTGCTCGTCATTGGGAAGACCGGACGCGTTGCGATAGAGCGTGTGCGTCATGCCCAGCGCGTGGGCCTTCCGGGTCATCATCTCGGCGAAATCGCCCTCGCTTCCGCCCAGCGTCTCGGCGACGACGACCGCGGCATCGTTTGCCGACTTCGTCACCAGCCCCTTGATGGCATCTTCCACCGCGATGGTGTGGCCGGGCTTGAGACCGAGCTTGGTCGGCGACTGCTCCGACGCATGCTCGGAAACCGGCATCTGCGTGTCGAGCTTGATCTTGCCGGCCTCGAGCCGTTCGAACAGCAGGTAGAGCGTCATGATCTTGGTGAGCGAGGCCGGGTGACGCAATTCGTCGGCATTCGTGGATTGAAGGACGCTGCCGGAGTTGGCATCGACCACGATCGCCGCATAGGGCGGCGACGAAGAAGACGAGTGGTCGCGCTCGTGGTCGCGCTCATGGGTCGATACGTTCGCACGATAATGCTTGGCGTCGGCTGGCAGGACCGCGATCGTGGTCACTGCGAAAACGCCGACAAGACCGAGCGCCACGTGACCGGAGCCACGCAAACCAGAGGTTTTCTGCGACACTTGAATCCCCCAATCCCCCATCCGGACGTTGCCGGACATTTCCGCCTCGGATGCGGTCCTCCCCGGGATCGCTTCCGTTCGAAAGGTTTAAGACACGACCGTCACCGGCGGTGTCGGAACCTTTCACCCCAAGCGATTCCTGCCCGCGAAAACAGGCGGCACCATGGCGCGCCGGGCACAATAAAGTTCCAAAGTTGCCACGCAGTTAAGCAATTCACAGGAGCGAATCGGCATTTTGCGCTGCAAAAGGAATGTTGACTTTTTGTGCAGTGCGGCATAAATCAACAGAGCTGGCGGCCATTGGGCCGGCCCAACGCCATCAAGCCGGACAAGCCGGCGGGAGAACCGAACCATGCTCAAAAATTTCGAGGACGTGCAGAAGTACGGCAAGGACAACATGGACGCGACCATGAAGGCATGGGGTCACATGTCCAAGAGCGTTCAGGCCATTGCCGCCGAAGCCGCCGATTACTCGAAGAAGTCGTTCGAGGAAGGTTCCGCCACGATGGAAAAGCTGCTCGGCGCCAAGTCGATCGAGAAGGCGATGGAAATCCAGACCGCCTATGCCAAGTCGGCCTACGAGGGCTTCGTCGCCCAGGCGACCAAGATGGGCGAACTCTGCGCCGATCTCGCCAAGGAAACCTACAAGCCGTTCGAGTCCTTCACTTCGAAGACGATGCCTCCGAAGTAAGGCGGTTGCCGGTCGCGGCGTACCGTTCGGAGCTGTGTTTCGGCGCTGCATCGGGTTGCGTTTTGCGTCGGTAGAGAAGGCGCGTGTGGTGTCCGGGTCGCGATTGCGCGCGGCCCAAGGTGAGGAGTGAGCGGCTGCGCTCAGGTGCGTAGCGTGCAGCCAGCGACGCACTCCTCCCATTATTTCCCAAATCGCTAATTCCTCGAAGTCGGTTAATTCTCGAGCCGGCTTTTGCCGCCCCGAGCGGCTCTTCGCGCCAGCCCAAATATCTCGTCGATGACGGCGTTGGTCGCCGCCGCAGCCGTTGAACAGTGGCTGCGTGGACGGGCGTGCACGCGACGGTTTCGACGATGGACGACATGCGTGCGCCGAAGGACTTCAACGGCGTGATGTCTGCGGCTCGATCTGTGCCATCGCGGGATTGCTCGCACGGTGCGCCGCTCGAAAATCGAACACGTTCACCCTCAGCCGACACGAGGCTCGGCCAAAACCGGGTCGAGTTTTGCGCAAATCGGCGTGATCGCGGCCTGCGCTGTGTCACGGCGGTCAACTCGATCCTTCAACGCGTTGGCTGCAAGTCCGGATGTCGGGTTCGAGACACTGCAACGGTCTCGCCCGGTGTGAGCCGGGTGTGAGTTCGGCTGTGGGAACTCGCGGGACGCGGCCGGTGTTCAATCCTTAACCGCACGTCGGGATGCTGCGCTGGCGGGTGATGCACGAGCTGGCATCCCGTTTGCCAGTGTGATGGTCGCGGTTGCGATGGCGTCCCGTGCCCGGGGTTTGCGCTCATTGTCGGCGCGCAGGCTCAAGCCTTCGGGTCGCGCAAGACGGATGCCTGGAGGCGGACGTGGAGGCGGACGGTGGCGCTCTCGTGATTGCTGCCTATCTATGGTGCTGTCGAGAGCGCAAAATTTTGCACTACACGGCCGTGCCGCTTTGCGGCATGCTTGCGCCGGAATGGACGTCGAAGGCCTGCCATCCCATGACTACCGCCACTGACACCTCCGGCGCAACCGCTTCCGGCGCATCCGCTTCCGGCATTCGGTCGCAACGAATGCGGATCGCACCATATGCCCGGGGCGAGTATGCCGCGGTCGAGTACGCCGCGGACGACGACCGCAAACGCAACAACAACAACAGCAAGGAGCCGGGCGGGCCGGGCACCGCGGTCATCACCAAGACCAAGACGCAGACCAAGAAGCCGAGCCTCTACCGCGTTCTGCTGCTCAATGACGACTACACGCCGATGGAGTTCGTGGTTCACGTGCTGGAGCGGTTCTTCAACAAGGACCGCGAGGCCGCGACTCGCATCATGCTCCACGTGCATCACCACGGAATCGGGGAATGCGGCATTTATACGTACGAGGTGGCCGAGACCAAAGTGACGCAAGTGATGGACTTTGCTCGAAAACATCAGCATCCTTTGCAGTGCGTGATGGAGAAAAAGTGACCGGACGAGGGAACGAAGCGTCGAAAAAAAGTCATCAGGGGGGATTGAACTGACATGGAAACAAACAAAGTGAGATATTGATGCCCACCTTCTCACGCAGCCTCGAGCAATCGCTTCATCGGGCATTGGCGCTCGCCAATGAACGTCATCACGAATACGCCACGCTGGAGCACCTGCTGCTCGCGTTGGTCGATGACCAGGATGCGGCCGCCGTCATGCGCGCCTGCAATGTCGACCTCGACAAGCTGCGGCGCAATCTCGTCGCCTACATCGAATCCGAGCTCGAGAACCTGGTCACCGATGGTGGCGAAGACTCGAAGCCGACCGCCGGCTTCCAGCGCGTGATCCAGCGCGCGGTGATCCACGTGCAGTCCTCCGGCCGGGAGGAGGTGACGGGCGCGAATGTGCTGGTCGCGATCTTCGCCGAGCGCGAGAGCCACGCCGCGTATTTCCTGCAGGAGCAGGAGATGACGCGCTACGATGCGGTGAACTACATCAGCCACGGCATCGCCAAGCGGCCGGGACTTACTGAAGCGCGCCCGACCCGCGGGGTCGACGAGGAGGCCGAGCAGAAGTCCGGCGAGGAGCCCAAGAAAAAGGGCGATGCGCTCGACAACTACTGCGTCAACCTCAACAAGAAGGCGCGCGACGGCAAGATCGATCCGCTGATCGGCCGCGACACCGAGATCAGCCGCACCATCCAGGTGCTGTGCCGCCGCCAGAAGAACAACCCGCTGTTCGTCGGCGATCCCGGCGTCGGCAAGACCGCGATCGCCGAGGGGCTCGCGCGGCGCATCGTCCACGGCGAGGTTCCCGACGTGCTCAAGAACGCGACGGTGTTCGCGCTCGACATGGGCACGCTGCTCGCCGGAACCCGTTACCGTGGCGACTTCGAAGAGCGCCTGAAGCAGGTGATCAAGGAGATCGAAGCCTATCCGGGCGCGATCATGTTCATCGACGAGATCCATACTGTGATCGGTGCCGGCGCGACCTCCGGCGGCGCAATGGACGCCTCGAACCTGCTCAAGCCGGCGCTCGCCGCCGGCACGGTGCGCTGCATCGGCTCGACGACCTACAAGGAATACCGCCAGTACTTCGAGAAGGACCGCGCTCTGGTGCGCCGGTTCCAGAAGATCGACGTCAACGAGCCGAGCGTGCCGGACGCGATCGAGATCATGAAGGGCCTCAAGCCCTATTTCGAGGACTACCACAAGCTCAAATACACGAGCGAGGCGATCAAGGCGGCGGTCGAGCTCTCGGCGCGCTACATCCACGACCGCAAGCTGCCCGACAAGGCGATCGACGTGATCGACGAGTCCGGCGCGGCGCAGATGCTGCTGCCCGAGAGCAAGCGCAAGAAGACGATCGGCCTCAAGGAGATCGAGATCACCATCGCCACCATGGCGCGGATTCCGCCGAAGACCGTGTCGAAGGACGATGCCGAGGTGCTCGGCCATCTCGAAGAGACG
>Ga0209006_10005139_pt1 | contig 11878 bp, 13 predicted proteins | sample JacPin_JW_Ref_O2_FD_188567 | JGI IMG/M metagenome (GOLD analysis project Ga0209006, IMG submission 188567) | Forest soil microbial communities from Algoma, Ontario, Canada - Jack Pine, Ontario site 1_JW_Ref_O2 (SPAdes) (version 2) | ecosystem: Environmental > Terrestrial > Soil > Boreal... | reverse complement strand
CGGCAATGCCGCGAGCGGCCTGAGCGTGGTTTCCGGTCTCGCCAAATTGCCCGCCGGCTGGAGCAGTGCAGCCGCCGCGTTCGGCTGCAACAGCGTCAGCACCGGCAACGGCTGTCAGCTGCAGCTCACATTTGCACCCACCGCGCTCGGCGCCGGCGATTTGACCTTGCGCTACTCGTACAACGATGCCGGCGGAACGCCCAATTTCGGCGTGTTGAATATTCCCTATGCCGCAACCACCAACGACAATGTGACCGCCACCGCTTCTCCCACGGGCCAAATCGTTGCATTGCTCGGTTCGCCCGCCCAAGCCGTGTCGATCACCTTTACCACCGACGATAACCGCCTGGCCACGGCGCTGCAGGTGACCAGCAATCTTGCCGCACTTCCGGCAGGTTGGAGCAATACGCCCGGCTCCTTCGGCTGTATCGCGCTTGGCGGCGGCAGTGCCTGCACACTGGTCTTGAACTACGCGCCGACCGGGGTGGACAACGGCACCCTGAACCTCAATTACGCCTACGCGAACAATGCTGATGAAGCCAGGACAGGATCGGTGGCCATCGATTACCGCACGACCACCAACGACAACGTGATTGCCGCCGTCAGCCCGGCATCGCTCAGCGTCGTGACGGGCAGCGGCAGCTATCCTGTCACCGTCACCTTTACGACCGATGACGGCAATGTCGCGAGCGGTCTGTCGGCGAACCTCATGCTGCCGGCCGGCTGGAGCAGCCCCTCGAGCCCTTTCACCTGCGCCGCCTTGAGCGTCGGCACGAGTTGCCAGGCTACCTTGAGCTACTCGCCGACCACGGCCGCAACCGGCACACTGATCTTCGGCTATGGCTACGTGAACAGCGCAGGGATGGCGAAAACGGGCACGGTGTCGATTCCGTACACCGCCTCGCCTTAGGACTGTCGGAAGCTTGCCGCGGGAATCGCATTGGCCTGGGGGCGAGCGCGCCGCCGGAGTCTATTTTTTGCGCCTCGCGCTGATGATGCTCGGCAGCTGCGCGATGCGCGACAGCACGTTCGACAGCTGCGGCAGCCCCGAGATCGAAATGGCGATGCGCATGCGCGCGATATTGTCGCGCTTGTCGGTGACCGTGCTCATTCCCTGGATGCTGATTTTCTCATCCGCCAGCGCGGCACTCACGTCGCGCACCAAGCCGCGGCGATCGAACGCATGTACCTCGATGTCGACCGGGAATTCGCTGCGGCGCATGTTGCCCCAGTCCACCGGCAGCACGCGCGCCGGGGCCTTGATGCTGAGGCGTGCGAAGTTGGCGCAGGCCCGGCTGTGAATGCTGACGCCGCGGCCGACCGTGATATAGCCCACGATCGGCTCCGGCGCCACGGGCTTGCAGCAGCGCGCGTAGGTCGAGAGCAGCTCGCCGATCCCCTGTACCTCGACATCGGGCGCGCGCACCTCCGCAGCTCGCGCCCGTGAAAAGTCCGGCGGCGCTTCGCGCGCATGCAGTGCGCGTTGCGCGGCGCCCGCGATTTGCGCGGCGCTCACCTCGCCTGCGCGTCCCTCTGCCGCATTTTGCGCGGCATCCTGCTTGCGAAACCAGGCACGCACCTTATTGCGATGACGCGGACTGGCGAGAAACCCTGACCGAGGCGACAGCCAATCGCGCGACGGCTGCGGGGTCTTGGCGGTGATGATTTCGACCGTCTCGCTGTTCTTCAATGGGTAGTCGAGCGGCACCATGCGGCCGTTGACCTTCGCGCCGCGGGTACGGTGGCCCAGATCCGTATGGACTTGGTAGGCAAAGTCCAGAGGCGTTCCGCCCACCGGCACATCGACGATTTCACCCTTGGGCGAGATCACATAAACGCGGTCCTGGAACAGGTCCATGCGCACGCGATCGAGGAAGTCACGGCTGCCGCCGACGTCCTCGGACGGCGCCAACAGCGCGCGCAACTCGTCGATTTTCCGCTCATACGCTTGATTGCCGCGGCCGCCCTCCTTGTAGCGCCAATGCGCGGCGACGCCGCGCTCCGAGCTGGCGTGCATTTCGTGCGTGCGAATTTGGATTTCCACCGGCTCACCGCCGGGCCCGATCACCGCGGTGTGAATCGAGCGGTATAGATTGCCTTTCGGAGTCGCGATGTAATCGTCGAACTCGCCTGCAATGAACTGCCATAGCGAGTGAACGACACCCAGCGCCGCGTAGCAGTCGCCAATGTTGTCGACCAGCACGCGCGCCGCGCGAATGTCCATGAGCTGCTCGAAAGCCAGCTGTTTCGTCTGCATCTTGCGCCAGATGCTGAAAATATGTTTCGGCCGTCCCTCGATCAGAGCCTCGATCCCCGCACCGCGCATTGCGTTCTGCAGCAGCATTTTCAGCTCGTCGATATAGCGCTCGCGCTCGGAACGGCGCGTTTTCAATGCTGAGGCAATGTGCTTGTACTGCAGAGGTTCCAGATATCGAAACGCGAGGTCTTCCAGTTCCCATTTGACCTGCCATACCCCGAGGCGGTTGGCGAGCGGCGCATACACCTCGCGGGTCTCGATCGCCAGTTTGCGTTGTCGCGCGGCTCCCACGCCCTTCGCGACGCGCATTTTTTGCAGCTGCTCGGCGAGCCTCACCACGACCAGGCGTACATCGCCGATCACCGCCAGCAGCATCTTGCGCAGCGCCTCAGCCTGCGCCGTTTCGAGCCCGCGCTCGGGGGTCCAATCGGCCGGCAGGCCGAATTGCCCCAGCTGACTCAATGCGCGGGCCAGGCGCACCGGTTCTTGGCCGAAGCGCTTTCCGGCGCTCTCCCGGTCGATGTATCCGCCATCCAGCAAGGGCTGAATCATCGCGGCGATGACCACATCGTCGTCTGCATCCAGCGTGAGCACGATCTCGGCGACTTCCAGCGCCGCGCTGCGTACCAAATCGCCCTCCGGCGGCAATGCGATGTCGCGCAGCGCCGCCAGGCCGTCCTGCAATCGGTTGCTGGCCGTGCGGGTGGGTGCGGTGGTTTCCATGATGAGGCGATCGCTGACGGGTGGGATAAGGTGACTATTGCCGGTATCATACTCGGGCCATGGCAGTCCCAAAGTTGAATCAATTTGCTTGAGATCGCGACCATTCGTGTGCTCGGGATCGACCCCGGCTCGCAACGCACCGGATTCGGCGTATTGGATGTCACGGGGTCGCGATTGAACTACGTGGCGAGCGGCGTCATTCGCACCGCCCAAGGCGATTTTGCCGCCCGTCTGTGCGAGATTTTCCGCTGCATGCAAACCATCGTCGCGCAATATCAACCGCAGGAAATCGCCATCGAAAGGGTCTTCGTCAACCGCAACCCGGACAGCGCCTTGAAACTGGGCCAGGCACGAGGTGCGGCGATTTGCGGCACCGCCGATGCCAAGGCGGGGGTGTTCGAGTATGCGACGCGCCAAATCAAGCAAGCCGTGGTCGGCAGCGGAAACGCCGAAAAGGGCCAGGTGCAGATGATGATGAGAAGCATCCTGAAGCTGGATGGACCCGTGCCCGCGGATGCGGCGGACGCACTGGCGGCTGCCGTGTGTCACGCGCTGCGCGCACGCTCGCTGGTGTTGCAGGCGAGCGTGAGCGGATGATCGGTTTTCTGAAGGGCCGGCTGGCGATGAAGCAGCCGCCCATGCTGATGCTCGACGTGAACGGCGTGGGCTACGAACTGGAAGCCCCGATGTCGACTTTCTACGGGCTGCCCTCGACCGGGGAGCCGGTGGCGCTGTTCACGCACCTGGTGGTTCGTGAGGACGCTCACATCCTGTTCGGATTCGGCACCGACGCTGAGCGGCGCTTGTTCCGCGGGCTGCTCAAAGTCTCCGGGGTCGGTCCGAAAATCGCGCTGGGCGTTTTATCCGGCGCGAGTGTGGAGGATTTTCTGCGCATCATCGAGGCCGAGGATGTGGCCATGCTGACGAGAATTCCGGGTATCGGGCGCAAGACCGCCGAGCGCATCATCATCGAGATGCGCGATAGCGTGCAGAAGCTCGCGATGCCGGCATCGGCCGGCAATGCGTTGAGCCCCGGCGCCGCGCAGTCCCCGCAAAGCGAAGCCTTCAGCGCGCTGATTGCATTGGGTTACAAACCGCCCGAGGTCACGCGCCTGCTCAAGTCCGCCGATGAGCCGGGACTGTCGACCACGGAAATCATCCGGCGCGCCCTCAAGTCAGCCGTGAAAGCTTAAGATCGCGCATGGGAATCGAACAGGACCGCATCATCGCAAGCACCGGGGGCCGCGACGACGAAATGGTCGATCGGGCGGTACGCCCGAAAACGCTCGCCGACTATGTCGGACAGCCGAATGTCAAAACGCAGATGGACATCTTCATCCAGGCGGCGCGCATGCGCGGCGAAGCCTTGGATCATGTCCTGATATTCGGACCGCCGGGTCTCGGCAAAACCACGCTGGCGCACATCATCGCCAACGAACTGAAGGTGAATCTGCGTCAAACCTCCGGCCCCGTGCTCGAGCGCGCCGGCGATCTGGCGGCATTGCTCACCAATCTTGAGCCGCGGGACGTGCTGTTCGTGGATGAGATACATCGCTTGAGCCCGGTGGTGGAGGAGGTGCTCTATCCGGCGATGGAAGACTCCCAGCTCGACCTGATGATCGGCGAGGGTCCCGGCGCGCGGTCCATCAAACTGGATCTGCCTCCCTTTACATTGGTCGGCGCGACGACGCGCGCGGGCTTGCTCACATCGCCGCTGCGCGACCGTTTCGGCATCGTGCAGCGGCTGGAGTTCTACAGCACCGAAGACCTGACCAAGATCGTCACTCGCAGCGCTTCGATATTGAAACTGAATCTGCAGGCTGATGGCGCGGATCGAATCGCGGAAAGATCCCGCGGCACGCCGCGCATCGCCAACCGGTTGTTGCGCCGGGTGCGCGATTTCGCCGAGGTAAAGGCCGCCGGCATCATCAGCGGCGAGGTCGCGCTGGCGGCGCTCACCATGCTGGAGGTCGATCCGCAAGGTTTCGACATGCTGGATCGAAAGTTGCTGCTGACGGTGATCGAGAAATTCGAGGGCGGCCCGGTGGGCGTCGACAGCCTCGCGGCCGCGATGAGCGAGGAGCGCGGCACCATCGAAGACGTCATCGAGCCGTTCCTCATCCAGCAAGGATTCTTGATGCGCACCGCGCGCGGGCGTGTCGCGACCCGGGCCGCTTATGCGCATTTCGGACTGGCTGCTCCCAGCATCGAGCGCGATATGAATCTGCCGTTGTTCCGGGATGGCCAGTAGTGTCTCCAGCGCCGCGCTACGCCCACACATACTGGGTGTATTACGAAGATACGGACATGGGCGGCGTGGTGTACTACGCAAATTATCTGAAGTTCATGGAGCGTTGCCGGACCGATTGGCTGTGGGCCATGGGTGTCGACCAGCAGCGGTTGCGCGCGGAACGGCAGGTGCAGTTTGTCGTGGTCAACATCGGCGTGGATTTCCTGCGGCCCGCAGTGTTGCATGATGAAATTCTCGTCACGGCCACTCTTACGCGTCTGGCGGGTGCCACAATACACTTCCAGCAAACGATTCTGCGGGGCGACGAGCAATTGATCGATGCCACTGTGCGTGTCGCCTGTCTCGATTCCGGTACGTTGAAACCACGTGCCATCCCCAAGGATCTTTTCACGGAGTGGCGGAATGCCAAATGATCTGTCGGTTTGGAGTCTGGTGCTCGAAGCGAGCCCCATCGTACAAGGCGTGGTGGCGCTGCTGGTGGCAGCCTCAGTGGCTTCCTGGGCGGTCATCTTCCGCAAAAGCCAGGTGATCGGACGTTCGCGCCGCCAGGCCGAGAAGTTTGAAACGGCGTTCTGGTCGGGCGGCGACCTGGCAACTCTGTACCGCACCATTGAAACCAAGGGGCGCGCCGGCACCGGGCTGCAGAGCATTTTCGAATCCGGATTCGGCGAGTTCAGCCGCTTGCGTCAACAGAGCATACCCTCGGAGCAGCTGTTGGAGGGGGCCAGGCGTGCGATGCGGGTGGCGCAGTTGCGCGAACTCGACCGCCTCGAGCAACACCTGGCGATGCTGGCGACCGTCGGCTCGACCAGCCCGTATGTGGGATTGTTCGGGACGGTGTGGGGCATCATGAGTGCGTTTCACAACCTCGGCAATGTGCAACAGGCCACGCTGGCCGCGGTTGCGCCCGGAATTGCCGAAGCCTTGGTCACGACCGCCGTCGGACTTTTCGCGGCGATCCCGGCTGTGGTGGCCTATAACCGGCTTGCCGATCAAGTCAGCCGCTTGGAGCTGCGCTTCGATACCTTCATCGAAGAGTTCTCCACGATTCTACAGCGTCACGGCTCGGTCAGGACGCAGGGTTAGGGCATGCCCAAGTCGCAGCGGCGGCGAAGGCTGATGGCCGAGATCAACGTCGTGCCATACATCGATGTCATGCTGGTATTGCTGATCATTTTCATGATCACGGCGCCCCTGCTCAAAGAAGGCGTCAAGGTCGATTTGCCGGAAGCCGGCGCGAAGCCCATCGATGCGGATTTCCTGGCGAAGCACGAGCCGCTGATCTTGACCATCGATTCGCGGGGCCGTTTGTTCATCAATTTTGGCCAGAACCAGGACCAGCCTGTTGCCGAGTCGACGGTGAGTTCGCGCACCGCTGCGCTCCTGCGCCGCGATCCGCAAACGCCGGTGCTGGTCAAGGCGGACACGACGGTGCCCTACGGTACCGTGGTACGCGCAATGGTCCTGCTGCAAAAGGCGGGTGCGTCCAAGGTGGGATTTCTCACAGATCCGGTACGGCCGGCGGCACCCAACGGAGCCGCTAACGGAGCCTCCAACGGGGCGCGCTGATGCCTGGATTTCTGCGCGAACATTCGTGGTCGATCGTATTCTCGGTGGTACTGCACGGACTGCTGATAGCGGCATTCGCGGCCGCTGCGCTGATCACCATTCATCGCTCGCTGCCCACCCTGCAGCCGATCGCCGTCGACGCGGTGGTCATTGACTCGCAGGTGTTGCATGCCGCGCAGCGCACATTGACGGAGCGCGCCGAACAAGAGGCCGCGCGTGTGCGCGCGGAGGCCGAGGCCAAGGCGGCTGCGCAGGCGGCCGAAACGAAGGCCGCCTCCGACGCGAAGTTGGCCGCCGAGGAAGAGCGCGCGGCAGCGGAGACCCAGGCCGCCGCCGACGAAGCGGAACGCATGAAGCAGGCGCAAGCGGCGCGGCAAACCGAATTGCAGAAAGCGGCCGCTGCAAAGCGCGCTGACGAACTGAAACGCGCCGAAGATGCAAAGCGCAGTGAGGACGCCAAGCAGGCCGACGATGCCAAACACGCCGCGGACCTCAAGGCCAAGGCCGAGCGCGAGGCGGAGTTACACCGGCAGCTCGCCGAAGAGGAACATGTCAGTGCCGTGGAGGCAAGCCCTGCGCGCGCGCAATACATTGCGCGACTGGCGAGCAGAATTCAGAATGCCTGGATCAAGCCGCCGTCGGCGCGTGCCGGGCTCGATTGCGTTGTAAACATTACACAGATCCCAGGCGGGGAGGTGACCAGCGCGCATGTGAGCCAGTGCAACGGCGATGCAGCCGCGCGCCAGTCGATCGAGAATGCGGTGTATCGTGCATCGCCATTGCCGGCGCCGCCGGACCCGGCCTTGTTTGAGCGAAATCTTGTGATCCACTTTCATCCCGAAGAATAGAGTCGACCCATGAATAAGCCCTTCGCACGTTTGGCTCTCCTCGCGGTGAGTTTGGTGATTTCCTGGCGCGCCCACGGCGGCGAATTCGTCGTGGAGGTCACCAAGGGCCAGACCGAGGCCATTCCCATTGCCGTCGTGCCCTTCGCGTCCGCGGAACTGGCGGCCGCATCATTCGACGTGGCCCAGCTCGTGAGCGATGACCTGGCGCGCAGCGGACGGTTCAAGACCATGGACCGCAAGGACATGATCGACCAGCCGCATAGCGGCGCCAACATCGCGTTCGATGATTGGCGCCGGCTCAATAATGACTACATGGTCGTGGGCTCGATGAAGCCGGACGGAACCGATCACTACAGCATCACCTACGAGCTCTACAATGTCCTCACCAAGCAGCGGTTGCTGGGCTTTCAGATCAGCTCCAATCGGCCGGGCCTAAGATCGTCCGCCCATCAAATCGCCGATGCGGTGTTCGAGAAGATATTGGGGATTCGCGGTGCGTTCTCCACGCGGATAGCCTACATATCAGTGCTCGGGCATTTGCCCACCAGGACTTTTCAATTGATCGTGGCCGATGCCGACGGGGAGAATCCCCGCGTCGTCATGCAATCGCCGGAGCCGTTGATGTCGCCGTCCTGGTCGCCGGACGGGCAGAGCCTGGCCTATGTGTCATTCGAGGACCGACTGCCCACGGTGTACGTACAAACGCTGAAGACAGGCGATCGGCGCCGCGTATCGGAACAAGCCGGAGTGAACCAGGCGCCGGCATGGTCGCCCGACGGCAGGAAACTTGCGCTGGTTCTGTCCACGCGGGACGGCAATCTCGATGTGTACGTCAAGGACTTGGCCACGCAGCAGCTTTCGCGGATCACCGATGATCCCGGCATCGATACCGAGCCGCAGTGGTCGAAGGACGGCCAAAGTCTCTACTTCACGTCCGATCGAGCCGGAGGGCCGCAGATCTACAAAGTCGGCATCAGGCCCGGGGATAAGCCCCGGCGGCTCACCTTTCAAGGCAGTTACAACGCAATGCCGCACGTATCGCCGGACGAATCGCAATTGGCATTCGTGACGCAAGAAGATGGGGCCTATCGCATAGCGACGATGGACCTTCGAGGGCGCGGTGATGTCCAAGTGCTCACCAAAGGGCATTTTGATATTTCGCCGAGCTATGCACCCAATGGGGCGGTACTGATCTATGGGACTCGCGATCGCGGCAGAGGTGTGCTGGCGCTGGTCAGCGCGGACGGCCGGGTCCAGCAGCGCCTGGTTGCCAGCGAAGGAGAGCTTCAGGCTCCCGCATGGGCTCCGTTCTGATTCAACAATTCGTTTTGATTCAAAAAATTACACAAAGCGGCTCATCGCCGGTACCCTTGCAAACAACTGGTCACTTAGGACCTCGGATGGAGAGAATAAATGAAACGAATCGTATCGATCGCCTTGCTCATCACAGCGGCGACACTGCTCGCAGGCTGCCCCAAAAAGCACAACGTCAATGAGCCGCCGGTCGCCGGTACCCAGGTTCCGGACTCTTCAGCCTCGAGCGGAGAAGGCGCGTCGACTTCCACCAGCCCCTTGGGGGGCGATGCGGACAGCCGCGCCCGCGGGTTCGGAGAAGGAACAGGTCCGTTGGCCCGTAAAGTGATTTATTTCGATTTCGATAAATCGGAAATCAAACCGGAATATGCGGACATCGTGACCACCGCCGCGCATAACTTGACCGGCAACCCGAAACTCAAGATGAAACTCGAAGGCAACACCGACGAGCGCGGTACCCGCGAATACAACATCGGCTTGGGCGAACGGCGTGCTCAGGCTGTGCGCCGCGCCCTGCTGCTGCAGGGAGTCGCGGAGTCCCAGGTCACGACGGTCAGTTTTGGCGCTGAACGGCCGGCGGTCGAGGGCGATGACGAAGCCGCGTGGTCGAAGAACCGGCGCGTGGAAGTGGTCTATTTGCCGTGAACAGCAGGGTCTCATTCGCTCTGAGTACACTGTGCATGCTCTCCTGGAGCTTGAGCGGGTGCGCGTCCACGCCACCCGACGAAGACCCGGTCCAGATCAAATTGAAGGATCTGGACACCCGCCTCGCACGCATCGAGCGGGTGATGGCGAATCAGAGCTTGCTGGAATTCTCCAACCAGCTCGAGGCGCTGCGCGCCGATGTGCGCGCCGTTCACAATGATGTCGATCAAATGAACAACGCGCTCGAGGCTAGCCGCAAGCAGCAGCGGGACATCTACGCCGACCTGGATCAGCGCTTGAAGAACCTCGAATCGCGGGGCGCCGCAGCGCCGGCAACAGCAGCTGCCGCGGCCGGCGCCGCCGCGCAGGCGGGTGCGACGGACTCGTCGGGTGGCAGCGCCGAGGACAAGACGAGCTACCAGGCCGCGTTCAATCTGCTGAAAGATGGCCAGTACGACCGCGCCATTGCTGCATTCCAGAAATTTCTCGCGGCCTATCCGGACAGCCCCTTGGCGGACAACGCCCAGTATTGGCTGGGCGAGGCCTTCTACGTGAACAAGGCCTATCCCGACGCAATGGCGGCATTCCAACGCGTGATCGACAAGTATCCTCAATCGCGCAAACTCTCCGATGCGCTGCTCAAGATCGGCTTTTGCCGCTATGAAATGAAGCAATGGGAGCCGGCCAGGGAAATCCTGGGCCAAGTGGTCGCCCGCTATGCCGATACCCCGGCGGGGCGCTTGGCGCAGCAGCGCCTGGACAGGATGACGGCCGAGAAACATTGAGTGAACAAGCGCTCAAACCGGAGCGATTGCGCGTAAATGAGATCTTTCATTCGCTGCAGGGGGAGGCCGACTGCGTCGGCTTTCCGACGGTGTTCGTGCGGCTGACCGGTTGTCCGCTGCGCTGCCAGTATTGCGACACCGAATATGCCTTTCACGCCGGCGAGTGGTTCGATCTCGAGGCTGTGGTAAAAAAAGTTCAAGAGTTTGGTGCATCGTACGTGTGCGTAACGGGCGGTGAACCATTGGCGCAGCCGAATTGCTTGAAATTGTTGGCGCGTTTGTGTGATGACGGCTTTCATGTGTCGTTGGAAACCAGCGGCGCGCTCGATGTCGCCGCGGTGGATGCACGCGTGTCGCGGGTGATCGACGTCAAAACGCCGGCATCGAACGAAGCGTCGCGCAACAGGCTCGAGAATTTTCGGCATTTGACGCCGCGCGATCAGCTGAAGTTCGTGATCTGTTCGCGCGACGACTACGACTGGAGCAAAGCGTTCCTACAGGAACATCGGTTGAGCGAGCGCTGCCGCATCCTCTTTTCCCCCAGCTATAACCAGCAGTCGCCGACGCTGCTGGCGGAATGGATTTTGGCTGATCGCCTACCGGTACGTTTTCAGCTGCAGCTTCACAAGATTCTGTGGGGCGATGTGCCCGGCAAGTGACGCGTGAGCCGTAAGCGCGCCGTCGTGTTGCTGTCGGGCGGTCTTGATTCGGCCACGGTGCTCGCGATCGCGCGCTCAAAGGATTTCGAGTGCTATGCGCTCAGCGTCGAGTACGGTCAGCGTCATCGCGCGGAGCTCGAGGCCGCCCGGCGTATAGCCGCCGCTTTGGGCGCGCATGAACATCGAAACATGCGGGTCGATCTTGCCGGTATCGGCGGATCGGCGTTGACGGACAACAATGTGCCGGTGCCGGAAGCGCTCGGGCCTGGCATTCCGGCAACCTATGTGCCCGCAAGGAACACCCTGTTTCTTTCCCTGGCGCTGGGCTGGGCCGAAGTGATCGGCGCGGCGGATATTTTCATGGGCGTGAACGCCCTTGATTACTCGGGATATCCGGACTGCCGTCCCGCATTCATCCAAGCGTTCGCAGCGCTGGCGCTGGTGGCGACCAAGGCAGGGGTGGAAGGCGGGCGGTTCAACATTCATGCGCCGCTGATCGAGATGTCCAAGGCAGACATAATCCGCGCGGGGATGGATCTCGGAGTGGATTTCGCCGCCACCGTCTCGTGCTACCAGGCCGACGCGGACGGAAGAGCCTGCGGCAGGTGCGATTCCTGCCGGTTGCGCGCCGCCGGATTTGCCGCCGCGAACATCCCGGATCCCACCATCTACCGCTAAGAAACCGCCTGGGGGTGGGGTACTTTGGCCATGATCTGGGAGCCAAGTTCGGCTATGATGCGCGCCTGCAAATGGGACGGTAGCTCAGTTGGTAGAGCAAGGCCCTTTTAAGGCTTTGGTCCTGGGTTCGAGTCCCAGCCGTCCCACCA
>Ga0209006_10005138_pt1 | contig 11880 bp, 12 predicted proteins | sample JacPin_JW_Ref_O2_FD_188567 | JGI IMG/M metagenome (GOLD analysis project Ga0209006, IMG submission 188567) | Forest soil microbial communities from Algoma, Ontario, Canada - Jack Pine, Ontario site 1_JW_Ref_O2 (SPAdes) (version 2) | ecosystem: Environmental > Terrestrial > Soil > Boreal... | reverse complement strand
CTACTCCGCCGCCTGACGATGACTGCGCGCCAGCCGCAGCAACGCGTCGTCATCGACCGTCTGGATCGGCGTAAAATCGCGGTGCGCGATGTATTCGGGGCGCGTCGGGGTGCGGATGTAGTTCGATACCGCGTTCAGCGTGAGATAGACGATCTTGCGCGGATAGGGCGTGATATTGCCGGCCGAGCCGTGCACCAGATTGCCGTGGAACATCAGCATGCCGCCGGCCTTGCCGGTCGGCGCGACAATGCCGCCTTCTTTCACCAGCCGCGTCACCGTGGCCTCGTCCAGCGTCCACAGCGGATAGGACGTGGTCTCGAGGTCGTGCGTCGCCTTGAGGTCGCCGGCATGCTGGCTTCTGGGCACCAGCATCAAGGGGCCGTTGATCGGCATCACCTCGTCGAGGAAGACCGCGATGTTCATTGCCTTCGGCTGCGGCATGCCGTCGTCGCGCTTCCAGGTGCCGTAGTCCTGGTGCCATTGCCAGACGTCGCCGGTAAAGGCCGATTTGGCGTTGATCTTGTACTGGTGCATGTACAGCTTCTCGCCAAAGATCTGCTCGACCGGTTCGATCATGCGCGGATGGGCGCCGAGCAGGCCGAAGGCCTCGTTGTAGAGATGGGCGGCAAAAGCGGTGCGCGGCGCGCCGCTCTTCTCGCGCCATACCTCGGGCCGCGGAGTGTCGTAGATGCCTTCGGCCTCGCGCGCCAGAAGCTCCACTTCCTCGCGGCGGAACAGTTCGGGCAGAAACAGCCAGCCCTCGCGGTGGAAGTCGTCGATCTGCTGCTGGGTCAGTCTCATGGGTTCCTCCTTTGGTTGCTAGGCCGCTCTATCCGTCGCCTTTAGTCTCTCTTCCGTCATCCGTCCTGCGCTCAGCGCATGGGCCAGTGCCGAGGCCTCCGCGGCCTTCGCGTTGCCGGACAGAATATGCGCGGCAATCGTCTGGTGTTCGGCCCAGGCACTGTCGCGGTAGTCGAGTTCGGCCAGCACCGTCGCCATCGAACGGCGCATATGCGGCCATTGCGGCGCGATCATTTCCTCGATCGCGGGATTGCCCGAAAGTCGATAGATCGCGCTGTGGAAATCGACGTCGAGCGTGATCAGCCGAGCCAACGGCGTTCGCTTGTCGATGGCGCGACCGGCGTGCAGCGCCGCTTCCAGATGAGCGCGTCCGACGGCATCGGTCTTGACCCGTCCGGCGGCGAGCCGCGCCGCCAAGGCATCGACCGCGCCGCGCACCTCGTAGAGCTGGCGGATTGCGCAGGGATCGAGCCGTGTGACCTCAAAACCCTTGCGGCCGCTTTCGGCGACCAGGCCCTGCCGGTGCAACAGATGCAGCGCGTGCGAGACGGGCTGGCGCGAGACGCCGAGTTTTTCTGCGAGTTCGTTCTGCCGGATGCGATGTCCCGGCGGCAAGGTGCGGTCGGTTATCGCGTCTAGGATCCGCGCATAGACCTGAGCGATCAGGTTTGGGGTCGGGTCGAGCGGGTTCATGCTAGGCGTTCAATTGGAATACGGAATTCCGAATTCGGAAACTAACGAGAAGGCCTGGTTGAGTCAAGGGTCGATGTTTCCCGATCAAACGAGTCAGCCCGCCAAAAACGCCAGCACGATTTCGCAAAACCGCTGTGGCGCCTGTTCGAACATCCAGTGGCGGGTGCCCGGGATTATCGCGGTCGTGGCGCCGGGAATGTGGGCGCCCAGCGCATGCAGTACCGCGGGCAGGCTGCCCTTGGTGTCGGCGCCGCCGACCAGCAGCGTCGGCGTGCGAATCGATAGGGCGGCATCTCTCGCATAGGGCTGGCGGTTCTCGTTGACCTGGCCGATCAAGGTGATGGCGTTGTCGCGTAACTGCTGCTTTGCCGCCGCCGGCAGCCGCGCCCAGGCGCCTTCATCGTCGATTCCATCGACAAAGGACATCAGCCCGCCGTCGATATCGCCGGCGGCGACTTTCTCCGCTGCCGCCGATATCCTGACGCGTTGCGAGGTCCCGGGAACGGCTCGCGGCGCGAGCGTGTCGTCGAGTTCACCGCCGGGTTCGGCGAGCACCAGCCGGCGCAACAGATCGGGCCGCGCCTGGGCGACGCGAAACGCGATGTGGCCGCCGCGAGAATGTCCCATCAGGTCGACCGGTTTTGCGTCCAGCTTCTCGATAAAGCCGATCACGTCGGCGACATGCTGCGCCATCCGGTAGTCGTTGCCGGCGCCGTCCCAGTGCTCCGGAAAAAAGTGCCGCAGGCTGAGCGAGATCACGCGATGCTTTTTGGACAACGGCCCGAGCACCGCCGACCAGGTGCGAAAATCGCCCAGCGTGCCGTGGATGCAGACCAGTGGCGGGCCGCGACCGATTTCGAGATAGGCGATGTCGTAGCCATTGACGCTTAGCGTTTGCATGGGGGCTCGCTGCGGCGAAGGGGAGGCCGGCGATTGGCGCTGAGCGCGGCCCGGTTGGCCGGCGCCGGTGTTCTCGTTACCCTAATCTAACGACCATTGATCGCCAGCATTTGTTGCGCAGGTCAGACCATCTTGTTGCATGCATCTACGGAGACTCTTTTGCCGCAGGTCATTTCGAGCTTAATCAGATAAAAAGGCCTGTCGTAAACGTGATGGACGTCACGTCGATTGGTCCTTGGGCAGGGCATGATCCGCGCATCAACCCGGGCGGTTTATTTGCGCTATCAGGAGCTCAAGATGCGTCGAACTTGGCTGGTGCTGATCGCGATCCTCGGCATCTGCTGCCTTGGCCACGAGGCCCGGGCGGACACGCGCGTCGCACTCGTGATCGGTAACTCGGCCTATGCGAAGGCGCCCGCGTTGGCAAAGCCGCGCGGGGACGCCGAGGCCATCGCCAAACTGTTCAAGGAGAGTGGATTCGACTCGGTCGCGCTGGTTCTCGACGCCGACAATGCCGCTTTCGGGAAAGCCGTCCGCCAATTCGATGAAATTTCCGCCGGCGCCGATATCGCCGTTGTCTTTTACGCGGGCTACGGTCTCGAAATCCGCGGCGTGAACTATCTGGTTCCGGTCGACGCCGCGCTTGCCAACGAGCTTGACGTGCCCGACGAGGCGGTATCGCTGGATCGGTTGGCTTCCGCCGCCGGTGCAAGGAAATTGCGGTTGGTGATTCTGGATGCATGCGGCGATAGTCCCTACCTCGGCAGGATGCGGCGCCTTTCGCGCGCCGACCGCGGCCCGGCGCCGTCCAGCCTCGGAGGGATCAAGCCGACGCAGGTCGACACGCTGATCGCCTACGCCGCCCGGGCCGGCTCGACCTCGGTCGAAGGTGACGGCGAACACAGCCCTTACGTTGCGGCCCTGCTGAAGGACATCGCCGTGCCGGGACTGGACGTTCGACTGGCGTTCGGCCGTGTGCGGAACGAGGTGATGCAGCTGACCGCCGGCCGTCAGGAACCCTTTGTCTATGGTTCAATGGATGGCCAAGTGCATTCCCTCGTGCCGGTCAGCGATCGGCCGGTGTCAGACGATTCCGAGGAGGTCAGGGCGGATTACGAATTGGTCAAGAAGATCGGGACGGCGCGGGCGCTGGAGGTGTTTTTGGATACCCATCCCACCGGCCACTATGCCGATCTGGCACGTGAGGAGTTGCAACGGCTTAAAACCGGCGGCATGCCCAATTGGGGCGATGACGTCTACATCAAGCGTCTGCAGCAAACGCCGAAATAAAAGGTGTTTCCGAACGAGCGGGCCTGCCCGGGCGCCGACGCGTTGAACCATTTCAATGCGATCATTGAAATTGTGGATTTGCAGGGTATTGTCGGCGACCAGATTGTAATCGGCGTTTTCCGGGTCACCGTTTGATGCGAATTATCAGGGCCGTGGGTATTGCAGTTTGCCTTGCGTTCTCATGGCTTGGGACTGACGCAGGGTACGCGGCCGGTGGCAGGGTAGCTCTGGTCATCGGCAACTCGAAATATCCCGATAGCGACCTGGTTTTCAAGGACGTCGCCAACGACGCCCAGGAGCTTGCCGACGAACTCAAGCGCGACGATTTCGATGTCGAGACGGGCTTGAACCTGACCGGCGAAGCCATGCGAAGCGCGCTCGACCGCCTGTACAGGAAAATAAAACAGGGTGACGCTGCGCTGATTTTTTTCGGCGGCTTCGGAATTCAATCGGGCCGTCAAACCTATTTGATTCCGGTGGATGCGGGGATCTGGACGGAACCCGACGTGCGTCACGACGGCTTTGATATCGAGGCCATTCTCGGCGAGATGAGCCGTCGCGGCGCGTTGGTCAAAATCGCGCTGCTGGACGCTTCGCGGCGCAATCCGTTCGAGCGGCGCTTTCGTTCCTATTCGGCGGGGCTCGCGCCGATCGTCGCGCCGGGTAATACATTGGTGATGTATTCCGCAGCGCTCGGCTCCGTGATCAACGAGGCCGAAGGCGACCATGGCCTGTTCATGCGCGAGTTGCTCCGCGAAATTCGTGTTCCGGGTAACAATGCCGAACAAGCGCTGAACAATACCAAGCTCGGGGTCACCCGTGTATCGAAGGGCGAGCAGGTGCCCTGGCTGTCGTCATCGCTGGCGGTCGATTTTTCCTTCAAAACCAACAAGAATCCTCAACCACCCAAGCCGCCCGAGCCACCGAAGCCGCCTGAGCCTGGATGCGCGAGGCCGCAACCTGTGAGCCCGCCGAATTTGAGCGAGCTTCCCAAGGATCCGCGGATCGCGGAACTGGGCCGGCGGATATCGGCCAACCGGAACGACCAGGTCGCGTATTACAGGCGGGGTCGGCTTTACGCCGAGAAGGGCGCCTATGCGCTCGCAGTGGCGGATTTCAACGAGGCCATACGCCTCAATCCAAAGGACTCCGAGGCCTATAATAATCGTTGCTGGGCGAACACGATTGTCGGCGACCTGCAATCGGCCATCAAGGATTGCAACGAGGCGCTGCGGGTCAATCCCGGACTTGCCGAGGCGTTGGACAGCCGGGGCCTGGCAAACCTGAAACTGGGCCGGACCGCTGAGGCGATAAGCGACTATAACGCGGCGCTCCAGGCCAACCCGGGTTCGGTATCGTCGCTGTTTGGACGCGGCATTGCCCTCAAGCGGAGCGGCGCCGACGGCGAACCCGACCTCAACCAGGCAAAATCCAAGGATCCCGATATCGCCAAGGAATTCGCCGGCTACGGCGTCTTCGAATGCGGAGGCTAGCAGTGAGGTTTCGGCGACAGACTCGCCTAGCCCGCCAGAAATTCCAGCACGATCTCGCAGAATTTTTGCGGCGCCTGTTCGAACATCGGATGCGTGGTGCCTGATATCATCGCGGTACGGGCGTTGGGCACATGCGCCGCCAGGATGTGCAGCACCTTGGGTATCGCGCCCTTGGTGTTGGCGCCGCCGATGAACAGCGTCGGCGTCCGTATCGCCTCCGCATCCGCTTTGGAAAACGGCGGACGCTTGTCCCTGGTCTGGCCGATCAGCGTCGTGGCGTTGTCGCGCAACAATTGCTTCGACGTCGCGGGCGTCCGCTTCCAGGCGCCGGGGCCTTCGAGCGCATCGATGAAAAGCGCAAGCCCACCATCGATGTCTCCCCTCGCGATGATATCGGCCGCTGCGGCGATCCTTGCCGCCAGCGGGGAGGGCCCGGGTACGAACGCCGGATCGAGCGTGGCATCGAGTTCGCCGCCCGGCTCGGCCAGGATCAGCCTGCGCAACAGATCGGGCCGCCGCTGCGCCAGGCGAAACGAAATGTGGCCGCCGCGGGAATGCCCCATCAGGTCTAGCGGCCCCTCATCGAGCCGCTCGATGAAGGCGATCATGTCGGCGACATGCTGGGCGATCGAATAGGTATCGCCGATACCGTCCCAATGCGCGGGAAAGAAGTGCCGCAACGACACCGCGATCACCCGATGTCTTTGCGTCAGTGGGCCGAGCACCGCCGACCAGATGCGGAAGTCGCACAGCGAGCCGTGCACGCATACCAGCGGCGGACCCTGTCCGACGTCGAGATAGGCCATGTCGTAGCCGTTGACGCTCAGCGTTTGCATGGGACGCTCGTTGGGGAAGGGGAGGACCGGGCGGACCATAGGCGATAGTTGTTTATGCCGGCAAGTTCCCTCAGGTTTCGGGTGGATAGCAAGAATGTCCAAGCCTAGATTGCGCTCATGGATCAAGCTTACGATATTGAGGGCAGGGATCTGGAGCCAGCCATGACCGCCAAAAACTTTGCAATGTTCGACACCGCGATCGGCCGCTGCGGCATCGCCTGGGGCCCGCGCGGCATCAATGCGGTGCAACTGCCGATGTCCAGCGAGGACAAGACCCGCACCCGGATTCGCCAGGTCCATGGCGATATTATCGAAGCGCCGCCGCCGGCCGAAGTGCAGGCCGCCATCGACGGGATGGTCGAACTGCTCGCGGGCAAGCCCAACGACCTTGCCGATGTCGTGCTCGATCTCGACGGCATTCCCGAATTCAACCGCGGCGTCTACGACATCGCGCGCACCATTCCGCCGGGCAAGACGCTGACTTACGGCGATATCGCCAAGCGGCTCGGTGGCGTCGAACTATCGCGCGACGTCGGCCAGGCGCTCGGGCGCAACCCCTGTCCGATCGTGGTGCCGTGCCACCGCGTGCTCGCCGCCGGCGGCAAGCCCGGCGGTTTCTCCGCCAATGGCGGCGTTACGACCAAGCTCAAGATGCTGGCGATCGAGGGCGCATTGGTGAACCACACGCCGAGTTTGTTCGATTGAGCGGGTTTGTCTCGATAGTGCGACGAAGGAAGTGTGCTCCCTCTCCCCTTGTGGGGGAGGGTTGGGGTGAGGGGTCCACTCGGGGACTGCCTGCGTGGGCACCCCTCACCCGAAATTCGCTGTCGCGAATTTCGACCTCTCCCACAAGGGGAGAGGTGGTATCGAGCAAGCGGATACGAGTTAATCGCCCGTGCAGTGCTACACCATCTCGCAGGAAAACCCGTTACCCAATCGTCGGATTTTGCCCGACGATGGCGAGGGAAAATGCGCGGTGCAGCACAGCGTGTCGGTGTCGCAATAGCGCTCCAGGAAACCGCGCCTGGTCGCCGCCGCCTGCGCCTGATCGACATCGAATTTCGCCGACAATTCGGGATAACGCGTCTGCAGCGGCGAGTGCATCAGGTCACCGCCGAACACGGCGTCGTCCTTGCCGCGGCCGAAGGTGAAGGCGACGTGGCCCGGCGTATGGCCGGGGGTAGGGAGGATCCGTACATGATCGCCGATCGCATAATCGTCGCGGACGATCTCGGCCTTGTTGGCCTCGACGACAGGCAGCACGCTGTCGCCGAACGGCGGCACCGGCGTCGTCGCGTTCTGCTCGGTCCAGTAGTCGAATTCGCCCTTGCCGAAAACGTAGCGCGCGTTCGGGAAGGTCGGCACCCAGCGGCCACCCTCCAGCCGCGTGTTCCACCCGACGTGATCGACATGCAGATGCGTGCACATCACGTAATCGATGTCACGAACCGAAAAACCCGCCGCTGCCAGCGCGCGCATATAAGTGTCGTCGGTCTTCATGTTCCATTTCGGGCGCAGCGGCCGCGGCTTGTCGTTGCCGATGCAGCTGTCGACCAGGATGGTGTGATGCGGCGTCCTGACGATATAGGACTGGAAACACAGGATCAGCACGTCGCTGGCGTCGAGCGCGCCGGCCTTTTGCATCCACGGCCTGTTCTCGCCAAGTAGATCCGGCGTCAGTCCTGGCAACAGATCCAGCGCCGGCAGGAAGGTGGTCTCCTGCTCGATGATGCGATGGATGGTGAGATCGCCGACCGTAAATTTGAGGCTCATGGCTGCTCCCTTTACGCCGGCGGCGGGACCGAGATTTTCACCGAGGGCCGCTCCAGCATCCTCTCATGAAAGGCATCGAGTTTCGGATAGGCCTTGCGCCAGCCGCAATCGGCAAAGCGAAAATCGGCATAGCCGAGCACGCACACCAGCGCGATCTGCACGATATCGAGCGGCCGCGACAACACGTCGGCCTGTTGCTCGAACCGCGCCATGCCGCTCCAGGCCCGGTGCCAGTGATCGTCCGTCCACGCCTGCCATTGCAGGCCCTGCGGCCGCACCATTTTCTCGTAGCGGCACAGCAGCATGGAATCGAGCATGCCCTGCAGCAGCGAATGATCGCTCTTGACCCTCCACCTGCCGGGACCGGATGCCGGGATCAGTTTGCCGCCACCGGCGAGTTCGTCGAGATATTCGACGATGACGTAGGAATCGAGCACGACGTCGCCATTATCCAGGATCAGCGCCGGCAGCTTTTTAAGCGGGTTGATATCGTGCGAATATTGCTCGTTGGGCTGGCCGGGAACGACGGTCACCGGGGCGAATTCGATCCTGTCGATCAGGCCCAGCTCGATCGCGGCGATGCGCACCTTGCGGGCGAACGGCGAGGCGGGGGAAAAGGTGAGTTTCATTTTTGAAATCCTTTGAAAAACTCTTTCCTCCGTCATGGCCGGGCATAGCCGGCCGAAGGACGGCGTCGCTTCCGCTTGCCTATGCCCGGCCATGACGAGCTTTTGGAGAACTACTTCACGCCGCGATGATTTCCTGCCGCTGCTCGCCGAGGCCTTCGATGCCCAGCGTAACCACGTCGCCGACATTGAGGAATTTCGGGGTCGGCTTCATGCCGGATGCGACGCCGGGTGGCGTTCCCGTGGTGATGATGTCACCGGGCAGCAGCGTCAGGAATTGCGAGACATAAGAGACGCATTGAGCCATGGTGAAGATCATGGTCGAGGTCGACCCGGTCTGGCGCCGCTCGCCGTTGACGTCGAGCCACATCGACAGTTTCTGCACGTCCTTGATCTCATCCTTGGTCACCAGCCAGGGACCGAGCGGGCCAAAGGTGTCATGCGATTTGCCCTTGGTCCAGGTGGGGCCACGCTCCATCTGAAAATTGCGCTCGGAGACGTCGTTGCAGATGCAATAGCCGGCGACGTGATTGAGCGCGTCGGCCTCGCTGACATATTTGGCGCGGGTGCCGATGATGGCGGCGATTTCGACTTCATAGTCGAGCTTGGTGGAGCCGCGCGGCTTCTCGACCTTGTCGTGTGGCCCGCTGAGCGAAGTGTTGGCCTTCATGAAGAAAATCGGCTCGGTCGGAATCGGGTTGCCCGTCTCCTTGGCGTGATCGACGTAGTTCAGCCCGATGGCGACGTATTTCGACATGCCGGTCACGGGCGCGCCGATCCGTGGCTTGCCGTCGACGGCGGGGAGTTTTGCCGGGTCAAGGGCGGCGAGTTTGGCCAGCGAGGCCGGCGCATAGGCCGCGCCGTTGAGATCTCCAACATGCGCGGACAGATCGCGCAGCTGGCCCGATTTATCGATCAGGCCGGGCTTTTCCGCACCCATCGCTCCATAACGAACAAGCTTCATTTTCATCACTCCCTTGACGGTTTCCCTGACGGTCACTCTTGCTTGGATGCTTCATGGAACAGCGCGGAGCTAATTTCAACTGCTGACTGCGCCTTGCATTGCAGCCCCTCATTCCAGGGCGGCGAAACTGAAGGCGTCGCCGTCGCGCCTGATGTGGCCGGCGCTGAAATGCCCGCCGATCACCAGGGTCGGCGTATCGGCGAAGCGCGAGAACAATTGGCGCCGCGTCGCCGCGGATTGAACAGGATCGGAATCGGCGGTCGACGACCAGTCGAGATGCGCCATCTGGCAGGGATGATGGGCGACGTCGCCGGTGAGCAGGCATTCTTCGCCGTCCGATTTGATCAAGATGCTCAGATGGCCCGGGCTGTGGCCGGGCGTCGAAATCAGCGTGATTTCATCCGACAGCCTGGCGTCGCTGGCGACGAGTTCGGCCTTGCCGGCATCGACGATCGGCTTCACGGAATCGTTGAAAACCGCTGCCCTGTCGGGCGTGTCGCTGTGGTCGCGCCAGTGTTCGTATTCGCTTCTGCCGAACACGTAACGTGCCTTGGCGAAGGTCGGCACCCATTTGCCGGCGACGAGCCTGGTATTCCAGCCGACATGGTCGACATGCAGATGGGTGCACAGCACGGTGTCGATACTGTCGGGCGGAAAGCCGGCATTGGTCATGGTTTCCAGGAACGGCCCGTTCCGGTTATTCCAGGTCGGCACGCCACGGCCTTGCTTGTCATTGCCAAGTCCGGTGTCGACCACGATCCGCTGCGTCTGCGTCTCCACGATCAATGAGTGGATCGACATTTTGAGGCGGCCTTCTTCCGTAGCGAAATGCGGAATGAGCCAGGGTAATTTCCGGATTTCCTCGTTGCTGGCCAGTGGCAAGATGAATCGCGTGCTGCCTATCGTCTCCAACTCCACGACCTTTGTGATTTTGACCTTGCCGACCGTCCAGTGCATCCGGCGCTCCCTCTAAATCTTGTTAGTGCTTCATCGCGCGCAGTCGACGATGACGGTGCCGAGCTTGTCGCCCTTCTCCACCGCGAGGTGAGCCAACGCGGTTTCCGAAAGCGCGAACTGCCCGGCGATGTTGTGGATGCGTTTGCCTGCCGCCAGCCATTTCGAAATGTCGGCCTGGGCTGCCGCGAGCAGCGGCGGTGGCAGCACGTAGAGCACCAGCGACCGCAACGCGATGCATTTCTCCATCAGCTCGCGCACCGGCACCACGGGATTGCGGTTGCCGTTGGTGGCGTAGACGGCGATGGTCGAATTCATCGCCATCAGCTTCAGCGTGGTCGCGATGTTGCCGCCAAAGTCGACGTCGACGACGCGGTCGACGCCACGGCCCCCCGTGAACGCCATCGCCTTGGCGACGACGTCCTCGGTCCGGTAGTTGATGACGAGATCGGCGCCGGCAAGGCGCGCTTGCTCGGCCTTGACAGCCGAACTGACGGTCGCGATCACCTGCGCGCCGCCCCATTTTGCCAGTTGCACGGCATAATGGCCGACCGCGCCGACGCCGCCGGTGACCAGCACCGTCCGGCCCACGATCGGCCCGTCGCCGAACAGGGCGCACCACGCGGTCATGCCGGGGATGCCGAGCGTGGCGCCCGCGGCAAAGGAAACATCGTCAGGCAACGGCGTCACCAGGTGCTCGGCCAGCGCGATATATTGCGCCGCAGTGCCGAAGGCGCGCTCGTTGCGTTGGCCATTGAACAGCCAGACCCGTTGGCCGATAGCCAACCGCGTCACGCCGTCGCCGACCTGATCGACGATGCCGGCGCCATCGCTGTTGGGTATCACGCGCGGAAATTCCATCGCGCGATAGCTGCCTGCGCGGCGGCCGACATCGGCCGGATTGACGCCGGAGGCTTCCAGCCGGATGCGGACTTCACCCGGGCCGGCGAGAGGCGTCGGCATTTCGCCAAAGCTGAGCACGTCAGGCGCGGCGCCGGCTCGCTCGTACCAGACTGCCTTCATTCACATCGTGCCGGGATAGGCGCCGCCATCGAGCAGGATGTTCTGCCCGGTGATGAAGCCTGACTTATCCGCACAGAGGAACGCGCAAGCCAGGCCGAATTCGTCGGGATCGCCGAAGCGACCGGCGGGATTGACCTTGGCGCGTTCCGCCAACATCTGGTCGGGCGTGATGCCCCGCTTCTCCGCTTCGGCCTTGGCCGTTCCGCGCAGCCGGTCGGTATTGAAAGGCCCCGGCAGCAGCCCATTGATGGTGACGTTGTTGATCACGGTTTTGCGGGAAAGCCCGGCGATGAAGCCGGTGAGGCCTGAGCGCGCACCGTTGGAAAGGCCCAATATGTCGATCGGCGCTTTCACCGCGGCGGAAGTGATGTTGACGATGCGGCCGAATTTTCGCGCCATCATGCCGTCCACCGTCGCCTTGATCAGTTCGATCGGCGTCAGCATGTTGGCGTCGATCGCCTTGATCCAGTCGTCGCGGGTCCAGTTGCGGAAATCGCCCGGCGGCGGACCGCCGGCATTGTTGATCA
>Ga0209006_10005137_pt1 | contig 11881 bp, 8 predicted proteins | sample JacPin_JW_Ref_O2_FD_188567 | JGI IMG/M metagenome (GOLD analysis project Ga0209006, IMG submission 188567) | Forest soil microbial communities from Algoma, Ontario, Canada - Jack Pine, Ontario site 1_JW_Ref_O2 (SPAdes) (version 2) | ecosystem: Environmental > Terrestrial > Soil > Boreal... | reverse complement strand
CGCGATGCAGAGCGCGATCGACGCCTTGCTCACCCAGAGCGACATTCCCTCGGGCGGCGAGCACCACGACGTGCTCGAAACCTATCGCATGTTCGCCGCCGACCGCGGCTGGCTCGCGCGCATCACCGACGCGGTCAAGGGCGGCCTCACCGCCGAGGCGGCGGTGCAGAAGGTGCAGAACGATTCGCGCGTGCGCCTGAGTCAGGCGACCGATCCCTATCTGCGCGAGCGGCTCTCCGATCTCGACGACCTCGGCAACCGGCTGCAGTTGCATTTGAGCGGCGAAGCCGCCGGCGCGGCCAAGACCGGGCTGCCGGAGCACTACGTGCTGATCGCGCGCAACATGGGGCCGGCCGAACTGCTGGATTACGAGCGCAAGGGACTGCGCGGCCTGGTGCTGGAGGAGGGCTCGCCCGGCGCCCATGTCGCGGTGGTGGCGCGCGCGCTCGACATTCCGGTGGTCGGCCGGGTCAAGAACGTGCTCACCAAGGTCGAGGCGGGCGACCTGGTGGCGGTCGACGGCGAGGAGGCGGCGGTGCTGCTGCGTCCCGGCGAGGATCTGCAGCAGGCGGCGATGGCGCGCATCCGCATCCGCCAGGGCCAGCGCCAGCGTTACGCCGCGTTGCGCGACCTGCCGCCCGAGACCAAGGACGGCGTGCGCATCGAATTGAACCTCAATGCCGGCTTGCTGATCGACCTGCCCTATCTCGACGAGGCCAACGCCGCCGGCATCGGCCTGTTCCGCACCGAACTGCTGTTCATGCTGCGCGAGGAGTTTCCCACCACCGCGCAGCAGGCGGCGCTCTACCGCCGCGTCATCGAGCTGGCGGGCGACCGCCCGGTCACCTTCCGCAGCCTCGATGTCGGCGGCGACAAGCTGTTGCCCTATATGGAGGACGTGGCGGAGGAGAATCCGGCCATGGGCTGGCGCGCCATCCGCCTCGCGCTCGACCGGCCCTCGCTGCTGCGCCAGCAGCTGCGCGCCTTCATCCGCGCGGCGTCGGGCAAGCGCCTCCGGGTCATGTTTCCGATGGTGGCGGAACTGGCCGAATTCACGGTCGCGCGCGAGCTGCTGGAATTGGAACTCGACCGGGTGAAGAAACGCGACGGCCAGCTCCCGCTCTCGGTCGAGGCCGGGGTGATGCTCGAAGTGCCGGCGCTGCTGTGGGAACTGCCCGAGCTTTTGTCGCGGGTCGATTTCGTCTCGGTCGGCACCAACGACCTGATGCAGTTCCTGTTCGCCGCCGACCGCGGCAATGCCCGCGTCGCCGAACGCTATGACCCGCTGTCGCCGCCGATGCTGCGCGTGCTGGCGGCGATATCCGCGGCCTGCGCCGCTGCGGGCAAGCCGCTGGCGCTGTGCGGCGAGATGGGCGGCGACACGCTCGGCGCCATGGCGCTGATCGGACTCGGCTACCGCAATCTCTCCATGTCGCCCACCGCGCTCGGCCCGGTCAAGGCGATGATCCGCAGTCTCGATCTCGCCAGTCTCGGGGAGTTCCTCGCCACCCAGGAAGGCGCGGGATCGACCGGCCTGCGCGACCGGCTGCGCGATTTCGCGCGCGATCACGGCGTCGTGGTCTAAGGCGGCGGTTGCGGCTCCGCCCGGCGGTTGATACCTTGGACGGTGCCGGGTTAAGGCAACAGCGCCGGAGTTCCCGGGTGGGCTGACCAACCGCGCGCGATCCGGTCGAGAGGCTGATGTCGTCGCTCTTTGATGAACCGAAGCCGCCCGAAGGCGAGGGCGCGGCGCCTTCCGCGCCTGCGGAAGAAGCACCGCGTCCCCGGCACACCATCGGCGCGCTGCTGCGCGAGACGCGCGAGAATTACGGCGGCGACATCGAACGCATCGGCGCCGCCTTGCGCATCCGCCCGGCCTATCTCACCGCGCTCGAGGAAGGGCGTTACGACCGCCTGCCGGCGCCGGTCTATGCGCTCGGCTTCGTGCGCGCCTACGCCATTCACATGGGTCTCGACGGCGAAGAGGCGGTGCGCCGCTTCAAGCAGGAAGCGAGCGGGCTCGAGATCTCGCGCGACCTGGTCTTCCCGATACCGCTCACCGACCGCAGCATCCCGCGCAAGCCGATTCTGATCGCGGCGCTGCTGCTGTTGGTCGCCGCTTATGCCATCTGGTATTTCCTGTCCTCCGGCAACGCTACCCGGCCCGAACGGGTGAGCGAGGTGCCGGCCGAGCTGATGGGCAACCAAGCCGGCAACGCCAACTCCGCCGCCGTTCCGCCCGCGCCGCCGCCTTCGCCGCCGGCGGCCTCGGCGGCGATCTCGCCCGCGCCCCGGCCGGCGCCGCCTTCGCCGCCGCCTTCGCCTGCGCCGCCGCCGCAACCGGCAGTGTCCGCGCCGCCGTCCGCGCCCGCGGCACCGCCGCCGCAGCAAACGGCGGCCGCGCCGCCTTCCGCCGCGCCCGCGCCGCCGCAGCAACAGGCGGCGGCGCCGTCCGACGATGCCGCGCCCGCCGACGCGTCCGGCAACGCGCCGGGCGATGCCGATCACGTCTTCGGTGCGACCGCCGCGCCGGCGCGCATCGTCATCCGCGCCAAGGCCGACAGCTGGCTGCAGGTGCGCGACCGCGACCAGTCGGTGTTGTTCCAGCGGCTGCTGAAAGCGGACGAGGTTTATCGCGTGCCCGACCGGCCCGGCCTGCACCTCATGACCGGCAACGCCGCCGCGCTCGAGGTCACGGTCGACGGCAATCCGGCGCCGCCGCTTTCCGGCAAGGTGAAGCACAATGTCCTGCTCGATCCCGACCGGCTGATGGCTGGAACCGCGGCGGTGGACTGATCGGCCCGTCTTGCGCCCGGCGGGGCGGGGAAAGGCCCGAACTTTTTCCTGCCACAAAAACCCGCTATAACGCGCTATAACATCCTGTGCGGCGCCGCCGGAGACCCGGAAACCATTGATAAACCGGGACTTTCCCCTTCCGCCCGGCGCCTGAAACGAGGTTTTTGCTATGAGCGTGCGCCCTTATCGCGATATCGACCGCCGCAAGAGCCGGCAGATCCATGTGGGATCGGTGCCGGTGGGCGGCGACGCGCCGATCACCGTGCAGTCGATGACCAACACCCTGACGCATGACGTCAAGGCGACGGTGGAGCAGATCCAAGGGCTGGAACGCGCCGGCGCCGACATCGTGCGCGTCTCCTGCCCGGACGAGGAATCCTCCGCCGCGCTCAAGGACATCGTGCGCCAGGTCAAGGTGCCCATTGTTGCGGATATTCACTTTCACTACAAACGGGCGATCGAGGCGGCCCAGAACGGCGCCGCCTGCCTGCGCATCAATCCCGGCAACATCGGCTCGGCCGAACGCGTGAAAGAGGTGGTCAAGGCCGCCAAGGATCACGGCTGCTCGATGCGCATCGGCGTCAACGCCGGCTCGCTCGAGCGCGATCTGCTCGAGCGCTACGGCGAGCCCTGTCCCGAAGCCATGGTCGAAAGCGCGCTCACCCACGCCAAGATTCTCGAGGACAATGATTTCTTCGAGTTCAAGATCTCGTGCAAGGCCTCGGACGTGTTCCTCGCCGTGGCCGCCTATCAGCAGCTCGCCGAGGCGTGCAACTACCCGCTCCATCTCGGCATCACCGAGGCCGGTGGGCTGATGACCGGCACCACCAAATCCGCCATCGGCATGGGCTCGCTTTTGTGGGCCGGCATCGGCGACACCATCCGCGTCTCGCTCTCGGCCGAGCCGGTCGAGGAGATCAAGATCGGCTACGAGATCTTGAAGGCGCTGGGCCTGCGCCGCCGCGGCGTCACCGTCATCTCCTGCCCGTCCTGCGCGCGGCAGAATTTCGAGGTCATCAAGACGGTCGAGGTGCTCGAGCAGCGCCTGGCGCACATCACCACGCCGATGACGCTCTCGGTCATCGGCTGCGTCGTCAACGGCCCGGGCGAGGCGCGCGAGACCGATATCGGCTTCACCGGCGGCGGCAACAACACCCACCAGGTCTATGTCGCGGGCGTGCCGCATCACCGCCTCAAGGACGAGGGCATCGTCGACCACCTGGTCGCGATGGTCGAGAAGAAGGCGGCCGAGATCGAAGCGAAAAAGCAGGCAGACGAGAAAGCGGCCGCGCCGGCAGAGGCCGCCGCCTCTTGAGCGGAAGGCTGCAACCCGTCCGCGGCACCCAGGACCTCCTGCCCGCGGCGATGCGGCGTTTCCGCACCGTCGCCGAAACCGCGCGGGCGGTGGCCGAACGCTTCGGCTACGAGGAAATCGCCACCCCGATCTTCGAATTCTCCGAGGTGTTTTCGCGGCCCATCGGCGAAACCACCGACATCGTCATGAAGGAGATGTATTCCTTCGCCGACAAGGGCGGCGAGAACCTGTCGCTGCGCCCCGAGAACACCGCCGGGGTGGTGCGCGCGGTGATGACCAACGGGTTGACGCAAAGCCTGCCGCTGCGGCTCTTCTACCAGGGGCCGATGTTCCGCTACGAACGGCCGCAGAAGGGCCGTTTCCGCCAGTTCCACCAGATCGGCGTCGAGCTGATCGGCGTCAAGGAGCCGCAAGGCGACGTCGAGGCGATCGCGTTGGGCGCGGAAATCCTCGCCGCGCTGGGCGTGCTGCCGCGCACCACGCTGGAATTGAACACGCTCGGCGACGCGTCCAGCCGCACGACCTATCGCGACGCGCTGGTGAAATACTACCGGGGTCACGAGAAAAACCTGTCCGAGGACAGCCGCCACCGGTTGGAACGTAACCCGTTGCGCATCCTCGATTCCAAGGACGAGGGCGATCGGCGCGTCAACGCGCAGGCGCCGTCCTTCGCCGATTTCCTCACGCCCGAAGCGCGTGACTTCTACGGCGCGGTGAAGCAAGGACTCGACCGGCTCGGAATCTCCTACCGGGAAAATCCGCGTCTGGTGCGCGGCCTCGATTACTACTGCCACACCGCCTTCGAATTCACGACCACCGAGCTGGGATCGCAAGGCGCGGTGCTGGCCGGCGGGCGTTATGACGGCCTCATGGGCGTGATGGGCGGGCCGGAAACGCCGGGCGTCGGCTGGGCCGGCGGCATCGAGCGCCTGGCGCTGATGATCGCCGAGCCGCCGCCGCCGCCGCGGCCGATTGCGCTGGTGCCGATCGGCGCGGAAGGCGAAAGCCTGGCGCTGAAACTGTCGCAGGAACTGCGCCGCGAAGGCTTCGCGGTCGATCTCGCCTATTCCGGCAATCTGCAGAAGCGCATGCGCCGCGCCGACAAGATCAAGGCGCGCGCCGCCGTGATCCTCGGCGAGGACGAGCTGAAACGCGGCCAGGCGGCGGTGCGCGATCTCGACAGCGGCGAGCAGACCGAGGCGCCGCTGGCGGCTTTGAAAGACCGGCTCGCCAAGTTCCGGGTCTGAGATGGCCGACAAGACCGCGTTCGATGCGAAGCTCGACCGGCTGGTGGCCCGCCACGCCGAGCTGTCGACGCTCATGTCCGATCCGGTGCGCTCGAGCGAATTCGTCAAGCTCGCCAAGGAATACAGCGAGTTGACGCCGATCGTCGCCAGCATCAACGCCCTGCGCCAGACCCAGGCCGAGCAGGCCGAGCTCGAAACCCTGGTCGGCGGCGACGACGCGGAGATGCGCAAGCTCGCGGAAAGCGAGCTCGACGCCGTGAGGAAGCGCCTCCTGGCGCTCGACGAGGATGTGAAGACCATGCTGCTGCCCAAGGACGAGGCCGACGAGAAGAACGCCATCCTCGAGGTCCGCGCCGGCACCGGCGGCGAGGAGGCGGCGCTGTTCGCCGCCGAGCTGTTCCGCATGTATCAGCGCTATGCCGTGCTCAAGGGCTGGCGCTTCGAGGTGATCGAGCTCTCGGACACCGGCATCGGCGGCTACAAGGAGGCGATCGCCGAAATCGCCGGCCGCAACGTGTTCCAGCGGCTCAAATTCGAATCCGGCGTCCACCGCGTGCAGCGCGTGCCCGCGACCGAAGGCTCGGGCCGCATCCACACTTCGGCCGCGACCGTCGCCGTGCTGCCCGAGGCCGAAGAGGTCGACATCAAGATCGAGGACAAGGATCTGCGCATCGACGTGTTCCGCTCCTCTGGCCCGGGCGGGCAATCGGTCAACACCACCGACAGCGCGGTCCGCATCACCCATTTGCCGACCGGCCTGGTGGTGTCGCAACAGGACGAGAAATCGCAGCACAAGAACAAGTCCAAGGCGATGAAGGTGCTGCGCGCCCGGCTTTACGAGCGCGAGCGCCAGGCCAAGGAGGCGGCGCGCGCGGCCTCGCGCAAAAGCCAGGTGGGAACCGGCGACCGCTCCGAGCGCATCCGCACCTACAATTTTCCCCAAGGCCGGGTTTCCGACCACCGCATCAACCTCACCCTCTACAAGATCGACAAGGTGCTGGACGGCGAGGCGCTCGACGAGTTCATCGACGCGCTTCTGGCCGAGGACCGCGCCGCCAAGCTGGCCGAGGCCGAATGAGCGCCGCCGCCAAGCGCGACGCCGCCGGCGAGGCCGCGCGGGTGCTGGAACGCGCCGGGATCGACAATCCGCGCCGCGAGGCCCGGCTGCTGCTGGAGCTGGCGCAGGGCGATGCGGCGCGGTTCGGCGATTACGTCGGCCGCCGCGCGGCGCGCGAGCCTTATGCGCGCATCAGCGGAAGGCGCGAATTCTGGAGCCTCGATCTGAAGCTCTCGCCCGATACGCTCGATCCGCGCCCGGATTCCGAAACCCTGATCGAGGCCGCGCTCGAACATCTGCCGAACCGCAAGGCGGCGCTGCGCGCGGTGGATTTCGGCAGCGGCAGCGGCGCGCTACTGCTCGCCTTCCTGTCCGAATTTCCCCATGCCGCCGGCATCGGCATCGACATCCTGCCGGGCGCGGTCGAAACCGCGCGGCAAAACGCCGAAGCGCTGGGCCTGGCCGCACGCGCCATGTTCGTCCTGGGCGATTGGGCGGAAAAAAATTTGGGCGCGGCCGATGTAATTCTCGCCAACCCGCCCTATATACAATCCGACCAGCTTGAATTCTTGCAACCGGAGGTCGCGCGCTTCGATCCGCGCGCGGCACTCGACGGCGGCGCGGACGGTCTCGCGGCGTATCGCGCCCTGGCGCCGGTCATCCGCCGCAGCCTGAAACCCGGCGGCGCGGCATTCGTGGAGCTGGGGCAAGGTCAGGCGCGGCAAGTTGCCGCGATCATGGCCGGAGCCGGGCTTAAAGCGGCGGGAACAAGACAAGACCTCGCGCGAATCGAGCGCTGTCTGATCCTGCGTCAAGAGGGTTAAGCCTGCCGGAGGGCGAAATTAACGAAAAAAACTGATTGGCATGACCGCCCATCCCGTCTAGGGTGATTTTGCCAAAAGCCAGAGAGCCAAGTGCTCCAGGCCCTTAAAGGGCAAAACCGATCCCCTATCCGCTATCAACCGTCCGTGTAAACGGAACGGACCGGTGAATCGGATTCGGGGACGCAACCAGCAAACTGCTTCGAGTTCAAAATGAGTCGCGATTTCCAGGGAAACATGAGACCAGGCCAAAAAAACCGCGGCCGTGGCGGCCGCAACAACAACATGATGGGCGGCGGCGGCAACCCGAACAACAACAACCGCCCGCGTCCGCCGAATCGCATGCAGAATTTCGATTCGAGCGGGCCCAGCGTGAAGATCCGCGGCAACGCCTATCAGGTGTTCGAGCGCTACATCGCCATGGCGCGCGAAGCCTCGTCCTCGGGCGACCGCGTCGCCGCCGAGAATCTCTACCAGCACGCCGAGCACTACTACCGCATCATGCAGGCGAACGGCGACGGCCAGAACAACCAGATGGGCCAGGGCCGGCCGATGACGCCGGCGGATACCGAGATGAACATGGGCGGCGGCGAGATGGACGGCGACGGCCAGACGCCGCCCTATCAGCAGCCGGTGCAGCAGCACCAGCCGCAGCAACACAATCCGCAGCAACACAATCCGCAACACAACCCGCAGCATTACCAGCAACAGCCGCGGCAGAACGCGCAGCCTTATCAGCAGCCGCAGCACCAGCCGCAGCCGCAGCACCAGCCGGCGCCGGTTCAATCCCAGCCGCAGCCCCAGCCGCACCAGCCGCCGGCCCAATCCCAGCCGCAGCCGCAGCCGCAATCGGAACCCCAGCCGCCCGCGCCCGGACCGGAAACCCCGCACGGCTCCTGAGCCGGCGCTAAGCGCGGGCCGAAGCCCGGCCCTTGGCGATAATGGGGGTAGACCCCATATTTAAGCGTGGAAGGCAGTTCCCGCCGCTTCCAAGAAGGGCGGGTTTGTCGGTTCATTGCAGGGGGTCCCATGGACTTCGAGAAATACACGGAGCGCTCGAAAGGCTTCGTCCAGGCGGCGCAGACGCTCGCCCAGCGTTCCGGCCATCAGCAGCTCCAGCCCGAGCATCTGCTCAAGGTGCTGCTCGACGACAAGGAAGGCCTTGCCGCCAACCTGATCCGCGCCGCGGGCGGCGATCCCGCCCGCGCCTTGGCCTCGGTCGAAGCGGCGCTCGCCAAGCTGCCGCGCGTCGAAGGCAAGGGCACCGGCCAGGTCTATCTGTCCACCGAAACCGCGCGGCTGTTCGAACAGGCGGAAAAGCTCGCCGACAAATCGGGCGACAGCTTCGTTACCGCCGAAAGGCTGCTCTTGGCGCTGGCGCTCGACGGCAAAAGCGCCGCCGGCCAGGCGCTGGCGGCTGCCGGCCTCAACGCCCAAAGCCTCAACGCCGCCATCGAATCGATCCGCAAGGGCCGCACCGCCGATTCGGCATCCGCCGAGCAGGCCTATGACGCGCTCAAGAAATACGCCCGCGACCTGACCGAGGCGGCGCGCGACGGCAAGCTCGACCCGGTGATCGGCCGCGACGAGGAAATCCGCCGCACCGTCCAGGTGCTGTCGCGCCGCACCAAGAACAACCCGGTGCTGATCGGCGAGCCCGGCGTCGGCAAGACCGCCATCGTCGAGGGCCTGGCCTTGCGCATCGTCCAGGGCGACGTGCCCGAAAGCCTCAAGAACAAGCGCCTGCTGGCGCTCGATCTGGGCGCGCTGATCGCCGGCGCCAAGTTCCGCGGCGAGTTCGAGGAACGCTTGAAGGCGGTGCTGTCCGAGATCACGGCGAGCGCCGGCGAAATCATCGTGTTTATCGACGAGCTGCACACGCTCGTGGGCGCCGGCAAGGCCGAAGGCGCGATGGACGCCTCCAACATGCTGAAGCCGGCGCTGGCGCGCGGCGAGCTGCACTGTGTCGGCGCCACCACGCTCGACGAATACCGGAAGAACATCGAAAAGGACGCGGCGCTGGCGCGGCGCTTTCAGCCGATTTTCGTCAACGAGCCCTCGGTCGAGGACACGATCTCGATCCTGCGCGGCATCAAGGAAAAATACGAGCTGCATCATGGCGTGCGCATCACCGACGCCGCCATCGTCGCCGCCGCCAATCTCTCGAACCGCTACATCGCCGACCGCTTCCTGCCCGACAAGGCGATCGATTTGATGGACGAGGCCGCCTCGCGCTTGCGCATGGAGGCCGAATCCAAGCCCGAGGCGATCGACGAGCTCGATCGCCGCATCCTCCAGCTCAAGATCGAGCGCGAGGCCTTGAAGAAGGAAAGCGACACCGCCTCGAAGGACCGGCTGAAGAAGCTCGAAACCGAGCTCAAGGATCTGGAAAAGCAGTCGGCCGATCTGACCGGGCGCTGGCGTGCCGAAAAGGACAAGATGGCCGGGGCGCAGAAGCTCAAGGAGCAGCTCGACCGCGCCCGGGTCGAGCTCGAACAGGCGCAGCGCAAAGGCGATTTCACCCGCGCCGGCGAGCTGACCTACGCCACCATTCCCGAGCTCGAAAAGAAGCTGAAAGCGGCCGAGGGCGCGGGCGACAGCCGCATGATCGAGGAAGCGGTGACCAGCCAGCACATCGCCGCGGTGGTGTCGCGCTGGACCGGCATCCCGGTCGACAAGCTGCTCGAAGGCCAGCGCGAGAAGCTGCTGCGCATGGAAGACGAGTTGCGCCGGAGGGTGGTCGGCCAGGACGAGGCGGTGATCGCGGTCTCGAACGCCATCCGCCGCGCGCGCGCGGGCCTGCAGGACCCCAACCGGCCGATCGGTTCTTTTCTGTTCTTGGGGCCGACCGGCGTCGGCAAGACCGAGCTGGCCAAGGCGCTGGCCGAGTTCCTGTTCGACGACGATCAGGCGATGCTGCGCATCGACATGTCGGAATACATGGAAAAGCACGCGGTCGCGCGGCTTATCGGCGCGCCGCCGGGCTATGTCGGCTACGAGGAAGGCGGCGGCCTGACCGAGGCGGTGCGCCGCCGGCCCTACCAGGTGATCCTGTTCGACGAGATCGAAAAGGCGCATCCCGACGTCTTCAACGTGCTGCTCCAGGTGCTGGACGACGGCCGCTTGACCGACGGCCAGGGCCGCACGGTCGATTTCCGCAACGCGCTCATCATCCTCACCTCCAATTTGGGCAGCGAGTATCTCGCCAATTTGCCCGAGGGCCAGGAAACATCCTCGGTGCGCGAGCAGGTGATGGAAGCGGTGCGCGGCGCGTTCCGCCCCGAATTCCTGAACCGGCTCGACGAGATCTTGATCTTCCGGCGGCTCTCCCGCGCCGACATGGAAGGCATCGTTTCGATCCAGCTCAAGGGGCTCGAAAAGCTCCTGGCCGAGCGCAAGATTGCGATCGAGCTCGATCCCAAGGCCCGGGCCTGGCTGGCCCAGGCGGGTTACGACCCGGTCTACGGCGCCAGGCCGTTGAAGCGCGTGATCCAGCGCGAGCTGCAGAACCCCTTGGCCGAGAAGATCCTCCAGGGCGAGATTTCCGAGGGCGAGACCGTCAAGGTGACGGCCACCGGCAACGACAAGCTGGCGATTTCGGCCAAGCGATCCGCGGGCAAGTCGCCCTCCAAGGCGGCGGAGTAGGTGCGACCAAGCGGTTGCAGCTTTGAAATTTCGATTCCGCTATAACAGGCGTCACGGCGAGGATATTTCGCGGAAGCATTGAAGGGGCATCGACGTGGCGCGCATACCGAAAACTCCGCCGGCGGCGGAGGGGAAGCAAAGCGACAAGGTGAAGGAAAAACGCGAGCCGGCGGTCGCCGCGGCGGAGCAGCCAGCCGCGGTCGAAAGCGATCAGGGCCGGCGCGATTCCGGCCGGCAGCAGCAGGCGCTTATCGCCGCGCTTGAAAAAATGGCAAACCAGATGCAAAGCCGCGACGAGGCGCAGCAGGCGGAGAACGCGCGCCGCGCCCGGCGGGAACGCTACCGCTTCTGGCTCAGCCTGGTGGTTGTCGTCGCCGTGGCCGCCGCCGCCTATGTCTTTTGGGGCCAGCTCAAAGCCCTGCGCGGCCAGCTGGCCGGTTTGAACAACGGGCTGCGCCCCTGGATCGGGTTGTCCCATTTCGAAACCGATCCCGCGCAAATCGCTTCCGACCAGCCTTTCACGGTCACCTACACCCTCAAAAACAGCGGCATGACCCCGGGCTATGCGGTTCGCGGCTGGTTCCATGTCGATGTCGACGCCGCCGACATGACCGACCCGCCGGCGTTTCCGCCCTGCGGCGACGGCGGCACGGAATGTTCCAATCAATTCCTGTGGCCCGATACGGGCTATGCGATGAAACAAGCCGTCGGCGCCGACGATCTGGCCAAGATCGCCATACCGGTGAACGACCGGGACCAGCGGCTCTATCTGCTCGGCCGCGTCGATTACCAGGATTGGCAGCACAACCCGCACTGGACGAATATCTGCCTCTATTACGATCCGGCGCAGAAAAGCGTGACGGCTTGCGACAAATGGAACGACACCGACCAGCCGCCGCCCGGCGGGCACTGAGCGTTCGAAGGTGGCGGAGTAAGCGCGGCTATCGACTTACACGATCCGCCAGAAACTGAGCATGGCTTCAGTCACTGATATCTTCTC
>Ga0209006_10005136_pt1 | contig 11881 bp, 15 predicted proteins | sample JacPin_JW_Ref_O2_FD_188567 | JGI IMG/M metagenome (GOLD analysis project Ga0209006, IMG submission 188567) | Forest soil microbial communities from Algoma, Ontario, Canada - Jack Pine, Ontario site 1_JW_Ref_O2 (SPAdes) (version 2) | ecosystem: Environmental > Terrestrial > Soil > Boreal... | reverse complement strand
GAGCAGCCCCTCATTGTCACATTCTTGTGCTATGGTGTGAGCGATCGTCGACTTTCCCGTCCCAGCATGGCCTCGAAGCCAGCATATTCGATACTTATCATTACTGCGGGCCCACTGACGTAAAGTCTCCAAGACGTCATTGCGAGTACCTTCCGCGCAAGTAGATGCATGCTCAGATTGACGCTCTAGCGAATTGTATGCGGCATTAACGACAGTGCGTCTCTCTAAAATGTCAGGAACCGATCCTGGAGATTGTGATATGAGAGTGTTTCGGACGAACGAAGTTTGTCCTCACCGCTGGTGATGTTATACTGATTGCCTCCAACCTGGTTAAAGACGCCAGAGAAGTTGGCTAGGGCAGGACTACCAGCTGCAGGACTCGACGTGGGTAGAGACTTAGCCAGTCGGCCCTTCTTACCATCCCTCAACCTGTCACGTAGCTTCGATAACATCAGAGGCTGATGGACTCTGCGACAATGATGGGGTGAACACTATATCAGGCTGAAGGCCGCCGTGACTTGGATCAAATCATGGCGTTGGTACACTTGGTTTACATTCACGGATTTCAAGGTATTTGTCTCTTTCCATTGTGTCGAACCGTTAGAGCAGTCGTCGATTGAATAGTCTGAAGGCAACGATACCACTTTCCAGGTGAGAACCCGTTATTCGCAGCTGGAAGGAACTATAAATCACCGAGACTGAATTGCGTCGACAATGTCAGGCCTTTCCGACCCATCTTCACCAATATCTTTCTGCGCATTTACCCTCACATCTCAAGATCCAGACTAGTTTATACCCAACCTATAAGAGCGTTAAACCCATCTCTTCTGCTGCACGTAATTTCCTAGGATGGTGAGTAATTATATATCCTTGCAAATCATTCATTTTTGACTTGGGATGCCAAGGCTCGCAACACAACCCCCAGCTTCTGTCATTCTTCTTGGCCACTCCATGGGGGGTCTCCTGGCTGCGGAGGCTGCAACTGATCCTTCAAACACTGCTGCCTTACCTCCAAGGCCCTATCGTATCATTGGCTTGGTAGCCTTCGATACACCATACCTGGGCATGCATCCACATATCGGTGAGCAAGGAATTTATTTAGATACAAACTCATAGAACCGGGGTCATCCAGTGATAAGTGGAATAGCCTCTCTATTGCCCAAAGGTAACAGCGAGGGCAGCAAGAAAGGGGAGAAAAAGCGGACCAATAAAGAGATGAATGATGAGAGGCAGGTAAAAATAGTGGACGACCGAGTTACGGACGATTGGGATGTAGTCAAGAAGAGTTTGGAGGGTGAGTTGTTTTGTACCACAACACAATCCAGAAATCTGAATTTCTAGTGTGTAGTGCCTGGTTACACCTTATTCCGCTCACCATCTCCTTCTCGATCCCCATCTCCCTCACCGATCCCATCACCAGGCCGCGCGACAATGTTCCTTGATCAAACAATAGCCCTTCTCCAGAGGCGTGGGAACGAATCATTCGCCCGCTGGTTACGCAAACATGCCGACGAGCCATTTACTGCCGGAATACGCTGGATAGTTGAACATTTCCAGTTTGGTGCGTGTATGTTCGACCCCGCTGGCTTGAAAGAGAGATATGTGAAGTTAGTCGGGTGGGATGGCCTGTGGGTCAATTACTGGACAGAAACTGCCCCGAAGAAAGTGAACAACGGGATATCTCACGAGGAAAATGCTGGAAGGGATCGATTGATGAATGATTATGTCAACTTGGTTGGGGCAGATTTACCGTTACTCTCCGCTGATTCCGTGTCGGTTTCCGACGGAAATATCCCCGAGAAGCCAGATATGAATTCAGCAACCGCCCTGATTGCTGTGGGGAGGGAAACCCTCATTGCCGAGAAGAAGCAGCCTGTGAAGCAGGATAAAGAGAGGTCCATACCCGCCAGGCACTTTGTTGTTCGGCCCAATCGGCTGTGTCTCTCGTTGGGCGGAGAGGGAAAATGGGAGAAGGTGCAGATTGCAGGGGTAGATGACGAGGTCGCTGCTCATTGTGGCTTGTTTATCCCTGGACAGAACTTGGACTATGACGGCCTTGTGGAACGGGTTGGGAAGAGGTTGCTGGGGTGGTGCGAAACATTAATGTAAAGTTTGCTCAGATGGACTTCAAGATGTTTAACTCAAACTCATCGATCTCTGGTAAAAGAACCAAAGGAAGGGATCAAGCTCTCACTTTAAAAGTTGCCATTAGGTTAATTGGTATCCAAGCAAAATCCAAAGGATCGATGACCGATACTCCATGAAGCCAGATTTTACGTCAAGCTGTCCCAAAAACTTCTTGGGTTCGATACTGAGCACCGCAATCTCTCATGGTCATAGTCATGCGTCGAAAATTCGACCGTTCTCGATGTCCAAATCAGGTAATGATCCCGGTGATCCGAAAGTCCTAAACATGCACCCAGAATCAACGCGGGAGATAGGCGAATCACAATGGGATCGAGGTGCGCGGAGTGATAAGACCAGTGAAAGGGTGATCGACAAAGAGATAAGAGTCATTAAGCGCGGAGTAATGTTCCGTATCCAAGGAGCATAATCTCATGCAGATGACTAGGTAGCGTGTTAACAAAAGAATAAGTAACGGAAAGGGGCGTGAATATAACGCTTACTTGTACTTGCTTGGACAGGATTCGAGTTGTGGTGGATATTTCGTCGGTCCGAAGTTGCACATTCCGATGGAGGTGACCATGCCCTGTTGTGTTACTTCCAAAGGCCGTCAAGTACCCCATATCAAAGTACCTGAAAATGGAACTGGGCTGTGAGTAAGAATGATTAACCATGGGAAAACCTGAAGTAGATCCACGCGAGTGGATTCACATCCGATTCAACCGTTCTTGAAGGTTCGGTGGTTTTGAAAATATACCACTTGGTGGCTCGTGCAAAGATTGGCGGAGTTGAGCTTGTAGAAGTTCAGTCGAGTATGGACCTCATATCATGTTTGAGCTTCCATAAGTGATCAGTCGGAGGTCAGTCATTGAACACGAGGTAGAGGGAAACGAAGACCGTCTGCGACGTGTGACAGTGGGAAATGTTGAATGTTCAGTGAATGAGGTACCTTGTTCTAGTCTAGATGACACTGAATCCACATGGATAAGAGGTCATCTCCGACGTACGGCAACACATGAGTAAACCGGGGTAAGTAATTTATCTATCATGGTGGACAGATTCATTGCGAACGAGTGGTTGAGTTGGGCCCACTCAAGCCCTTTTCGAATATGATAAATATCTGTAAATAAGACATATTCGGGCATGTCGGATATCGGTGGAGTGCAAGGAAGTCCATATGGAACTCATAGGTGAATGAACTGCCACTGTGCACCCACTCCTATATTTCCCGACGGCTCCCGCGCAGCCACGGTACGTGGGCCTGACGTTGTATGTGTGCTAACCCCCCCTTTTTTCAGCCCGATATATGAAATCGCGGCAACTGGTTAGATGACCGCAATATGTGCGTGCCTAAAAAATAATAATAAATCTGGTAGCCATATGCAACGCTACTCGAATGGAGTGTACGAAAAGGTATTAATTTCAGACCTTCAAAAATTCGATACTGCACGCCGCTCTCTCTAATAAAAATTCACCACCCCAGGAAATAACCTCGGCTGAGTTATCGTTTACGGCCGATCGGACTTGACCGATAATTTCACGTGCGGTGACCAAATCTTCAACCCGATTGTCTTCCAGTTCTTCCTTTGAGCTCTGGGAAAACAAAGGTTAGATTTGGAACACACAGTCACGCTTAGCTTTCACACCTGAATAGCCTGTCCGATATCTGCATCAATCACAGCTAGAGCGTTCGCCATATCGCTATCTTCGTCCCATCGCACTCCTAATGTAGCCTTGACGACAGAAGCGAGGATGCCGAGACTATCAAACCCCATCCCGGCTCCATACAGTGTCCGTGCGCGAGCTAACACTTCCTCCAGGTCGGGCGTCGGTACCCCAACTCCCCCGTTTTGGATGAAGAATGGAATCGACGGCGATATGTTTTTGGCATTCGTTTGACGCAACCGGCATCGTGCTGCGTTCTTAAACGCCGAGGGGAATCCAGGAGGTCCCGTGGCGAGCAGACTTCTTATGATCGCACGCAAGCTACCACCCCCGCCAAGGTTTAGGTCAGTCCAGATTTCGTGTTGGAACATCAAACAATTATCCCCTTACTCGTCAACATTAGCGTTCGCAATGAACGTGTCGACCATGAGATTACTTGATAATCCAATGGTCCTGTTTCAGTACAACGTCGACGATAAAGGGGAAATCCACTCACACATGACCTAGGCAGGGCCGGTTTTCACTAGGTGGGGTACTCTCGGGGGCTGGCATACCGAGGTGCGGACGTTTGCTGAGGAACCTGTACATACTTATATCCCTAAACCATTTCTGGATTAGGGGTTCTTACCACAAGGATCTACCGGGATTTGATACATAGAACGATCTTCACCCCGCCGGTCTATTCACTTGTTGCCGTACTTCGGAGATGAGCACGAATCCTGTTGATGAAAAAAAGAAAGGGGTTCTAGTCATCGGTCAAGTCCGGGATCTGTGCGCGTGGACCTTCACAGATCCCGATCTTTTTGAGCCTATAAGAATATCCCAAATCAGATAGCCACACCCTTCCCCCGTCAGCGACATGACCGATACTTTTCCTCCAGAAACATCTCAACTAGGTCCTTTCACCATTCCGCGCGTATGGACTGGCCTTTGGCAGCTGTCGAGTAATGCGTGGGGGAGCGCCAGTGCTTCGAGAGTCCGGAAAGGTGATTGATCATCGGCTAAAAGGTAACTCGACTCATAACCATCTGTTCATTTTTTGCGTTTTAACCTAGGAATGGCCCGTTACGTTGATTCGGGATACACAGCTTTTGGTATGACGACTTAATTATCATCTTGGAAGAAGTTACCTATCATTCATTCATCATCACAGATATGGTAGGCTGCACTCTTCAACTCCCACTGAATACTCAGCACTGTCACACCCCTCTTTTTTGTTCTCAGGGTGAGTACGATCTTGATTCTCGTTTGTCCCTACATCATGTTCATGACGTATAGCCGATCACTACGGAAGCGCAGAGATGATATTCGTGAGTTGTTTCCATAAAGGGATCCATTTCCTGACTGACATTTCCGCAAGGGTCAATTCCGCCAATCTTTGCCCGCTCCGCAAAATATTCTAGGAGCCACCAAGTGGTGTGTTTTCAAAACCATCGAACCCTCAAGGCCTGTCGTCGAAGCAATCGTTCAAGAACGGATGGATCGGATGCGTTCCACTCGCGTGGATCTCCTTCAGGTTTTGCCATGATTGATCGCTCTTTAACTTTTTTTTTTAAAACTCATGGCTCTAACATTCGCAGTTCCATTGGCAAGATTACTCTGATACGAGGTACTTGACGGCCTTGGAAGTATTGTTCACTCTCCAAGACGAGGGCATGGTCACTTCCATCGGACTGTGCAACTTCGACACGATTCGAACCGACGAAATCTGCACACAGCTGGGTCCTGGATCGATTGTGTCAAACCAAGTACAAGTTAGCCATTACACTTGCCATTATTATCCGACCGCTGTTAACAGGTTACCTAGTTTTCGATAATTGACACACGCCCTCTTCACGGAATGGCGGACATTTGCGAAAAGCATGAAATCAAGCTCCTGGCGTATGGAACACTGGTTCGTGCTTTAAATGACTGAACGCTATCTTTATCTCATCCCCATTTCGAATTTGCAGTGTGGCGGATTTCTCTCGGATAAATGGTTGGACATGGCAGAACCGGATTTGTATTCCGGCAACCTGACGCCCTCTCAACGAAAGGTACGTACTTTGACGTGAACCCGGCATTGTCTCGTCATATTTCCAACTCCGTTTTCATTATGCAGTATTTGGATATCATTCTGGAAGTGTGGGGGAATTGGGAATTGTTCCAAGATCTTTTAGCGGTTCTACGCGTTATAGGTGATCGCCACGGCGGACTTAGCATCGCTAATATCGCTATTCGTTGGGTGCTCGATCACTCTTTCGTCGGGGCTGTCCTTATCGGTTCGTTAGACCTTGATTCCATTAATATTATGATCTAACTTTCGAGCATCACGTTTGATTATAGGGGCACGTTTGGGACTTTCGGATCACCGGGATGATAACCAGAAGGTATTCGGATTCAGGTTATCTGATGAAGATCACTTGGACATCGAGAAAGTGTCACTTCGGTCGAATTCTCGACGCATGATTACGACCATGGGAGATTGTGGTGCTGAGTATCGAACCTGAGGAAGCGTAAAAAAAAAAATTAGCTTGAACAAAGTAGCCCTAATTACCAGTAAGTACTACAATTAAGAAATATGCCATATGCCCATGACCTTGCAGGATCTATTTGAATATCAAGTCCATCACTCAGCTCAAAGTTTCAGAATATTTGAAAAAAGGTCGGGTAAAAAATGAGAATGTTGGGAGGGATTCTTGGTAAAGCCAGTAACAGTAACGATGATGAAAAATTTGATGCTACTTACTATACCCTTATAAACCGTCACTTTCACTCTCAAATCAATGACTGGCCCTGCTCGTTGTCTCGTTCGTGGGTCCATCTGTAAGCCAGAGCAAAGTCCCCTGCTGCTACTCCCCAATCTAACTCAACAAAGGCATCGATGAATCTTATCAAGGTATGCATCAATCTCTTTGCGGCGCTATGACGATAGACTCACGACGTGGAGGTAGTGAAGGAGATCGTCCGTCCAGGTGAAACTGTCTCCTCCAGCCATTTCGAGCGACGTCCCGGAGGGAAAGGTGCCAACCAAGCAGTCGCGATCGCTCAAGCCCTTGGGACTTCGGGAAAGGTCGATCTTGAGTGCTGTGTGGGTGAGGATGGACGATGGCTTTTGCGCGAGCTAGAGAAGATGGGAGTGTTTGCAGGTGGGGTTGCCGTAGTCCAGGTAGGCTTGCTTCCGTCGCCCGATAACCCTTGATATCCATCAGAATGGCATGGACGCCAATTGATTTAGGAAGCTACAGGTCGAGCTATCATCCAAGTGAGCGAGGACGGTGAGAATAGCATAGGTGAGTCCATTTATGTCTTTTGCGTTTTTTGTCCCCGGGATGCGCACTAGTACTTAATTCATCGATACGCAAAAGTTCTCTTCAAAGGAGCGAATTACGCAACCCATCCATCTTCCCCAGCCGAGACACTCTCCCTTGGTATTACACACCTATTGTTGCAAAACGAAATCCCCTTCTCCAGCACGCTCGCCTACCTCAACGCCGCCCCGTCAAAAGTCAGCACCATCTTCAACCCCTCGCCGATCCCCACTCTCGATGAGCTCCAGTCGTTCCCATGGCACAACCTCTCCTGGCTTGTTTTAAACGAAACAGAAGCCAACGAACTCCTCAAAGCCTTTAACAGCCACTCTGCCATCTCTTCAGCGATCTCCTCTGCTGCCAGCGCACTGTGGCCCCGGACGCCCCCGCCGGCACTCGTGAAGGCACTTCGTGGGTCAGACACGAGCACCGTTCCCGAGAAGGGCAACCCCTCTCTTTCGATGCCTGCACTATGGCCGGATCCTGCCCCTCCTTCACTCGTGGAAGCATATTCGACTGTTGTGCGCCTTTCTCGTCACGCTTCCTTTTCCCCGACCACGAACGTGGTTTGCACGCTAGGAGCGTATGGCGTAGTCGCCATTATAGCTTCCCTTTCACACCCTATCTACATGCCTGCCGCCAAGGGAGTAGTAGTGAAGGACTCGACTGGCGCTGGAGACTGCTTTACTGGGTATCTAGTCGCCGGACTCATGGAACGATACGAAAGGGAGGCTCCAATGACAGAAGCAGAAATGACGGAACTTCTCAGACGATGTGTACAGGTTCGCGTCATGTCTTTGTTGTATGAATTTACTCATTGAAGCTTACGACTCTCTGTTAGGCTGCGGGGATGTGTGTGGAGAAACGCGGTGCGATGGAGAGTATCCCTTCTGCCACGGAAGTCGATGCCAAACTAGCCTGAATGATCTGGATTTGCTGATCGGCCTGCGATACATAGTAAATAGAAAGAGGAGAGACATAATAGCAGAATACAAGAATCGAATGTACGCTTGAGTGTGTATGCGGCGAAGTCTCATGATCTTGAGGAGGATTTTTTAACACATCTCGGAACGCGTAGAGACCTAGTCAATATGTGATGCGGCGACGTGAATGCTTCATGACGTGACGAACAAACAGGTCATGCAAAACATTATAATGTAATTTTCCATCGGAAAGCTCAACGACCGGCTCAGAACTAACCAAGTGAACAAAAAAAAATCAAGCATGAGTTCGTGGGATCACCAGCTGGGTGACTACGACGTACCTTGAGCGGAGTGAAGAACCATCTATTCTTCCCTGCTTTGTACCGCTCTTCCAACACCTTCTTAATCGCCTTCTTCGCGTCCTCTCGTTGTGACGGCTCTTTGAAGGTATCATTGCTCACTGACCCCTTCAGCGCCTCCAGCTCGAGCGCGTACCGTGTTGGGAACAAATGCGAGTAATTCACCACCTTTTTTAAAAAAAAAGTACCACGATAAAAAGATCGCAGTAATAATAATTAATAATTAGGACTGAGATTCAAGGACAGAGAAACGAGAACAATGGGTTGAAACTGACTGACCTTGATGAATGGTTTGACCTTGCTCCGGAATGCAAGTTTCTTCTGACCCATACGCCGAGTAACTTTCCGCGGATATCGCTCGATGCCAACAACGACAGCGTGGGGGTAAGGCCGTTCCTTGGTTCCTTCATCTAATTGCTTGATCACCACCACTTTTTTCCCTGCTTGACGACCTTGCAGAACGATAGCGACCTAATGAGGACAGGCAGGGTAAGAGATTCAACTTGACCACGAAAAGCCAACGAAAGGGCTCTACTTTTCCAGGTTTATAAACTGGAACAGCGTGGTTAGCTGAGGTTTCTTTGAGATCAAGGTATGTACGAGACTACCTTTGACCATTTTGACGACGGCGAGATTTGCTGCTGCTTCTGCTTTGGCAGAGGGCGAAATGACTGGCTCAGCCACCCGGAGATTGCCGATGAGAGAAGTATAGTTTCCCGATAAGGTTCTGACTTCCAAATAAAGGCGTAGTATATTTAATGAGTACTGTTTACAATCCTACGAAATTCATTACGAGTCAGTGATGGTATCGATCTTTCCTTGGCCCATGCATCACAGTAGTACTAGTAGATTGGCAGCAACGGTGACTAGATCAAGACCAAGGAAGGAAGGAATAAGATAGAACGGGATTGAAAAAGTGACATCTCCTCATAGTGCCAAAACGGCTGCAGCACCTAGAAGGGCGCCAAAAGCAGGGATTGTAAGGCTGCTCGCGCCATTAGATGTTGGAGCATGCACAGCGGCTGAACCAGTGACAGAACTATGGGCGCTCGCACTTGGATTGGAGGGAGTACCACTCGGGACGGCTGGTGTACTTGCGCCAGCGGTAGGAGTAGCTCCGCCAATGGGGGCGGTGGACTGGCCGTTGATCTCAGCCTGGACGCTGGCGTTGAAGGTACCTGTCATGCCAGACATGCTGTGTTGAAGAAAAGAAAAGAGGCAAGTCAATGGGAGTTTCGCATACTTGATAGAAGTGGACATACGTGAATTTGGCGGAGAAGGATTCGGCAGGATATGATGTCGTCGGTTCTACGAAAGCGAGAGACTGGACACGAATGAAACTAGAAGAGAATCAACAGGTGTTGCTAAAAGGTTATGAATGACTGGCAACTCACTACTCGTTTCCGTTGGGACCAATTTGGGGATCAGGGGTGAATTGGACTGTAGACGTGGTGGCAACGTTGACGCTGGCTACTATCATTTGCAACAGTGTCTGTTGAGTGAGTCAGTAAGAATATAGACAGCAAGACGATTGAATGGGACTGGTCCCAGGCAATGGGAATATAGCGTACTCCGGACGAGTACTTTATACGATCCGACTAGCTGGAAGTCATGAAACTACACACCTGTTGGTCAGCATTACCAGTATAGATGGCAATACTGGCTGCGCCGAATTGTGCTAAAGAAGGAGATGTACCATCGTCGATCCAACTGATAGTGGATTGTTGACCACCGGTGAATGTAGTGGAAGCGGTAGGAGAGGTTAACTAGCGAAAGCGCCCGTTAAGCATCTTGGGCGGTATGAAAGGGGTGTAACATAGAAATTATAACATACAAAAACGGTGGCGAGAGAGGAGGAGGCTAGGGCCAAAAGGACGCAGGTTGAAGCAAACATTTGTTGGATGTGGGTGAAGGAATGTGTGGAGGAAGGAGTGTCGAGAGTCACAGCTTGGGTCGAGGAGGGACACAGCAAGTAGACGGAGCGAAAAAAAAAGAGGACTGCCTTTATGTTTGCGGACTTTGAACTAGGCCAGATTAGGTACTTAGCGGAGTTCCATCAATGATCGTTCTCTAATATACTACAAATCAGGTAACACGAACGTATCCCAATGGTTATCATTCAAGCGAATACAGAAAGACCTGGGGAAATAGACCTGACTCATTTGGGGACATTCTGCTGACCACATCCTTGCCAGATCGACTTCACGCCCTGCATAGGGATGATCGCCAGAATTGTCCCAGAACCTCACTCTAAAGTGTTGGAGCATCGGCAGTGACGAGAGTATGGATGAAAGTGATTGAGAATTCTAGATCCTATATTGTCAGATTTACCCACTTCATAGCATAGCATCACTCACAGTTTCGATGTCATGATCCCTGACCGTCAGGGTCAAAGAAGTGATATTTGGGAAATGGTGGGATATGGATACGATAATTTCTCTTACATTGTTGGACAGCGACAGGAGGACCACCACGAACTGGCAGATATGTTTTGACCAGTTGGTCCTGACCCAAGCATCTTTGATCATTTCTGCACTCCATTTCCGTGATTCTCCAGGGAACACATGAACAATGCTGCTATCGAATTGAGTTGAAAAGGTGAAGAATGTCGGGTTCTTGTCGGGTGGCCAGTCATCGACTAATTTCTGGAAAGTTGAGCGCTTCGGCCACGTGCAGATCGCAACCCATTGGAGTTCCCTATGATTTGTGATCCACGGCGTGAGCTCTATCTTGTCAGAAATGCAGAGGCCAGTCAGGGAAAAATTGCATTGTCTGTTCAGGCATAGAAGATAAATCTATTTACATAATGAACAGAATCAACGTGTGACACACCTGAGGGTAAGACTGAGCGGGCTCACAACCTGCTCAGCAATGTGCGGAGGGAAACATAGATATAGCAGTGTCAGAGATGGCAGTGCGAGTAAGCACTCGCAGAGGCATTCAATAAGTAGTGATCCCGGATTTGACATGTCAACGAAAAGTGATTTCACTAATATCGCCTTGCTCCTGGCTCCAATAACGGTATCGAAGCATTGGAGCAATCTTTCCATTGAGAAGCTGCGTCCATCAATGCTCTTGTACAGGAGGCGATCGGCTTCAGCTTGAAATGTGTGGTTGACGAGAGCAACTGAAGTCAGGTCGGGTTGATAAAGCATGATCAAAATCTGGTGAATTATTTCCGGAGGGAAAGTCTTGAGATGAAAGATTAGTTGGACAAAACACAACTGAACACTTGTGGAACATTTAATGACCTTTGACCCAGCGTCGCCATTCATTATTGGAAGTTGGACGTTGTGGCTAATGCACAGGCGTCTTGACTTCATAGAAAAGGAACGGTCACCGGTCTAGTTCCATCAATGATCGTCCTCTAATATATGTGACTACCAGGTAACTCGTACGTATCCCAGCTGTTATCATCCGTGCGAATACAGACAGACATGGGGAAATAGACCTCACTCAGTTGGAGACATTCTGCTGACCACATCCTTGCCAGATCGACTTCACGCCCTGCATAGGGATG
>Ga0209006_10005135_pt1 | contig 11882 bp, 11 predicted proteins | sample JacPin_JW_Ref_O2_FD_188567 | JGI IMG/M metagenome (GOLD analysis project Ga0209006, IMG submission 188567) | Forest soil microbial communities from Algoma, Ontario, Canada - Jack Pine, Ontario site 1_JW_Ref_O2 (SPAdes) (version 2) | ecosystem: Environmental > Terrestrial > Soil > Boreal... | reverse complement strand
TGGTGTCGGATGCAACGCCGCCGCTACTAATATATATTTGGCCGCTAGTGACAATGGTGCCGGATGCCACGCCGCCGCTGAACACGTTTTCGCGGGAAGCAAACTCCGCAAGCATGGTGCCGACCGTCACGCCGCCGTTGCTAACCAATACACGGCCGCCGCTGCTGACGATGGTGCCGTTGACAACGGAGCCGGACGCCACGCCGCCGCTGAAGACGTCTTCCTCGCTGCTACTGTCGACCTCGGCGTCGATGGTGACGCCGCCGCTAACTTCCAGGAAGCCACCGCTGCTGACGATGGAGCCGGACGCCGTGCCGCCGCTGTAGGCGGTTTCCGTGCCTCCGCTGTCAACTCTGGCGCTGATGGTGACGCCGCCGCTGCTGATGAGCAATTGGCCGCCGCTGCTGACGGTGGTGCCGCTCGCCATGCCGCCGGCGAAGATGTCCTGCTGTCCACCGCTCATCACGATCGTCAGACCCGCGGAGCCTCCGCCGGAAAGACTGGCGGACAAGCCGGCCGAGGCGCCGACATTCTGCACACCGCCGCTGAAGACCTGCGCCTGGAAGGCCGATCCCCCGGAGAAAACGTTCTGAACGCCGCTGCTGATATTCGCAAGGTCAGCCTCGCCGCCGGAAAAGATGTCCTGGTGGCCGCCGTTGAAGATCGTGTTGATGATGTCGCTGCCGGCGGAGACGTACTGGAACCCGCCGGATTCGATATCCGTACCGGAGGCCGTGCCGCCGGAAGAAACGATCTGGATGCCGCCGCTGAAAACCGTCGCGTCAATCGCCTTTGCACCGGCGTAAATGACCTGAAGCCCGCCGTCGCTCACCTCCGTCAGGCTGGCGACGCCCCCGCCAGACAGATTCGCCGCCAAACCGGGCGCCGCACCGACGAGTTGGTAGCCACCGCTGCCAGCCGAAGTGCCGATGGTTGTGGCGCCGGAAAAGACGTTCTGAATGCTGCCGCTGCTGGTGACCTCGGCATCGTTGACCTCGGCGCCGGAAAAAATGTCCTGATGGCCACCCGCGAAGATCGTGTCGACGACGGTGGCGCCGGACGAGACGTATTGATGGCCCGCGCTGCTGATGACAGTTGAATTGGCGATGCCGCCGGACAGCACCACCTGGAATCCATCGGTCAGGTTCGCATCGTCGACCTCGGCGCCGGCGGAGATCCTCTGGGTGCCGCCGCTGAAAATCGTGTCGGTGGCGCTGCAGTTGGAGGTGACATCCTGAAAGCCGCCGGTGTAAATCGTCGTGTCGACGGCGGATCCGAAAAGCTCGGGCGGACCCGATTCGTCGATGAGCTGGGTTCCGCCGCTGCTGATGATGGTGCCCGATTCATAGTCACCATCATGAAGTAACCCGCCGTCCAGGACCGTTGTAAAGTTGGCGGTGCCCTCGACAAGGGCTTTGCCGCCGCTGGACACGATCATGTCGATTGCGGTGCCGCCGCGCTCAACGACCCATTCCTCGGTGCTGGTGGCAGAAATGCCACCCGACGTCTGGCCGGAAGCCACGGTGTTCGTCGTTACGGGCATCGTGAGGTTCTCTGCCTACCTCTATTTGCGGCGGACCGTGATTTGGCTGGAGACCGTTCCACCGCTAACGAGGGCCAGAACACGCGGTATTGCGCGCGAACGTCAGCGGGAAGCAACCCTATGGAACTACTTGCCGTCGCTTCCTGATGACACAAGGAGATTCGCTAAAAGGATTCGCACTTCTTCGTCCGCGGATTGTATTTCATCCACTGACCGCAGCCCCCGTAGACTTGAATCACGTCTCCCGACGAATTGGTTTTCACGGCAGCATTGCCGCTCAGCGGCATTGCTGCGGTGGAGATGGAAACTCCAAGCAACTCCACGCCTAGGATCAGCGCACCAAAAATTGCGTAACGCATTGCCTTGCTCCTGTTGTTGGTATCGAGCCCACGAAGCGGATGAGGCAGCATTACCAACCGACAGCCGAATGTACTGAATCCACCGGCGGCGGCCGCTTAAATTTTCTAAAAATTTCGCTTCGGCATGCTATAAAGTGCGAATTAATTGACCATTTTCATTTTCGAGGTTTTGATTGGACAGTCGGCGATCGGAGCTCAAGGACGAACGGCGTTTCGGCCGGTTCCGGATCGGATTGGAACGCCGCGCCCTGTGGATCGACGACGAGCGGGCGAAGATCGGCGCGCGCGCCTTCGACGTATTGGTCGCCTTGTTCGAACGTCGGCAAAAAATTGTCAGCAAAGGCGAATTGCTGGATCTCGTCTGGCCGGGCCTCGCCGTCGAGGAAAGCAATCTGCATGTGCAAATGTCGACGCTGCGGAAAATTCTCGGTCCCGGGATCATTGCGACGGTGCCGGGACGCGGTTATCGGTTCGTCGCTGCCCTTGAGGATCCGCCGACCGATTTGCTCCCGCAGCCTGTGGCTGAGGCCGGGTCTGCCTCCAGGACCAATGTTCCCAGCCGAACCGAAGCGCTGTTCGGCCGGGATCACGACCGGGAGACGGTGCGAGCGTTGCTGTCGCGGCACCGCCTCGTCACGATCGTCGGTCCCGGCGGCATCGGCAAGACGCAACTGGCGCTGGCGGTCGCGCACGAGCTGTGCGACAGCACACGCGACGGCGTCTGGGTCGTCGAGCTGAGTTCGGTGGAAACGGCGGAACGTGTCGTTTCGGCCGTTGCACGTGTTCTCGGTGAAGCCAGGAGCCCCGCTGCTGGCGCGGTGACGGCCTTGATCGAAGCGATACACACGCAAGAGCTGTTATTGGTCCTCGACAATTGCGAGCATGTGATCGGCGCGGTGGCCGAATTGAGCGGCGCGCTTCTGGCCGGGGCGCCGGGCGTGAAGCTGATGATCACCAGCCAGGTCCGGATGAAAACGTCGGGCGAACAAGTTTACCGTCTTGCGCCTCTCGATGTGCCGGCCTCGCCGGATGCGGCAACCGCGATGCAATACGGCGCCGTCGCGTTGTTCGTCGCCCGGGCGCAAGCCGCCGACGCTCGTTTCGCTCTAAACGCCGACAATATCGAGGCGGTCGTCGAAATCTGCGCGCGCCTCGACGGTGTGCCATTGGCGATCGAATTGGCGGCAGCGCGCGTCTCGCTACTTGGCGTGCAAAGCATCCGGCGGAGGCTCCACGAGCGCTTGCACCTGTTCACGGGCGGTCCACGCGAGGCCCCACCCCGGCAACGTGCGCTCGCGGCGACGATGGAATGGAGTTACGGCCTGCTCTCCGGCGACGAGAAACGCGTCCTCGACCTGCTCGGCATATTCGTCGGCGGATTTTCACTCGAGGGCGCCCGACAGTTGTTGTCCGACGAGCGGGTCGACTCCTGGGCCGCATTGGACCTGCTGTCGACGCTGATCGACAAGTCGTTGGTCGTGGTCGATGCGGGCGATCCCCCACGCTATCGCCTGCTGGAAACGACGCGCGCGTTCGCACTGGAGCGGCTTGCCGCGACGGGCGCACTCGGTTCGGCGCGGCGGAAACACGTTCTGGCTACCGTCGCTACATTGCGTGCGCTGAGCCCCTGGGATTCGCCGTATATCCGCGCGGTGAACGTCGCGCCGGACATCGGCAATCTTCGCGCCGCGGCCGCCTGGACGATCGGGCCGGAGGGCGATCATGCTCTCGCGATCGAATTGGCGGCGCAATCCGTCGATCTGTTGCACGAGATGGGTGATAGCAACGAAGGCGCGCTTTTATTCCAAACCGTCGAGCATTGGATCGACGCATCGACCCCCGAAGCATCCGTCGCGCGCCTGCGCCTTTCGCGCGCGAAGCTCTATCCCTCGGCCAGCCGCACCGCCGCTGGTGACGGCCAGATCGCCGCTGACCTCTTTCGCCGTCTCGGCGATCATCGGTATTTGTTTGAATCGTTGATCCACGTGGTCCTTCAGTTCGACTTCGTCGAAGATATCGCATCCGCGAGGCGGGCTCTTTCCGAGGCCAGGACCTTGTTGCTGCCCGATTGGCCAACGTGGATGCAGCTCGCCTACGAATACGCGGTCAGTTGCACCGACTATTGGGCGGGGTCGTTCGAAGACGCGCGCCGACGCCTTGTCCGGATGCTCGATGCCGCCCGTGCGCCGGGCGCGGAAACAGGCCAGGCCAATCTCATCGAGACGCTCATCGTGGGCTGCGACGTCGCGCTGCGCAACGCGCCCGAAGCGTTGCGGGCGAGCGAGAGTGCGTTGCAACGCGTCAATCCGCCGGTGCGGGGGTTCTGTCGCGCCTTACTGGAAAGCTTTCGCTGCGCGGCGCTGCTGCAAATGAACGAGAGCAACGAGGCCGAGCGGTCGCTGCGCGCGGCGTTGCCTCAACTGAAGCGTGCGCTCGGCTCCCTGCATACGACGTGTTGTCATCTGGCGTATCTCGCCGCCCGGCAGGGCCGGTTCGCCGACGCCGCGCGCCTTGTCGGCGCGGTGGAAGGGTTGCGCCCTCCGGGCGCCATGAATATCGCGCCGCCCAACAGGGTATCGTGCGATGAAGCGACGTCCCTTGCGACGGCTGCGCTCGGTTCCAAAAAGTTTGAAAACTTAAAGCGCGAAGGGCTTCTCCTGAGCGAGCTCGAAGCGGTCGCGCTTGCGTTTGACGGAGACCGAACGCTCTCTCCACCGCGCCGAGCCGGCGGAGGCACGCCGAGCTAAGGCGTGTACGTGCGCTACGCAACCCGCCGCCACGGCGTCACACTGACGGCTTCGGCGCTGTCCAGGATCCGGGCATCGCCGGCTTTCATGCCATGCGCCGCCAGAATGTCCTGCGGTGAATGGGCCGGCACCCCGGGGAAGCACGGTTGACCTCCCGGCACCCGCACCCGTGGCGCCTGCGAGAGCCAGAACGTGTCGTAGCGGTCCATAAACATTCCAAACACATCCGGCCCGCCGATAATCGCGACGTTACCGGAGGCAACGCCGGCGCGGTCGCAGGCCGCTTCGAATGAGGCTCCCGCCGGATTCCACAAAGTGGCTCTCGCATTGGAAGGATCGGGCGCGATGGCGACGATCTTGCCGGTCAGGACCAGCCGCTTTCGTTGCGGCGAGTTCGGCTGATCTTCCCCTGAATGACGGCCGTGCACGATCAGGTCGGCACGGTCCAGCGCGGCGGTGAAGAACCGCTTGTCGCCCTCGAATTTCAATTCCTTCGGCATCACCCGATCGGCGTTCGCCAGCATGCCGTCAGCCGACACGATGACGTACCCTTCGATGCGAAGCGCCGGCATGTGCGTTGTCGCGCGCGGCAACGCTATTGCGAGATCGTCTGCACGACGCTGGAAACCGGACGGGTGCTGACGGTGGGCAATTTGGCGTCTTTCAGAATTTCTTCGTCATATTGCGGGAGTGACTGCACCGGGGCCTTGGCTACCATCTTGACGACCTTGTAGCCGCCCGCCTTCAGCTTGCTCAGCAGTTCGGGAAGGGCTTCCGCCGTGTGCTTGTGGAAGTCGTGCATCAGGATGATGCCCTTGCCGAGCTTGTCGAGCTTCTTCATCGTCACGTCGATCACCTGCTGGGGATTGCGCGCCTTGAAGTCGAACGAGTCGAGATCGCAGGAGAACATCGCGATATTTCGGGTGCCGAGATAGGTCACCATTTCCGGCGGATGCTGCAGCGCCGGGAAGCGGAAGAATGGCGCGGGCGAAACGCCGCCCAGCGCCCATTTCACGGCGCTGACCCCTTTTTCGATCTCGTCCTTGCGCTGCTGTTCGGTCAGCTTCTTGTCGGTCAGCGTCGCATGCGACCAGGTGTGCGACCCGATGGTGTGGCCGGCCGCCAGAACCTGCTTCAGGATTTCCGGATAATAGGTGGCGTGCTTGCCGATCGAAAAGAAAATGCCGGTCGTGCATTGGTCCGCCAGCGACTTCAATACCGAGGGCGTATTGACCGGCCAAGGGCCGTCGTCGAAGGTCAGCACCACTTCCTTGTCGCGCAGGAAATCGAGTTGCTTGAAGTGCTCGAAACCGAATCCCGGCCCGCCGGTGGTGTCGATTTCAACGACGCGGGCGATTCCAAGCGCGTCGGGATTGGCGCAAGCCGCCTTGGCGGGGGCCGGCGCCGGGGTGGGCGCCGGCGCCGGAGCGGCGGGAGCCGCTTGCGGGGCTGCCGCGCCCTTGGTGGCCGCTGCCTGCGACCAGGCCGCGCCCGGCGCAACCAGCGAAATCGCGCCTGCCAGGATCAATGCTGCCGCTATGCGCATCTTGTTACCTCATACCGATTCATGTTCGGTCGTGGCATTGCTGCCGTCGCCCGAGCCTTTTCCGCCCCCGGACCACCATAATGTAGTTGGACCGGCGTTGCCACGGCAACGGCTATGTCTGCGGTCGCCGATTTGCCGCACTTCGGTCGCCTGGAAGCGAACTCCCGCGTCGCTTCGCCGAGGACGGCTAAAGCCGGACCAAGCCGCCTAGCGCAGCGAAACGATGAAATCGGTTCCTTCGCCGGTTTCCCCACCCGCGATGCCTTGATCGGAAACGATGATCGAGCTGCCGGTCGAAAGCGCTTCGACAATACGGGCCTTCGCAGCCGCCGGTATGGTGAGGCGATCCAGGGCTTCGGCGGGGCTGTCCGGCTCCGGCGCCAACGCCTTCACCTCGGCGGCGGCCGCCACCTTTCGCCGGCGCGACGCGCGCTCGTCCTCGTCGCGCCGTTCGGCGTTGCGGGTCGGCATCGGCAGCGAGACCACCGACCAGCGCAGAACATTGGTGTCCCGCTTGTCCACCTCTGCGGTAAATACATGCGTTCCCAGCGGCCGATCGCTTGCCGCAATCGTCACCGGCACGTCAAACAGCGGCGCGAAATTCTGCCGCACATAGAGCTTGGAGTCCTTGCGGCTGACGAACACCGCGATCTGACCGGTACGCTTTGGCGGATCAGGTTTCGCACCCGGCGCCCTGTCGGCGCCCGGCAGGCGGCCCTGATCCTTTTTTTGATCCGCAACGCTGGTGACGTCGGTTGCGGCCTTGATGCTGTCTTCCGGCTTTGCGGCCGGCTTCGGCGCGTCAACTTTTGTCGCCGCTGTTTTGACGTCGTCCGCCTTCGCCTCGGCCACGGTCGCCTCAGCCTTCACGCCTTCGCGTGCAGCGGCTTCGGTTTTTGCGGCATCGCTGCTTGCCTTGTCGGTGTCGGCAGATTTGATTTCAACGGATGCGGCTTGCGTCAATTTGGCGTCGACCGCTTTGTCATCAGCCGAAGCGATTTCGGTACGTTCCGCGGTGGCCGGTTCAGCCTCTGGCTTTGCAGGTTCTGACTTTGCAGCTCCGGATTCGGCTTCGGCGTTCGATGCCTCGCCGGATTTGACGGCAACGGCATGCTCCCGTGCCGGCACATTGTCACCGGATGCCGTCGCGTCGGACATCGTGACCGGGGATCTCGTCGTCGGAGAGACGCTGGCATCGGCGGTGCGGGTCTGGTCGCGCAACGGCGTGGGACTTAGCACCGCGTCCGCCAGGGATTTTAGACCGTCGCCGTGGCCGACGGTTGACCTCAGTTCAAGGCTTGCCCCCGAAGCCGCGGGCTTCGTCGTCACCAGGTTCGACGCCTTGTCGGCCTTTGCGGCCGGGCCAGCGTCCGCCTTTGGCTCGTCGGCGGGGACCGGCTGCGGCACTATTTTTTGCGCGACCAGCAACGGATGCGAGAAACTGCTCGGAACCATCTCGTCGGGGGTGATGACGACCCGCGCGCCCATCGTGGTCCAGCCATACATCTTCACGGCAAAGGCCGGCGGCATACGGATACAGCCATGCGATGCCGGGTAGCCCGGAAGCACGCCGGCGTGGATGGCGATGCCCGACCAGGTAATCCGCTGCATATAGGGCATCGGCGCGCCGCTATAGATGTTGGAATGGTGCAGCTTTTCTTTTGCTATGACGCTGAACACACCCATCGGCGTCGGATGACCGCGCATGCCGGTCGAGATCGGCGTTTCCGCGAAGAACCCGTTGGCGTCGTAGATTCTCATGTTTTGCTTGTTGATCGAGATCGCGATCAGCAGCGGTCCGTGCGGTTTGGCGACAACGTCCTTGCTCTGCGCCTCGATCTCCTTTTGTTGCCCTCTTCGCCCTTTTTGCGATCGGCCTTCCGATCGGCCCTCCGAATGATGGCGAATCTTTCGTTTCCGCGCTGGCGCCAAGGTCTCCGGCGCAGGCTGCGAGAATCCGCCGTCGGATTGCGGCCAATAAATGGTCGCTTCGGCCTGTGAGGCAACGCCGATGGCCGCCGCAGCCGCCAAAACGGCCATTCGCCAGAACGAGTTTGAAACAGCCGCGCGGCTCGAGGAACGACCTTGGGCCACAAGATTTTGGGCCTTAAGATCCTGGGCTTTAAGATCTTGGGCCTTAAACGGTTCCAGCTTTCCGGTCGCCATAGAAGTTCCAAGCCCGTCCGCGCGTATCATTTCCGAATCCCAGCCATTGAAATTTAGTGTCGCAGACGCGCTCCGCGTTCACCAGCCTAAGGCTCTCAACTCCAGCGATTTTGGTGCCGAGCGTAACAAAAAAGCCTCATATTCCGTTAAACGGCCAAGGAAACCGCCATGGACCGCCAAGGGTTTCCGTCGTCAGGTACCTTTCGGCAAAGTTCGCACGCATTACATGGCTGAAGGCGTCGCCGACGGAGATCATCATGACATCCCAGACCTTAAGCCAATGTGACACGAGGGTGCGACGCTGGATCCTTGTGGCATTTGCGGTGCTGCTATGGCCGGGCGCGCCCGCGTCCGCCGCGGACGAACCGGACCTGATCTTCCGCCGCTCGACCGTGTTCAAATTGCTTAGCCCGAACGACAAGCTTGCGACCTATGGCGTCGACGACCCGGAGGTCGAGGGCGTCGCCTGTCACTTCACCGTGCCGGAGAAGGGGGGTCTCACGGGCTGGATGGGGCTCGCCGAGCAGGTCTCGGACATCTCACTGGCCTGCCGGCAGATCGGCCCGATTCGTTTCAAGGACAAGATGGGGCAGGGCGACGATATGTTTAAGCAGCGCCGCTCGCTGTTCTTCAAGAAGATGCAGATCGTCCGCGGTTGCGATGCCAAGCGGAACGTGCTGGTTTATATGGTCTATTCCGACAAGCTGATCGACGGCTCGCCGAAGAATTCGACCTCCTCGGTGCCGATCATGCCTTGGGGCGGCACAGATGCCGCCGTTCCAAAATGCGGCGAGTTCGTCCAGTGAGCGAATGCTGATGGGCGAATTCTGACCTGGAGCCCGGATTAGCGCTGCGCCGGCCGGGCTTTGGGGTCGCGACAACCGACCAGGCGCACAAATTCCTGTGGCGCCGATTGGTTGCCGCGACCGAGGTCGCCGCACTGCTGCGCCATCGCCCCGGAAATCCTGGGACGCTCGGTCCTCAGTGGATTTTGCAAGGAATTGTGCCCCTCGATCCGCGGCTTGGAGGAGCCGTCACCCAGAACTTCAACCGCTGGCTGGCCGGGTTTGCGGGTCGGCTTTTCATTACCAACATCGATGTTGCCATTGCCCACGACTGCCATCCTTTGTTGGAGGTACGTCGCAACTCAACGCACGACTGCATGGAAAGGTTGCAAGTGGTTCGTGTGAGTCGGACGGACCGATGCTGAGGTTCACGTTGGTTGCGCCGCAAACAGGAGTTTTCCACCAGAGAAAGGTTAAAAAGTCACACCGGGTTTCGAACCCTCGGGTCTTTGCAGGCGTCCTATTTGCGGATCGTCCTGTTCGCAGGTCGCCAGTGGAGACACCCGATGCGCGCCGTCAGCTACATGATCGCGGTCATTTTGGTTCTGACCGCGCCCTCTCTGGCCGGCTCGGCCGATGGCGACCTGCCAGGCGTCGGAACCTTCATATGGCGGAACTCCGATTTGGGCGCCCGGACCTGAGATTGTGGCCGCGCTCGGCCATTGAACGACTAGCCCAATGAAGGACGAGGCCGCTCAAGGACCTCTCCCGAGGCCGTTCGGTTAATTCCAGTGAACCGAAATCATTGAATTTTGGGAAGATTGTTTCGTCGGGTCTTAGCGACGAAACAATTCAGCCACCCGACGAAACCATTTCGTGCTTTGGGCGTAGACGTCCGGAAACGCTGGTTGGGTATCAACCCAATAACAACAACGGCGGACAGCGCCGGCCAAAACCGGAGACAGTCAAATGCGAACCCTCTGCTTCATCCTTGCCTTTGCGTTTGTGCTCGTTGGCCCGTCCATGGCCGGATCGTCTGACGGCAGCCTGCCGGGCATCGGTACCTTTGCCTATAATGGCTCGCCGATCGCCACTTCGGTCCCCCGCACCGTGCTCGTTGCGTCGCTGAGCCGCTCAACCGTCGCTCGTTGAAAATTGCCTGAAAGGCGCGCATGTTTTTTCGCACCAGCGCAATCGCAGTGATTGCCTTCGTGATTCTGGGGAATTCGGCGCAGGCCCAGGTGCGCTCGCCGACCAAGCTGCCTGATCCCCGCGGGGAGTTCGTGCGACTGTGCGCTCCCCATATGTTGGGACGCTGGGCGCACCCTGAAGCTGTATGCGGCTGTCTGCATGACCATGCCGCTGCCGCGGTTGAAGACAGCGACCTTCGCCAGGCTCTGCTGCGCGGCATCAGCGAGACCGGCGTACCCACCATTGAGACCGATTGGGTGCCCCCGGCAAAACGGTCCGAGATCGGCGCCACCTTCACCAAGATCGCCAAGCCGACGTTACAGTGCATGTTCGAGCCGGCGACTTAGGCTAACCTCTTTTAAGTTTCAGGTTCAGGTGCCGGCTGGCTGCGATGCCCGCCGGCGTTTTGTTGTCTGCGGTTGCCTGCTGGCGGCCGGGTGGCGTCACCATTATCGTCCGCCATTGAGCAGGACAGGGGAAACCATGACGGCCATTCGCAGCGACGACCGCCTCAAGGGCAAGACCGCCATCGTCACAGGCGCGGGATCGCGTGCCGAGGGTATCGGCAACGGCCGCGCCACCGCGGTCATTCTGGCGCGGCATGGCGCACGCGTGACGCTGGTCGACACCACGGCGCAATGGGCGGAAGAGACCAAGCGCCTGATCGACGCCGAAGGCGGTACGGCGCAAATCATCGAGGGCGACGTCAGCGACCCCGCCTGCTGCCGGTCGATCGTCGCGCGCACCGTTGATGCGTGGGGCAGGCTCGACATCCTCGTCAACAATGTCGGCATCACCGGCCCGCGCGGCAACGCCGTCGAGGTCGATATCGAGGCCTGGGACAACGCGATGCGCGTCAACGTTGCCTCGATGATGCTGATGGCGAAATTCGCAATTCCTGAAATGATCAGGAGCGGCGGCGGCTCGATCATCAATCTCGGTTCGGTCGCGGGATTGCTGGGCGGCCATCCAAGCCTGCTCTATCCGACATCGAAAGGCGCCATCGTGAGTTTGACGCGCGCGATGGCGGCGCATCACGGCCGCGACGGCATCCGGGTCAATTGTATCGCGCCCGGTACGGTCTACACGCCGATGGTGGCATCGCGCGGCATGACGCCGGAAATGCGCAAGGCGCGCAGCGAGCGCACATTGCTCGGCACCGAGGGCACCGGCTGGGATATCGGTTACGGCGCGCTGTTTCTCGCCAGCGATGAGTCACGCTGGATCACCGGCATCACCTTGCCGATCGATGGCGGTGCGACCGCGGGCAGCACGGGATCGCCGGTGCCGCAAAGCGAACCCGCGAAGGGCTGAAAATCCAGCTTCGCGCCGGAGCCGGACGTATTTATTTAATCTTGTTTATTTGATCTTGGGTCCCAATCGCGGAATGCATTTTCGGGTATGAACCACGCCCGATGCGATCATCTTGGCGCCGGAGACTTCCTTGATCTGGCCGGCAGGACAGGTGCCGTCATCGACCTTGATGCGCTGACCCAGCCGTAAATTGACGATGTCCTGCTCCCGCGCCACCTGTTCGGCCCTGGC
>Ga0209006_10005134_pt1 | contig 11884 bp, 11 predicted proteins | sample JacPin_JW_Ref_O2_FD_188567 | JGI IMG/M metagenome (GOLD analysis project Ga0209006, IMG submission 188567) | Forest soil microbial communities from Algoma, Ontario, Canada - Jack Pine, Ontario site 1_JW_Ref_O2 (SPAdes) (version 2) | ecosystem: Environmental > Terrestrial > Soil > Boreal... | reverse complement strand
AGGAAGGCGAGGTTGACGGCGGTGGTGGTCTTTCCGACGCCGCCCTTGATGTTGTAAGTCGCGTAAATCCGCATGTCAGCTACCGCCCCGGTTTCCCCCGCAACAGCGCCGATATCCGGCGCTGCCCGTCGATCCCGGCAAACGCCGCGAACCGACGGCCAAAGTCTTCCCGCGCGGCCCGCTGCCGAAGCGCGAGCCCGGCCGTGACCTCGCCCATCGCCAGCAGCGTGACCGCGGGCGCCTCGCCCGCCGCCAGCATCGCCGTCGCCAGCGCCCTGATCTCCGCGACCTGCACCTCGGTGTCCTGGAACTCGCCCAGGCAGTCCTGCAGCCGCTTGAGCTCGCCGACCACCTTGGCCTGGGCGGCCCGGTCGTGCAGGGGGGCGAAGAACTCCAGCGCGTACCGCAGCTCCTTGGCTCGCTTGCGCAGGTCATGGAGGGTCTCGGCGGGCGACTCGGGGGTGATCGCGGCGCCCCGCCGCACGGTCTTGGCGAAGGCGGCGTGGGTGCGCTCCATCGCCAGGGTGGCGGTGGTCTCCCCTGCTGCTTGCTGGTTTTTGCCCGAACGGGCCGGGGCGGCTCTGGTGCCCGGATTGCCGTCTTTGATCGTGGTCAGCTTCTCCCGCCAGTCCCTGGCCAGCCCGGTGAACCGGGCCGACTTGAGGCCCCGGGTCAGGACGCGGAACTCCCGGCGTCGCCGCTGCTCCAGGTAGGCGCGGAACGGCTCGAGGTCGTCCGGCTTGGCCGCGCTGAGCGAGCGGGCGGTGTCGTCGAAGTCGAGCAGGTGCACGTCCAGGTCCCTGGTCGGCGTGGTCAGGTCGCCGACCCACTTGAACTCGGCCGCGAAGAACGCGGCCTCGCCCCCGGTCAGGCCGCCCCGGCCGGTCAGCGCGTCGCCGAAGAGCTTCAGGGCGCTGCGGGTGCGCCGCACCGAGACGCGCAGGTCGTGCAGGAACTCGGTGTCGGTGTCGGCGAGAACGCCGGCGACGTTCGCGTCGATGGTGTCGAGCAGGCGCAGCAGGATGGCGGCCGCCGCCGCTCCGGCGGGCATGGCGGCGGTGATGGCCGCGTCGACCTTGTTCGAGTAGTCGCCGGGGCGCCGGCCGAGCGCGCGCAGCGCGTCGGCGAGCAGCGGCTCGGTGGCCGGCCGCACACCGGGGACGTCGGCGACCAGCCGAGCGGCGCGGCGTGCCTGGCCCAGGTAGCCGCGGACCTCGGCGACCGCGAGCCTGGGCGGCAGCGGCTCCCGCCCGGCGAGGCTCGGGCGGGTGACGAGCAGCCTGGCCACCGTCTTGCCATCGGAGTTGAGCAGCCGGTAGCGATGAGTCGCGGTGCTTGCGGTGACAACGGGGAGCAGGGCGCGCGGCGCGACCGGGCCGGCGATGCGGGCGGTGACCGGGCCGGCCGCCAGGTCGGCGACCAGGTGCGGGCGGGCGACCTGCCAGCCGGTCACCAGCTGCGTCGCGTGGCTGCCCGCCGCGCTCGCCCCGTTGCCGGACAGCCGTAGTTCGCCGCCGCCGCTGCCGGGGACGTACTCCAGGATGAGGCCGGCCCGGTACAGCCGCCAGTCGAAGGTGTCCAGCCAGGTCGTGCGCCGCTCGCCGCCGAGCGCCCCTGCGCCGCGCCGCTCTGGCTGCACGTCGAATTCTCCGCCGAGCGCAGCGAGCACGGCGGCGGCGGTGTCATTCCACGACTGCACGTCGTCACCGTCAGCCATGAAACCTGCCAGGTCAGGGGTCACCGCAACAACTCCTTCCCAGCGACGCTTACCTCGCTAGATTTAAGCACAATTTCGCGGTAAATGGGTAATTATGTTTGCCCTCTATTAACCTTCCGTTAACCTTATTGGGTAGCTTAGTTGGTTTTGCCTGCTAACCGGCAGCCGACAGCGGCCATGCGTAACCGGTGGCGGCGTGCACGTCCCTTGGGCGGGGCATCCCGGCCTGGGTGCCCGGCCTGGTCGCCGCCGTTGCCGCGGCCGCCGCGGCGGCGGTGACCGCTTCCTGCGCCGGGATGCCGGCGGCGAGCGCCACCGCGAGCGCGCCCACGAACGTGTCGCCCGCCCCCACGGTGTCAACCGCGCGGACGGGGAAAGCCGCAACCGTTCTTCCTTGTCCGCGGTCTGCGCCGTGGTAAGCCGCGCCGGCCGCGCCCGCGGTGACCACGGCATTGGCGGCGCCGGCCGCGACCAGGGCGGCCGCCGCGCGGGCGGCGCCGGCCAGGCCGCTGACCGGCGTGCCGAGCACCGCGGCGGCCTCCGACTCGTTCACCACCAGCCAGTCCGGGCGCGCCGCGACGAGATCGGCCGCCTCCGGCGGCGCGGGCGCGAGGTTGAGCACGGTCAGCGGCCGCGGCGACCGCTTGGCGGACGTCTCAAGCGCCGCGGCGATCGCGGGCACCGGGACCTCGGCGCTGATCACCAGCACGTGCGCCGCCGCCGGCCTGGCCGCCGCGACCTGCGCCGCGCTGGTGCCCGTCGCGCCGGCGCCCGCGACGTCGGCCTCGACCCCGCCTGTTGCCGCTACCTCGGCCGCGCCGACCTCGCGGTTCGCGCCGGGCGCGACGGTGATCATGTTCTCGCCCGACTTGTCGACGGTGATCATGGCGATTCCGCTTGGCACGCCTCGCACGGTGCGGACGGACGCGTCGTCCACGCCCTCGGCGACCAGCGCCGCCCGTAGTGCCCGGCCGAAGTCGTCGTCGCCGACGCAGCCGACCATCCGCACGCCGATGCCGGACGCCGCGCCGAGCCGGGCGGCGGCCACGGCCTGATTGGCGCCCTTCCCGCCGGGAGCGAAGGACGCCGCGCCGCCGAGCACGGTCGCGCCGGGCCCGGGCAGAGCCGGCACCGTGACCGAGATGTCCATGTTGAGGCTGCCGAGCACTGTCAGCCGCGCGTCGAGACCCACGACCGCACCGTACTCCTGCGGCACTCCCGCTGCCAGGCGTCCCAGGCACGCACGGGACTCCGGCAGCCGAGCCGTTCAGGCCGGCGTGGCGAATTACCCTGCGGTGCCGTTGAGCCGAAGCCGGGTACCGTACGTGAATTCTTATTGAGGACGTTCTGTGATCATTCGATCACTTTAAGGATTGGGCCGGGAAGGCCCCGAGGAGCCGGCATGCGGAACGCGGACCAGCTTGACGAGCAGTGGCGAGAACTCAGCCAGGTGATGGGGCGCGGCCGCATCAGGTACGCCTTCAGCGGCGCGGCACCGCGGGGCGGCGAGCCGTGGGCCGCGGATCCTGCCATGACGGCGCCGCACGCGGACCTGTGGGTGCTCGTCTGCGGCGGGATCGCGGCCGTGGCCGCGTTCGCCGCGGCGTTCCTCGCCTCCGGCGGTGTCGGCCACGCCGCGACGCCGGCCCCCGGGCACTCCGTCACCGTCCAGGCTTGCCCGACGGCGGTATCTGGCCGGTAGCCGCCGTTCAGGCGAGGCCGAGGCCGCGCCTGCCGACGTCGTTGAGGTCGCCGGCGCGGAAGCGGTCGGGCCAGCCCTGCTCGTAGTGCTCGGCCGGGAAGTCGTCAGGGCTTGAGCCAGTCGCGAAGGCTCGCCGGACGCTGGCGGCGTAGCGTTCGTTGCGCGGGCACCACGGCGCCGCGGGTATGTACATGACGTTGCCCCAGCCCTGCTGGTTCGCGACGGGGGCGACGCTGTGGATCATGTCGCAGTGCCACCAGACGGAGTCGCCGGCCCGGACGTCGGGGATGCCGGACAGCGCCCGCAACAGCGGCGCGTGCCACCTGCCGCTCACGGGAAACACCTGGCTGACGGCGACGCCGCACATGTCGTCGTCGGGCACGTCCGCGAGCAGCGGCCTGAGCATGAGGTAGGCCATGGCGCCAGGAACCGGGACGGTATGCAGGACCCCCTGGTCGTGGTCCATGTCCGACAGGGCGGTCCAGCCCTGGAAGGTACGGAAGGCCGAGCACATCGTCGTGCCTGGGTACTGCGGCCCGGCGGTACGGTAGGCGGCGTTCCACGGGTCGTACTGCTCCGGGTTCCCGTCGAACAGGTGCCTGAAGGCCATCTGGTAGTCCCTGGTCATCCACAGGTCGAGGGTGCCCGGGTCGAGATGGGTGCCGAGCCCGGCCGAGTCCGTGCCCGGGGGCCTGCGCCTGATGCGGTCCGGGTAAAGGGAGTCCCTGGACGGGTCGAACCAGCGGGTGCCCTGCGACTCGTGCTTCCACAGCCCGCTCAGGAACGCTTGCACGAGCGCCATCCGGTCACTCTGCCGTGCTTGCATCTGGGCCTGTGACCAGTAGAGGGGGTAGATCTCAGGCCGCGAGCCGACGCTGCCGAAGAAGTCGTCGCCCGGTCCCCGGTAGTTCTCGAAGAACTGGTTGCCCTCGACGTAGTCGACGATGCCCTGGTCCCAGGCCAGCGCCTGGCCCCGGTCGAAATGCCCCCGGACGACCAGGCAGCCCCGCCTGCGCAGCAGCGAAAGGGCGTCGGCAGGCACGGCTCCCGCCGCGATGTCCGCGTAGTCGACGACGGGCCAGACGTCCTCGCCGCGGTCCCGTGCCGCCGCGATCTCGTCGGCTGCCGCCTCGACCTGCCGTTCGACCACGGCGAACACCTCTTCCACGGTGCGGCCTGACGCGGCGATGCGGTCCCTGAGGGCCGCCTTGACCTGCCGGATCGCTGCCGGGATGTCATCCGGGGTCTGTTCCCAGTGCGGCAGGGCGGGCAGCGGGGGTGCCGGTGATGCCGGTGATGCCAGTGATGCCGGGGGTGCCGGTGATGCCGGGGGTGCCGCTGGCGGGAGGCTGGCTGACATGGCCGACTCCTTCTAGTTAGAAGCCTTTACTTGTAATAACCATAGGACGGCGTCCCCTTCTAGGCAAGACCCCTTACTAGAATCAGTTCATGAAAGAACGCCCCATCGATCCCGCGAAGCCGAAGCTCGACCTGCTCCGGTCGCTGACCGATGAGCACGTCCTGCGGGCGCTGATGGGCGAGCGACGGCTAACGCGTGCCGCTCTGGCCGCCGGGACCGGCATCTCCAAGCCGGCCGTGAGCGATAGCGTGCGCCGCCTCACGGAAGCCGGGTTCCTTGTGGACACCGGCGAGCGCACGGTCGGCGGCCGCGGCCGCGGCCGGGTCGGCTCGTACTATGCGCTGGCCGACAGCGTTGGTACCGCCCTGGCGGTCAGCATCGCTCCCGAGGGCATCGTGGCTGAGCTCATCGACCCCCGCGGAGACACCCTGACGCGGGCCGAGCACGCGATCAGCTCGCCGGCCCGGCCGCCGCAGGTCACTGCCGCGGTCCGGGCTGCCGCGGCCCGGGCGGTGGCTGACGCGGCCCCGCCGCCCCGGCTCGCTGTGGCCAGCGCCGCCGGACCGGTGGACCGGGCGACTGGCCGCCTCGTCGCGCTGCCCGACGCGCCGTTCCTGCTTGGCGACCTCGACGCGGTAGCGGTCCTGGCACCGTTTACGCCGGGGCCGGTCATCGTCGACAACGACGTGAACTGGGCAGCCCGCGCCGAGCGCGACCATGCCTGCCCCGCGCTCGGCGACTTCGCCTACCTATACCTCGGTGACGGCCTCGGGGCGGCCGTGGTGACCGACGGCGAGGTCCGGCGCGGGCATACGGGGCTGTCCGGCGAGGTCGCTCACGTGCTCACCGTCGGCCCCGACGGCCGGGCAGCGCCGTTCACGCAGGTGTTCGCCGCGCTCGGCCTGCGCCGTCCCGGGTCCGCCGCGATCGATTCCGGTCGCCTGCTGGCCGCCGTGTCGGGCGACGAGGCCGTGCGCCGCGCGCTCGGCGAGGCCGCCGGCGGCGTGCTCGCGGCCTTGGTCGCCCTCGCCGACCCCGCGATCGTGGTGACCGGAGGCCCGTGGGGCAACGACCCCGCGGTCGGCGAGATCATCGCCGCAGCCGCCGCGCGGCTGCCAAGGCCCGTCCTGGTGCGTACCGCGGACGTCACGGCGGAGCCGTCGTTCGCTGGCGCCAGGACCGACGCGCTGCTGCGCCTGCGCTCGGCCATCATCAGCGCGGCCCGCGAGAAGGCCACGGCAGGCGTTCCCGTTCCCTGACGGTTCTCGCGGTCGTTAACGCCAGGCGGGCCTCCTTGGCTAGCAGGCGGCCGAGCGCCTCGGGATCGGCGCCGGGATGGCCCGCCTTGGCGAACCACGTGGCGACGTTCTTCGCGTCGCGGTCGAGGAAGTCGCGGCCGTTGGGGTTGGCGATGACGTCGACCACCTGCGGCAGGTCGATCATCACCAGCCGCCTGCGGTGCACGAGCAGGTTGTACGGGGACAGGTCGCCGTGCGCCAGGCCGGCGCTGGCCAGCGTGACCATGGCCGCGACCAGCTGGTCCCAGAGGCTGGAGAGCTCTTCCGGCCCGGGCCGGGTCTCGGCGAGGCGGGGCGCGCCGGTGCCGTCCACCTCGCCGATGAACTCCAGGAGGACTTCCGTGCCCAGGATCTGCACTGGGTAGGGCACGGGCACCCGGATGTTGTACAGGCTTACGAGGGCATTGAACTCGGCGTACGCCCACTGGCCGGCGATCGCCTGCTTGCCGTAGTCGCTGCGGTTGGCTACCGCGCGGTTGATCCGGCTCTCGCGGACCCGGCGGCCTTCCAGGTAGCCGGCGTCGCGGTGGAACTGCCGGTGGGCCGCGTCCCGGTAGCGCTTCGCGGCGAGCAGGCAGGACCGGTTCGTTCCCGGCACGCCACGGCGGACGAGGAAGACGTCGGCCTCCTTGCCCGTCTTGAGCACGCCGAGCTCGTAGTCGACCGCTGCTAGGTCGGTGACCAGCCATTTCGGGTGCGGCTTGGGGCCACGTTCGGTGGGCGTGGACTGGTCCCAGGTCGACCAGCGGTCGCCTTCCGGCAGGCCGTCGACCGCGTCGCGGGCGTCTTCCGCTTGGAGCTTGGGCAGGTGCCGGCTGCGCTTGGCGTAGGCCGGCTGATCATCGTAGAACCTGCCGCGGTTCTTACCGCGGCCGGTGACTCCGTATTCGTGGGAGTCCGCGCTGTCGCGCATGGGTGGTGCTCCTCAGGTGGTCTGTGGTCAGGGCAGGGCTGAGAAAGCCCGCAACGGGCGTACGCATCACAGACGCCTCCCTTCACACGGCCGGCTTCGGGGCATGTCAGCCTCGCCGAAACCGGCACCGAACCTGGTGCGACCGCACTATCTCACCGGGTGGCGGTCGAGGGCAACCGAATATTGTCCTGCCCAGTTTGCCCCATATATACTATTCATCCGTTATGTCACACGATGGATTCACAGTGGACGAGCTTGACCTGCGCATCGTCCACGCGCTGCAGGTCAGCCCTAGGGCGCCATGGAGCCTGGTCGCTTCGGTGATCGGGGCGGACCGCGCGACGGTCATGCGCCGGTGGCGGCGGATGGAAGAGGCGGGTGCCGCCTGGATTACCTGCTATCCCGTCCTGTCACCCGAGCACACGTTCACGCTCGTGGAACTAAGCTGCATCCCTGGCCGCACTCTCCAGGTAGCCGCCCGGCTGGCCGCTGACCCGCACGCCGTCTCCGTGATGGCTTGCTCGGGGAGCAGCGACCTCGAGGTGGATGTCATCACCCGCGACCATCGCAACCAGGCGCGGTACGTGCTGGAGCGGCTCGCCGCGATCGAAGGCATCCGCAAGGTCCGCACCCATCAAGCGGCCGCCTACCACCACGAGGCGAGCCGGTGGCGGCTGGGGCTGCTTGATGCCGCCGCCGAAGGCCGCCTTGCCGCCCACGCCAGCCCGCCCGCGATGATTGGCCAGAAGGCGACCAACGATCCGGGTACCGCCATCACCGAGGCACAGCGTGACATCGTCGGTGCACTGGCCTCCGCTCCGCGCATGCCTACGGCCGAGCTGGCGGCACGCCTGGGGGTGAGCCGGGCAACCGCGCACCGCCGACTCACCGAGCTGCTCTCCGCGCAACCTGTCATGCGGTGCGAGCTGGCGCAATCGCTCACGCCGTGGCCGGTGACCGCCACGTTCTTCCTGCGCTGCCCCGCCGACAAGATCGACGTCACCGCGCAGGCGCTGAGCAGGCTGCGCAACGTCCGCGCAGTCCTGGCCACCGTCGGCCACCGCAACCTGTGCTTTGCCGCATGGGTCCCCTCGATCAGCCACGTCGTCCGGATGGAATCACAACTGGTCACCCGCATGCCGCACGTCCAGGTCACCGAGCGCTCGTTCGTCACCCGCCCGGTCAAGCTCATGGGCCAGCTACTGGACGAGGACGGGTGGCGCACCGGCACAGTGCCGATCGATGTGCGCCGAAACCCGCTGGAACTTATCTGACGTAGCCTACGGCCTCACGGTGCTATCCATTTCCAGGTCCCGCCGTTGATCTTCAGCTTGTGGTTCGGGCGAGGACGGATCACCCCCCAGTTGTTACTGGCTATCGCCATTTTGACATACCAGATTATGCCGAGCGGCGTCAGGATGAAGCTGAGTAGCAACGTATAGAATGGCATGGCCAGCGCCCACCATTTGCCGCGGCCTCGATGCAGGTACAGGTACAGCACGAGCGCGACGTACCCGACGACCGAGGCCACGACCCGCAATGCGGAGTGCATGGCAAACTGGAAGCGGAACAGCAGTGCCAAGTAGACGACGCCTGCGCCGTACGCCCACATGAACGGGTGCTTGCGGCTGAATTGGATGTTTACGATGAACAGGCGGAACTGGCCGCCCGCCCACGCCAGCCGCTGCCGCAACCACGGCTTGAACTTCGCGGGAACATCGCTGAGTACTTCGAAAGGGATATGCCCGACGCGATAGCCGAGTGCCTGCGCGATCATGCCGGTTTCCACGTCATTTCCTTGAAAGAAGAGGCTGTGCCGATTCATCACATCGAGCAGCACGTGTGTGCGTGCCGCATGACAGGCCCCCGATAGCATCCACGGGGCGACGAATTTGATCTGCATTACCATCCGGTACTCGAGCGTCTGGAGCCGGGTCAGAACCGATTCGTTGGGGTTGGCCGGGACGATTCGAACTGAAGCCAGGTCCAAGCCGCGGCGCACCAGCTCACCGGCTAGGTATTCAAACGGACCTGCGGGTACGCTGTCGGCGTCGATCGGGATGACGATCGGCTCGCGGACGTAGCCCAGGACGTTGCGGATCAGCCGATCCCGGGTAGTCCCATCAGTCGCGCGGGCCTTCTGCGTGGCCGGCTCCTCCTGATGCCAGGGCTTCTGCGGCCTGTCGATGTAGACATGGAAACCGTGCTTATCGGCCACATGTTTCAGTGACGCGTAAAACACCCTGCTTTCGTCTCCTGTGGTGCATAGCGTCACCCGCCGGGCGTAAGGCGCCAGCGCGTCGATGTTGGTTAGGTAACGGACGTCACCCCAGATCGGGACCAGGAGCCGGAAGCCGTGAAAAACCTGGTTTCCGCCGCGGTACGTGCGGTTGCGTGCGTGGATAGCGGCGAAGCCGTCGATGAGGATCGCGAGCGCGGGCAGCAGCAGCACGCCGGCGCCGGACAGAACCGTCGAGGTCATGAGACTTCTTGTACGACCGCCGCGCTTGCTAGCTCAGCGAGCGCCGCGCACAGCCGGTCAGCGGGCGTACCTGCCTCTGCGGCCTGCACAAGTCGCCGAATCCCTGGCAGATGCCGACGGAGGTTCGGATCCAGCGGAACTGCGGTGATCGCGGGATGCGGCGTCGGATGGCTCGTTTCGCCTGGCCCGGTCAGTTCCTCGGTCAGCTTCTCGCCTGGCCGCCTGCCGGTAGAGACGATCTGCAGGTCAGCGATCCCGGCTAGGAGCGCGTACCGGCGGACGATGTTCATGATGTTGTGGCTCTCACCCATGTCAAGGGTGAAAATGCTGCTGTTGTCGGCCATCACCGCGGCCTCTATGACCAGGCTGACTGCCTGCGGGATGGTCATGAAGAAGCGGGACATCTGCTCGTCGGTGACCGTCACAGGCAGTCCGGCGGCCACCTGATGGGCGACGGTCTCAATGAACGAACCGCGACTCGCAAATACGTTGCCGAACCGCACCGACGCGGCCATGGTCCTGACGCCCAGGGCCCGGTGCGCCGAGGCGATCTCCGCGACCCGCTTGGTCATCCCGAGCACCGAGATGGGCCTGGCGGCCTTGTCGGTGGAGATGTTCACGAAGTGGCTTGCCCCGTACTGGCCGCACAGCGTGGCGACGTTCATCGTTCCGTGCACGTTGGTCAAGATCGCCTGGGCGGGTGCTCGTTCCAGAAGCGGCAACTGTTTGCAGGCCGCCGCATGGAATACGAGTTGCGGCCGGCAGGCCGCGAACACGGCTTCCATTTGCGGTCGGCTAGCGACGTCGGCGAGGATCATCGAATCGTCGGTCAGCATTGCTTGTCCGGTGAGGCCGAGTTCCAGGCGGTATAGCGCATATTCGTCGCGATCGACGCAAATCACTCGGGCAGCACCCATGCGTTGCATCTGCCGTACCAGCTCGCTGCCGATCGAACCGCCCGCGCCGGTCACCAGAACAGTGCTGCCTTCTACCAGCATCTGGGCGTGCGGAGAGTGGAGCACCGGCATGTCGCTGCCAAGGACCGCGCTTGCGACCTCCGCATGACTAGCGCCAATCAACTCAAAACGCGGACGAATGGCGGCGGCGGTAGGCGCCAAGACAGGCTGCGGACACGATGGATTCAGGTTTGCTTGAGTCACTCCGCCCCCCCGGGAGGAAATTTATTCACAAATTAATAAGGGTCATGGAATGCAATGATGCTTGATGCCGTATTTCGCAATCTCCCGCTTACGCAGAGCGTGGCCAGAAACTATGCCAATGGGCAGTGCACTGACCGTCCTTCTCCAGGCGTCCGGTCGGTGGTCACTGCGCTGAGGGGCCGTGAGAGTTTTGGCATCGCATGACGGCACGGCGCGGAGGCCGCGACAGGCCACCTGGACAGCTGAAGATAATGAGCCGCTCGCGGCTTGGACCGCCCCCGGGCTGCCCGCCCGGTGCTGCGGGCCGCGGTTCTGGGTGTGTTGCTCACGATGTGCGATCATCGCAGCCCGCCACGACATTCTGCCTAATCTGCCCAACTCGCAATATTTAGTCGATATGTCGCACAGAACGTCCACGGTGGACGAGCTTGACCTGCAGATCGTCCACGCGCTGCAGACCAGCCCCAGGGCGCCGTGGAGCCTAAGACCGGGCCTGGCCGCAGCAGACTATTGAATCGTGAGGCGGTCGACGCGTTCGATGGTGATGACGTTCTCGTCGATCACGTACATGATGCGGTAGGCGCCGGCGCGCAGCCGGTGGTAGCGGCCGCGGTGGAAGCCGGCGGGCGGGTCCGGATACGGGTTGTCCGCCAGGGCCGCGATGGCGGCGCCGACGGCGCGCAGGCCGCGCTGGTCTAGCAGGTACCGGCGGGCGGACGCCACGGCGGCGGGCGTCCACTCGATGGTCACTCGGCGAGGAGCTCGGCCATCACGTCGGCGTGCGGGCGGGCGCCCGGGCGGCCGGCCCGGAGCCACTCGTCATGGCCGGCCAGGGTGGCCTCGATCTCGGCGTCCTCGCGCACCCCGGCGGGGGCGAGGTGTTCCACGGCGCGCAGGCGGCGCAGGTCGGCGAGTGGGACGATCGCGGCGGCCTCGCCGCCGAGGTGGATGACCTCGTACGGCTCAGTGCTGTCGGTTGGCTGCGCGCTCATGCGGTTCACCGTACGGCATCGCGGGCGCCGGGTCCGGCATTCAAGCCCCGCGCGGCGGCCGCGCCTATTTTTCCCGGTTTCTCCCCGGGGCGCGCACGGCGCGGCAGGCTAGGGTGCGCGCAGCCGGGCCCTTGATGGCGTGGGATCTGCGGCGGCGGTGCCGCTGAGGCTCAAGGTGTCCGGGTTGATCTAGAGGTGTCGCCCCCGGGCCTCGCCGGGAGCCGACGGGGCCGACCGCCGGCGCGCCGGGAGCAGACAGG